>ORJL010593794.1_pt1 | contig 83926 bp, 5 predicted proteins | sample 1779941 | NCBI WGS metagenome assembly ORJL01 (sample SAMEA104232317, study PRJEB22302) | groundwater metagenome | biome: forest; feature: aquifer; material: groundwater | place: USA | collected 2011-08-07 | depth 5.8 m | reverse complement strand
TTGATTCCTCTCCCGCCTGCGAAAGCCCTTCGCCTTCAAATAAATATTCTCGGCCGAGCCGTAAAGGAATGACATAAGAAAGTGGGGCCAGGTTTGAAATCGGCGTGCCTTCTTTGGGCTCGATCGCTTCGGCTAAAAGCGGCGTCAATTTTTCATAAACAGAAATGGCCTCTTTCCTCCGCCCTAAGCGCGCGAGGGTCATGGCCAAGGCAAAATAAGGATAGAGGATAGCTTGGTTCTTTTCCGTGAGTGGGACAAGCTTCACCATAGAAACAGCGCGCCGTAAAATTGGCTCTGCCTCGGCATAGCGGGCCTGCCCTATAAGCTCGTTGCCTTCTTCGAGCAATTTCCACCACTGCGGCGTGGAGGGAATCGACGGCGCCGTTACCGTTAGCCCCTTGCCATTACCTCTTCTGACTAAGAAAGGATTTGTGCTTTTGCTCAGCCCAAGCACTTCTTCGACACGCTTTTGTTCTTCAGCGCTAAGCGTTCCCAAAAGTGGCAGAATGAAAAAGATGGAGAAAAGAACACTTGCGTCCTTTGATGAGCGGCCATTTAAATCATCGGCAAGAATGCCCTTGATAGCCTTGGCGAGCATGTCCGGTGTTGCATGTTGCGGGAAAATAATGACGGGAATAGTTTTCTTACGGACGCTACGCATAACTGTCTCAACGTTATCCATCACCCAGCCATCGGGCGCGCGGACAAAACGCACATGACGTTCTTCCAAAAGTTTGATAGTGTTATGAAGATTTTTAATCTCCGATTCCGCGGACACTCTGCTGATGCCGGATACGATGAGGTCGATAGTCGGTTCGCTCATGCGCTTTATTATCGTCTCTAAATTAACCGCCCCGCCAAACACATCGCCGTTTTTAAGAATCTTCGCAATACCGCCGAAGCGTTCTATCTCCTGTGCCAATGCGCCAAAAACAAAAAGCGGGAAGAAAAAGGCGTGGGCTTCTTCTTGCGTCGAAGCTTGAACAAAATACGCCTCCGATATTTTCAGTCTTTCTATAACGTCTGCCATTGTATTGGGATTTCTGTTTTCTCGTCTCTTTTGGGTCATGCCCGCCACCAAAATCCCTAATCCGCTGTCTTCAATATCGCCTTCGCCTTTGATTCGCCTCAGCGGCTGTAGCAGCCCCACATTAATTACTCTTCCCAAGCTGTAGACATCAGAATCAATTCCCCTTATTCTTTCTTCGGGGAGTGAAAATTCATCTGTAAAGACCTCGCAAGCTTCTCCAATCTTACCCATGTTTTCAAAATCGACGATCAGGTGTTCCAGAATACCGTTGATCAAAGCATTGCTGGGCTTAACATCATTATGAACCCACCCGGATTTGTGCATTGCTTGCAGGGTTTGCGCAATCTCTATAAATACCCCTATCTTTTGAATAACTCTTAGTTTTCTCCAAACGGGAGAATAAAGATCCCTGCTATTTTCTATGCCACGAAGTTTGAGCCAAACCGCGCCGTTTGCATTGACGCCGATTCCCAGTAATTCCGGAATTGAATCAAGAGTCATTAATCTTCTTAGCTGAATTAACTTCTTTGCCTCTACTATCTTTTGATCGTTGGCAATGGAGAGCGCCGGCCGGACATCGGGCGATTTTTTATAGAAAACATTTCCCTTAATGTCATCTCTATAAACAACGCTGATGTCGCTTGCACCAATCCTTCCCTTGGAAGCAAAACTAATAGGCGAGCGTCTTAAATACTTCGTGAGATCCGCGTCATTCACTATTAAATCTAAAAGAGATTTTCTTTCCTGTTCAAACATTCCGAAAAGAAGTATGCCAAACAGCAACAGCCCTTTGAGGCTGTCGGGGCTAACGGGCTCTTGATCAAGGGTCGGCATTTCCCCATAAACAATGCGGGCGAGTTCGGCGATTTGGTCTTCAGTGAGCGCACTTAAGGCTTCAAGGATTTCATTAAGCTCTTCATAATTTGTGATACGGCTGGGTGTTGCCTCTGCGATATAGCCTTCAATTTTCCCGACAAAAACTAATTCTTCAAATACCCGGCGGGCGGCCTTTTGATAAATCGCATTGTCTTCAGGTGTATTTTCTTTTTTCTGCGGCAACATATAGGTTGCCCAGTGCGCCAGGCTATAGTACGTATTCTCTTTGCTAATGAGTTCGGCCAAAAAGGAAGAAGATTCACGGTAAACCGGATCCATAATGCCATCTGTGCCTAGGTGGTCAACCTCGTGAACCGCGGCAGCTCTGATGACTTTGTGATAATCAAGAGTGCCATTGCCGAATAATCCTCTGATTGTTTTGGCGACACTTAAGAGGGTTTCAATTCTTTTTCTCTCACCTTGCGCCCAAGTATAGGCGTTAACATCAAAACTATTGCCAAACAAGATACGCTCAATAATCAACATTTGCTGCTCTAACTCATTGTCAAAACCACCATTAATAAAGCGCTCCCTGATACGTTCAACGTTGCCTTCTATACGATCCACGGAGATAATATTGTAAGGTCCTATACTTATTCCTAAATATGAGCCATCCGCGCTAACCGCTGTATTGACCAAGTAGGCTTTGACTTTTCGCCCGTCGGGTCTTGTGACCGACATCGTGTCCTTAACTACAAAAATATCTGTCCCGCCATACCGTAGAAATGTCGTCCTCAACAAATTGACATCTGTTATCTTCACGTCAGGGATAATAAAGATGCCAAAACGGTCGGATAAATAACGATTTGCTAACCCCAAGAAAAGCTGATGAAAAATTGAGAAGGTATTTATTTTCTCCGAAAGCGTATCAAACCGGCCGGCAAACCGATCATAAACTGTTTGTGAAAAATTGTTGAAGAAGGTTTCTTCGCCTTCTTCCTGAACGACTGCATTTCTATAACCTTGAAAAAGACTATCGCTACGCTGATGTAGTACGACAGCGACGTAAACATCGTTAATGAAGCTGTCGAACCTATCGGCGAAGTCGGAATCGATTTGAGCAGCAACCGTAATAAGAGAATCTGGATTTTTCCCTTGATCAACGGCGGCGAAAAGCCGAACAACTTTTGCGCGGGTGGAATCGCCTTGGACGAGTTTATCAATATCAATGGGTTTGGTAGTCAGTGCTGGGTTTGTGGAGCCACAACCGGAAAGGAATAAAGCTACGAGACCGGAGAAAAATACAAGAAGCGGTTTCATTCGATTTGGCGCGGCGAATTTTTCGGCGAGTCCCGACGTTTCCTTGAATGTTGCTATGGAAGTCGGGATTCCGACCCTCCACGAAATGTGGAGGTGTCGGAACCACGCGCGGAATTTGGGCGAGGCTAACATCCCAAGGCCCGCTAAAAGAACGAAAAGCACCGCCAATTCAGTGAACGTAACAGCCCTGAGGGTTTGTTGTAATAATGGGCTCATGGATACATCGTTTAAGATAATACTGCCCGGTTTCTGCGCCACGATCAGATATCGATTCCCCATAGTCCGGCCCCTAACTGGATTTGTTATGATCGGCATATATTGCTTTCTTGTCCCGAAGTAGTGGCTCTGCGGATAATCCCTGGGAATCATTTCCCCCATGAATACTCTAAAAGCGTAACCATACTCTTTAAGCCAGGCCGTATAGTATTCCAACGGAATCATGCCTTCGTTGTGGGCCAGAAGCAAAAACTTCCCGGGCCTTAAAATAGAGTGGTAGCGGCCGAGGCGGTCCGTTAAACATCCGCGCGGAAGTAAATGGTAGTTAAAAACATAATCCAGAAAAGATTCATGGATAAGATGAGCCTCTTCAAAACCGAAGGGAACTTCTCCAAGCCGAAAACTCCATCTCTCAACATGGCCTCCTTGCCTGATATCTAACCCCATCCAATCTGTTTGCGGGTTGACGACAAAGCCCTCGTTGGGATATTGTGTTGGGTTATCGCATTCAAGGCCAACTATCGTTGGGTTTTGAGCAACCCACGCCTGCCCCTTCATCGATTGAACGCTTCTTAGCCAGTCGCCTTTTCCCGGCCCAACTTCAAGAATGTTTTCAATACTTTTGGGGCCAAAAATTTGTTCTAATGTAGCCGTCTGTCCTATGAGAACAAAGAATACGGGCACAACCATGGCGTTGATGGGATCAACGCCATAAACTGCTGCGGTTGGCGCACCCAAGCCATAGTCATCAAACAACGAGATTTGATTCGGTTTAATTCCCTTGTAGTCAAAGCCAACATAGGTGCTAAGCCACGCGCTATTTTTTCCCTGGGTCATTTTTTTGGCGAAAGGAACGACACGGTAATTAAATTTATATGTGTGTTCAGGGACAAGAATTAGTCGGGAAGTGGCCTTTGTGCCATCGGCAAGCCTAAAGGTTATCTGATAAATCTGGCCGCCATTTTGGCGGGAAAGAATCAGGTGATGATAATAGGCTCGTTTGACAAGGCCATGGTCAATGGCGATAGCCCGCTTATTATTTCTTAGATGCATTCGCGAAACAAACGCCGGAGAATAATTGAGTTGTTCTTGCCTTAAGTGCAGGAGTTGGGAAAGGTTTTCTTCGCTAAACTGCCGAAGGAGAATATCCTCTTGGGATGAATCTTTGCCAATAAAATCAATTTGAATGCCTGACGCCCCCAGATAGTCCGACTGCAAATGCTGGTAACGGATAAGCTGTAACATATACTGGCGCGCCTCGTAGGGCACATTGGCGTTCCAGTGAATATTCAATTTTTCTTTGATACTTTCCAGCTCAGAAAAACTGATTTCCTCGGCTCTGCCGGTTTTAATTAAATTCTCTTCGATGACCGCAAGGCGATTGTCGCGCACCGCCTCAAGGTGTTTGATATACGCCTCTAAAGAAGTTTCCGCGCGTTTTAAATGAGTGAGGGCTTTGCGGTAGTCTTCCTTTTCCTGACTATAAAGAAGGGCATCATGGGCATTGTAAATAGAGCCTGATATATCCCCCCCTTGCAAATAAGGGCTTTCCTCCAAATATCTTTGTATCTGCGCAAGATCGGTGATGTGCAACGGCTTTGCCCTTATTGCATAAGATGGCGCAGGGCCGGGCGCGATAAAGACTTTGGCCATATTTTCGGCGTCAACAACATCTTCCAAAATAAGGCGCATGGCGGCGATTTCTTTTTGAATGCCGTTGATTTCATTAATCAATTTCCTGTCGCCGCCTTCAAGCAGTTTTAAATCCATGGCGCCGATGAGATTAACCAACTCCGTCGCGCTGTAAACCGCGAATGTAAGCGGATTAAGGGCCAAGAGATTATCTTCTTTACTACGCCAAATAAAAGGAGAATGAAAATCTGCCCGTATCAGCTCATTGCGTTTAAGCTTGAGGTACAAAAGGGAATACTTCTCTAATAAAATCCTTTTTATCCGGTTAAAAATAACTTCGGCATCTTTACCGGCCACAGTCATTTCTATCTTTCCATCCACAGGAACCTCAAGGCTGAGCAATTGGATCATGCTTCGGGCGTCGATGGTGTTGCCGTCAGACTGGAGGGTGGCTTCAGCTCCGGGATATTGCGCCATGATTTTAACAATCTTCGCCGCACTAACCATGGAAATCCCCTGTGAGAATATCGGCCCCGATTTTTGCGATAATTGACTTTCAACCGTATACTGCAAAGAAGAATCGACATAAATAATAAAGTGGGCGTCGCGGCGCGCAGGCGCGATATTTTCAAAATAATCCCTTTGTAAGCTCATCCAGTGTGCATCCATTTCCGCACCTGTACGAGGACGGGGCTTGTGGATTTCCTGCGCATAGCGACGAGCCTTTCTATCGAGAGGATTGGTTTCCTGCAAATACAACGCGATATCAAGATACTGATGCGGATTGCCCGTCCGTAGATTACTGCTGACAGCCCAAAGGCCTTCATAGAGAACAATATCGACATTCGCCAAATCAATAGTTTCTTCTTGCTGGGTTTGCCCTCTTTTACCGCGTAAAGGAACATGGATAAATTTTTCCCCATTTTTAATAGCATTCAAAACGCGGTTGACTTTCTCCACATCCACATCATGTTTCAAGGTCCGGTCCACTGCTACCGATGGCGACATAAAATCATCTTCTCCCAGGGTCAAAATATTTTTCCCCGCGCCCTGTAGCGCAATGGACAGGGTGTTTTTGGAAAAAGTTGTTTTTCCGGCGCCGGCTCCGGCGCCAAAACCGACAAGTAACGGCCTATTCTTGATTGTTTTCTGTGTGGTAAGAATATATTGGATTAATTTCTGATAATCCCCGTAAGGGCCGGCCAGGCGTTCATCGCTTGAGCCAAGATACGAAAAAGCCGGATAACGAAGATATTGTTTCAAAGCTAACTGGACCCCGTGGGGCCCGGCGGGCATATAAATAACTTTTTCGTTCAAGCCCTGCGGCAGATTTTCTTCTTTACCGCAATAAAAGGCCGCAATCTCCGGGAGACCCAACATCTCATAATCATTTTGGCTATCGCCAAAGATGAACGTTTCTTTTAAACTGACACCAAGCCGCGCCGCCAATTCTTGAGCCGATTCGCTTTTCTTTTTAAGTGTAATATCCACAGCGATAGAGGAATAAGCAATGGAAAGATTCAGATGTTCCAAACGTTTATTCAAAAGCGCGGTAAATTCCGGCATGCGTTCTTTTAGTTGGGCATTTCTAAAATCCACCGATACCTTTGACCCTTTGACGCCGTAAGAAATCTCAAGGTTGCCGCCTTCCAATTCTTTCTGCCATCCCAATCCACCAATAATATCGTTGATAGCCCTGAGGATAACTTCCCTTTGCTGGGGCTCAAGCCTTTTGCTCAACTCTTCATTACGCAACCAAATGCCTTCTTTATTCAAGCCCCATACGTCGCTTCCGCCGTCCGCCAGGATATGGATTTGTTGATGATATTGTGCCTTTATATCCCCGGATAATTTCTCGGAGAATAATTTATTTAACGTCATCATGCTTCTGTTTGTCAATATGGCCACACGGATTCCTCGCGCAAGAAGCACTGCCAATAAATCAATGGTTTCTCGATCTGTTGCGCTGTTGGCGTCAGCCAAAGTATCGTCATAATCAAAGATGGCGAGACTCACCTTCCGCTCAAGCCATGGCGAGAGCATCCCCATCAGGATGAAAACCTCAAGCCCGCCCAAAAGGGCGAAGCCGTGAGCTTCCTCAACCTGAGCCAGGGAAACAATTTCACCATTGGAACCATTGGTTACGGTAACAGGTATCGGTGTCTCGTATTTTTTCACATAAGCGGTTCTTGCTTTGTTATGAATACCGGCAAAAGATATGTTGGTCGTAGTGGAAGTAAGGCCCAAGAGCTCGAGGGCCTCTTGTTCCGCGGTTCGATTCACCGGAGATTCCCACCGGGCATTATTTTCCCAAAGTTTTAAAGTCACAAACGATAACCTCCCCAGGGCAAGCCGCACCAAGCAGGCGGCAAATTCGCCCAAGCCCGCAAGATGCGTTAGCTCATGAGCGGTCGTATCGAAAAGAAAGTCATTTAAATATTCTTTGGGCTTGTAACCCAACTCTTCCAATACCGTTTTGCTGTTGTTCCTTACGACAACCGGATAGTCCCATCCGGGGATGTAGAATCCGCATTCTCTTAAACCACTCCTCGTCCCGTCTATTTTATCGACCACAGGCACGGAAACAGCCTTGCCGTTAACTTTAAAACGGTTGATATACCCTATGATCTTATAAGAGTTATATATGCCGGATGATTCATAAGCGCTGAGCGTTATCAGGTAGCCTTGAGGGGAAAGAATGCTATTCAATTCAATACTACGCTTCACAAGAGCTTGTTGTTTAAAACTTATATTCTGTATTTTTTCGTCACCAATAACACGGTTAATGACCGTCTTGGCCTCGTTGCCAAATGCCATGGCCGCGTTCATTAGCCTCTGGCGACTGTGCTCATTTTGTTTTTTGGAAAAATCCTGAAGGGCTAGGCGAAGGTTTTCAATCTTGTACTCAAAAATCTGGTTGAGTTTAAACCGCAGGTAATTCCAACCAACAAGTGAGGCCCACTCTATTTTCGAAAGAAGCGGAGACAATGCACTTGGCGCCTTTCTGCGGGTGATTTCGATTGCGATCTGCCTTACAGAATTTCTGTCCTTTTGAAACGCGCCGGTGATTTCCTGCACGGCGGCTTCATGTAATAATTTTTTCAAAGATGTGGAGCCAAGGCCATTTTGCCTTCGCTGCCAGCGTATATTATCTTTCACCACCACAATCAACGACGGATCGATAAAAAATCCGGACTGGTAGCCGTCGTCGCGCAGTTTAAAGAGTTTTTCGACAATGAGGACGCGTACCGGTTTTTCATCAACCCGATAGTTGTTGATCATGCCGATAATCTTATAAGAATTGTAAACAACCATCCCGCGAGAGGAGAAAAGGTTTATCAAATACCCGCGAGAAGACAACGCCTTGTTTAATTGAATCATTTCCGGCAGTAAATCAGCGGTGTTCCGCCACGTATTTCCTTTTCTCATAATCGCGTTGACGGCGGCTGTCACATCACTTCCTAAGACCTGGGTGGCTTTCAATAACGACCCGTTGATCTCTACGTTAGATTTTTTCAGGGATTCCTGCAAAATTTCCCGCAATTCCTCAACCTGGCGCCCCACGCGGTTGCTGTTTATCATCCCGACAAGCCAGAAAATATTGAGGAAAGCTATGCTGTGAAGCATATTGCTTGGCTCGGGATAAACCGGCGTTGGCACAAAAACGAGATTTTCCAGAGATTCAAGGACGGGGCGAATAACAATGTTGGCATGCGTTGAGCGGCGCTCGATGGTGATCGAAAACTCTTGATAAGAGGAATAGTTTTCTCTCAAAAATCTATTCATCTCGAAGATGGCCCGGTCAATATTGCGATACGAGGCCTGATGGACTCTCAGGCCTGCCGCCACCAAGTAGCGGTTGCCGGCGGATGCTTCGATGATAATGGCGCGTGCGTGTTTTTCAGTCAGGAAACGAATGAGACTGCTGTATCTGGCAACCTCTTTCAACACATCGTCCCTTTCAAAAATGCCCATGGCGTTGGTATAAATTTTTTCGTCTTTGATTTCAGCGCTGTCGAGGCCTATCGCGCCTAAAACCAGCGGCAAAGCTGCCAAAATCCCCGCGCCAAAAACATAAGCGAAAACATTTGTATCCGATATATCCGAATCAGAGGATAACCCTAGTCTCATAATCTCTTCTTCTGCCCAAGTTTTGGCCTTTTTCTTCCCTCGATCAACACCAACTCGGTTATTTTGATCATTAACTATACTTGCCGGGGCGGAAAGATTCTTCCAGGCGTAATACACGGAAAACCATTTCTCTATCGTTTCAAAGGCGACCTTTATTTGCGCGCCTATACCGTTTCCTTCAATGCGCTCTATTTTAATGTTAATGATTTTCCCTTCACCAAACTCCTTACTGCGAATAGGGCTTCCCTCAGGAGGAAGATAATCTTTTGTAATCAGAATAAACTTATCCTTTTGGGCGGCAGGAGTAACAGTTGCCATCCCCATCAACACCGGCGCCAGGGCGGGCAAGAGGATTTCTAAGCCGGCCATGCCTGCCGGCAGGTAGGGGAAAAGGGCAAAAACAGTTTCTTGCTGCCGGACGCCGGCGGAAGGAAGAATAACGGTTTTTCTGCCGGAGAGCGAGCGCGGACGAAGCAAGAAAGAAGAATAATTGGCAATGCGGTTAACGCCTTCTCCTAAGAATCCTCTATTCATGGTGAACCCGGCTTTTTTTGCCGTTCTCCCCAGATGATCAACACTGCGGGAGTGGTTAGGATAAAGAACATACGCTCCCCTGGCGTTCGGTGTTAAGACATTGCCAACCTGGCCAACAAAACGGTCAATAATCTTGAATCCTTCGTCTATCTCAATCCCCTGTCTTCCGTCTGCAATCACGGAATCATCGGCGTCCATGGGAATAGGCGGAAAGAAGCTGATGACATCAAACTGCTCACCTCTTACAGCTTCAAATAAGTCCGCCGTGTGGCGTACTTCAACAATATGGTTAACTTCAAAAAGTGCGGCGTTTTCTCTCGCCAAAGCAACCGCCTCCGGCTGATTATCAACGGCCAAAACCCAGCCGGCGCCTTGTTGCGCCGCATGAATGGCAAATAAACCGCTACCCGTTCCCATATCTAGATAGGAAGTGCCCACAGGAATACGCAGCTTTCTGGCAAAGGCCACGCTTAATTCCACAGGGGCAAAAACCCGCACATCGAGTTTTAGTTCTTTTCCGGTCCCTCTAAAGAATTGTCTGACGGCTTCCGACATCATGGCCGGTTCGACTTGCGTTGTCTGTGACAAGTTAATCATTCCCATGAAGAAAGGCAAGCCAGGGATGAGGACGGCAAAGGCCTCTGCCGCAACCAATGCTGGTTTGATTCCTTGGCCAGATTGCCCTATTAAGCCTGTGAGCGTGCTGACCGCCTGTTTCGGATTTTGCAGAAAATCGTTCCATTCCATTCTTTTAAAATCTCTTTCCGCCTCTCCTACCCAACCCACAGAAAGAGGTGTCGTAAAGACAACCGTGGGGATAGCAAAGAGGCGCGCCAAATGGAAAATAGCTGTATCAATGGTGATGAGCGCCTTTACATCATGCAAAAAGTAATCCAGAAGATCATTTTTGTCCATAGTTCCCAAAACTACAATATTGTCCCGTCGATTTAAAGATCTTTGGTTTAATGCCGTCACCATATGAAGTGACCGGTCATTGTCGGCTGTCGTATCACCTCGATTAATCACAACCTTACGCCCTTCATCCAATAACCCCGAAACTAATGTTACCCAGGCTGGCTGGTTAAAAAGATGGGTATTGGCTTTTCCATGAGGATTAATAAAGATGGCCTTGTTTTTCTCAGCTCCCTTTTTAAGAATAGGTTGCCCATCATTGGGAATTTGCAACCCGAATATCTTTAACGCCTGATTAATATCAAAAACATCGGGATAAAAACGGTACACTTTGTTTAAGAAACCGTTAATAGTCTTTTCAGAAGGAGAGTAAAGCAAGTCGTTATATAAATCTATGATGAGATCCGTCTTTTCATAAATGCCTTCGTGTTGTTCATACAATGCCTCATGTGACATAAATGAAGCGCCGCTTAATTCGACCAATCTTTGATGCTCTTTATTGATTGCCACAGTAACGGTTGTAGCCCCAGAAAGCTGCAAGGATTTGATAATAGCCGGAACACTCGCCAAAGTGGCGCCCCAGTGATGCTCAAGCGTGGATGAGGACAAAAGCACAGATTTTCCGCGTATGTTATTTAATAAGTATTTGATCCGATAAAAATCCGCAGGTGTATTTTTTCTTAAAGCGGGGCGGCTTACCTCTGTTAACGCCCCCATCAACATCGGCGCCAGCACCGAGAGGATTTCCAAGCCAAGGAAAAGGCTGTGGACACTTTGCGTTTCTACGTTTGATAAATTCCTTTGTTTGGTGATTTTGGCGATGGATTCTTCGATGGCCGTTTTGAGCGAATTGGGGATGCTCACAAAATTGAATCCATCGAAGCCAGAGCCTAAAACGCCGCTTAGTGTTCCGCCAGCAAGCGGCTCCCACGTCGCGTCAACTTCTATTTTCTCAATCGTATCGCTTTGCTTGGCTAATTCTGCTTCCAAAATCGGCAGGGCTAAAGCGGCTTGCGGGCCCATGTTCCCTAAAACTTCGGCAATGGTTTCTTTGTCGCCGGCATAATTGTTTTCCTTAAAGGCTTTGATGAGCGCCGCGACCCCAAGATGGCCTTTGAGGGCTACATAGCCCCATTTCTGTAAAGCAACAAGGTGGGCAATTCTTTCCACTTGGCTTTGTGACTGCCAACTAAGCTCGTCCAAAGCTTGAGCAACAGCACTGCGGATATATGGATCCGTTTTGGCATCTAATAAAACTTCTTTAAGCGGGGCCTTGGCAATCTCGCCAAAACCGATGATTTCCTCTACTATGGCAGTGCGATTAAGGCCGTAACTATTTTTAAGATCTTTGATGAGGAGAGATACGGCAACCTTACCCTCAAACCCCTTAGCACCTGTGCCGCCCAGAATGCTGGTGTACATCACTCCGTATTGATTGGCCATGCCGTCGATAGAAACTTTCTCGTGAGCGATGACAAAATTGTCTTTCATGCCGGAAATCCAACGGGATTTCTGGTTGCGGTATAAATCCATGGCTTCGATAAGATACGCCATTATTCGGCGCGGGGCTTCTCTCCGGAATATTCCGATAATTTCAGGGTCATTTCTTGAAAATCTCATGACGACTTCTTCAAAATTCCAACCTTTAAAGACATCTATCAACCAGCCGTTTATCCCATGCCTGATATAAGCCAGCGGTCCGCCGGTAGCGGTAGCGATATTGTAATGGCCGTTGAAGGCAACGGGCTGGTCACTCGTGCCCGAGGCTTCCCGCGTTGGCCACGGATTGCTTAACCAAATATCGGCCGCGGCGGTTGCATACTGCCTAAGCTTAACGTCGCTTTCGTTGACAAAAACAAACTTTCCGTTGAGTTCCGGGTCATCATTCATCATGCGCTTAAATGTGCTCACCCGATCGCGGCCGATATCGTCTTTGGCGTCCCCACCGATTAAAAGATTCATTGCCAAGCCGGGTTTTTTGCCTAATGGAGAATCATAAAGCTTATCCTTATCTCCCGTAATCCACTGAATCATGGGAATGAGAATGCCCTGCTCTTTATATTCTAAGATGCGGCGCACCAATGCAAACAACGGCCGCGCGGGGTCGTTAAATGTAAATTCAGCGCCAAAATTTCTTTTGAGATATTTGTTTAAAAGGATTTTATTGTTCTGCCCAATGGCATATAGTTCTTCGCCGGAGACTTCTTCATAGGAACCGTAAGCTTTAACCAACGCCGCCAACTTCCGCGAATACCACAGCCGCGGGTCGGAGCCGTTTTGGATGCCGACAATTTTATGTGTGTGATTGGGGAGGACAACCGATTTTGTGACTCTGGCGTGCTCTTTGGAAACGGCATTAATGATATCCGCCATGCCCGCTAAACCTTTTGTCGGGTTATACATGCCATCGATAATAACCTCGCTGTGGCTGTTGTGTAATCTTAACAGGTCACGACCGACGCATTCGATGGCGAACTCGGCCGTAACGGTCGGGGCAATCGGCAAAGGCGTGTGCGTCGTCATGGCTATACGTGTGGAGGCAAATACGCTTTGTGCGCCGTTACCTTGGTGATAATCGACATCATTTTTCATAGCGGTCGCAACAAGAGCAAGCTGCGGTTCATTCAAGCGGACAACATCGGGCCGGATATCCATGGCTTTCATTAATTCCACAAAGGCGCGGGCAAAAAAGCCTTGTTGTGTTAATTGCTCTTTGCTTCCCGGATCGCCGGGGTAGATCTTCTTAAAAATCTCCGGCTGATGAGGAACGCGGATTAAAAAGACGGGTGTGCCGCCGCGATTAACCCAATAGATTTGGGCCTCTTGGCTGCCGGCTCGGCCTTTAAATTCAACAGGAAAGCTTAAAATTTTAGCTTGACCGCCATCTTTAATCCAAACCGGGTGAATGCCTTTTTCGTTATCCCAGTCAATCTTGTGCCAATTACCATGGGCATCCGTATAATACTCATAAAGCGGCATGGCACCGAAGGCGGTAAATTTGTCGGCGAATTTTGCGCCCGCGTAAGCGCCCCATGTTTCTCCGGTCAAAAATCCAAGCCCGCCGGAGCCTAAGGCGCGCTGGGCGAATCCTTTAAGTTCAGGGAGAAATGCTTCGAGGGAGAGATCGGCAATAATGGAATCTTTGTGTTCATAAATTCGTTTTAGCATTCCAGCCAAGACGGTATCTTGAACAACAACGCTTCCCAACATCGGGAGGGAAAGAAGGAAGAGGAAAGGTACAACGCCGTAGAGCGGCTTGGAGTGAAGAATATTTTGGGCTGTTGGCGCTTCCTCTTCTTCTCCAGCCACGGTAAGAGTTGAGGAATTTTGCGCCAACAGCCCTTGTGCCTCTGCTTGTGCTGCGGACAAGTTCAAATTGCCCAATCCTATCAAATTATATTTGTTGATATATCCTGCAAGAAGGGTGATCAATCCAGCCGCGGCCATCGCCATGCCAAAGTCGGCACCAAAGCCCGACAACATATTTTCTGTATTAGGCCAACCGGCGGCAATAAGAGATTCTTTTAAAATATTTTCAGTAAATTTTTTCGCCTGCCCCTCGGAATACACGATAACGACACCATTCATCTCGAGGATGCCGGATTTAATATCCAATAATCCTTCTTTTACCGTTGACGGTTTTTCAGCCCGGCGCGGAAAGATGTAAACCTTAAATCCGCTTTCTGGGTGAGCGGTGAAAAGAATGTTATAAGGAATCTGCGGCGTAGAAAACAACTGCGGCAAACCAGAAAGATATTTCAAAACCTGCGCGGCGACTTCTTCTTTATCTTTTCCCTGAACAACAAAAGCATGAATCGGATATTCTTCAAGAATGCCGGCGTGCACATTTCCAACGGAAGATGTCAATTTCACTTGATAGCCTTCTGTCGGCAAGTTAATACGAAATCCTTGATAATGGAAGTGGTTTGACGAAGCCGCTGCCCCCATACCGTTGAAACTCACTTTGTAATCAGAAATACCTTCGACAACGGCTAATTGCCAAACCATATCTAAAGCAACGTTAACCGTTTCAACATCCGTGATGACTTGCATTTGATGAAGTTCTGTTTTCGGCTCATTGCGGACTAAAACAAAGTGTCCTCGGTCATAAGGCGACGGGTTGGGGTAAATCGTCCATTCCCTGTTCCAGATAATTCCTGCTTCATTTTCAGGCATGTTCTCTTGACATAAGAAACATCCCTGCTTACCTTTTGCGATAACGATTCTGTTATCAGGGCTGCGAGCGGGGTTAATCTGGATGGTAAACGATTCTTGCTGCAGATATGACACTTCACTTGAAGGAAAGATGAATTTCACAACCGGCGGTTGGGTGCTGAATTGTTGAATAATCAATTCTTCAATTTGTTCGGCCACTGTTCTTTTGGAATCTATAGCCTTTATGCGCTCCGGCTGAAGGGCTGAAGTAAGAGTCGCGGCTTCTGTCATCCCCAACGCCAACACCGGCGCCAGCACCGAGAAGATTTCCAAGCCGGGAATAAGATTGGCGAAAAGTGTTTGGGCTGTTGGAGCATTTGTGGACGCTGTAAATATTGGGGCTGCCGAGAGAGTAATTTCTTCCCCAGCCACGGATGAGGAAATTATTCTCGGCAGCCCCTGTGCCTCTGTTACTTGTGCTGCGGACGAAATATCATTATTAGCCAGCGCTACGGACAATCCTGACCAGAGAATAAAAGGTAAAATGCTTCGAACCCGATTTGCTGTTTTTTTGTTAGTTCTGTAGGAGAAAATCACTAGTACCGCCGCTATCACGGCGGCAATACTAAATGAAATACCAACGTCACCCCAACTTAGGCCACGTAGCTTCTGCTCTATACGGAAATAATCTGAATAAGAAGGAACTTCTGTTTTTGCTTTATAAATGTACAAGGCCGCCGAATCATCATCGCCCAATTCCACATAAGAAATCGCCAAACCGTCATAGACAAAAGCTTTCACTTTGTCATTGCTTAGCTGCCCTAATATTTTCTTGAAATCATCAACGACTTTTTTATACTGCTTGGTTTCGAGATAAATCTTTCCCCGGTATAAATAAGCCTCATTCATTTTGTAATGCGCGTATTCTTCTTTGGTGAGTAACGAAGCGTTGTTAATGGCCGTATCGAGATATTTTTCGGCGCTCTGATAATCATTCAAAAGAATATATTCGGCGCCTATCCGTTTGGCGATTTCTGCTTTTCTGCCATTATCGATAGCCGAATCTTTATAAGCCTTCTTAAACAATTCAACAGCCGCCTGATGATTTTCGTTTATAGCGTTCAGCTGTGCTTCACCAAGAACCCAATCGATTTCTTGAGGCCCTTTTTGGGATTCTGTTTGAGCATAAGCGTTATTGACGGTAAACAAAAGGCTGATGATGAGGGAAAGAATAACGATGGCGGATTTGATTTTGGCAGAAAAGGGGTTGGTGAATCGTGGGGCTGTTTCCTGTGCTGCTTCTGCGGACGAAAAATCTGTTTTAAGAACTGGAATGAAAAATACAAAAGCAGCGAGGCTTTCAGTTTTTTCTTTGTTGACCTGGATCATCTCCTCCAACGATTCCTGCGGAATGACGCCAACAACTTTTTGCCCTTCGCCAAGCCTGATGTAAAGCCCCCGCTTGGCAAATTCGAGAACAACGCCCAAATAACGGAGTTGATTAGCCAATAAATCGTAGACTTCCTTCGTTTCGTGTTTTACGGTTCCCTTGATGTTCAATTTTTCTAGGTTTGTTACTAATCTCTCTCTGTATTCATTTTCCGTGCTGACGAGACCGTCTTGATTCAGAATTCCCTGCAAAGTGCCCTTGTAAGGTAAGAAAATATTTTTACGATCCTCTAGCACTATCTTGGCTTTGGGGTTGGGCAAACCTTCCCGCCGCAAAAGGCCTAAGCCGTTGACGATAAAATCCTGAATAGCCTGTTCCGTGATAAATCCCTTGACCGTGAGAGTTCCGTTTTCATTGGGAACCTCTTTTGACGGATTGCGTGTCATGAAAACTTCTTTGGAGGCCGTAGTGATAGCCTTTGACCAATGGGCAGCATCTACGGCATTAAGTTGGTCAATGAGATTGTCATCATGTTCATTAAAACCAAAGAGACGGGCGACGATAAAACGGACGTCGATAGCATAAAAGGCGACGTTGACGGCAGCTCTTCTATCCCCTACCAAGTCCTCAATAAACCAGCCTTTATCTTTGATTGTGTTATAGAAATCAGATCCTGTCTCTTTCGAAAAATCAACGCCGGTATAGCCGGTCGCTGCTTTATCGCTTGTGGGAAATTCGCTGATTTCTCTAAATTCATCCTGGGTATACGTTTCCTTTGTTTTTTCATTGTGGTAAGTCACCCGGGAAACCACGGCCGCTTTTTTATCTCCGGCCGAAAGAGTTGTAACGGCGACTGTCACGATTTGCTCTTTTCCAGAGGTTTTTGCTTCCTGCCGAGATTTCAAGATGATATCCGCCATGCCGGCTTGCGGAATATTGAGGACGTTGTCGCCGTTACCGGCAAAAACAATGCCCGTTGTCTGCGCCAAAAGATCCATCGTAAGTTTTTTATTCATAATCATGGCCAAAAATGACCAGAGATGATTCTCGGCAATCAGGGCCACATGTCCATCGGAAAATCGCAGCGGATACCCTTCTTGGGAGTGCAAAACAAGGCCGGTGCGCTGAACAGCCGTTTTAATCTGGCCGATTTCAAGTTCATGCGCATAATGCTCTTTCAGGACCTCACCGATACCTGAATCGCTTTCTCCCTCACGAGTACCGGCAACGCCTGTCGCCATGATAATGCGCGCGCGCGGATTTTGGCCCAAGATGAAGCCCAGGCGGGCTTGGATAAGAGATATCCATTGCACGATGATTTCTTGAGCGTCATCAACCAAAACCTGGACTTTTAAAGCCAAGTGAACGAGTTTATTTTTGCCCATGATTTTTTTGACGGTCGTAGCAGAACCGCCCCCGAAAGGTAAAGATGCGACCTGAGCTTCTTCGATAGCCTTTCGTCCCTCTTCAACATCTTCGACCGGAATGTAAGGGAGATCTTCTTCGCCGAGGACTTTAATGTTGGTAATTTTAAACCCTTCCGGATGAGGAGCGCTTAAGCGGGCAGCCGTTGGGGATAATTCATAAAGAGTTTCGGTACGATTGCTGCTTTTTTTAGAAGCGGTGTTACTAAAAACATCCTGTAGGCGCTGGCCTTCTTCTTCCCACTTGAGCCAATCGACGCCAACAAAACTTAAAATCAGGTGATCGGCTAATCCGATGAGAATTTCCCGCAAGGAGGTAAATTGGTTATCATCAAACAGGCGATTGATGAGCTCTTGAGCCAGGTAATAATCTTCGCGCGTTCCATGATTTCCTAAGATCATAAGGTTATGGAGAAGCTCTGTTGTCACTTCGTTAATCGTGGCAGCAGACATTGCTTCCTTCACCATATTGCGCGCTGCGTCAACAACGGATGTTTCAACTTTGATGGCTGATAAAGCAGGCTGCTGGATGGGATTAACCGGCATCATATCAACGGGTTTCATCCGGGCAGGTTCGTCAATTGGTAAAGCAAAGGTGAGTGTTCCAAGGGGAAGATTACGGGAATCTAATCCAAAAAAGTCGAGATACAAGACATTGCCGAGAGGGTTAATTTGAGATAAGTCAATGTTGTTTACATCTCTTGTGATATAGGTGCTGTTACCAATAACTACAATTTCATAATTGCCGTAATTAAGGATCTTTACGGGTAATTCTTTACCGGATTTGTTGATGAGAATGATTTCGTTGGCGTTTATTTTTCTTGCAGAATGAATGATGGAGCTAAAATCACCAAAGAGACTCACGATAATATCAATCCCAACAAAAACATAAAGAGCGGGTGCGTTAGAAGTATTAAGGACAGCTGAGGCGGGATATCCTTGCACAACATAAGTATTGGCCGTGAAAGCCTCATTAGGCGCCGCGACTTTTTTGGCGTACCATTTTCTGATAAGAAAAATGAAGCCGGTAGCAACCGCGATAGCGGCGCCTATGACAACTAATGTTTCCATGCTCACAGCGCCGGCAATCAAACCAAACGGCATAAACACCGGCATCACAAGGCTATGAACATCTTGAGGAGTCGCCGGAGTTGCCGGTATCATAGGAAGATGTGTTGGGTCGGGAATGATGGGATGCGGCGCGGGCGTGGTTCCTTCTTTTTCCACGAAGGGTGGAATAATATCTATCAGATGGCCGTTAGTGAAAGCCGTAATACGTTTGGTAATCGCGGCCACCATCTCTTTGGAACCACGAACGGTGTCTCTGATATAAACGTATTCCGGTTGTCTGGCAATCATTCTAAGTTCCGCAATAACCCCATGATCATGTAAATATTGATAAAATTCATTGCCTTTGTAATAGATTTTCTTTAATTCTCTGATAGTGCGCTCATCGAGGTTATGGCGTCTCAATAGATCATCCATATGATCATTGAATCTACGTTCGGAAAGGCCGAAAGGCACAGATTCCACTAAAGTTTGCGTGAGCTGATCGGAAAGTCTCAATTTTTCTGATAATTTCTCGATGTAACCGCGAAAAACTGGTTCAGTAGCAAGGAAGGGCGCCTTTTTAATGGCCTCAATCGATTTACGGCTTAAGCCAATCATTCTAAAAGAGAATGTCTTTCTGTCAAATCTAAGCCTTCTACCGCCTAAATGTTCAACAATGTCAGAAATAACACGCTCATACTCTTTCTTATGAGCGTTGATAATAGCCTGCGCCAAAGAGAATTTTTTTAAATCAGGGGCATAGCGTAGAGCATAGGGACTTTCTTCGACAGGAGTCATAAGCTGCTCTGTTGACAACAGTGGGCGAGTCAGCCTATCTTCCACCTGCAATATAAGGTAGGCCTTTTTGGCCGCGCGGTATCTTAAGCCTGATTGATAAGGAATACCCACCGCCGCTGCGAATTGGTCAAAGGTTGTATGTCGTAAGGCAATCTGCTCGGCAAAGGTATTGTCTAATTTTTCTAAATAGCGCCTGACTAAAACAGAGTGGATAACGACTTTGCCAAGCCAGCATGCTCCCCATATACTTAAAAGAATGGGCCAGAATTTCGTGCCCAATAACGGAACTTTTAATCCCAATACATAATCAACAAAGATGGCCGATGCCGCAACCGTGAAAATGCCCTTATGATCCCTGATACTATCCGACATTCCCCTCAATACAGCCCACGTGCCAGCAGCGAGTACATGGATCAAGAATCCTCGTAAATTATTATCAAAAGCCATCCAGAGCAAAATAGGAACAATGGCAAAATGCTGATAGCTGATGAAAGCAACGGTTAATACAGTCAACGTGAATCCTTTGGAGAAGGAAGGATCTTTTGTCGCTAATAAAAGATGGCTAAGAGCCATGGCGTAGAAAAACGTCTGTCCGGATAAAATACCGGCGGCAGTCATCGCGGCAATTCCGATAGCGTGTGAAAGCAGGCCGGTTGTCCAGTCGCTGTATAACATTCTCGGACGCGCCTGGTAAGGATAAAATACAAAACCAACCCCCATCAAAAACCAGGTCACGCGAAAAAGCATGAACCCTGAAGGCGTAAACGGGCCGACAACAAGCGCGCTCACAATGAGGATGGCTCCGATTTGCATGGATCCTTTATGAGCGAGATAAACCTTGGCCCGTTGAAGCTTGTGATTGGCCTGGGCCCGAACCGTAAAAAGAAAATCAATTGTTCCTTTTAAAGTCTTTGTGGCCTGAACAACAAAATTCTCAGGAGAATAACCCGTAAAATGGAAGAAAGAACCCGGCTCCCAAAACATTTCCTTTAACCATTGATATACCCCTTCAAAAAGGTTATTTAATTTAACCAACAGCACAACACGTTTGATATTAATGGATGAGGAAGCCGCGAGGTAAAATACCGTAAAGAAAGCCGTAAAAGCAAAAGCCGGGAAGAAATCAACGCCCAGTACCATAAGCGCGACAAACATAAAGATGAAATTGCGGAAATTCAGATTTTCTTTTCCGTAAAACATGTGGGCCGTAGCAATCTGGGCCAATTTGACATTCGCTCCCACCCTTTTGGCTTGGAACATAAGATTGCCGAAAAAGTCCTGAATAAGCTCAAAGAAATCCATGGCATATTTTTTATTAGGGGTTTTTGTTTGGGAATAATCGATACCACGGCCCTCGCCCGCCTCCAACAGAGGTTCATATTCGATTTCTGCGCGAATTGTAATTTTACCCTGCGCTCCCGTGGCATCTTCCGCGGCCCTTGTAAGCGGAGAGATAATGAGCCCTTCGAATTCTTCTTTTCCAGCAAATTTTCCGTATTCGAGAAACATGGCGACATCGGAAATCCAAGGCAGGTCAACTTGTGTCCAGACCGGACTGGCAATATTTTCACTGGCGGTAGCCACAGAAAGTTTGGCATCAGCCGCATACAACGGAAAGCTAACGCTGGCAACATTGGGTTGAGATGTCCTTGCAAGGACATGAAGGGTAAAGAGGCCCGATTCCGGCCTAAGCTCCTGCGTCCCGTCGACCCGCAAGCTAATCGCGGAGCGGTAACGGGATTCATAAACGATCAAGGCACCTCTTAAAAAGAGCGGAATTTCTACAATAATTCCTGTCGGCCCTTTGCGCTCACCCCAGTCGGACCGGGAAACGATTTTGTCAAAAAGATATTGATTTTCAGGCAACGCGAAATATTTCTGAACTAATCGTGTCTTTTTCGATTCTTCTGGACTACTGAAATCCAAATATTTCAAGACAAGATAATCCAATTTGTCTTTGATTTTTTGTTCCATATATTCATCGTAACGGAGGAAGGCTTTTTGCTCTTCCGTCAAGCCGGTGTGGCGCAAAACGACATTTTTTTCTTCAGCCGTCAAAAGGACCAAAGATACCCAGCCAGTTCTGATGCGGGTCCCCGACAGATCTTCCACGCGCTCTTTGTCAAATCCACTCGCTCTTAAAATTTCAATGACCGTCTTGGCCAAAATCCTCTTTTGCTTTTTATCGCCAAAATATTCTTTCATAAGGCGGAAATATTCCTTGTTGCCGAACGTGCTTTCAACCCAATGGCGAGCCCCCAGCGTATGAACAGTCTTATAACTTTCCCATGTTCTGTAATTGGTCACCTGATTCATATTAAGGAAATGAAATAATTTAAATTCAACCCAATTCATATCGAAGAGCTTTTCGTTGGCCGCTTTAATAGCTGCCAGAGCTTCGAATGTCTTTTGGATGTGGTCTTTATCCTCAAACCGCTCTTTGAGCAACAGCCGCCGGGCTTTCTTTAAACCTGTTTTGATTTCTACCCACTCTGCCTCGCTAAATTCACTCTGGCCGTTGACGGAAAGCGCGTCCCATCTGGCCCTGATGACATCGGAAACAACATCCTCGGCAACTTCTTCATCAAACATATTGGCAACATAGTTCATCCATTTGAGGTGAACGCGATGGACAACAAGGTTGTTCATTTCAGAGTGATAGGCCGGCTTATCTTTGAGTTGCTTTGCGGGGTTAGGCAATGAACTTTCCTCTTCTTTCTTTCGATCTCTTTTATCCTGCTCTTGAATACTTTCCAGCCCTGTTTCTAAATCCATAATAGGCATCGGATCTTTATCCGTTGCCAAACGCACGGTCGCCTTTTGCTGCTTCTCCCAGACAATCCCTTCTTTACTAACAGGGCTATCCAAATCAAACTGGAAGAATTTATTGGCAAAACGTTTAAACCGCTCCATTGTCTCGCTGTCCGCTACGCCGCCAAAAAACATGCCGTCTTCCAACTGCTTCTGTTGTTTGAAAGTCAACGCGCCTTCGGCGGCCATCATTTCTATGACTTCCAGCGCTTTTATCAAAGCCAATCCTCGTAGGCTGTCTTTGTCAAGATCGGCCAAATCAAGATTACGGACACTGAAAACCTTTCGTAAGACGGCTTGATGAAGCTTTGAGGTAATCCATTGTAAGACACCTAATCCTGCGACAATCAACACAATGGTTGCAGGAATGGCCATCGTAGGCAGAAGTACAATCCCTAAAGATGCGATACCGCCCAAAATGATGGTTATGGCTACATCTTTGATTCCGAAGAAAGGTTTTGGCTTGGTTGACTTTTCTTTGAGCTGCCCAAACAATAAATTGGCCCACGTATCAGCATCCGAACGGTTGCGGATCATAAAGCGCAGTTGTTTATTGGCGATATCCGAGAAGCGTTTGGCTATCCCCACAGGCCGGATAACGTTGGACATGAGCTCAAAGGCAAACCAGGAAACGCCTATCGCAAAACCAAGAATCAAAATTTTATAGAAAACCGCTGTCGCCATGAACCTTTCCTGCAGATAGGGCATACCGAAAATTCCGATCAAAAGATAAATCGCCAGCGTCATATAGGTGGGATAAGAAATGCGGTGCTCCCATGGTTTTGCGAAATTCATAGCCTGAAGAATGGACTGCGCCAGTACCGGTGTTGCGATCATAGACGCCAATATGACAAGATTCCTTGAGAGATCGTAAAGGCCAAAGAAATTCGAAATGACAATGCCAAGTGTGATAGCTGTCACCAAAAGAATAATTTCCTTACGGAATTTAGCAGGATTCATAAAGGCCGCAAAGAAGGCTAATCCCCGTTTTTGCTTTTCATATTCTTTGGCCGATGATGCCGCGTCCAAGCCCTCTTGAATATGGCTGGGCTGCATAAACCGTATTGTCTGGGTTTCAACAAAATCATGCACCCCCTGTAATCCACGGCTTCTTTTCTCTAACCATTGATTCCAGCGTTGGCCGCCGACAAATTTTCCAATACCGATAAGAAGGACGCCCACAATCGGCACCGACAAATAAATCAATGCCAAACCGGTGACCGGCTTAAATAAAACACCAAGCGCTACCACGCCGAAGAAAAGGATCAAGGTTGTTCTAAACGATTTTGGCTGCATCAAGTCAGATATATTTTTGACCCTCTTGACCCATCGGATAAAGACCATGGGATATTTCTGGACATGGTTCTCCAAAACCTCTGCTTTGGCAGCCTTAGCGATAGGTAGAATAAGTTGATTTACGATTTGCCCGACCAGATAGACTTTTCCATCCACCCCATTTTTCTCTTCAACAGCCCGAATAATAGCCCAAAGATTCTTCCAGGAAACAATCTCCTGGGGCCCAAAGGAATCAAAAGAGAAGTTTTGGTCATTAAGCAGGCGCCGAATTGCATTCAAAATACCCTTATTGTCATTGTTGAGCTGGCTAAAATGAGAGTAATCTTCAGCATAGCCGGCATAGAATTCGTTGAGCCTGCCATACGTAAGGCCGATGCGCTCCAAGGGATGGGCATAAGAACCATCGGGGTTTCTGGCAGAATCTAAAAACAAGGCTAATTCTTCTTCTTTAAGAACATAGACAAATTTTTCCTGTCCGCGCGTTATCCCATCTTGGTACTTGTCTTTAAGTTCGCTTCTTAGCATTTCGCTTAAAGCGGCGGCGCCAGCAATGGTTTCCGCCATAAGCTCATTCACGCGGCCTTTTTGACGGTAACTTCTGGACAAAGCCTCTCTGTATTTCAAATAGGCCACATTATTCGTAAGCGGCCCGACGAAGAATTTCGTCACAAGCCATTCCACTTTTGTCTCCAGAGGAATTTCTATCCAGTTAGTCCATTCACGATGGGGCATTCCTTCGGGTTTATAGGCATCGGGCCTCTCGACTTTTATGTAAAGACCTTTTTCCGAGCGGCCGCCTTCCCGATAGGAAGGGGCATAACCATTGACTAAGGTATCCTTGAAATGAGATAAAATCTGGCGCGTAACAAATTCAAAAATATCACCGTCTTCTTGAAGTAACGTCACTTGGAAAATCTTGCCGTAGTCTTTACCGTCCGTCCATTCCTTATATTTGAACGTCCGGCCATCTTCGGAAAAGTCAAATGCCTCGCCGATTTTCTTATCATTAAGCCGTCTTGCTTCTTCATCAGAAATTTTTTCTCTTTTGACCTTGTTCCACATGGCCGTATCGAATATTAAGGCGTTGATAAAACCGCCGAAGTTGGTAACGCCACGGTGATCTCTATAGGAAGAAAACCCGAGTTCTCTAAGAACATCTTCAATATAGGGCCGATAAACTCTGTCAACCACTCGGGTGAACACTTCCCACGAAAGAGATTGACTGCTGGAGATAACAACCTTTGCGCGGATAAGTTCCTGAATAATCTCGCCCAGCAATTGGGGCGTAATGAGCCTTTGGCCGGTCTTTTCATTTTTCATATTGAGGAAGGCGTCAACATAAGGCTCTTCAAAATACATAGATAATGTATTTCTATTTAATGTTTCGCCTGTCTCGACAACCCTCAAAAGATCCCCTAATGCGTTCTGCTGTTCGTTTATTTGAAATTCCTGATGACTATTCTTTGCGCGTAAAGTGTTATTACCATTTCTGCCTTTAAGCTGACGGAGGAAGGTGAGGCCGCGTTTGATAATAAATAGGGCAGCAAAGAGGCCAACAATCATGATAGAAATCATTCTTGTTTTCTGCGATGTGGTATTGTCATTAAGTAAATCCTTGCCGATATCTTTGGGATCGAACGATTGCGCAAAGAACAAATCTTTAATAGGCCTCTGGCCCGCAAAGACTTCTTGGATGATTTGCCAGCGGGATATTGCTGTCGGGAGCGTTCGCTCTTTAAAGGCGCGGATATGGCTTCCAAAGAAATTACCAACCGCCCTGTTAAAGCCTTCCAGCGTTTTGATATCGGAGTCTCTTAAGACACGCTCGTTATGGTATTTCCGATCACCGTTTTCGTCGTTGTAAACCAGGTTTCCATTCAGGAAAACAGAATATGTTAAATAATATTTTGACGGCAATAAATGATCCTGCGTCATAAACCAGCGGGCAACATCTTCCATAACATCTTCTTTTTGCGGAATTTCGTAGATGTTCATCTCGAAATTATTGGAATCAGCGAATGTAAACTTTAATTGAAGATACGGGGCCGGCTGATCTAGCCCGTACCATGTTTCGTCTTTTAAGATTTCGGCCTTTGTCGGTATCTGCCAAGAATTAAAATGAGTCCTAATGAGTTTATCCCCCTGTGTCCTGGTTTGATCCTGATAGACAATGCGGCCGTCTAAGCTAATGGCTTCTTTTGTCACACCGCGTTCGGAGGCGTCAATCAACTCCGGATCGAAAATGGTTTTGCTATAGACAACAATCGGCCTGCCGCTATTATCCTTTTCAAAATGCATACCGTTGCTGGTGCTGACCTTTGTGCCGGCATGGTCGTAATAGCGTATTTCGCTAGGGTCGTAGCCGGTAAGTCCTTTTATCACTTGATAAACTTTGGAATCAATCTTGACGCCGGCATGCCGGTAAAAGCGATCAGTTTGAGGAGAATAACCGAGAACGAATGAAATCATTTCCTCCGCTGTCGGCGGACGAGACCTATGGAAAAGGTCTCCGTAAAACGGATAGCTGGCAAATTTCGCATCATCGTGATTTTTGACATATCCATAGCCGTCGAGAGCGTCATAATCGAAACCGTCCAACACAAGGCCCAAACGCCCCGCATTATCAATGCCTTCAACGTAAGATTTTGTCCGGCCAATCGCGGCAACATCTTCGCGCAACATGTCACCCACACTTTTTCCCATGGATTTGGCTTTTGCCAAAATCAAACCATAGTTGGAGCGGATGGGGTCGGAATCAATCTTCGGCATTGTCAGTTCCAAGCCGTTTGTAAATGTTCCCTGATACATCCTCAAAACATTGGTCATAATATTGTCGCGCACGTTTTGATTGTGGAACGTTGTCCATTTATTTCTTTTCTTATTGAAAACTTTGCCCTCATAAACAATCGTATCTTTTTGAATGCGGGCAAAAAACCCGGCAGCGTAAATTTTTTCCTGCAATTTGCTGGAATCCGCGTCCCGCACAAGATTCATTAGGAGGGTTTGGTCAGCTACCCCGTCTTCATCATAAGTATCCTTGTAGAAACGATACACTATCAAATCCCCGGCTTGCATTTCCATGCGCCCGTCTTTCAAAAGGCGGCCTTGGCGGATTTCTGTTAAAAACGTCCGCTCGTTCTGGAATTCTTTATAATCAATATCTACGGTAGAGTCTGCAAAATCAAAACGGTCCCTGCGATTGTTTTCCACCGTCATGCTGTCGGTGGTCATGTAAAGCTTGAACAGGTTTGATTGGCTGGCGTATCCCCGAGCGGCCTCTGGCAAATCTTTTCCAGTGATTCTACCGCGATAAGTAACAGGGACCACACGGTAATCATAGATGAAATACGTGTAGCTCTTTTTCGGCATATCAAAAAGGCTTAAAAGTTCTTCTGAGTAGATATTAATCGTATCCCCGGGGTTTTTAAAATCATCATAAACGCCAATCTTGCTGGCGTAGGGGCGGGCCTGGGCATAAAGCCGTTTGACTTCAGAAAGAGGATGGTCGCGGCCGGAAAGGGTTGTCCGCGTTAACTCCATGACCTTGGCTTCATCCAGCTCCAACCCGACGGTTTGTTCTTTCAACCACTCAACGCGCCAGGTCTCTTCAAGCCGGTCATACATGCTTCTGTTTCTTCGTTCAATTAAATAGCTATCGCGCCTATTACCGGCTGGATCCGCATTGCTATAATCATGGACGAGGAAATACCGATTCGTCGTGTGCCTGGTTGTATCCGACGTTAACCCCAAATAAAGCGCGATACTCTTGGGATCCCGGCTGATAAGGCCGCACCCATTCCAATAGTAATCCATGGAGGCCACGATTTCCTGACCTCCATCCAAAAAGACATACCGCAGGGCGTGGAGCCTGCGGTTAAACTGCGTAATTTCTTTATGCGTGGCTGAGTGGATAACTGTCTGCCATGCCCTTAAGGTATCTGTACGTATCGTTTCTTTGCGGAAATCTTTCACTTCATAGGTAACGAATAAATTAAGAAGAACGGCATCGTCATAATAGGACCTCAAATCGCGCCATGCTTTGTTATTAGGATCGGTGGCTATCCTGCGGTCAACATCGTTAACGATTTCGTTCCAGCAAGGAACATTTTTAAGGGAATCGATCTGCCCAAGAATCGTCGATTTTAAGCTGTCGTTCTCGGCGACAATAAATGTCTGGCGCCCTAACCGCATCGGTTTACCCGTAATATCTCTCCCCAAGAGCGCCATGAAGAGTGTCTTTGGATAAGCAAAATTATTTATGTTGGCATTGTAGAAAGAGTCGGCGTCACCAACGCGTCTTAAATCCGGAACCAACGTGGTCTTCGGCATGGCGAACCGGCCCGGCAAAAGCGGTGAGGATGTTTGGCTAGGTGTCTGCGCAGAAGCCTTTGAGGAGAATGAAATTCCGTTCACTGTTTCTTCAAACCAGGCCGCGACCGGGTTCTTTTGCATTGATGTTGCCTGCGCCGCTTGGGCCTCTTTTTCAGTTGCAAACTTCTCATGAATATCTCTTTGTTCAATGACAAAATTCGCCGCTTCCACATCATTGAGGATGATTCTTATCGTTTCATCGGGAACATAGCTGACCATTTTGCCGCCTTTGTGTTCAGCAATGGGAGATATTCCTGTTGCCTTTTCGATTGTTTTTAAAAGCTGCGCCAACTCTTTGAATTTTTCGGAGACCTGCGGGTACGCTTTATACGCTTCGGCCGCCGCAAACATTGCCTGCGAGGTAATAGGATGTTCCTGGCGCAATTTCAAACGTTTGTCATGCTCGATCTTATTGCGTTTCTTTGCGTCGCCCTCGTTGAGCTTCTTAAATTCAAATGAAACCTGCTTTCTGATGATGTCCTGGCTAACGCTCACAGAACCGAATCCTTCCTTATTGGCCAAAGCCTGTCTGATGCTGTCCCTTTGTTTTTCGGTCAGATTGGCCGGCATATTTTCTAGAAGTTCAGCGTTGTATTGGTCGATGGAATCTTGGCTGGTGCCTTCCATCGGCTGGGTACCGGTATTGACATTGTTAAGCGCAGCTAAAGCAGAATCTTGAAAAGTTTGCGGAGCACCGCCGACAATGTTAACGCCTTTTTCATCGGTAATTTCGCGCATGAACGCCGTTCCTTTAAACGAGGAATCGGTATGGGACACATCCAACACCAGAAACAGCCTCGCTTTAGCATCATTTTTAGACAATTCATTCGGAGTCAAAGTAAGGAAATTCTGAACGGTGGTATTGGGGTTAGGATGAAAATATCCCTCTTGTAGCATAGCAAAGCGGTTTATAACGTTGCTTAAGCCTATGCTTTTGTCAAATATACCCTTGGGCTTGACAGTATCAACATCCTGCAGGGCGTAAGGAATATTACGCTGGGCATCATCGACCCTGAAATGCATTTTCCATTTGGAAACATTGTCCGTGCGGGAAAGTGTCAATTCGAGGTTTCTGATTTTATCTTCCGTATAAGAATGGCTTTCTTCGGCAATAGGAGGAAGTTTGCCCGCGAGGAATTTTTTATTTAACTCAGTTAGCATTTTCTCGGCCGGCTTACCCTCAATCGACATCTCTTCTTCATGGAGATATTTATCCGGGAACATCCCTTTATGAGGAGCACTCATCGCGGCCTTGCTCGCCTTTCGGGTATATGAAAGAATCATATCGCCACCTGAGAACGGAACACCTTTGATCTCCTTATACTGACGGAGTTTTATTGTCTGTGTTTCAAGCGCTTTGGCCTGCTCATCTAAAATGTCGCCAAAGCGCCAGTCTTTGGAGTCTGTGGCGTATTCGCCAATCATCGGCGTGGGCGTTGAGAGAACTTTGCCCTCTTTAATCAATTCACGGCCTATTTTGTTATAGTCGTAGTAGAATGTTTGTGGGTCGAGCCAGCGGTAAACGTTAAAAAGTATCCACGGCAATCTTAAAGTAACTTCTTGGCCGTTAATCACCGCTACGCGGTCGTCGCTTCCATATTTCGATAAAAGTTTTTTCAATTCGGGAAGACCGTTTTCTTTATCTGCCAAGGTAATGGTGGGAATACGGTTAGGGTCAAAAACTTTGTTCCAGGCAATTGCCGTATCTAACTCGGCTTCATACGCGGAAATATCCAAGGCCCCGTCCGCCGAGCGGCTTCCACCGAAATCCTGCGGGAAAAGATTGGCTTCGTTGCCGTATCTGCTCATCTTCCAGTTTGGATATTGGTCATAAGGATATTTTTGACTCCAGGCAATGTAGTTTTTATTTTTCATTTCTGCCCATGAAAAACCAATAATAACATCGAGCCCGTGCTTCTTTGTCCATTCAATGACCTCTGCACGTTTTTTGGTACCAAACCAATAGATTGTATTTGCCCCCGTTTTCTTAATATTAATAACCGTATTTTCATCAAAGTTTTCCGCATCTTCTGTAAAACCATGGAAGAAAACAGGCTTTCCATCGGGTAAAGCCGGCGCATCAGAGGCAATCGGGATCTTTTGCCCGGCAAACGGGTTTATGCGATAAGCATTTGTCCTCATTAAAGGCAATCCGTTGGGACCATCAACGAAAGATGTTTTATAGCGCATGAGCCGGACATCGGCATCATCGTAGAGGGATGCGCCAAGAAGAACGTTCGTTCTACCCTGCCAGATAAAATCATCCAAACGGTATTTCCCGATGAGCGGCTCTTCATAGTTGAAAACATCTTCTTCAAAGCGCGGGTAGACCCCTTCATCCCGATGGTAATGCTTAATGTTCATCGGTTCACCGCCGCTGCTACCCCAGACATTCATCTGGCTCACCGGTATTGTTGAACCAACTTTACCCACAGGTGAGCTATGATGCAATTTACCGTTAATGTATTCATAACTATTCTTGCCGAGCGTGGAGGCGCCATAATAAACAATATCGGTTTCATCCTTAAAGCTCATTTTTCCTATAGTATCGGCGACGACGAACGACTCATAAATGGGGCGGCCGTTGGGAACATAATGTTTGCGGACATTGGATTTCGCTAAGAATGAAGTCAGATAATCCGTTACTTTATTGACGGTGATATTGCCGGGCAGCCACTTTAAAACATAGTCTTCCCTATCTAAGGTACCTGTTTTTAACCCATAGACTTTGAATCCTTTCAATAGGCTTCCTACATAAACCGGTTCATGGCGTTCAGCGGTATCGCTAATCACCACATAGAGGCCGTAAGGTGAGAGGATGACGTGTTCGGTCGCAAGTGTCGTATCATTGAAGGGGCTAATCCATTTGCGTTTTAAATCCCAAACTCTCTTGTCAAAATCAAAACGCCCTTGCATCCCACCGACGATGGAATCGGTCTTGGCATCTTTGTAAAGGATGGACATCTCAAAGTTCGTATAATCGATTTTTGTCTCGGTCTTAAGGGCCTCATTGATTTCCATGTTGCCCATAACGTAATGCCAGGCAATAAGGTTTTGCGCGGCATCGCCGCGATGAATGTCGTTGGTAACGGCTTCTGATGTTTGATGAACGGTGTCGTAAACGTCAAAGACAATTCCGCCTTTTAAATCAAATGCCCCTTGGCCATTTAAGCGGGCAAACCCTTCCAAGGTTCTGCCCTTGTCTATCGCCACAAAGCGTGAAGGTTCTTGTCCAATCCAATGGCTGAAGATAAACTGCGTGCTGTCATTGCGTGTCGCATAAAGCGGCTGGCCGAAGAGATTAGTTTGCTTGACAATGGTGATCACCGCTTTAGCCGTATCATAATCCGTGGTTATCGTTTCATTGAAGGTTTTCTGCGTTTGGCCCATCACGTCTTTAGTTTGCGCCAAATCCGGAACGCCGGCCGTATTGTCTTTCACAATTTGGTCATGTTTCTTTTCAATCCATTTATCCGCCAGGAGGGAATAGGTGCCGTAGAAATTGGAAACGGTTTTTCCTTCTTTGGTCACATACGTTGCCGGAATAGTCGTCGTGTCATGCGTGACAGGATCAACAATAAGAACGGTCGCGCCATTATTGAGGTCAAGCCTGACGCGAAGGGTTTTTTCCGGCGCGATAACTGTCCCCCACAAATGCCCTTTCTTGTCCACCTGGGCATCTCCGCCGGCTGTCGTATCGGCGTAGAACCACACCAGATGGCCGGTGGACGGCTGTAATTCACTTGTCACGATAGCTATATCACCGTTAAATTTGTGGCGTTTAATCGTGTTGTTATTGTCAAATATCTTGGCCAAGTCACGACGGTAATTGGGATCGATATAATCCTTCCAGCTTAATCCTTCTTTGTCGCCGATAAATTCCGTCGCTTTACCTTCGAGAAGGCCGCCCATTAAAAGCGGAATACGCCATGCGCTTGTATCCGTCGTAAGGCGGCCCGCGAAGCGATACGGTTTCTCAACACCTTTGATCCGGGCGTTTTCCTGATAATCAAACCGGCGGGCCGTATTGAAGAAGAAATCCGAATAAACGGCCCTGGAAAGCGTTGCTTCATTCACCGCTTCAAGGGTCGCATCGAAGCGTTTGGGGTTAAGGATTAAGCCAAAACGGAATTCATAGTCGCCGCGCGGCTTGATGAGGGTCGCTAATTTGTTTTGGTTTTCATCATAAACCGGCGCGTATAATCCGGGCGCGACTTCCTTGGTTTTAATCCGCGTAATATCAATGGCGCCATCGGGATAATGATAAATGTTTTCAAGCAGTGAATTGGCAAAGCGGTTGAGGGCGACACGGCCGTCATCGGCCGTGAATGTGTCAGGATATTCTGTCACAGCTCCGGTTGAAAGATTGGTGACGGACTTTGGAGTACCAAAGGCGTTGGTGATGTCCACAACCTGCAATTCAACAGCCTCCACCTGATTGCCTTTGTACCAGGTGGCCTCCTGCTTGAGCTTGCCGCTCTTGGGCTCGTTATCGGGAAGCGTTACAATCTGCGCCAAACGAACCGCCTCTGTAATGCCCTTATGTTTGAGGTAAATGATTGTCTTGCTGGGGACATGATTGTAAAGGTACGCATAGTTGAACCCGATGTTATCCGGCCTGATGTAGTCGAATTTTCCATCGTATTTCTTAATCAAATACAGCGTATCGTTTTCGTCGATCGGAATAATGCTTAGCAGGTGAGCGCCCGTTTCCCTGTCGTAGATACGGTGTTCCACAAGAATCGGTTTTCCGGAAACAACAGAAAAGTTGTCAGCCTTGCCGCTATCCAAGAATGTGACATCCAGATAAAGCTTTGTTAAATCACTGCTTAAACCTCTGACTTCCAAAAGGGCTGAGGGGACGCTGTCCGCCAATGTCGAATGAATATAACCCATATCAAAGATATCCAAGCCTTTGACTAAAGCCGGAGGATACCAGCGCCCGACGCTGCCTGTGGTCCATGTCACAACCACATCGCCGTTTAAGGTGTCCGGGGCAAATAACCCTTTAGCGTCTTTCATCATTAACTCGGCATCTTTCGGCCGTCTGAAATTAACCGGATGGCCGGCCTTGGCGCTAAAAACGGAAAGCGCGTCTTCATTGTTTTGGATCAACAATTGCATACGTTTCACCAAAGACTGCGGATCAGGAAAGTCTTTATTCACGCCGACATTGTCCAGTAAATCAACCCAGAATTGCGCCGCCTCGGAACGGTGGCCGCGGTTATTTTCAATGCCGTGGCCGTTTGTCAAGAGAAGCTCTAAGCTCATGTTGCCGGGCTTGCGTAATTCTGCGAAGAATTGCCTGATCGTTTCCAGTTTGCCGATAAGTTCATCAGCTTCAATCTTAACAACAGTTTCATAGTGGCCTTCACGAGTCAGGTTTGGCTTAAGCCCGGGGGTGAATGTTTCAATAACAAAATTTGCAAGGCTTTGTGCAAGTATTTTTTGTTTCTGGTTATTATCCAAGGAAGAAACGTTGATTTCCCCTATGGAGGCAAGCGTGGCCCCGCGCACCTGCGCCATATCGGCAAGGGTTTGGACCAATTCCGGATGGCCGACAACTCTGTCCCACATGGCATTGAAAAGAACAATCTGCTCTTCGCTGAGTTGATCCGTAATACGTTTTTCCCAGCCGGCATCGGTATTGAAGACATACGCGTCGCGGCCCAAGAGGTAATTTAAAAGGACCTGATAAAAACGCCCGCCGTCATCGGGTAAGACGAAGTTATTAAGCCGAAGCAGGATATCTTCGTATTGTGTCCGTACCTTTGTTAATTTCTCGACAAACGTTACTGTCCCGTCATAAGTATCTTTGGGTTTGCCGGGATAGCTTTTCACAACATTGCTTCTCAGATCCAACCCTTGATACGTAATATGCTCTCGATGCCCGTTGTCAAGTTTCACCGAGCGCACAAAGCTGTTAAGGACAGAGCGGTGGATATCATTTCTCGGATCAAAGCCTAATTCCGCGGTGTGGTTGGTTGTATATTCATGTCCGATGAATTTGGCGCGCAATTCAAGCGGTCGAATTTTGTTAATAGGGAACAAATTATTGAAAAGGACGGCCAGCGGCTTGTTGGGGCCGGCCACCGCATTGAAGAAAAGGCGATAATTCTTTAAATCTGTCCTGATATCGCCAAGATTGTAATTCTTGTTTTCAATCCGGACTCTTTCCTTGATGAATTGATAATCAAAAACCCTGTAAGCCAAAACCGTCGCCGTCTGGCGGTCCTGCATCCAAATAAATTGCTCAAGACTTTGGACGGCAAATTGCAACCAGGGGTTTTCTTCATAGATTTCGCTGCCAAAAGGCCCGCCGGGGATTCCGCTGCTTAAAATCTCGGGGAACTGGAATTTCATGTTGTCCAGCGCACCCCACGGCTGCTTGTCTTTGATCAGCTCGATATAATTCTTAAATATGGAAACAACGCTGGACATCTGTGTTAAAACAAGGTCATAATTTTCATAATTGTTGGCTGTATCGAGAGGGTTAAGGTCGGGGCTAATCAAACGTTTGCCTTTTGTCCTGCCGTCGTGCGCCACGCCCTGCTCGGTTTCAATCGCCCATTTATGCAAATCAGGGATCAGGTCAATCGCTGTTCCGTTGTTAAAGCGATCCCAACCGGCTCTTTTGGATTTAAACAAATATTGGAGAATGTCTTCGCGCGTTCTTGAATCAATTCTAACGAGGAAGTCATAAATATTGGCGGCGGAATTATAGGCGCCTTTGATATCAGAAAATTCTCTGTTAGTGCCGGGTTGATGGTCGCGGGCATAGGCGAAATTATAAAGGCTGTCGTCGGGATTCCATTTACCAAATTTGGGCTCAAAATATGCCCAGAGGATATTCCACGGACGGGCATCGGTAAATAAAAAGTCTAACTCAATTTGATTTTTTAGGTCGCCCGGATAATAAACATGCAGCAATTTATGGAGAGAACGTATGGCGTGGCGGCTGTTATCATTTTTATCCGCCTTGATAAGTTTATAAAGTGTTTCAATGTCATGAAGATACTGCGCCACCGATTTCCATGCCAGCCAATTGCCCTGTTCGTCTTTCCCGATATATCTGGTGACTGTCGCGTAAGCAAAATCCCAAACCTCTTGAGAATATGTCCCCCAATAAGGATTCAACAACCAATCCCCGCCGTCGTCTGTGAAATTATGGTCGCTATTGGCAATATTACGCAGGGCAATTTGGCCTAAGGTTAATTTATTAGGTTGACCGATAGGCCCAAGCAGGCTGTCAACGCGCGCCGAATCATTGGCGGATAGAATAATGCCGCGCGCGGGAGAGAAGTTATTCGAAGCCAGGCTAAAGTTCCGGCCTCTTTTGGAAACTTCCGCGGCGGCCTGTATGATGCCTTTAAAGTTATTCTGCCATTTTTGAACATCAGCCCATGTTTGCCCGTGGCCTATTTTTTTCATCACCTGGAATTGGGTAATAACGGCGCGCAACTCATCGCCTTGCCCTTGAGAAAGCCCCAAACCTTGGATCATGCGATCGACTGTTGCTTTATCTTCGGGGCTCAAAGGCGCGCTGGCCGCTGATATGGAGGTGGCCGACATTTTTCCGTTTTGCCTGCTTTGAGATATCAGGCCGGAAATAAGAACAGGGTCGGGAGTGCTATAAGAGGAATTGTCCGGGCTAAGGCGGCCTTCACCCTTCCATTGAAAGGCTGTCTGATTGGAATTTCCATGATCGCCGGTGATACCCAAAAGGCCCAATAAATCGCCGAGTTTAAGATTGATATAAAATGGCTCTGTTTCATTTGTTCCACCCCTGATGCTAAATCTGTCATACGTGCCGTTGACTTCAAAACTGGCTTTCTGTTCGTGATAAACGATTGTCCCGCCCGCGGCAACTTTACCTTTGACGAAGTTAACATCGCCATACAAAGCCCCTGAGCTTGCCTGGGAAACGCCGATATTCCAGGCGCCAGAATTAAGATTAATGCCTTTCCTAAAGATTTTATCACCCTGGCCGTTGGCAAAAACGGATAATTTTCCCGTTGGGCCAAACGGATATATCAAGGGCACAACAGCTATTCTACCGCTGAAATAATTTTGTTTATCAAGGCTAAAATACGCGCTGGGGTTAAGAGGTAATGTACCGCTTAACATTTCGAGGGCAACCTGCGCGTCGGGCCTGAAGACGTTTCCGAATCTGATATTGAATCTGTTAAAACGATCCGGCGTAAAGTTGACAGAAACATTGCCCAAATACGAAGCATCACTTTTGTAGTCATACGCCCGGGCCACGTCAACAAATGTCGATAAGCCAAATCCATCCGGCCCCGTAAGCCACATTGAATTCACCTGTGAGCGCGCGTAAATATTGTTTGAAATGGTGCTTTTGCTAAGGCTGACGTCCAGCGCGTGGTTGTTATAGATGATTCCTTTCGTCCAGTCAAAAGCGATGTTTTCTTCTTCTTTGATACCGAATAAATTATCCGTGCGGATTAAGCCTTGCCCCCAAAGGTTTGCGGGATTGCCAAAGGCATAACGCACATCGCCCGTCAGCTTCTTTTCTTCTTTTTGCGGGTCATAGAAAAGCCCGAGCGTCAAGTTTCCGAAATATTTGAACGTAAAATCACCGCCATACGTGCCAAAATAATTCGCACTGTCGCCAACTCTTAAACTCTCAGGAACTAAATTAAATATGCTTGTGCCATAAAGATAAGTGGATATCTTTCCGCTGTCCAAATCAAAACGGCTATTCCAATAAGTCCGGATAAAGTCCTTTGCAAAATTGGTATTGATACTGCCGTAAAACGCGTTTGCCAGTATCTCCGCCCCCAAACCAACCTCCCCATGCCTGGCATCGCCGATAAATCTTATTTCGGTTCCCTGGTTCTGATAATTCATTTCGGCGCCGGCAATGCCGCCAGTTAAGTTCAACCCGTCTTTTTGCGGCTGCGGATCATAGGAGATGTCGATGTGTTGGAATGTGGCGGCGGAATCAACGGGAATTTGTTTTAAACCCTCTGCCGCCGCGGAAGAAGGAGTATAAACCGCCTGTTTTTGCTCTTGCGGCAATTCAAGGCCTGTAAAATAGCGGGCGGGATCGACGAGTGTCCCGTTCAACTTTAGTTCAAGGTGGATATGCGGCTTCATGCCGGATGCGGAATCGTTGGCCAAAGCCGCATTGCCGCTGAAAATATCCATCTTGGCCAATGTTTGATTGGTGTCGATGATTTGCCCTTTGTGCACATAAATTGTTCCAAGATGGCCCAAGAGGACCTCGGCCGTCACCGCTTTACCTTCCGGCGTAAAGGCCTGATTGGTAATTTTGATATAATTCCCGTAACCTTCCTTGCTATTCGTTTGGTTAGAAACAACATCCGTGACTTTTCCACCGTTCAATACGCCAAAGGCATGCAAGACACTGTTACGGTTGATTAAAATGTCCAGGCCCGCGTGCTTGCGCGCTACTTCTTGTCCCTGCACGGTATCTTTTCTATCGGCGCCGAAATAACCGGAACCGAAAGAATCATTACGTATCTGAAGCGGTTGATTAAGATTCGCGGCTGTTGAATCATCCTCAAGGTCTTGCCTGCTATCTTCCGAATGAGCCGCGTCATAAACCTGCGAACTGATCGCCATCGGCCTGGCATATCGTTGGGCTGCGTCCTGCGGCAATCCATATTGTTCGATGAGCGATTGTTCAAATTTTTCAGATTCCTGGGTCATGTCTTTCCCGGATAGGATTTTGGCGGCCGTTTCGTTTGCCTGATCCGGCGCATAGTGGTATTCGTTGATCAGCGTCTTTGTGGCCAAATCAAAATCGTTTTGGTCAATATCTAAACCATTGGCAACGGTGGGGCCCTGGCCGACTGTTTTTACGTGTTCTACCGGGTGCGCCGGCGGTTGGGTTGTTGTCGTATTGTCACCAAAGGAAGGCTGATTATCTTGAGGCATAAAGGCCTTGGCCATATCCATCGGCATGGCCGTGGCGCCGGCTGCGGCTAATAACATCCAGAGGATGTTGAGCCCAAAAGCCATGATGAGCATCTTTGTAACAAATTGAAATGCGCCCCCAAGAATCTTTTCTGTCCTGGTGGAAACAAAGGGCGCGGGTATGGCGACCGATTCATAATGATCCAGGGCTGTTTGGAAAGCAAAGCCAAAAAGCCGGGAGATGTCTTCTCTGTCAACGCCAACGATTTCTTTCTTACCTTTGGAATCGATTTTAACGGAAATGTGAATCGCCTCATCCTTTGCATCATATCGGATAACCGGTAATTCTTTCTCTTCGACAATATGGGTATTCAAGCCGATACGAATATTTAAGTGGTCAAAAACAAGTCCGCTGGAAACAAGATGCTGGTGAAGGGCCAAAAGAATCAAAGGCAATTCTTTTTCTGATACCTCTCCGAGGTCATCCGTTAAGGAAATATTAGGATGCATAAAGCGAAACGCACTGATTGTGTCTACGCCAAGATACGTCTTTTCAATAGAGGAAATCATCAAGCGGACTCTCGCCAGCTGCCCGTTCTCTTGAATGCTTTCTTTAATAGAAACGCCCATATGGCTATTGAATTCACGGTGATACTCAGTTCCGGCAATGGCGTAGAGTGATCTCAAAACTTCCTTAATGACTTGCGTGTCTTTTTTGAATTTATCCATGACCCTTGTTGTGTATTGCTGAATCCGGGCTTCCGGCATTGTTTCTAATTTTGCCACCCTTAAGAGCTTCTCTAAGGTTTCCTCATAGTTATCCTTTGGTGTTTCGGATCCGACGATTCCTTTTGGCCCAACCAATATTGTTTTTGATTCGCTCGCCACAGCCACTCTTGCAAAGATGAGCGGAAGAAGAATTATGCTGTTAAGTTGTGCGATAAATATTGGGGCTGTTGGCGCTTCAATCATCTTTCCAGTCCCGACGTTCAACAAAGTTGAAGTCGGGACTCCGACTTCCATTAAATCTTTGTTAGAAAACGTCGGAGCCACGGGATTTGTCTTTACTTCAAATATTTGGGCTGCCGAGAGATTAATTTTTTCTCCAGCCACGGATGAAGAAATTATTCTCGACAGCCCTTGTGCCACCTGTGCCGTGGTACGGCTTTGCGCACCACGAGCGGACGAAAAAGCTTTAGCCTGGGAGCGAAACGCTTCGGAGGGGCCAAAACGCCCGCTCACCAGGCTGTGGAGCGTGGTCAGCGCTCCAGTTAAAAATACGATTGAAGTTATAATTGCACCCACGCCGAAATCGGCAAAAAGCTTGTCACTATGGCGATCGCGAGTAGGTCTTCCCGGTTTCTTAGAGAAGAGTTCATCAACGCGGTCTTTTTTATAGTTATGCCACAGTATCGCAATCGCTATGATCGCGATAGCTCCGATGTAGATCATCGTATCGGTGTGGAGTTGGTTCCGGTTCAAATTGACTTCTACTGCGGAAACGGCGCTTGAATTAACAACGGCGGGAACGTTACGAGAGGCAGACTGTGGAACTGGCGTTGCTGATATAGCGACATTGTGCATGTTCAGCGCGATGACGAATAACATCTGCTTCATACGCGCCAAGAGTTTGCCAGCTATTTTGTTGTCGTTTGTATACCGGGCCGTTATGGTTGAAGATGAGAAAGAGACGTAACCGGTTGCTGTCCTTGTCGCGTCCGCGAACAAAGAGAAGATCGTCTTTTGGAAATTCGACAAGATGGTCAATGGTAATGTTATCCATGGTGCACCTCCGTGGCTTTGGTTATTGGTTGTTTTGTTTTGTGTATAGTTAAACGCGGATTGACGCGGATTCAATCCGCGACTATCTGCGTTGAATAAGGAATTTAAGGATGTCTTGAAGGAGTTTTTAGAGACAGAAAATCCCTGTTGCGATTCTACAGGGTTTTGATGCAGTGTTGCAGGTATTCCTGTTGAAATAGCGTGGCTGTTTGCCTTGGCCTCTTCGCCTTCGTTGATAGCTATATCGGCTTCTCTTACGTCAGCAACCCCGCCTATAATGAGAGGTAGGATGACGCTGTTTAAGCCGACATTCCCGGTATTTGAAGATCCTGAAACGTCTTCAGCGTCTCTATTTTCAAGACGCACCCCGAGAACCACCGATAATGCACCTTTTTCCAGTATCCCAGAGCTTAGAGAGACAGCTCCAACCTTGCCTATGACATAGGAAGGTGTGGCTGTACCGGAAACAGTTTCATTACCTGTCAAACTATCTTCTAAAGAGCTATAGGCCATACCAACTTCGACATCCGATAGCGTAACATCTGATGTCCAGGCCTCATCACCTGTTTGGCCAACAGGCTTGCCTGCTGAATCTTCATCCGTTCTTTGAGGCAGACTCCACGAACCACCAACTTTGTCTTCCGTCCGTTTAAGGCTGTTTTGCCCTAAGCAACTAACGTTCAGAAGATTAGAGTTTGCACTCGCTGAGCTTGCGCTCAATACCGCTTCATGTATATTTGCATCTGCAGTTGAACTGGCCGAAGCGAATTCCAACCCAACTGCTTCCGTGGTTTTATTTTCCGCGCTAATATAGTTTTGCACTGTCTGCTCCGTTGCGGAACGGAGGACAGCTAAAGTTGTGTTGTCATGGACGCCACTTGTTAAAAGGCCACCTGTACCACTACCTTGTGAATCTATAACTCTAACATAAGCGAACCCTAATTGATTTTGAACGGTTATTTGCGGCGCTTCTCCAACAGATGCCGTACTATTTCCATATTGATTCTGCCAAGCAATGACGCTGACTGGCGCTTTGCCACCTGCGCGATCCGGCCCGCCGGAAGACAAAGGCATCACCGGCATGGGCAATGAAAACGGAGACACCGGAACCTGATTGTTGTGATGGTCGTCCACCGGCGAATAAGGCAACCGATCTTCGATAGGCAAAGATGGAATCGCCGGTAAAGTATAAGGAAGAGAGCGAACAGGAGCCTTAGTGGGGGTAATATCTGCCGCCACAGCATCCTTTACTTTGGCCCCTGTCATATTTTGAGATGATTCTTTTCCTTCTTCGCTAATCCTGCCGAATGGCAGCATGAGCGGTAATAAAAAGGCATTCCGTCCATTATTTTTCTGCGTAAGGTTGTTCTTGGCCATATAACCGAAAGCCAAAAGATAAAGCGCGGATACGGTTGTCAGGGTAAATCCGACAAGGTTTAAAACAACATCCATAATACCGCCGGTGTGGGCAAGGTTAATGATGAAGCCGCCCAACCCGTAACCAAAATATACGCCAGCCCCCAACATAATCCATTTGCCAACTCTCCCGGATATTTTCGCTACCTTATTATTGGCCGTATATTCATCGCGGTATTTGTCAAAATTCTTCTCTTTAATCATCCGTCCTCTGTCAGCAACGGGCAGCGGCATGATATAGTTGAAGGTTCCTATGGCAATCCCTATCGTGACAAAATTATAGCTGAAGATGTTGGAAAACCCGGGTCCGCCTGTCAGCCAAAGGAGAGCCCACGATTCGGGATTGTAAGCGGAAATAATCTGGCTGGCGGCAATGCTTAAGCCCGCCAGAATAAAGTTGTTCATCGGGCCGGCCCGGATAACGGCGAGTTTTTCCTTGAGATTTCCGCCTAAACTTTTGAGCGTATTAAGCCCGCCTGTCATATTAAGGTCAACGTTAATGGATGGAATGCCATACATGGCAGCCCTGACACCGTGGCCAAAAACTTCGTGGGAAAGAATGTGGGCAAATGCGATGATATAAAGGCGAAGGACCGAGCTGAAAATAAATTCTTTTATACCCGATAAAGCGCTTGTCGACATCACATCAAAACCAAACGTCCAGAATCCTTTCATAAGGACATAAAAACCAGCTGTAAAATTTATAGCTTGCTGAACATAAAAACCAAAATCGGAATAAACCGCCTGAACAGCAATCAAGGCTGCCACGAATGTTAGTGTGATGTTGACCGTCAGCGGACTGGTGAAAAATGGCAAAGCCCAGGCCGCCATCTTTCCTTCCTTTGTAAAAAAGCGTTTGAAAAACGGTTTATCCGATAACCAGATGGCCAGCGGCGCAATAATGCTATTTTCCACCAATTCCTTATGCGGGCGCTTCCAATTGCGATTAAGGAAGAACGCCTTGCTAAACGACATCCTCTCTTTTTCATCAGCCGGCTTGACTGTTTCTTGGTCTTTTTCGGAGGGCTGCGACGTAAGGGTTTCCATTTCCAGCGCGGGTTTTTCCTTCTGGATTAATTCGTTGTACACCTGCATGATGCTGGAAATCATTTTGATATACTCTTCATCATAAGAAATCGTATTGCCCAGCCGATTGATATTCTGAACAAGATGAATGACTCCCGCCAAAAATAACAAAGTTTTGAAAAATCCCGCTTCGTCTGATTTTAAAGGTCTATTCTGGCTTAAAGTATTGACAAACATTTTCAGCTGGGGCATGATTTGGTGAATTTGTGAATCAATCCCCACGGCCGTGACTCTGCCTTTTTTATCCTTTCGCAATAAATAATCGTCAATCCCTTTAAGAAGTTGTATGGATAAATGCCCGATGAGAGTGCGCGTCTCTTTTTCATCCAAGGGGCTGCCAGGAAATACATCCAGGCCGCGCAAAACAGCGGCCAGGACTTCAGGCTGGTTTAATAACACAGGATGAACTTGCAGGATAGTTCCCTCGACAGGGTCTATGTTGATGTTCGCGAAAGTACTCTGGCCCGCAGATACAGTTTCCGGCGCGGCTTCAGGGGCAATAATCTCAATAGTTTTGATATTGGATGGCAATTCAAAAAGATCCAGAGCTTTTTGAATCTGAATTTGCTCTTGGGGTTTCACATTCCCCCGGGATGAATCTTGGTAGCGCAACGGAATATTCTTGCCGGCCCTTGTCCAAGCACTCGGCTGCACCGCTTGCTCTTTTGCGATATGTTCGACGCTTCTGGAAGAAATGTTGTTAAGCTCCTCAACGGCCGTTTTAACGGTAATTTGTTTTTGCTCAACGCGGCGGAAGATTTCCCGATAGGCCATGTCATAGGAGATGTCTCTGCTAACTTCTTCTTTGGTCTGTCCTTTGTATTCTTTGTTGACAACAGTCAGAAAGCGGTCGACAAATTCCGGCAAGACACCGTCTTCATAAGCATCCAAAAGCACATCCAGAGAAACTCTTAACTTCTTGCCTTCATCCACGGAAAACAGCCGGACCACATCCGCTTTGATGGCTTCCATGGTATCCATCGTGATGTTGCGGCCGGTCACAAGCTTCCAAAGCAATGTTTCATTTTCCAAAGATATCTTGTGGCCTTTGGCATTGGATTTGCGTAATTCCTCATAAGCCTCCGTCAAAAATTCATCGGCCGGGGTCAACAGGGACCCTTTCATGCGGGCGATGATTGTTTTCTCAATGCCGCTGTCTTTTATTTCCTGCATCGTGAAGAATGCTTCCGGCCGCGAAAGGAATTTATGAAGCTCAGCCAAATTGCCGTTCATGGGGTTGCCCTGCTCTTTGGGCGAGAGCTCTGCGGCCACCCTGGCTATTTCTTCTTTGGAAAAAACGACATGGCGGTCGTTTAGATTTTTGACAATGTACGTCGTATCAATAATTCCCTGATTGTCAGCCTTTTCCAACAAAAAGATGGCGAGGGCGTAAGGATTTTGCGCGCCTAAAAAGGCTGCCCATCCGATGCGCTGGGATTTGACCCACTCATCACCCATAACGGAGCGGATGAGCTCTAAATTTTGTTTGGCTTTTTGGACGTCGTCCAGCGCGTTAACCGACGGGTTTTCTCCCAGGGAGCGCGCAAAATCTACCGCGCCTTCAAAGGCCTTCTCCAGGGAATCAAAAGGCCCGTTTTCTTTCTCAAGAAACTTCTGGATCTCTTTGAGGGCCGGGTTCATTTCGTCCATGTACTGATTAAGCAGCCTGTTCATCTGATCCTTGGCAATCAGGTTGGAAGTCATATTAAGGACAAACTTGTCGAATTTAGGGAGCTGCTCGGCGTTATAAACCTTGTCGTTATAACGGGACTGCCTGTTTAAGAATTGATCGTAGAGCTTATTAATTTTATTTTTCTTGAGGAACTTCTCAATCAAGGCATATTGTTCGTTGCTGTTATCAAGCCATAATTCATTGGCGACGGCCAACGTCAACTGATAGGGGCGGTCTTTCGTTTCGATAATTAACTCTTTAAGCTTCAAGAGAGGGATTTCGCTTTTCCATTTTTTGTAGGCCAGCGTGGTGTGGCTTCCCTGATAGGCAAGCTCTAAAGGCGGAACCGTATTCTCCAAGCCTGCCTGCTCAACCCATTTTGCAACCAAAGCTGCTATACGGCCCGTTTCAACCCTGTCCGTGAATCCTGCCTCGAAAAGCATTTTGGCAATATCAAAAGATGTGATGCGGATTTCCGGATTTTCTAATACAACCGCCTCCGGCGCTTGCTCGGCTGGCGTTTGACCTTCTGATTCAACATCCTCTAAGTCCCCGCTGATCATCGCAATCAACTCTTCCAACTCTTGCGTGGGAAGATTGTCAATGCCTAACACCATATTGACAAACTGGCGAGCATTGTTATTTAACGTCCCGTTGGATTGTTGGAAATTATTGAATCGATCCGTTAGGTATTCAAAAACCCTTTGCTGGTCTTCCTGGGACAATCCGGAAAGCAGGGCCGCAGCCTCGGTTAATGTATCGGCTTTTGTTTCTTTGGCAGAGGAGGATCCGGCAATCCATTTAGAAACAGGGGTATTCTGGAAAGATGTGACAATGCGGGTTGGCAAAATACCCAGGCCCATATATTTTTTGACCATCAATATTTGTTCATAGTCGGCATCTTCGAAGCGGCTTTTGTTAACAGAACGGTTTAAGCCTTCATGGGAAGGCTCAATTTTATTAAAATCTCTCTGCTCGACATCTTTCCTGCGCTGGGCATCTTTCAGTTTTGTTTCGACCCAATTTTTTGCCTGTTCGCTTAAGCCTTTTCTACCGATACGATAGGACAAGAGAGTTTTATACATGCGAATGGCGGCTTTCCATGTTTCCTGGTTCGCATTGTCAACCCACTCATCGCCCCGGACAGGGTCAGCCAAGATTTTCTGGATTTCATGAAAACGCCCGCGATAAACCATCTGGCGCACTTTTTCAATAATAAACCTGTCGTTGCCGGTCAATTCAACTCTGTCTCCATCACCCGAATAAGCATCGCCGTCCGCCAGCTCTTGGAGAGGGATGCTCACCTTGAAATTATGGTCAATCGTCAAGATGGCGCTTTTTCTGGCATTGGAAGATTGTAAAAGCTGTAGATAATCCGCATTCATTTCCAGGCGCTTGAGGAGGCTTTGGCGTCCCAAGTTTGTTTTGGCGATATCGTCATTGCCGGCAAGAGCGCGGAATTTCTCGACGAAAGCGCCGATAGGCCCGCCGGACTTAACCTTCATAAAATCGGGGATTTCCTCGCGGGCAATATACTGTAAGTTGGCCACCAGTCTTTCAATATTGACCAGGGCGATACGCCGGCCTTCTTCTCCCGCGTGGCGTTTGATTCTGTTGATGGCATGGGTCAGGTAATCCCTTGTCCAGTTTTCAGCGCCCAGGATAACAACGTCAATATTGCCTTTAAAGTCATAGAGTTTGGCAATGCGCGGGGTGGCCAAAATAACAATTTTATCGTTGGGGTCCTTCATTCTTTCTTCTTTGACGGCCTCTAATTCTTCAATCTGATCTTCAAGCGCCTGTCGTTCCGGGGCAGAAATAGTTTTTCTTTTCAGCTTCTCATGGAGCTCGTTGATTTGGGCCTTGACTTTTGAAGTTTCCAGCAAGTTCAAGACTTTTTCTTTGGGAGTGCTGGAATCGATGACATAAATCGCATCTTCCTGCGTTCCGCCCGCCGCCAACTCTTTCCTCAATTTATTCAACTCTTCCAGAGCCGCTTGTTCATCTTCTACGCTGCCGGCAATTGCAAGCACGGCGCGATTTAGGGTAAAGCGGCTTTCTTCGACAATGTATGCCAGGTTCATTTTTGTGTCATCTACGCCGGCGACAATATCAACGTAGAGGTTTTGTTTCTTTGGGTTCTCACTTGTCCTGTATTCTTCCTTGGCCTGTTCGAAGAAATCGCTCTCATCACCGATAATCACAATCCCTTTGGCGCCCGTCTTCGCAAGAAGAACGGCCTCATCCGAAAGGCTGGCGGTAACACCAAGGACAGTGCCCATCTCGCCGCCAAACATTTCCTGAAGCGGGTTCTGGCGGATGGAGCGGCCGGAATATTTTAATTTTTCCACTTTAATCCTGTCTTCTTCTTTGGCCGTTTTGTTGTATTTTTCAACCTGGACAAGCTTGTAAATGATATTTTCCGTCATCATCTCCGGCTGGCTTTGCCCGGCTTTTCCGCTGACAGCGATATCGATAACCTTGTTTGTTTCCGGATCCCTGTGCAAAACAAGATGCGGCCCTAAATTCTCATACAAGGCGCGGGCCACATGATATACATCGCTGCGTTCATGTTTTTTATATTCCCGGAAAACTTCTTTTGTTAAAAGGAAGTCTTCATTCTTGACAAGGTAATTTCCTTTGATGGGAGGAGCAAAATAGACAAATTTGTTGTCGCGGTCCAATTGCTCAAATTCTTCCCGGGACTTGGCCCGGACAATTTCTTTACCCTGCGCCTCAAACAGATGATTTACGCCCTGAAGATTCATTTCTTTGAGCAGTTTTTTCACAGCCTTGCGGGCGTCTTTGAGCTCAACCCCCTCCTGGCTTTCCAAAGCCAGGATATAGCTTTTTTCCGCGACAAGAAGGTCGTCGATTTCATCCAAAAGCGTCAGGCCTTCGCGGATTTCATCCAATCCGGACATGATGCCCCGATTATGCCGGAATTTATTCCTCATATGGCCGCGCGCGTCGATAGAGATGACTTTAATGGCATTTTTGTCATGGAGGGCGTCAGCGATCTTCTTTTCCGTGCGATCCTGGGCATCTGTGTCAAAATCTTTGGCCGCATCTTCGTATTCCTTAATGAGGGCATCAATATCGACGACATATTGTCCGGCCTCCGTTTTACCCAAAAGTTTCGCGACAATCGTATTGTAAGAGGCATTAAAGTTTTCGGGAGGATTCGATGAAGCCAAAATGGAGGACGACGTGGAATCGACGGTTAAAATGGTGACCTGGCGGCCATTTTTCATGGCTAAAATAGATGCCATAATCAAGGCCAGGGTTTTTCCGGCGGCATTTCGGGCTATGCCGAGGTATTGCTGGTTGAGCATTTCAACCAGGGCCTTTTGGATCGCCCATTTTTCCTCGTCACGATCAATGAGATACCCCTTGACCTGCTCAAATATTTCTTCCGTCTCCGGCGAGATGGTGATCTCATCAACGGAAAGCTTTCTGACCAAATTATCCAAGGAATCTTCCTCTTCAACCCTGTAAAGATAAGAGGCGTCGTTTCCTGTGGTGATTTTAGCCGTTAAAGTTTTATTTTCGCCTTCGCCCGGCGCAAATGCCCAACTACGATAGTCGTCGGTTGTGGCATTGATGGGGAAAAATCCATCGGGATTTTGCGCGATGGCATCCAAAATCTTTATACCTTTTTCTATCGGTGTGACGGCCCGGCGCATATTCGCGAGGAACTTTCTCACTTGGGCCTTATTGCCCGGATCTTTTGGCAATACAACTTGGGTTATCTCTTGAGCGGCCTCTTTAACAGTATTCTCCAAAATCGCCGCTCCAACTGTTTTATTGTCGTCAAAAAATCCCTGCTTAAGGGCCTCAAAAACATAAGAAACGAGGGAATCCTTGTGCTGAAGAGTTTCCATGAAGGCCATACGTAAGCCAAGCTCATCGGTTTGCTCTTTGGCTTTTTGCACAGCTTGGTTAAGGGCTTTGAATTTTTGCTCTAAATTATCCTTCAAAATCCCGGCTTCAAGGGCAATGCGGGGCATGTCGGGATAAACGGCTAATTTCTGTAATGCCTTTTGGGCCAGATCGAAAAATTTTTCAATTTCTATAATTTTTTCATCCCGGTTTCCGGCGGCAAACTCTAAATCCGAGCTTTCCAACGCCGTAAGATAGCGATCAGTGATATTCCGGCTGGCGATACTAATTTCTGTTAAGGAATCAATGATCTCTTCGCGCAATACCCTGGCGAGCTCGCCCTGGCTGCGATCAGCAACTCCCTCGACAGAGGTGAGTAAATCAAGCTGGGTATTCTGCAGTCTTGTGCCGAATTCATCTATGGCCTCGGGGGCGTCGACAGCTGCCATGTAACCCGCGGCCGTGCCTATCGCATTGAGCAACTTCTGCCAATGACTAATGGTTTTTGCCGTCGGAGCAAATGACGTTTCAAAATCAAAAACGTAGAAATCCCACTGCGTTGCCGGAACTAGAGCCATGCGTGTTTGCGCCGGCACAACAGCCAGCCGCTCCAGATTCTGGAATAGATCCTCAACCCGGCCGAGAGACTCTTCCATTCGATAAGAATATTGTTCGAAATTTCTTTTAATATTGGCGATATTTTCACTTGGAGAATCCTCAGATTTTTTTAACTTGTCTAAAGACCGCAGCATAATCTGGCTGGTGAGATTGAAAATAGCCTGCATGTTGGACATCGAGTCATTCAATGTTTGAATCAAAATTTCCGAAGCAAGGTAATCGTCAAGGCTGCCGCGGGAATTTTTATACTCCAGCCTGTCCACTAATTCTCCCCTGATATTGTTGATAATCTCTATTTCCTGGGTGACATTGCGCAGGAATCCTTCATCGATATCTTTCGGCAGATTTTCGATATAACCCGTTAATCTCTCAAGCTCTGCCGGGAGCTTGGCAAGAATTTCCTTCGTCGATTGCCGAATCACTCCGTTGACCGGCAAGCCGCCTGCTGCGGAGATTTGATCCATCCTGAGTTTTATCTCTTCATTGGAAGGAAGCTCGATAGCCGGCTTAAGGCCTAAAAGAAACGTTCTTTGCAAATCAAACATCCACTTCCCACCCTGACGGTTGGTCAAAGTAATGCGCTTTTCATCGGCGGCTTTTGAGAGCTCTTGCAATTCCTGCATCACCCTTTCGGTGCGCCATAATTGATATCCTATTTCATCAAACGAAATATTCTGCTTAGGCTGCTGGGCCTGCAAGTTAATGCCCGTAAAATAATTTTTAACGCCGTTGGATAAATCACTTTTTAAAAGTTCTATGCCGGCGCGGATAGAAATATCGCTTGAGGCATTTTCCTGGGAAACCGTATCGATAATTTCATTAATAGCCTTTGCTGCGGCTTCTGATTGATTTCTTAATATTTCAATCGCCAACGTGGAATCGGCAGCTTGCCTTCCCTCTTCTAAAGCTGTATGCAGCTGATGGATGACCGGATCAAGTCGCACTGTTATTCTTCCAGCCAAATCGCGCAACACATCATCCACCGGCCAGCCGGTTTTTGATTTCACTTTAATTAAAGCATCCATCTCTACTGAATCATCTGATCCTGTGAGCGTGGACAAAGAAACAATCGCGGCTGTCGTTATAAGAGGGCTGACTTTTTTCCCGGGGTGCGTCTTGAGATTTTTATATATCTCGACCTTTTTAACGGCGCGCTGAAGGCCTTCGGGATTATTGGCCGCGCCCGTGTATTCCTTAGCCACCAAGAAATGCAAGAACCACGGCGGGAAATACGGCTTTTTTAAAGCGAGGTAATAATTTGTTATCTTCTCCTGATTGTTGAATAAAAGCGAGCGCTCCGCGAATTCTTCCGTTGAAGGAATGGCTTTAAAATCGCCGACCAGCCATTGATCCGAAGATCGGGTGAGGGCATCGACCGCCGGAAACATTTTCAAAAGTTCTTTATTCACCCTTTTAACTGTTTTACCGTAATTGTTGGCCTTTGTGCGTATCGTGTAGGCAACGGCAAAGAAATTGACAACGTCTGTCGTCAGAGCGGAAATAAGCTTCTGTTCCGCGGCACTTTTCTTGTCACCAACAAGGTCCATTTTATCTTGCAGATACATTTCCACATCTGAAATGACATATCCAAAGTCCCCCGCGTCCTCTTTTGTTTTTGAAAGATATTCTTTAATAAAACCCTGGTTATCCACCAGATATTTTAAGAAGCCATTGTTATCCGAAATTTTAATAATATCGACATCCACCTGGCCTTTTCCGATTGTGTTGGGAAGATCCAAGGCTTCAATCGTTTGCTTTTCGTTTGTTTTAGTTTTCAGATACGCTATTTCTTCCTGGATATAGGCTGTAACCAGAAGCGGATCAATCGGCTCTTTAAAGGAAGAGGCCGCTTTGACAATGACTTCATTAAGCGTGGGCGTAAAAACAGAATCTGTCGGCAGGTCCTTCTTTTGTGTCTGCGCGGCAAGCAGGGATCGAAACTTCTTTTTCTCCTTTGTAAACATGGCCTTCCATTTTTTAAGTGCCTCACTGTTGGGGGTAGGAATGGTTGTCAACAGCGCCTTTTGTTCATCGGAAAGCGAATTGAGAAATCCAACAGCGCCGCCGCCAATCATCACCGCTCCCGCGCCAAGAACAGCTAATGTACCAAAGAAACTGCGTCGCCCTCTTGGGTCAATGCGCGCGGCATACCCGCGGAATTTTTCCTGGTAACGGCGATGGGCGTTGTAAACCTTCTTTGCCACAAGGCCCATTCCGCCAAGGATAAGAGCGATGTAGGCAATGCTCTCCCACCCAGATCCGGCGGACTGGATTTGGGTCGCGACAGTTTGATTTTCAGTAATGAATTGTTCAATTGCCGGAGAAGCGCGGGAGAAAAGCGGAAGAAGAAGTTTAATAACAGGAAGACTAAAGACTAACGACCCAAGACTCAAGACCCAAGGCGGCGCGCGGGAATTTTCAATGGATAGCGCCGCCGTGCGGCCCAACTTTTGATTGATCAAGGTAAGCCGCTCGATGACTTGATCGGCTTTTCGCACAATTTCTTCTTCGGGAACATCTCCGGGGTGATCCAACTGCTTTTGCAAACCGGTCAGGGCCAGGATAAAATTTTCCTCTGCTTTTTCAAAATTCCCTTTGTCGAAATAAAACTCACCCAATTCCATTGGATCAATGTTTGTCGTTGCGGAAACCACAAATGTCGATCCCAATGGTTGTGTTGCCTGCGGCACGGAAGTATCATCGGACATTTTAATAAGCGTGGATTGTTTTTGGGCGTCACCAAGATTCACGAAATACCGCGACAGTTGGCGAGAATTATTGTCACCATTCATGAATGTCCCGTCTGTCGGATGGAGCGCCGCGATGGTTTCCTGTGAAATATTCCCCAACACGGGGGAAACAAAGTAAACTTTTTCGCCGACTGTAAAAATTCTTTCTTGGCCGCCGGCGTCAAGAGCGTGCGTTTGGATTTTATACCCCGCTCTCTTTAAAAATTCTTCCAAATAGGCGCTTAATTCTTTTGCTTTATTAGAAATACGGTCGGATGGTTGTGTTCTCAAATAATGATGAAGGGCCACTAAGAGATTTGGTTCTTTTTGGGCCATATCAACGAGGGCTTGATTTTTGATATCTTGCGAAGCAAAAAATATTAAAGACGCCAATCTTCCAACAACTTCACTAACATCAACATCAGACTCTTGATCATTGTCCCGGTAAGTTTCCCGCAATGAAATAGGGATATCAATGAACTGAATACGCCCGTCTTGATTGATGTGGTACTGAACATCACTTTGTGAATCCAGCAACTGGATGCTCCCGGATTTGGCAAGCCGCTTGATGATTTCGCGCATATCCTGGATAGTCTCAAGCGTGATAGACTCCTGGGGAACTACGCTCGTAAAATCACCCGGGGAAATATCCATGATAATACCGTATCTCCCCGTCTCTAAACCTTTCCAATTCGGGTCTTGCCAAATTCCGTGTACTTTAGACACAATCCCTAATTTTTCGGCTAATTTCATGGATTGATATTTGGCTAAAATGACCTCTTGATTAAATTCTTCCGTTGAGAAATATTCGTAATCAGGATTCATGGTTGCGGGCGCAATGACGTAGTTTCTGATAGCCACCGGCCGCCTTGTCCCATCGGGATTGATGAGTTCCGCAAGCCGGACGACGGCTTTTCTACCACTGCGATAGCCTCCCCCTAAAACAATATTTTCTTGCGGCATCACCAGATTGACACGCGGGATTTCGTCTAAAGAGCGCGGGATAACTACAGTCGGATCTTGCGGGCGAAGGCTCGTTGAATACGGCAGATCTTTTGGCAAAATACGGCCCGTGTTTAAATACCGGGTATTCGGATTATTTTGCCTATAAATGGCAACCCCTTCTTCAACATTGATACCTACGGGCTCATCGGTTGCCTTGGCCATGAGCGTGTCGAGCGTTTGAAGATGGGAAGCGTCGCTGTCAGCATAAGTTCCTGTAAGCGTTTGGGCAGTTACAATTGGGACTAAAACAACTTCGCCGCCGCCGGAAGTCAAGAATCGTCCGTAAAAATCATTTTCTCTATTGGGATTTACCGCTGCGGTTGTAAAGGCGAATGTGTTCAAATTATTCTGGGCAATAACTCTATTTGTCCGGCTCGCCGGTAATAAATCGCCCTGTTTCACAAAAAGATTTCCGGGGAAATTCTGGATCTCTTCTTCACGAAGAACAACGCGCTTCTCCACCCGGTTATCGTGACCCAAAGAAACGATGTGATAAATATTTCTGGGAATGCCGTCATGATCAAAGGCTTTTGTAACCGTCATGACCGCTTCGCCGGTTGCGTTAACGTGCCCGTTGACTTCCCGAAGGAAGGCTTGGTCTGTCCTTGCATTAACAACCGCAAGAACGGGGGACTTCGGTAATTGCATTCCCGACGCTACCGCTTTGGTGACGTTCGTTTTGTTGTCAAGCCATGAAATCAACCCACGCATCATGCCAATCGGCGCGGGTTGAATTGACGGAACAATCGGATTTACTACGGGAGATTTTGGAATAGGCAATGAAAACGGCGTGCTCTTTGTTGGCGTAATTGTATTTGTGTTTGTTCTCTTACCAAAACTAAATACCGATGTTATCATAGCGCCCAAGCCCAAAAGCCTCAAAAATCCTGTATCACCGGATTGAAGCGGCGCCGTCAAAGGCAGCGCCCGTTCCACGACGCTTGGCTGAGATTTGGTTCCAGGCGTGAGCAATGAGCCACTCTTACCGGATTTCTTTTTGATGATTGTGCCATCCTCTAGAATCATCCATTCGCGGCTTTTGACTTTCTTATACAATCCTAGGGTATCTATTTTATTGAAGTTGGCTACCTTGATAATGTTGTCATTGATCTGGTTAAAATTATCACCTTCTCGAAAATGAAGCGTTCCGTTCTCGAGATCTTTGTAGAGATGAGGCTTAATTTCTTCCAGCACCGCGCCACTCTTTTGAAGAGTAACAATCTTTCCAGCCTGATAATTTTTGTAGAATTGCTCATTGTCTCGGCCAAGTTTTTTGGCTAATGCCACTGCCTTGCTGGAAATAACGGTGTAGCTATCGCCTTTTTTGAGATAAACGGCGCCGCTTCCGTCTTTGTAAACATTGCCTTTTTCCTGGGTAAGGATCACATCGTTGGATGTTGTTTGGTATTTCTTGCTTTTCATCCCCCAATATAAGTCTTCGGGGCTGATATTCTTTTTCTTGGCTGCGTCCGTCACTTTTTTAGAGAGAGTAAAGATGCTGTCACCCTGCGCAACAATGGTATTGCCCTTGTCATCTTCGTAGATTTCAATCTTGGGTTTTTGTTGAGCCTGCTGATTTTGTGATTTTTTCTGTTCAAACATCTCATCCATCATCCCCGCGTTCGGGCCGTGGGCAGAAGAAACAATTAACATCGGCGTATTTTGTGTGCCGGTTAAGAAAATATCATCCGCCGCGGCGTTGGTGCCCGCCGTGCCCTGGGCTTGGGCAAAACCAGTTGAAGCCAAGAAAAGCAAGCTTAAAATCGGCAGGGCCTCGAGAACGTCAAAGCTGGAATTTGCTTCGGGATCCAGCATCGAGGCGTCGGAGGAGGGATTGTTAAAAGACGACGATAAAACAGACGGTAACACCGGCTGATCGTTTTCATTTGTGGATAATAATTTCTGGGCTTCCTCGAAAGACAGCGGAACAAGATTTAATTTTGAAGTGACATTCGCGCTCGGCATTTCACCGCTTCGCACTTCGGCGGCTTTGCTGATCAACCCTGCTTTGACCGCGGTATCCTGGTTAATCTTAGGATTGTTTAACCCTAAACTTCCCATAAGCAAAATTTTGGCTACACCTTCACCTATTTTCTGACTTAAACTTTTTTTCTGGAAATGCTGGGCCAGCATTTCCATAACTTTCGGATGAATTGCTTCAAACTTGATATTTGCTTTTTCAAATATGTCCCTGACATTTTTCCCAACATCCTGGTGGAAGTCATTCTTGAAAAAGACTTTAAGATCTACCTCAGGAAAAACAGCTTTCGCCATATCAAAATTAAATCCTTTAGCAGCAGAAATATTCAGTGGGTCAGCATGGTCAAATTTGTACTTGGCTTGCGCTAAGTTAACTAAGGATTCTCTTAGGTTCTCATTCTTGAAGCCTCCGAATTTGAAGGAGCTCGGCGCTTCCGGAATCTTGCTTATGATATCGCCCAAACGTTTATCAAAATTCCCTTTGGCTAATAAAGATTTAAAGTCCGCTTCTGACCATTTTGACATCGTGACAAGGGAAATACCTGTCTTTGAATCCTTTTGCTGGGTTGTGCCAAGCAATTCGCTGATGGCGTGGCTGCTTATGCGCCGCGCAAGATTTCGATCTTTAACATAGGTATGGATTTCGTCGGTTAATCCTTCAACAAGCTGATGATATTTGATCGCCCCCATAGCAAAGGATGCCTGCATCCACGAAGCCAATAACTGATCGCCGGGTAATGTCGGCACCATGGCTTGATTGGATTGGCTATAGCGGAAAGGATGCCTCAGAAATTCTGTGGCTCCTTCCATCTTTCCCAAGGCATTTACTGTATAAGAAGATAGGCTGGGATTTTCGCCAATTCTGTTACGCACCGGGGCTTCCCACCTCGAGGCAGTAAGTTCTTCAAGATAATCGGGGTTAAAAGATTGAAGCACAAGCCCTGTTGTCGCGATTTCCGGATAGAGATGCTTAAAGATGGCCTGCAGCATAACAGGGAAGGTGCCGAATCCTGAATCAATGAAGCGAACGCCTTGCTGGCCTTCCGCCAGCTTATTGAGGCCTAATCTTTCAATGTCCTTGATGATACTCTCGATGGCTTTGTCAAATCCCGCGGGCCGGATATTATTGGAGTCAGAAGAGGGAATTTCATTAAAGATAAGTTGTGTAAATATGTTTAAGAATTGTTCCGGATTTGAACTTCTGCGCTCAGCCTCTCTCCTTAAACCTGCAAAGAATAAATAATTGTCATCTCCTAAGCTTTTTGTGCTGACATAATAAACATCGGCATTATTATCATGATTTTTAAGATCACTCAGCGTTCGATCAATGGTATAACCTAACCCCATATCACGCGGCAAATATACGTTTTTAAAATTACCTTTTCCGTTGTTGATAGCTTGTTCACCTAAGAAGGCGGCCATGACAACTGCAAAATCCTGTTGCTGAGAACCACCCTGCCCAGCCTCCTGTACAATCCGTTTCAGAATTTCTCTGGGGGATTGATTATTGGGACTCGAACTAAAATTGGCTTTGTATTCCTCCCCGGGAAGAAGGCTTGTTAGATGTTTAAGTGCGATACGACGGACAGTTTCTTCTTGGTTAACCGGCTTGCCTTCCCTCGCTTGCGAAAACATAGGATTAAGAACTTCGTGGTCATAATACAATCCTGGCAAGTCTGTTTGCTCATAAGATGTTGCCGAGATCTGGCTATTCGGCCAAAGGTGAGGTGTTGCTTCGACATCTAACATCGAGGCGTCGGAGGTTTTAGAAAGAGAGGTCGGCACCGTTGCGCCTAACGCCCGTCGGGCTTCTTCCAATCCCGTCTGAGTGGAACCACTAACATGAGAAGCTGGGCTGCTTTCGGGCCGCAAAGCCGCTTTTCCGCCCATACTAAGCATAATGTGATTATCGTTGACACCAAGCTCATTTAATTTGGTAAGGCGCCCAGCGGGATCCTCAATGGCAAGAATATTCGAAATGGTCTCCGATGGAATCATCGGGAAGTTAGCTCTTAACTGGGCTTCGTTTAACATGCCGACCAAAGCCAATAGCCCCTTATCAGCGGAAACAGCTCTACGAGTTTTTAAATTAATTTGTAGTAATAATTCCTGAAGTCTTTGTTCTGCTTTTGCGACTTCTGCTTCCCTGTGACGGACAGAATTGCTTCTGGCGTCAGCTAACGCCCGAGTTTTGGCTCCTTCTAACTCTTCCCTTAAATTAGGAAGATCTTTAATAATAAAATCAGCCTTAACTCTTAACTGTAGTGCATCTCTTAAATTATTTGCTTCTGCGATATTTAAACGTTCTAAGGCGATATCTTGAAGAGCGCTATCTGCTATCTGTTCTCTTAAATGCCGGCCATCTTGATCAACAACCCGGAAGTGCTCTTCATTGCCCTCTATGTCAAATTTCGTCGCAAAGAATCCAAAAACTGGATTTCCAAAGAAAATTAGATTTACTTTCGCTCCTATATCTTTTGCTGCAATAAGATCGTCTGGACTTACCTGCATAGAATGCGCATCTAAAGGATGGGTGTGGATATTAATTCCATTTCTTAAATCAATTGTCCCGGAATTCGTTGCTTCCGATCTTACCGCAAAAGGTATGCGGACAGATTTTCGCATCCCATCCATTCCAACAATGGGAATCCCAACGTCCGTTACCCCAAGGAATCTCTCTCGATCGTTTTCATGAGTAAATTGGAGTGTCTTGATGATTTCTTTTTTGGCGCCCGGACCAGCGCTAAGCATAAACAAGTCCGGGGACGATGTTGCATGAGAAGATGCAAGGCTTTCATTATCCTTAGGGATATCAAATCCTGTGGGCCTCGTATTCTCTTTTTTAGCGCCAAAAGTGCTGCCTGATTGGTTGGAACGCACAAGCGGATCTTTTGTGCCAAGCATGGCGATCTGCCACGGCTTTCCCGGATGCAGTCTTTCCACCACTTCTTGCAATAAGTTGCGTAGTTTACCAGTTGTAGTGATACCTTCCATTAACATCGAGGCGTCGGAGGTTTTAGAAAGAGAGGTCGGCACCGCTGCGCCGGGCTGGGCGGCGGCATTACCGGCGGTGACGCTGTTTATCCGCGCGTCAATGTTAAAGAACGTGCGGGAATCTTGTATCGCCGTTAATTGTTTCGCTTTACCCTTGGAAATGAATCCCGTTATCTCACCGGTTGCCTTGTCAACCACGAAGCCGCGGCCGGTGTCGGGATTAAGATATGTCGTGTTTTTGCCGTTTCGGCTTATTTGCCCGATGGTTTTCGAATTGCTTAACGTTTCAATTAAAAGGCGGCGGGCGTTTAAAGCCGTAGGCGTTATTGTTTTAAATCCTGTGTCTTCCCCGACGGCCTTTTTCAATAAGGCCACCAACATGCCATCGCTCGCCTGCTGGGCGGTGCGCCAAATCGTTTCATCCGCTATAAAGTTTTGCGCCAAATTGGCCCGCAAATCCAAAAGGGTACCGTCATTCTTTGCTTTTTCAAGAGCCTGGCTGATAACGTCCAACGCCAATTCTTTGATGCTCATGCCCATCTGGCGCGGAGACCTCATATGATTAGCCGGCAGAGGCAACGTCACCTTAAATAACAATTCGCCTTTGTCATCGCTGACAGCAATCTCGGCTATTTGCGCGCCGGTATTGTCCTGTTGCGTGTTAAGGGTAATATTCTGGCCGGCTGATTTTAGAATGTTCAGGGCATATTCAAATTGATAAGCGATGGTTCTCGCCTGTTGGGCGAGCCGGGCGGAAGATTTCTGGAATTGCTGGGCCCTTTGCATATCGCCCTGCTGGACGGCATCTCTCGCCTCTTTGATTCTGGCCGTGAGTTCCGCGCGCTGGGCCGTCAATTCACCCAATGAGAAATTCTCTTGATAAATGCTGGCATCGCCTAACCCGGGAAGTAAATTCTTTCCTTTGGGAACAATCAACCTTACCGTGCCGAGGCTGTTGTTTCTTAAAACATCCCTGCGCCTTGATTGAATAGAAGCAATGCCATTGGCATCAATATTGTTTCCCGGCCGAAGGGCGGAGAAAATATTCCTGACAATGGAAGTTTCTTTGGTGTTGACACTGCTTCCTTCTACGCGAAGGGCGTGATTAATATCTCTTAAATGGATGAGTTCATGAATATTCGTGCCTGTGCCGCCGATCGTCTGCTCGCCCAGCATACTGATAAGGGCATTAAATCCGTAATGGAGGTTGTTGTTATCTTCGCCATAGCGGTGGCCGGCACTGCCGATTAACTCCAGAAGAGGATTAAAAACAATCTTGTGGCCGTTTTGTATCCTTTGGGAAACGGCATTGAGCGTTTTGCCTAAATACCCTGAGACCGGCACTGCCGGGTCATTCTCAATCTGCAAAACGGGATTCCCCTTGAAAGAAGAACGGAACATGCGGATGTTGCCACCCTGCGTTTCAATAAAGCTCTCCATACGCTCAATCATGCGCCGGGCTATTTCTTTTTTGGCGTCTTGCGCCGTGGCCTTGTTGTGCAAAGACGCATTCATCTGCGCCATTTCTTGGATCCAGGCGCGCGCATCGAGGGCTTTTTGGAATTCTTCTTTGGCGAGGAAGATGGTTTGGTCTTGAGGCAACGCCCCACCCGCCTGGGATTTAGGCAGATTATGTGACAAGCCCAATTGTCGCAGAAGGATTCGACCTTTGCCGTCTAAATCAATTTTTATTTTTCCATCCGCGATAGAATAAATTTTTCCGTTATTGATAAAGGCCTTGGCATGGAGAGGGTCCGTACCAGCAAAAACAAACCCTTGCTGGCCGATGTTATCGCCGTTGGAAAAGGCAATATCATTGACTTTGATTCCGTTTTCCTCGGTTGTGGCAATTTCGTTTTGGATGAACTCTAATATTCCGTCGGACGTATTGATTTTAAAGGATGTGTTGACCGGGAGGACCACGTCTTTTTCTAAAGAAAGTTCATTTTTAAAGATGACGGTATTGTCGGCAACCGCCAACAGTTTGTTTTTATCATCCTGTTTAACGGCCGATAGGAACGCGACTGGCATATTATTCTGGGTGATGATATTTCCGTAAAGAAAATGCTGCGAGTTGTTTGTCATCAGCGGCTTGTAGAGGAGCGTCTGGCCGGGCAACAACTGGATATTGTTATCTTTGTCCAAATCTATGGGCGCGGTCGTGGCGGTGAGGCCGGTGGAGACGATATCTGTTTTCTTTGCGTCCAGAGAAAACGTTTGGTAACCTTTTCCGCCGGGTAAAACAACGTCAACCGTTGATTGGCCCGGTTTAGCCAGGTGCGCCATAATACGTTTTTTCTCAAGCTGCTCGTTGTATTTGTTGATTGCCTCCTGCATCTGAGTATTTCTGGCGCCTTCGGCCACCTCGACGACTTTAACAATCCCCTGGTTAAACTGCGTCCGGGAATATTCTTTCATAATGCTTTCCCAGTGCAAATCTATTGTATCCTGGGCCTTCTTTACTTCTGTGGCATCGCCGGGATTCATCGCCTGTTCCAAAGCCTTTTGGGCTTTGAGTAATTCAATTTTTTGCGCATCGGCAGTGATGAGAGGATGGTACGGGTCAACGAGCATGACATATTTACCGGTAAGGCGTTTTCCCTTGCCTTCGGCTTCCCATGTATTCATACGGGCGCCGGCCTGCGCAAATCTTTCATAGGAGCCGACGTTCAAATCAATGATTAATCCCTGCCCTTCCCCTTCCACGGAAACGGCTTCGCGGAATGAGGAAAGAATAACAACCTTTCTTCCGGTTGATTTATTCATCTCCTGCACAAAATTAATTAAATCTTCCCCCTGAAGACGGACAACTTCCACGCCCTGATCGCTGAGGGGCTTTAATTTCTCTTCCAGGCGAATAAGGTCCGCCTCGTTGACAGAGTTAATCATGACAGGGAGGTTGCCTTTTTTGCCCAAGGTTTCTTCGAAGTGATTCTTTGTCAAATCTGTCGCGGTTGTTAAGGGATTCTCTGTTATCATTTTTTGGTGAAACATGTCTGAAACGCTGACCCCTTTTTCAAACTGATACACTTTGGCGCCAAGCGCCTGATAAAGTTGTAACGGCTCCAAGGACCCGGAAAGGCCGAGAATCCTGGCCGTATCACGAAGCAATTCCAACGGAGTCAACGTCACTTGAGAATGATTGATTTCATAGCCGACAAATGTCTCCAGGTTTGTTTTTGTTACCTTATCCCCGTTCACCTTTTCAGAAAACGCTTCAGTGATGGAATGTGTCATTTGGTTATAGAGAGGGTCCTGCAATATCTCGCCTACCCGCGCCTTCCCTGAGCCAAGAAGATCGACGGGGGTGCTCACGCCGTCGATAACTTTAAGCCAGGGCAGCTGTATGTCTTTGAGGGCTTTCGCCGCCACTTCATAGCGCAATTCCATGTCTTTGGTTGTAAGCGGATTTTTAATGCCCTGCATTTTTAACTCTTCATTCACCGCGTCTTCGATCTCTTTCTTGACTTCAATGAATTCTCCCTTTTCCGTTGTTAAAGGAACTATTCCCTTGTCTGTCACTTTGGATGCCTTTGGCCTAAATGCCCAATCTCCCTTGCCGCCGCCTTTTTTATCCTCCACCATAAAATCAATGGCCCGTAATCTGTTTTGGGCAGCATCTTGAAATGTGGCACAGACTTTTAAAAATACATCAATTGTTTTTTCGCTGATGATATTCTGGACGGCCTGCCGTTGTTTTGCCTCTTCCACGAATTGCCTGGGCGTTAAAGAACTCTTAAGCCACTCCCGGCCCGCCACAACTGTAGCGCCCAGGGAAATAATCATGGGGCTCGATGTAATAATAAGGTGCATCTCATCGCTGGACATGACGGCGTCCTTTAAGATATTCTTTCCGTCCGTCTTATTCTGCATGCCCATCTCAAAATACGTGTGGACATCGACAACGGTTACTTTATCCGAAGGCAAATCAGCGTAGAGGCCTGTTTTCGGGTCTTTTGGTTGGATGGGGACAAAAATATTTTCTTTTCGATCATTGAGATACCGGCTTTCTCTTAAATATCCATCAACCGCCCCGGGGGCAGTGACAATCAAATGGGGCCGCCTGTTATTGTGGCCGCCTTTGACAATGGCATATTCAATGGCCTTGAGTATTTCAGTTTTACCGCCGCTGACAGGTTTGCTGATAAGCATCATATCGAGCAATAATTCTTTTGCCCAAGCCCTGCTTAATCTGCCGTTTTCGTTTCCCGGCCTTTGAGAAGAGAGCGCCTGCTTGACGGCAAGCCAGATAACTGACGGGTCACCTTCGTGGTACTCCCATGGATTTTTTACACGATCAAGAAGGCCGAGATAAACTTCGGCTGCTATTTTCTCTTCAACAGGGATATCGCTATTCAATTTCCCGTATTGCCGCAAAACATCAACATGGCGACGGATTGTCTCATCCATGTTATTCTGTTCACTGAGAAGCTGCTCCCGTGTCCTCTCTATGTTATCTTTGGAATCAAGATTCTTCAGCCCCTGCGCAATAAGAGATTTGTATGTTCTATCTTGAATTGGCTTAATAATATTTTCCGCGATGGAAGAACGGACACCCGCCTTAAATTCACCCAAGAGCTTTTTAGTTTCCCGGGCCATCGATGTGCCGTCGGTGCCGATCCTCCTCAAACTGTCCGAAATTCTCTGCCGTGTTTCTGAAACCCGATTCTTAACGTCAATCTCACCACCGGCAACGCCGACGGAAGGCTCTTTGATCCCGCCTTTAAAATTATCGGAGGCAAAAACAAAGGTCGTCATCCCTTCCTCTTCTACTCTGACCATATGATTTTGGACCAAATCAACGGCTTTGGGGCTATTGATGTCCATGGCCTGGCCGCCGGCCTTCGGTACAAACCGGCCTTGTGTGCCTCTGCCGTTCATCACCCATCCTTCGTGAAGCACGCCGTCGCCGGAAAGACGGTAGGCATGATCTGATGTGCCGTTTGATCCGGCTAAAAAGATATCGCCCTCTTTTGACACACTGAGAATATTTTGAGCTGATTCATTTGTAATACGGCCATTTGGTTTGACGGCGGAATGGGACAATACCTCGTGAGCATTCATGGGGCTAAAATCGCCTTTTTTCCATTCACCATTGAGATCATTGCGGCTGGTGATTCTCCCGTTGGGATTGACGACAAGCGCCCCGGGTTCAAGCGGTTGGGATTGGCTGGCCAATGTTTCCGTTAAAGCGCTTCGGTTAACAGCCCGTTGAAAAGCCTTTTCGGCGGCTAAAAGTTGATTTCTGGCTTCAGGCTCTGCCCGCTTTGCTTCGGCCAAACGCAAAGAGGCATTTTGATAATTTTTGCTGAGCTTTTTGTTCTCAAGGAAGGATATTGTTTTTCCATATCCCTCAACGGCGCCGCGCTCTTTTTCGGAAGCGGCATTCGCCGCGTCAAAATCCGTTTGGGCCTGCTTCACAGCCTCTACGGCCACATGATACTGCCGTTGGGCCTGGGCAAGAGTTCCCTGCGCGTCCACAACTTCCCTGCTCACGGTTTCGGCTAAAATTGTTTTGGGTGTCTCAACCGACGATCTGGACTGAAAGAGGTTTTCCATCATTGCGGTAACATTGGGCACGGTAACATCCGGCATATATCTGCTGCTGACCCTTTGCAAGGCGTTGACCGCGCCCCCGACAATTTGTTGCCGTACAAATTCCTTTGATGCATCAGCCATTTGGGCGGAATGGTCTGCTTGATCTGATATGACCTCCCCTGAAAGCTGGCGATGAGCATCCTGAAAGGCTTGCTGGGTCAACTCAATATTTTCTTTTGCCCACTGGATATGCTGATAGGCTTTTTCTTCGGCCTGCTTGGCCCGGGCCAAACGAAGCGCCGCTTCCTGATAGTCGTTGGAAATCTCCTTATTGAAATTCTCCGTAATGCTTGCCTTGTTTTGCAAAGATTCTTGGCGGGCAACTTGAGAAATTTCATCGGCCAAATCAAATTCCTTCTGGGCCTGGATTCTATTTTGAGTCGCCTCCTCCGCCAAAAGAGGGGCAAATTCATATTCTTGCGGGGCTTGAGTGCGGGCCTTGTCGGCATCGGCAATGTTTTGGCGGCGCATCGCCTCCGTCGGGGCCTGTTGGGACAGCGCGCTTTGGGCATCAGCCATGATTTGATAATGTTCAGGCCGGTATTGATTATCTCTCGGCAAGATTTTAAGAGCGCGCACAGACTGCCGCAGGGCTTCCTGTTGATTGCCTTGCCGGGCGGCTTCCCGCGACCGGAGCGCTAACTGGCCGGCAATGGCTTCCCGCCTTGTCATATGATCACCAGATTGTTTGGCAGCTTTAAAAGCAGAGCTGTAGGACTGCTCCGCCAGCTCTGATAATGTTTCTTTAGACACCTGGCTATTGGCGGTTTCAAAAGCCTTTTGGGCGTTTTCAAGGATTTGCTTGGCTGATTCCACCTGACGATTGGCTTCGGTTGCATAATTCTTGGTGCCAAGCGCGTCGAGAACGGAATTCTGATAATTTTCGACCATCGTTTTGTTTTCTTCCGGCGAAACAGATGATTTATCCCGTCGCATGCGTTCGCGCGCTCTGTCAGCGGCCCTATTGGCGCCTTCAAGGCGATCTTCAGCCGTGATTTTATGATCCTGGGCCATCTCGAACTCTTCGGCAATGATGTTTCTGCTCTCCTCGGCTTGGGCAAGAGCTCGTTGCGCCTGCTCAATATTTTGCCGGCGCACATCCTCCGTCGGCGCTTGTTGTGACAAAGTACGATAGGCGTTTCCTATGCGGATATAATTGGCGGGTACGGAGGAACTGTTTTCAGGCAATATTTTAATAGCACGGCTGGCTTGCCTGATAGATTCCTGATGGTCCCCTTGCCGGGAAGAATACTCAGATCTAAGAGAAGCTTTTCTGGCAATGGCTTCCCTTCTTAAACCTTCGTCGCCGGATTCCCGGGCATCTTGCGCGGCGCGGGTGTAGTATTGATCAGCCAAATCAAGAAGCGCTTCCTGTGACATCTGGCCATTAGCGGTCTCAACAACCTTATGGGCGTTTTCAAGATTTTGCTTCGCTGATTCAAGCTGCTGGCTGGCTTCAACTTCATTACGCTCGGCATCGGCGAAACGGAAATTAGCCTCCCGGAATTTGTCGGTAACAACTTTATTTTGGCTTTGGAGGGTTTCCTGGCCCGGGGTATATTGGCCATTATTGACGCCTTGTTTAAATCCATCGAAAGATTTTTGGGCGGCATCGAAATGATTTTGGGATTCGATTTTCTTCTGGCGGGCCTGGGCAAGAGTTTCAACGGCGTTGTCGTAGGTCTCTTGGGCCTGGGTGAGCTGTGTCAAAGCGCGGATAATATTTCCCTGATGCGTCTGTGGAGGCCCTGTGGTCAATTCAGTTGACGTCAGAGTATGTGTTTTAACATGAGCGCTTTCCATCGTCGTTTTACCGGAAACATTCGCCGGGGTTACACGGTTTCCCAAAAAGTCCGCAACGTAATCGTGCGCGGACATTGCCCCTAATTTATCTGTCACATTTTGTGATGGCGTTAATTTGTCTTGTGTGACCAATTCCTGCTGGCGGTGAACGCGCAATTCGCTTAATTCATGCAGCCGTGTTTCTGTCTTCCCGTCATGCACAAGGACCGTAATTCTTTCGCCGGTTCTTCCTGTTGTTTTATACCCCGCGCCGTTACGGCCGATGAAATCGACGGCCTGCGGGGTCACATATTCTTTAAGGACAAATTCTACATCGTTATTTTCTTTGACAAAGTTTTCGTAGTCAGCGCCTGTGTCAAACTGAAACTGCTTTCCGGATTTTGTCCGGCCGGTGATTTGCACCGTGCTGGCGTCTGTCGTTTCTATATCGCGAATCGCATTATCAATGAGGTTCCGCGCATTGTTGCCTCCGGCTCCTTGAAAATTATCAGAAGCGATAACCGTTGCGGGCTTCACGGCAGCCGGGGTTTTCCCTTCGGGCGATGCCACGTGTATTAAATTAGTCAAGACATCCGCTATGCGCATCCACGTACGCGCGTTATGTTTTGGCGCTGGCTCTGCAAAATCCTTATTGCCTGCTGGATCCGCTAGCGATGAACGAAGGCCATGCGGCATACCGGGGTTTAAAAGGATGGAGTAAAAGGCAATCTTGTCGGAAAATTCTTCCAGTCCGGCATTTTTGCGCTCCATGAATTGATTGATAAATTTCATTCTGTCTTCGCCGGTTAATTTTTCTTTATCGGCGCTAATTTCGGCTTCCTTTTTGTAAATATCCTCAAACTGCCCTTTTAAGATTCCTTCCATGCTGCTTGAAATAACGGAAAGTTTCATAGCGGTCATGACCGTGCTGTGCATAAATGGATTGGCCACTTCTTTAAATAAGTTCGCGGCCATACTTTTTTCATTGGGGCCGATAAGAGCCTGTATGGGCATTTGGCCAATACCGATAATCGGGCTTAAGCGCGCGCCGGCCGGCATACCGGTCACAAGATGAAACAGGAAGGATTTTCCCAGGCCGATATCTTCTTTGATTGTCTTGCCGTCAAATCTTTGGCGCTGCGACTGCATCATCATGGAATGCCTGTCGGTTTTATACAACCCGCCGGCCAATACTTTTCCATCAACCATGGACCATGCCGGCATGATGGCGGCAAAATCAACCGCCCCGGCAATGGCCTTTCTATAAAACATTTCCGGATTCTCGCTAAGGCTGACAAGGCTCATTGTCCTGCCTTTGGTTGACCATGCATGCAGAGGATTAGATGCTAACCGGCTCACTGAAAATAACAACCCGGCCGCGGCACCGTAAATGACGTAATCGAGCGTCGAGATATTTGGATTATCGTTGAACATAGAGAGCCCCAAGCCGGCGCCGGCTCCAACCATCGTCCGCTTTGCGGCATATCCGGCTATCGCTTTAAAAACCGCCGGTTGCGATAGCCGCTTAGGCATTCCTTTTAACCCGCCTTGCAAGGCCTCACCAATAATGTCCCCGTTTTTATTCATAACGCCGGTAAATTTCGGGCTTAAAACCCGCCCAACACCGGCAAACGCACCCACCATAGACCAGCTTACGCCATAGCCCACCCTGGACAAACTCATAAGCCCTTCCTCGTCCAAACTGGGATCAAGAAAAGAGAAGCCGTAACCACCTGCGAAACCTCCGGCGGCGTATTGTAAAATCTTTGAACCTTTTTGTAACATGGTCTTGGTCACGACTGTTTCAAAATTTTTGGGGTTGAGATTATCTCCAAATCCAAAGGCCCCTCTTTTTGCCCACGTTGGCCCTGCCGCGACAACCAAACCGCCGAAACCGGTTATCACCATATTTCTGACAACCTCCGGAGCTGACGGCGAAGGCCTGTCAGAAATGATAGTTTCAGCGTAACGGCCGAGCGCACCTAAGGTGGCAAAACTTCCTATTTTGAAAACGGTGTTGACAGTCTTGCTGTTAAGTTTTTGAGTTGTCATCGCCTTTGCAAAAGTTGAATTTCCCGGACGGCCGTAAAGATTCGCGACTATGAGTTTCCCCATCCGTGTCTTTTCGTCAAACATTTTGCCAAACAACCTTTGATTGTTAAGCGCTTTGCCCAAGACCGCTCCGGATAAATTTAGAAAAGCACCAACCGCGATATCCCGTTGGGCGTCCCCTGCCGTATAGTCTCTGTTTTCCAATTTGGCGGTGGCGTATCCGCGGCCCAAGTTAATCAAGCCGCCGAGAATGGTGTTTTTGAGGAAGAATTTTGAGACCGGAGCGACTTGATCATTGACTAAAAAGTTGAGAATCTTTTTGTCTTTTTCCAATTCCGCTTTGGCCTTTAACGCCTCACCCACAGGTTTTAATCCCCGGCCTAAGGCGGAAATAACCCCTTGAGCCACGACAGCTTCCTGGTAACCTTTTTTGAATGCATCAAGACCGCCTACAACCGTTACCTTCTGATCAACCAATGCGCCGGCGTAGTATCCAAGAAGATCAAATCCACCCCACGCAGCACCTGAAATCTGTAAAGTCAAAAACCCTCTAAGAGCTCCAGAAGTAATCGAGGCAGTTTTGGAGGCAACATTAGCCGCAACCGCTTCCGGCGTTCCTATCCCAAGCGTTAAAAGCGTCACGCCAACCGTTGTAAGAAACGCGGGAGAAGGATTGGTGATATCCACCATGGAGGCAAATCTTGAAGAACCCGTAAAATCTTCGACCATTGTTTTAAAGATTGTCTGTTTGCCTTCGCCCAAAAGGCCGTCGTGATATGATTGGCCAAAATCTTCGGAAACGGCCCACGCATCATGCGGGGTAATGTTATATAGCCTTCCGTCGTTTTCATTTCGTAAACGGAGAGAGCGCGTGATTGGTTTTTCGGTTTCTATGTCCACCATGTCCCATGATTTTTTAGCGTGAATGTCGTTGATATTTTCTATAGTATTAAACAACTTACCAGCGGGGGCTACCGGCAGTGTATACGGGGATCCTGTCGAAAAATATGACACCTTATGCAGTGTGGGAGAAGATAACCCAGCCAGAGACTTAAGCGAAAAGAATTCGGCTAAAGGTTCTCCCAATATTGCCAACGCGGAACCCATGGCGGAAAAAAGCCCCGATTCCCCTTTTCGCGTTTTTAAAATTTCAAAGTACTTGCTGGAATTTTCTTCCTGCCCGGAGAAGAAATCGTCCTGGGTCAAGACAATGCGGCGCCCATCTTCTTTGTAAAGAATTGTTTCCGTTCTCTCCGGATTTGAATTCTTCTTCAGATCAAAAAAGTCCTGACGCGTAATTTTGTTTGTAGGCTGGCCGCCTCTGTCGTAACGATTGCGGACGGCCTGGACGGCGCTGCCGTCATTTACTTCGTCAAAAAGTTTCGGCTGTGCCCTCATGCCCTGGGAAAGGTCAAGCAGGACTGTTTCATAAATCGGTTCTATTTTCACCACACCCGTTTTATTATTCACATCCGTCTTTTCGCCGGTTTGCAGGAAGATTTCCACTTGATTTCCGATTTGCTTGAAGGATTTGATATCTCCTTCTTTCACATCCCGGCCCAAGGCCTGCGTGGCTAATGTTTTGGCGTCCTTGTTATTAAATTTGGAAATATCAAGCGTCTTAACCCATTCGCCGTTGGCAACACTATCTTTCGTGGTGGCGGAATATCTGAGGTTGGGAGATGTTTTCGTTGTATCTTGATATTGAATCTGGGACTGGTCTAGATTGAAAAACCGGGTAATTTTATCGACGCCATCCGTATAAAGGCGCCAGGCAGACGGGTTGCCCGAAGGGATGATGAGAACTTTTTTCCCGTCCATCGTGAAATTAGAAAGGTCCGTTGTTAAAACAAGATCTTTTGTTGCAGAATCAGGATCCCGGGCGGCAATAACGCCGCCTTTGATACGATCGCTGGGTTTATCGCCGTTTTTATAAAGGGCTGTCTCACTGCTACCCTTTATAATAGTGACCTTGTCGTGCCCGAAAGGAATATTTCCAAATTTTTCTCCTTTAGCCAGGGCGTAGGTCACATTCCCCAGTTTAAAAGGAACGAAATCCTGGTTGGTATATTTGGCATCCGTAAACTTCTGGTTTGTAAATTTAATCACAGATGTCGTTGCGTGCGGCTGAACACCGTTTTTCATTTGCTCGTCCGTCAGCAGTTTGTCGTCCGCGCCCAGAAAACCTCTATCCATCACAAACTGCTGCGTTACTTTGCGGTCTTTTCCTTCGGGGGATTTATAAATAACATGCGTTGTCCCTTCGCTGCCGACGGCTGTGGCCGTTGAACCCAGATATAAATTCCCGAAGAAATCCGTGCCGCCATACGCTAAAGTAAAACGCTCGTCTTTTCCTTTAACACTGACAAGCCCGTGATGTGAGGCGTCGATATTATCCCGATAAGTATATTTGTTATGAATTCCGGGGTTTCTTTCTTCCCGCACATTGGCATCATCCGTGTTCGTAGAAGCGCCGGCGCTGCCTCCTGTTTTTTTCTTTGCCAGCAGGTCTTGAAACATTTTAGAAATTTCGTCTTCATCAACCGAGGCGACTTTCTGCTCGGCCTTGTTTTTGATCGAATTATCAAAAGCCGATGTTGCAGAACCGGCTGATTTCGTGCCCTTCGTTTGAGTGAACAGGCCCCAGTGAAGGATCTCCCCGCCCTGGCCGACAAGGCCCCAGCCGTTGATTTTACCGTCGGCATTATATGTGCGGTCAACCCCCGTAATAGGGAGAAAATAGCGCACGTTATCATCGCTTAATGTCATGATGGTGCCTTGTGCTTTAGCGTCTTTGTCAAGCACAGGAATACCCATTGTCAATCCTAATTTATTGCCCGGGATAGGAACCGTTTCACTGTTGGCTTCGATAATAATCTTGTCATCAACAATATTGCCTTTTTCATCTTTGCGTTTCGCCCATCCGACAATTTGTTGAGTCTTGTCAACGGGGATGATGATTTTTCCGAGATGTTCTATGAACATATCATTTTCCCAGTTACCCGCCGTGCCGACCCCCTGCTCTGTGACAATCATGGTCATATGGTCATCCGTGGGATAACGTTCTGAACGCATCCGGTTTAATCCATAATCGCCATCCTTATACAGGACGGCCACTTCAGGGGCATAAACGATGCGGTGGTTTTCATTTTTATCAAGCCCCTGGTTATAATTGCGGTCCTTGTTTTTTTCATCGCGTTTATACGCCGTGTATTCGGATCCGACGACGAGAGGATTAAACTTTAAGCCGTTGCTTGTGATAGCGAGATTCAGGTTGCCCTCCAGAAGGCCAAACTCTTTTGGATTGGCCGCAGAAGTTCGATACACGGCTTTGTGGGGCAGTTCTTCGGGCTCAAGAGATCGTGAGGCAGTTTTTGTTTGAGCGGAGACTACGCCGCTTTCCGCAGTGATAATGGTTGGGGAAAGAAAATCGCTGGTAACCCCCATGCCCGGAACGGCCGTTGTGTTGATACCGTATGGACGAAGGTCTTTTTCTTCACCGTTTCCTTTGAAATAAAGAAAACCAAATTCATCCGCGGTAACCTTGCCCAAAGAAAGATAGGCAACCTGAGGATCTTTCGGGTTGGCAGGATTTCTGATAAAACTAAACATCCCGCCTTCCGGATCGCCTTCAACTTTGCTGTCTTTTGTTTTAAAGGCCCTGTTTTTGTAAAACCCTATGCCGCCCTTGTCTCCAACGAGGCCCGCCCCGCCAAAAAACGGTTGGGACATCTGTAATTGAAACTGTCCATCCGCCATTTTTTCCACGACGTTGGCTGTTCCCGCGATACCAATATGGGCCAAGTTGGGAGAACCTGTAAAATCGCCATCCTGATCAAGGCCGAATTTCATGTCTTGAAAACTGCCGTCCGGATTTTTCTTGGCGGACAATGTGAGCGTCCCGCCCGTTGATGCTATTTGGTTGCCGGAGAGACTGATGATGTTTTGGCCGCTGAATAATTTGCCGAAGTGTTCAATGTTTTTAACCGCTATCCCTTTATCTCCTTCACCGAAAACTGTGTTGCCCCAAAGCGAGACAAATCCTTCGTTGTAAAATAAAAGCTCATCTCCCTGGATATCGGCGGCAATCCCCGTCGGAAGGCCTGAAATCTTATTAACTTCGACCTCTGCAGAAGATAAAAGAGGCCCGTTCGATTTTTCACGACCCAAGGACTTCTTGAGAATATCCCCTTTTTCTTCCGGGTTAAGAATGGGTGGTTTTCCATCTGATGACGTTTGCGCGGAGCCTTTCTGCATGTGCTTGTATAATCCGGTCCAATCGGTAATACGCTCTCCTGTCGCCGCTATATTTGGGTTGCTCGGCCCAACGATTCCGGCTTCGCCGGTAGAGGGATCCGCGCTATAGCTCGATCCAATGGGAAATTCTCTCTTCGCCGCAAACTCTTCTGAGGAATGAATGTTTAAAAGAAGCGGTTCAATAGAGTGCGCCTCCTCCCCTTTTTGCGGCCCAACCATAATGAGCCCCGCATCGTCCGCGCGCGCGGCACTTCGATGGCTTTGGTAAACCTTGTCTAATGTTTCGTTATCAAGGGATATTTCTGCGCGAAGCGCTTCTTCCAACTTTTGAACCTTTTGCGGATTTCTTAAATCATCGCTGAATTTCGCCTCTGAGTCGACAAAGCCGACGCTAAAGTTTGTTTTGGAACCTTGCGGGGCAAGCCATGTTTGGCCGTTCCAGACAAAAGCATCATCCAAATTGGAGGGGTCTATACCAAACGCGAAAGAAAGCACATCTTCTGATATGTTTATTTTTTCTTTGTTGTTCTCATCGCCCACAAGGCTGGAATCACTTCGATGAATAACATTGGCCACCAAATAAGCCCTGGCTTGTTGTCCATCAAGCTCCTCATTCAATCCCCGGCGGTAATAGATCATCTGTCCCGGTCGGTCTTCCGTAAAAATAATTTTACTGTTGTATTCTGCGGTGTGGAAGGCACGGCCGTCTTTGAGAACCACACTGCTGTAAGGATTGCGGGCCGCCTCATCGGGGTTGGGAGAAGTCCTGATGATGCTTCCGATGCCAACGACCGGCCGGATGCCCGTTAGTGAATTTCCCTGTATGCTGATTTGGTCACCGTCTTTTTTCATGCTCAATAGATAAACAGAAGGAAACAAAGCCTGAAGGGCCGGGTCAGAAATTTCTTGAGATTGGGCATATGTGTTTGCGTAAGGAGACGGGGCGCCGCTGTTGCGTTCGCCGAGTTTAGGGGCGGAAGGGCTGACCATAAAAGCATTGTTTGTCGCGCCAGGAGTTTTCGGCGCATAAACAGCGTAAGCGTTGTCTAAACTCCAATTGGTGATGGCCCCGTCGTCATTAACTTCAACATTCAACATGGAAGGCCTGGTCAACGCAAGCGGCACAATGGCAGACGCGGGCGGCGCAGGCGGCGCGGGTTTCAAAAATTCCGGAAGAAGCCAAGGCGCAGGCACTGTCGGAACAGAAGGGGAAAACTTCTGGACGAATATATTCTCCGATTTTACCGGAGCATTTGTTGACGCAGCCGGTGAGCTTCCTGTTTTAGAATTAAGGTACTGCGCGCCAGCTTCGCGTGAGGCCGGGCCCCAGTCATAATCAAATTTTGCTCCCGTTTCCTTTTGAGTTCCGCCAATTAAAACCTCAATCGTCTCCCGCTCCTCGGGCAATAGAGACACATCGCCGGACTTTATTTTCGTATCAATGGAATTTAAGCTTTCACTCCAGGAAGATGGATTGTACTTTGTTGGGTCGCCTAAATCCTGCGGTTTGACATTCCTCAAAACTTCCGTCAACGGCTTGCCGGTTTTTCCAAAAATATCTGAAATTTCTCCGTAGGCTTTCAATAAATTTTTATCGTCGCTGGAAACCCCCGGCCGGCCGGCATGGCTGTTGGCAGAAATTCCAGCCGTTGCCCCGCTGGTAATGGATTTATCCGCCTGTGCTGTTTCTATTGTTGGCTGTAGTTTTGTTTCTTCCTGCAATGGGCCAACAAAACCTTCCGGGCGTGCCAAAGCCGTATTTTGTCCAATCGCTTGGGCCTTGGCTTGCATTACTTGTTCTATGGGAATTTGTTCATCCCCAAAGATAAGTCTTTGGTGAGCATTTCCCTTAAGGGTTTCACCTGTTTGTATTCTTGTTCCCGTTTCTGAGTCTGTATGCATTGCTTCTGATGAACCCTTTATGTTTGTACGATGCTGCATATCACTCGAAGACGCGGGTTCTAACGACGGATCCGGCTTGGGTTTATTAACCGTTACTTCTGCTTTCAAAAACATATCCAACGGCCTGCCGTTGATGTTAATGCCCTGATTGCCGGGTTTTAAATCCAAATTGTCAAGCGGAAGCTGAAGAGTAATTGTGCCGCTGTTCTGAGAGGCTTCCAATTGCAGGAAACGATTCACCGTTCCGTCATCTTTTACCGCCGTATAAGAAGTTGTGGCCTGGCCGGGCGTGTAGGTTCTGTTCTCCTGAAAATAAAGACTGCCCTGGTCTCCATAGGCGCTGAGTGTAAACGGAGTGGGTTTTTGATCTTCTTTCGCAATTTCCTGGGCAAACTGGCTCCAGCTACCGGCAATGCTTTGGGCCTGCGTCCCGTTTCCTAAAGCCGCCTTGTGCATATCACCTTCAGGAATCTGTTGCGTTTGAAGTTTCGTTTTATCAAGTTCTCCTTGAAGATTCTGAATAGATTGTTGCGTCGCTTCCCGATCGGATTGATATACGGCCCCGGAAAGAGAAGATCCCAAATACTCGTTGCCCTGTCGGGGAAAAGAAGAGGGCGGAAGGCTTTTATGAAATTCTTGTGTTGAGCCAGCGCCACTCTTTGTCTCAAGCGCCGCCGGCTGTGTTGGAGAAATATTTGATTGCTCAGAAAATTGTGTTGCCGCTTTGTATTCCGCTTGAGCCCTGCGCGGATCTAAGGATTGTTTGATCGGTCCCGTGGTAGGAATTGTTTGCAAAACCGAAAGGCCGATATCTGTCCTGGCGCCGCTCATATCCTTTAGGCCTGTGGCCTGAAAATAATTTGTCGCAATGCCGCTTTCTTCGCCTTCGTTATATTTGACATACGGATTTTCCTGCGCGGCGCCCATCAAGGTATCCCACGCTTTGTCGCCAACTTCCGAGCGGGCAATCGTGACGCTGTGATCAGGGCCGCCGAATTTTGAAAGCGGAACGGTAATGGTTTCCGTTGTTGCGTTCCTGTTATGAATACGCCCAATGACTTGGCCTACACCATCTTTAAATTGGGACACGGCTTGAAACGTGCCGGGTTTTTCGGAAACGTAACGCATCTCTTCGCCGCTTTCAAAACTTATGGTGATGTCGGATTTTTTGCCTTGAAATGTTTCGGGGCTAAAAGCTCCCTTGAGCGTCGTTGTTTCATCGGTTGCCTGTAAATCTTTTTTCAGTTGATTCCTTTTCCCAGCATTGACACCCCCCGCTGAAACAACCCTATCTTGTTCATCGGGAAGAAGGGGAATCTTTGATACCGTCTCGGCTGTTTTTCCGGCTGTTTCAAGCCTCACATCGTTTTTCTTAACGCCGAATTGGCCTTCCGACAAACCAAGAAGACGCATAGTCCCTTTGTCTTTGTTTTCAAAACCAACGTCCGTGGTTTTGCCCCAGCCTTTTAGAATCAATTGCCCCCATTCAAAGCGGTTGATATGCTGCTGGAAAAATGTGGTGTTATTGTTCCACGGCTTGACGGCAAGGACGGTGATGTCTTCTCCCTCATCCGTCTTCATCGTTAAAACCCCCATGCGGTTGACGCCGAAATAATTCGTCGTATCTTCATCAAAGGCGGCCGTCATGCCCACATCATAACCGTGCATCAAATTCATGACGGATCGTTTGGCCAATGTGCTGTAAAGCTGGGATACAAATGATGTGGCGGCGATATTGGCGGCGATACTGACGGATGCCTGGCGGAATTGACCGTCGAGATATTCTTCTTTGGTTTTGCTGCCGTATTTCTCTTTAAGCTGTGAGTCGCTTAAGTAAACATCTTCCCGGTCGTTTTCAGTTTGAATCTGATTGCGCGCCTCGCGGGCCTGGCTGATAAAATCAAGCGTATAACCGCTTCGTTCCGCGACGTTATCGATAAACTGGTTGAGCCCGCTCAACGACCATTGTTCGCCGGCGGCGGGGAATGACGCGCCCAAGGTCAAATGATCCAAAGAAACCTGCACGAGGTCCTGTTTGAAGCGCGCCCAAAATCTTCCACCAAAATTATCATCCTGATCAAGGCTTTGTGTTTTTACCAACTTGCCTGTATCATCCACTTTCACATGCACATCAGCAATCGCGAAAATCAGACCATCCACCGCGGCTGTTGCTAAAACCGACAACGCCCGCCAGCCTACATCGTAAGGCTTGCGCCGTTCAAAATTATAATCTTCCGAATTTTGAGAATAAAGAACGGTCCATTCCTCTTTTGGCGTGTCATAATAATCGGTGGTTTTCATATGAACCCATTCAATCCCCGCGGCAACCAGTCCCGTAATAATCGCCCGGGATGTGGGGCCGCTGATAAATTTTTCAAACCAGCCTAAGTTCGCTTCTCCGCTTTGAGCGTAATCCTGCGGTTTGTTATATCTTGTGCTGATGATTTCCGATGATATGAGCGACCCGCCGATGCTTGTTCCCATCTGGCCGAGGAATCGATACATTTCCGGATTCTTTTTGTAATCTACTCCAAGGGATTTCAAGAGGCCGGCGGTTGTCAGAGAGGCTACGGTCGAGGCAATCATGTTTGGCGCCAGTTCTTCAAGCTGGGATCCCATCGCGCTTAAGAATGTATGTTCGCTGGCGGGAATCGCCATGGTTTTTCCATTCACATCTTTTGTGCCTATCGTAAAATCTGTGAGCCAGCCTCTGTCCACGCCACTGCCACCGATCAAATCTCCTAACTGATCCACGCCAACCGTCAAGCCCGCCAAAAGCGGCTGGCTGATAGCCATCGTGATAAGGCCCGATGCGGCCTGTTGCAAAATGGGATCATCAATATCTTTTGTCAGAGGACGGATAATATTTCTTTCGACAACCGAATAAACCCATCCCTTGGCGGCGCCAATCGCGAGCCCCTTGGCAAACCCTTCGCCAAAGTTACCAATGTTGGCGAGAAGATTCGCGCTATAGGAAGCGGCTCCAATACTTTTGACCGCTTCACTGCTTAACTCTTCTTTGAAAAGTCTCTCGAAAATCTTTGATTTATCGATCAGCCCCTCTCTGGCTGATCCCAGAACCGGCAACTCACTAAGCATTCTATTCTCTGCGTTTCTTTTCGCTGCCTCTATCACATCTTCCGTAGCAGCCTTTGTTGCTGACGATTCTATGGCCGAATACCCCATCGAAATGCCCGCGCTGACCGCGCTTGAAACAATAAAAGCTGTTGTGTCCGACCACCCCCAGCCTCCTTCCATCGTGCCGGCCGTGGCAAGAGCCCCGCCCAGTGAAGAAGCTGCGGCAGCAACCATCCCGGCGTTGGCGGCTGCGGCCCACGCGCTTTGTCCGGCCAGCGCCATATCACTAAGGGCTTTGGCCGATGTTGTTGCGGCGCCTATCCCAGCGGTCACCGCCGCCATGGCGGCGTTGATGCCAACCGCCGTCCAAACCTGGCTTGAGGTAAACCCGGGCATCTGATCCCATTTACTGCGCCATCCCGAACCCCAGACAAACGCCTGCATGGAATCAGAAACCATCTGATCTTTATATTGCTCTTCGATATTGGCGGCTAAAACAAATCCGCTGAATTCCGAAATAAATTTTTCTTTATCAATCACCATGGCGCGGCCGAGGTCCGTGTAATACACATTGGACTTGTCCATGCCGGTGACCATGATGAAGTGTTCTGATTTTAAATTGGCGATAAACGGTGTTTTTAAATTGGCAAGTTCACCGGCCGGTAATTTTGCAGCTTTGAAATGAAGCCCATAAGCGTCCGTGATTTTATTGAGCGCGAAAAGAGACGTCTTGAGCCGTTCATGAGTTGGCTGGACAATGTCGTTCATGATATCCAGCAAAAGCGTCACGACCGAAAGCTCTTCCAGCGTTGCCGTAACGCCGTGTTGAGAAAGTAAATCCTTGAGAGAATAAACACCGCAGTTTAAGGGATGAATTTGGGGATTGCGAAGCCATGAATAAATTTTGTTAATGCGCGCGCGGGTAAAGAAAATGTTGGAGGCAATCAAAATGTCTTTGTCATCAATTTCCGAGGCGCTGCCGGAGGCGTCGCTTAACCTCAGCTTGACTTGCGGGTTTTCTTTGTAGGCGATTTGTTTTAAAAGATTATCAATGTTGGTGGCAATGTGCGCGGAAATCCGTTCATCAATTGTGGCGTTGGGGCTGACATAATGTTGATTTTTTTCTCTCCAAAGAACAGCCGGATTATAGTTGATGGCCCAGCTGACTTGATCGGGAATGAAAGTGAAAAGAACGACAAAAGCAACATGGCGCATCCAGCGTTTGAAATTGCTTTTGAAAGGAGGCTCTTGGGAAGGCACAGAAATGGACGCGTCATCCTGAACATCTGAGGCGCTGGCAACCTGGTGATCTGGTGACCAGTCCGCCTGATTTTCAGGAATTTTCTCAAATTCAGCGCTGTTATTGTCCATTCTATTTTCCATATTCACCTTGCCGCACACATATTTTATTGTCCAAAGTGACTGTGCCGCTATATACACAAAAGCTCCCCATATGTGTGTTTATCCATATGGGGATCTCAAATTTTATATAATATATAGCCTTGGACTTTAATAAATGAAAAATCCCAAAAATATTGGTTAATTTCTGGGATATTCTGCTAAAAATCTTCTGTATGATGCGATAAACATCACACAATAATGTCCGTGGCTTTTTGACGCTTTTTGTTCTCATTACCTTTCTCCGTGGCTTTGGTGCATTGCAAATATAGTATAGATTATATATATGTCAAGGTTTCCAGTTAATTTTTTTATGGCATAACTTACGTATATTCAATATGTTATACAATTTACAAAAACTTTTTTAAAAATTTTCAAAAATTTTTCTCCACATGGAACAAATATCAAAGATCACATCAAAATGATGGGAAATATTCCATTAAATACATGATAAATCCGGTAAAAAACCAATAAATTCTAAACAACGCAACATATGAGTTTAAAAAATACAATTGGACATTAAATACAATTGTTTGGACATTAAATTGCATATTTTAATGTCCAATTTATGACATTTCATAAAAGTTATAATTTTACTGAAATTTATAAAATTTTGACTATTTCAATCCTGCAGTAGAAGCGCGTTACGCAGGGGCCTGTCCCCTTCTAAGCAATCACATCGGGACAGGCTCACGAATCATCCAGACACGCCATCGGTACACTTTTTTAAAATTCCCTCCTGACTTTTTTACCCATTGGGTTAAATTAGTCAACGATACGATTAGCCGGGTAATTTGAAGCAAGTTGCGATCAGCGCTTTGCCAACCAAAAAGCGGGTCGAAAAACAACTCGAAGGGTTTTGTTTATTTAAAATTGAAGGCCCTGCTGGATGTCGCTATGGAGAGAAAAAGCACAAACCTATGCCACGTAGCCGGACGCTTTTGATGAATTGTTTTGGAAGTTATTTGAAGCGTTGGTGAAAAACTATTTAACGCCTGGAATGGGAGAGGCGCCTTGCGGCCCAATACCGCCGGCGATTTGACTCATCGGGTTGTTGTGCATGAAATCGAGAAAAACGGGCGCGGCCACAAGAATGGCCACAACGGGAAAGATAAAAACCAAAAGCGGAATGAGCATCTTCATGGGGGCCTTTAAGGCAACCCGTTCGCCCCGGCGGTAACGGGACACGCGCATATCCTCCGAAAGGATATTCAAGGCCTCGGCGACGGAAGTCCCCATGCGGTCGGTTTGAATCAAGGTTCTGGTAAATGTCGAAAGGTCGGCCAATTCGTATTTCTTCGCAAGATCGGTAAGGGCCGTGCGGCGGGTCTTTCCGACGTTGATTTCCTGCATCAAAAGATTCATCTCTTCGACCAAAACAGATGCCTTAGATTTCTCAATCACCCATTTTAAGGCCAGCATAAAGTCAAGCCCCGCGTTGACGCACAACCCCAAAAGGTCGATAACATCCGGGAGCTCTCTAATGATGGCGTCCTTGACTTTTTTGACCTTTTTCTTGAGCCAAAATTCCGGCAGCATATAACCAAAGGTAAAGCTCACAGCTATCCAAAAAAACCTCATGTCCGGCTGTTTGGCCAAAAAAGAAAGGGCCATGAGCGTGGCGCCAATCAGGATTTCTTTAAGCAAAAGAAATTCTTCCGCCGTCATATTAACCCGCGCGGTCGCGATGTCCCGGGAAATCCGCTTGCCCAAGGGCCCAATACACAACGGCTTGTTAATCAACGCAATAAACCTGAAAATCGAAACAGCTTTTTTCTTCGGTTGGGCGAGTCCTTCGTGTGTGAGGAATGATTGCAGCGTCGGGCGCGTCTCAACACTGCTTAAAGGGACAGCTGAAAACACCAGCATAAGGACTGAGATAAACACGAGCCATAAAATAACTGCAAGCATAGAGTTAACCTTATTGGTAAAACGTTTAATGGTGCCGGCGGATTAAAACTCTTTAAACGTGCTGATCCGCCAAATCAAAAACGCGCCAATGGCCTCGGAAACAATCGCGTAGGCCAGAAGCCCGCGGCCGATATCTGTTTTCACCATTTCATCAAAAAAAGTTTTATTGGTCGACGTCACAACCAGGACGAAGGCAATGGGCAAAAGCGTCATGACGGCGCCCTGGATTTTTCCTTGAATGGTTAAATTACTAAGGTTTTCTTTGATTTTGTTATTTTCGCGAATCGTCGTCACAATGCGCGCGAAAATCGCCGGAAGGTTTCCGCCGGTTTCCCGCGCCAAAAGAATCGCCGTAATCATCTGATGGAGCGCGACCGAGGGCATCCGCTCATAGACGTGCGTGAAGGCATCCTCGAGGGAAACGCCCATTTTATTTTCGCCTAAAAGAACATTAAACTCCTGGCTCATGGGATTCGGCATTTCCTCGACGACAACCTCCAAAGCCTGAATCAAACTTAAACCCCCTTTGAGAGAGCTGGAAAGAAGCATCAAAAGATCCGGAAGCTGGCTGTCAAATTTGGCTTTGCGCCTTTTGGCCAAAATCTTGACATAAATGCTCGGCCCCAGAAAACCGATGGTGAGCCCCAATAAAACGCCCAGAAGGCGTATCTGCTGGGGAAAAAGCCAATAGCCCGCAAAACCCATCAAAGGCGGCCCGAAGGCAAAAAGAAGGGCGATGCGGTGGACCTTCACCCGCATAAACATGGAATCCAAAATGTCGGCGATATCCCGGGAGCGGCGGTTATTGAGCTCAATAATGCGCGGGACCAAAGGCACAAAAGCCAGGCGGCTCAAGACAAACACGGACCAGAATGTGAAGGTGAGGATAATGAAAAGCATGATTATTTCCCTACTCTTTAATTAACAAATTTCCGCGCGATTGGCAAGAGCGCATCTATAAATTTTCTGGATTGGTTTTCAACAAAAGCATAACATAAAAATAGAAAATGACGAACCAAACAAGCGCTTTATTTAAAAACAGTCTTCCTAACTATAGCGCCGAAAAATGCACGTTTGTTATGCCTCGTGCAATATTTCCTGTATGAGGGGACGTCGAGATCACAATGCTTATCGTATCTTCCTGATCCGCTATCTTACACCACTTGATTAAATTATCCACCTTGGAGGAATCTAGCGTCGAAGAAAGTTTTACCTCCATCGGGAAGAATTTCCCTCCGCGTTCAATCAGCATATCAACTTCCAGCCCGTCTGAACTGCGAAAATAATAAAGCGACCGTTCATCCCCCCAAATGGAAAGCCTCTTATACACTTGTGCTACGCAGGCCGTTTCAAAAAGAGCCCCGGCCATCGGCCCGCGCATCGCGTGCTCTTGGTCCTGAAGCCCTACCAAATAACAGACAAGGCCCGTATCCATAAAATAACATTTGGGGGCTTTGATCAGCCGCTTTCCAAAATTGGCGTGATGCGGCATGACAAAAAATATCAATCCACTGGCCTCCAAAAGAGACAGCCAGGATTTTACCGTCGGAAGAGATACCCCAACATCCTTCGCCAGGCTTGCCGTATTTAGTTGTTGGGCTGTTCGAGCAGCTAAAAGCCCGATAAAACGCTCAAAGTCTCTTAAATTCCCTTCCCGAATATTTCCGCGGACATCCCGGTCAATATAGGTTTGAATATAACTCGAAAACCATGTCTTTCGCGTTTTATCAGCGCCCAACACAGACTCAGGATACCCGCCCTTCAGGACCCACTCCCCGGCGGAAATTGTTTTTTTCAAAGGGAGCGTAGATTTCTTTAAATGCTCCCAAAACTTTACAAAATTTCCAGGTTGTTGTTCAACGTTTTTTTGAATTTCGGTAATAGAAAACGGATACAAATGAAAAATGGCAATGCGCCCGGCCAATGTTTCTCCTATCCCCTTCATCAGTGCCCATTGCTGCGATCCCGTTAAAACCCACTGCCCGGGCGCTTGATTGGCATCGATTTTTGACTTTATATAGGGCAAAAGCTCGGGAACATTTTGGATCTCGTCGATGATAACCGGGGGCGCGTACCGATCAAGAAAACCGCGCGGGTCTTCGGAGGCGTATTTTCGAATGTCCAGTTCATCCAAAAGGACATATTTGTATTGGGAGCCAAGGCGTTTGGAAAGAGTCGTTTTTCCCGAGCGGCGCGGCCCGCCAATGAAAACCGCGGGGAAGGACTTTAAGGCATCAAAAAAAGATTTTTCAAGGAGGCGCGTCGTATACATGCTTGCAATTATAAAGTATAACTTTATTTTGTCAAGAGTTGATCTACTCTCCGGTGTTTACGCAGAATGGTCTGTCAAAATTTATCTCTACCCACAAAAAAACCGCGCAAGGCGCCAGAATACCCTCAGCGGTAAATCCAGTATCGCATCCCCTTATTTTTTTGAAACCACTTTAACAGCGGTGGTGACAAACTCTCCGGCTTGTTCAATAAGAACCCGTGCACTATCCGCATCAAAAGTATTCTCGTAATCAGCGCCTTCCCGAAGCGCCTTGGCCATCTGAAGGGCTTCTACCAAGCGCATTTCCAAAGTGCCCTCGCCGACATAGAAGGATTTCATCGCCAGAATTAAACAATAATGACTTTTTTCCCGATATCCCTTGTAATACAAAAGCGTTCGCGCCGCATGAAACATGGCGTAATAAGCCTGAATTGTCGCCCACTTGTAATCTTTTTGCTTAATACTCTTTTGCGCCGTTATAAGATCCTCTTTCGCCACATCCAGTTCTTTAGTCACCAGCTTTTTGGCCGCTGGGAACCGAACGATCTTACCTTTCCTAACACATTCATCGAATTCAGGCAGTTTCATTTTCCTCCCATAATACAATACCATGGCGCAACTCCTGCGCAAAAACCGGCTCTTTATTGTTCAACACCACATATTCTTGCGGAGTCTTAATGACCCATTGTATGGGCCGAAAATACTTTACAGACTGCGCTATCTTAGATGCCTTTGCCTTGTCTCGAGAGATCACAAAGATATCAATATCGCTTTGGGCCGTATCAACGCCTTGTGCGCAACTGCCAAAAAGAACAATTCTTTCCGAACAACCTTTAAGCCTTGCAAGCAACGGCTCGGCCTCGAGGATATTTAAGACCACGCGTATGTGGGCCACCGTCGAAGAGAAACGTTTATCAACCTCACAAAGCATCATGTTCCCTTGACGTGAAACCTTAATAAAGCTGTATTTCTTCAAAATATTAAGCGCCCTGCTAACGGAACTTTTGCCCAGTTTATTATCCCGGGCAATCTGCGATACAAAAACCGGCGCCTCTGTCAACGTTAAATAATCCAAGATCTGCCATTCAATCTTTTGAAGCATGCGCGCCTTTCCGATCGTTCCTATTATGGAACGGTCGTTCCTCGTGAGGAACGATATAAGAATACCACACTCTGTCTAAAAGGCAACCGCTAAATTCACCCACAAAGATCACAAAAAACCGCCGAGGCGCGGTGATGGCCTCGGCGGAAAATTAAGTATTGTGTCCCTGCATTTTGTGTCCCTGCATTTTTCCTGCATTTTCCTGCATTTTTCACCCACGCTTATGGGGGAAGACATGCTCCGCTGCCGCATAGACAGATTCCCAAGGCATTGCAATGGCAAGTATACACACCACAATTATTCACATATATTCATCCATTGATATCTAAATAGCATGCCACTAGCGCATACTTGACAAGCATTATTAGGATTCACTTGAGTTTCAGTGTAGCAAACACCATCGATAAAACATTTTCCTGGGCTTTCTAATGGGACTGTATGAATACACTCTCCCTCAGTTCCATCGCAGTGATCCACGGTGCACCAAAAACCATCCGAACTACATGAAAATGTATCAGATACCGGGTAATGCGCACACACGCCACCCTCCTCACAGCGATCACTAGTGCATTCTTTCGTGTCGCTACAGTCCTTCGATGTTTCACTCCAACATCTCCCGTCCCCTTCACAATAGTCATTTATGGTGCACGCATTACCATCATCGCAGGAAGCACCAAACGCTTTGAACGGATAATCACACGTAAAGTCCTGCCAATGGGTACTACTACAATTGCCAGGGGAAACATAACAATCCTCATCTGCCCATGATGGAATATTCCCGCCAACGCTCCCGCAATCTCTTGGCGTGCCTTGACAGTGACCGCCGCTACACACATCATTTACAGTGCAGCCATTGCCATCGCCAGGAGGATAGCAGATGTTGCTGTCATCATTAATTTGAACACAGCCTCCCGCAGGATTGCAGAATTTATCGGTACAAGGATTAGTATCATCATTACAGTCGCTGGGAGCTAAGCACGCGACACATTGACCGCTACCTGCGCTTCCTTCTATGCAGTAAGGAGTGGTGCCCGAGCAGGTTTTTTCTGAATTGTCACACGCGCCAGCAGTACATTTATCAACGGTACAGAATTTATTATCATTGCAGTCGCTGGGAGCTAAGCACGCGACACATTGACCGCTACCTGCGCTTCCTTCTATGCAGTAGGGAGTACCGCCCAAGCAGGTTTTTTCTGAATTGTCACACGCGCCAGCAGTACATTTATCAACGGTACAGAATTTATTATCATTGCAGTCGCTGGCAACTAAGCACGCGACACATTGATCATTAGCTTCATCACAAAAAGGATTTACTGTGCCGGAACAGGGATCGCCAACGTTAGAACATGCGCCATCCGAACAATTATCGGCACCATTACAATATAAACTATCATCGCAAGACACAGTATTGTTGGTATGTTGGCAGGCACCGGCTACACATGAATCCGTAGTGCAGAGGTTACCATCATCACATGAAGGGGGGCACGCTGGAGGCGGTGGAGGTGGTGGAGGTGGTGGAGGTGGTGGAGGCGGGGAAGGATCTTCTGCCTCATCATTACAACTAACGGTGCCGGATTCCGTGTCAACCGTCGTGCAGGCGTTGATGCTGATATCGGCCGCT
>ORJL010813952.1_pt1 | contig 84120 bp, 72 predicted proteins | sample 1779941 | NCBI WGS metagenome assembly ORJL01 (sample SAMEA104232317, study PRJEB22302) | groundwater metagenome | biome: forest; feature: aquifer; material: groundwater | place: USA | collected 2011-08-07 | depth 5.8 m | reverse complement strand
TTAACGTGACGCTGATCGAGGGTAGGGGCGGGTTTCAAAACCGCCCCTACGGTGGTGTCGGCCCCCTGCCCCCTCCCCTCTCCCAGAGGGAGAGGAAGTTCCCCTGAAGTCCGTAGCCTGTAGCCTGTAGCCCGAGAAGCCTGCCTTGACGTATTTGGGGGCGGCTGCTACCATACGGGAATAGTGGAACTCTTCCCGAACGTTTATTCGCTCCGGGTAGACACCGGGGCTTTTATGGGCACCTATCCACCCAACGTCTACCTGGTCAAGGGGGAACGGGTGGCCCTCATTGACTCTGGCTATGGCGACGAGGCCGCTCTGTCGGCCCGCCGCAAGCAACTAGCCGAGCTAGTCGTAGCCAAGGTCGAGTACCTCGTCATCACCCACCACCACACCGACCACCGGGCGGGGGTAGAGGCGCTCCGCGCCGCCACGGGCGCCACGGTGCTGGCCCATGTGTTGGAGAAGGGCCTGTACCGGGACGACTCCACCCCAATCCCTGCTGACCGCTGGGTGGAGGACGAGCCGGTCCTGGACCTGGGCAACCTTCACCTGAAGCTGCTGCATATGCCGGGCCATAGCCCCGGACACCTGTGCGTCCTGGTGCAAGAGACCAAGGTGCTTTTCTCCGGCGACCAGGTGCTGGGGGTGGGCACCACGGCCATAGGGCAGCCGCACGGCGACATGCGCCAGCACATCGCCTCCCTGGAGCGCCTGCGGGGCCTCGATCTTGACATAATCTTACCGGCCCACGGGCCACCCATTCGCCAGCCCCAGCGCAAGCTCCAGGAGCTTATCGAGCACCGCAAGGCGCGGGAGGAGCAGGTGTGTGCCCTGGTGGGACGGGGTGTGGCCACTGTGGAGGAGATGCTGTCACAGGTCTACCCGGAGCTACAGCCGGGGCTGCTGGACATGGCCCGGGGCCAGCTCCAGTCCCACCTCGTCAAACTCGAACAGGAGGGCAGGGTGGTGGCCAGGAATGGCCGCTACTCACTGCCCTAGGGGGTTATCATGCCTTCTTCCCTAGACCTCTTCCCCGCCGGTACGCGGGTGGACCGACAGGACCACCTGGCCATCGGGGGCTGTGACACTGTGGGGCTTGCCCAGCGCTTCGGGACGCCCCTCTACGTTTTTGACGAGGCCACCCTGCGGGAGCAGTCCCGCGGCTTTGTCACCGAGTTCCGCCGCCACCATGCCGATACCCAGGTCCTGTACGCCAGCAAGGCTTTCATCTGCCGGGCGTTGGCCCGCCTCTTTGCTGAAGAGGGGTTGGGCCTGGACGTGGTCTCGGCGGGGGAGATGGCCATTGCCCGTTCGGCGGGCTTCCCCCTGGAGCGCGTACATTTCCACGGCAACAACAAGCTGGCTGAGGAGTTGGAGCTTGCCCTGGACTGGGGCATAGGGCGCATCGTGGTGGACAACGAGCACGAGCTTGGCCTGCTGGAGGCGGCTGCCAAGAGGCGGGGCCGCCGACAGACCATCCTACTGCGGGTGTCGCCTGGCGTTGACCCCCACACCCACCAGTACACCACCACAGGGCTGGTAGACAGCAAGTTCGGACTGCCCATAGTCACCGGCCAGGCCGAACGCGCCCTCGCCCGGGCTATGGCCAGCCCTGCGCTGGACCTAGTGGGCCTTCACTTCCATCTGGGGTCCCCGATTGCCGAGGTGAAGCCCTATCTCGAGGCGCTGGAGCGCGTCCTACCCTGGGCCGCCGAGATGGGCAAGAAGCACGGGTTCTCCCTGCGGGAGCTTAGCCCGGGGGGAGGGTTCCCCGTAGCCTATGTCGCTGGTGCCCAGTTGCCTGCACTGTCTGAATACGCGGGAGGCATCGCCGCCGCCCTGGGCGAGCACTGCTCGCGACTGGGGATCGGTCTGCCCCGTCTGGTGGTGGAGCCAGGGCGGGCCATGGTGGGCCGAGCTGGGGTCGCCCTTTACCAGGTGGGCGCCATCAAGGATATCCCGGGGGTGCGCAAGTATGTTTCCCTCGATGGCGGCATGGGCGACAACATCCGCCCGGCCATCTACGGGTCGAAGTACGAGGCGGTCATCGCCAACCGGCGCCCCGAGGGGGAGAGCGAGGTAGTCACACTGTGCGGACGCTACTGTGAGTCGGGTGACATCCTCATTCGGGACATCGCGTTGCCCTCCCTGCGTGCGGGCGACCTGGTCGCCATGCCTGCGGCGGGCGCCTACCAGCTTGCCATGGCCAGCAACTACAACGCCAGCCTCCGGCCGGCCATTGTCATGGTGAAGGACGGTCAGGCAACGCTTATCCGGCGGCGGGAGACCTTCGACGACCTAATGCTCTGCGATGTGGGTTGACCCGTGTGGCAGACTCTAGGTCAAGACCAGGCCATCCGCTGGCTGGAGCATGCTATGGCCACGCGCCGTCTGTCCCATGCCTACCTCTTGACGGGTCTGCCCCAGGTGGGCAAAGGAACACTCGCCCTGGACCTGGCCCGGGCGGTGAACTGCGAGTCGGGTGGTCCGGCGCCTTGCTCGGAGTGCCGTCCTTGCCGGCGGATTGCGTCAGGGAAGCACGCGGACGTGATTACCGTTCGGCGGGAGGAAGGGAAGACCGAGATCAGCATTGACCAGGTCCGGGACATACAGCACCGGGCCAGCCTCAAGCCCACCGAGGGCCAGTGGATGGTGTTCATCGTTGACGGGGCGGAGGATATGTCTTCGGAGGCGGCCAACTGTCTGCTCAAGACGTTGGAAGAGCCAGCGCCCCAGACGCTCTTCCTGCTGATAACCAGCCGGGAGGTCAGGCTGCTGCCCACCGTGCGCTCCCGCTGTCAGCGGTTGCCCGTGCGACCGATGCCCCGCCCGCAGGTGGAGCAGGAGCTGCTGCGTCGGGGGGTGGAGCCCCAGCGGGCGGCCCTGGTGGCCCGACTGTGCCGGGGGCGTCTGGGTTGGGCCGTCGCCGCGGCGCAGGACTCGGCGGATATTTGGCAGCGACGCCAGCAGGCAATCGAGCGTCTGGCTGGGCTGGTGGGTGCGTCCTACGGGCAGCGGCTCGACTATGCTATTGAATGGTCGGGCCAGTTCCCGCGGCGCCGACAGCAGGCGTTTGAGGAGCTGGAGCTGTGGCAGGACTGGTGGCGCGACCTCCTGCTGGCCAAGAGCGGGTGCCAGGGTTTCATAAGCAATTGGGACTATTCCGAGCAGGTGCGGCATCAGGCCGAAGGGTTGGTCCTGGAGGACATCGTGGGGTTCCTCCGGAGGCTTCAGCGTACGCGCTGGGCACTGGAAGCCAACGCCAATGCGAGGCTGGCCCTGGAGGTCATGCTGCTGCATCTGCCGTGTCGAGAAAGGGTGGCATAGGATATGCCTGAGGTTGCCGGAGTGCGTTTCCACAGGGGGGGCCGTGTCTACTACTTCGATCCGGCGGGCCTGCCCCTCAAGGCAAACGATGAAGTGGTGGTGGAGACGGCACGGGGCCTGGAGATGGCCCAGGTGGTGATTGCACCGCATCAGGTGGTGGAGAGCGAGCTGACAGAACCACTCAAGCCTGTGCTCCGCCGGGCCACCGCCGAGGACATCCAGCAGCGTGCCCAGTTGCGGGAGGCGGAGACCGAGGCGCGCCGCCGCTGCCGGGAGCTGGTGACCCAACTCAACCTTCCCATGAAAGTGCTGGATGCAGAGTACAACCTGGATGGCAGTAGGCTGACCATTCATTTCTCCGCCGAAGGGCGGGTGGACTTTCGGGAGCTGCTTCGCCAGTTGGGCACCAACTTGCACACCAGGGTGGAGCTGCGGCAACTGGGCGCCCGAGACGAGGCCAAACTCACCGGCGGCCTGGGACCGTGCGGTCGTGCGCTGTGCTGCTGCTCATTCCTCAATGACTTCTGCCCGGTGTCCATCCGCATGGCCAAGGACCAGGATCTGCCCCTGAACCCCGCCAAGATATCGGGGCTGTGCGGGCGGTTGATGTGCTGCCTGACGTACGAGCACGCCCAGTACCGGGAGCTCCGGGGGAGCATGCCCCGCTCGGGGCAACGGGTGACCACTCCCGCGGGGCCGGGTGTAGTGGTGGGGGGCAACTCCCTCAAGCAGACGGTGTCCGTGCGCCTGGAGAGCGAGGCAGTTGTGGAGGTGCCCCTGGGTGAGGTGACGCTGCCGAAGCTAGACGCTGTCCTGAGCCTGCCGAAGGATGCCGTCGTGGGCTTGCCGAAGCAAGGCAGGCCGCCGCTGCCAGGGGCCGATGAACTTGTCCCAGGGGCTGGGCCAGGGGGGTCTGGGAACAAAGGGTAGCGGCCCAGGGACGGGTGGCCGGGGCTCTTTGAGCAACTGCATCCGCGCCTCTGAGGGTGTGCGCCCGGCCTTACGCCGGTTGCAGGGTATGCAGGCGGCGACCACATTGACCCAGGTGTGTGGCCCTCCCTGGTGTCGTGGTATGACGTGGTCTATGGTAAGCTCCCTGGCCTGTCGGCCGCAGTACATGCAGGTGTAGTTGTCCCGCAGGAAGAGGCTGCGCCGGGTGAGGCGGGGTTGCGGTATGGGGCGCCGTATCTGGTAGGCCATGCGGATTACCGAGGGCAGCAAGAAAGAGAGGCGGGAGGTGTGTACTACCCCCCGACCGTCTTCCAGGATTTCAGCTTTGCCTCTCTGTAGTAATACTACGGCACGCCGCCCGGCGCAGACATGCAGCGGCTCATAGTTCTGGTTCAGGACCAGCACTGGATAGTCCAACAGGTTAGCGTTGCCCATACGGAGTTGACATATCTAATTCTAGCCACGGCACACGCCGAGGTCAAATCCGCCTAGGGCCGGAGTGTCCGTGCCTTCAGTAGGCGGGGGACGCTAGTCGCAGTGCTCGCAGCCCTCCCCGTGAGCGTGCTGGTGCTCGCAGTCGCAGGCCCCTTCGGGGGGTACGAGGCGGAAGCCCTTTCCCTCCTCGGAGGACTCGAAGTCAAAGCTCGCGCCGTCCAGGGCCTGGCCGATATCTGGCGAGACGAGGAGCACTCGCACACCCGCCAACTCCTCAACCTGGTCTTCCTCGCCAGCCTCGTCCAGGACCAGCCCCAACGTCTGGGGCGCCACAATGGCCAGTCTGAGACACTGCTGGGGCTCGAAATCGTTGGACTCCCTGATCCGCTTCAGCTCTTCCAGCGCGCTTGGGGTAATAGTTACCAAATCCTTCTCCTTACCGGCCCAGCATCCCAGTGCTCAGAGCCATAATATCCCTAGTGTAAACTATTCGGGTTGCCCCGGTCAAAAGCGGAAGCGCGTGTATTGTCCCTCTCTATGCCCGGCCTGGCGGTTTGATTGTTTGCCAGAATTTCGCGGAATTTAGATTCAAAAATGGCCAAATTTTTTGATTGTTCGCGGACGAGGGCGAGGTGACATCGGCGAAAGGCGGCCCTCTCCCCCTGGCCCCCTCTCCGAAGCGGAGAGGGGGAAGGCCCCGCCGGGGGAAGATCGCCCTGGCGAAGGGCGACGGTGTTGACGATGGGAGCGCTGGGCCTGGGGCTGCCTCGTGGCATGGGGGACCTCCTTTGAGAGTGTGTGTAAGATGATAGAACATGTGTACGATGATGGGCAAGGGGTGGGTGGCACAAGCGGATGGCCAATTTGAGGTGGCGCAACGACTGGGGAACGTAGTGGCATGCGTTGAGAACATGCATAGTGACGAGATTCTTCGGTCGTCCTTAGCCGCAGGGACTCCGTCAGAATGACAGTCTGCGAATGGGCTCAGAATGACAGATGTTGATTGGCTGGAGCGGGTTTGTAACCTGCTCCCGAAGGTGTCCCCGCCGTACACCAGACGGGCGTGGGCAGGGTCGGGTTCAGGTTGGAAACCTGAACCCGCGTAGGGAGCAGTGTCATGTCGTTGCGAGGAGCGGAGCGACGAAGTCCCGACTCGTCGGGATCCCCTTGGTCATGCGCTGAGACACGGATTGCTTCGGCCCTTAACGGGGCCTCGCAACGACAAAAGAAAACCTCACGCCGCGCCGTGAGGGGTGGGGCTAGGGGTGCGGGCGCCGGCGGCGGGTGGCAGGCGCGCCCGATGGGCCGCTGACCTAGGGTGGTGGCGGCTGGGGTGGCTCCGCAGGGAGCGGCAGGCCCAGCTCCTGGGCCACCCTGGTCAACAGCGCCTGGAACTTCCTTTCGCCCAGCTTTTCTTGGAGCCGCGCCATGCTCCCAACGGCCCGCTTCGCGTCGGGGCTGCCTATCCGCTGGAGGATGAGGAAACCCGGCAGCAGATGGCGTAGAGCAGCCTCCGCGTCTTCCATCTCCAGGTAGGCGAGGCCCAGGTTCCCCAGGGCAGCGCCTTCACCGTGCCTGTCGCCGATGTCGCGGGCTATGGCGAGGGCCTGCTGGAAGTGCTCGATGGCCCTGGGGACTTGCCCCAGGCGGGCGTAGGCGAGGCCCAGGTTCCCCAGGCGGTTGCCTTCACCCTGCCTGTCGCCGATGTCGCGGGCGATGGCCAGGGCCTGCTGGTAGTGCTCGATGGCCTGGGGCATCTCCCCCAGGCGGAAGTAAGCGCTGCCCAGGTTTTCCAGGTGGTTGCCTTCACCGTGCCTGTCGCCGATCTCCCTGTGGATGGCCAGGGCCTGCGTGTAGTGCTCGATGGCCTTGGGGACCTCTCCCAGGGCGGCGTAGGCGCTGCCCAGGTTTCCCAGGTGGTTGCCTTCACCCTGCCTGTCGCCGATCTCGCGGGCTATGGCCAGGGCCTGCGTGTAGTGCTCGATGGCCTTGGGGACCTCTCCCAGGGCGGCGTAGGCGTTGCCCAGGTTTCCCAGGCGGCTGCCTTCACCCCGCCGGTCGCCGATCTCGCGGGCGATGTCCAGGGCCTGCTGGAAGTGCTCGATGGCCCTGGGGACTTGCCCCAGGCGGGCGTAGGCGTTGCCCAGGTTTCCCAGGTGGTTGCCTTCACCCTGCCTGTCGCCGATGTCGCGGGCAATGGCGAGGGCCTGCTGGTAGTGCTCGATGGCCCTGGGCACGTCCCCCAGGTCGGCGTAAGCTAGGCCCAGGTTCCCCAGGGCAGCGCCTTCGCCCTTGTGGTCGCCGGTCTCCCTGTGTATCGCTAGGGCCTGCTGGTAGTGCTCGATGGCCCCCCGGGCATCGCCCATTCGGAGGTGGTTGCTACCCAGCTCGCCCAGAGCATAGCCGATGTCTTTCTTGCTACCAAGTGCCCTGGCCGCCCTGAGGGCCGCCTGGAGCACCGCCTCGTCCTCAGCCCACATCCCTGCCGTGTCAAGGTATCTCACAATGCGTTCAGCGCCGGCGATCACCTCCGGCCAGGCCTGGACCGCCTCCAGGTGGCGGATGCCCTCAACGATCTCCTGGGCGTAGCTGGTGCCCGCCAGATAGCGGCCTGCCGCCAGGTGCAGGCCCTTCGTGTCAGGCACCATGGCCAGGCCATAGGCCCTAACCACGGGGTGCACGATGTACAGTTCGACGGTAGCTCCGTCAGAGGCCATTGTGTCTGCCTTGTCCAGCAGGTGGTGGTCCATAAGCTCGACCAGGGCCTGCCGCCAGCCACCAAGCTCCCCGGCCACCGCCTCCACAGCCTCCATTCTGAAAGGGGCCTCGAAGATGGAGGCCCGCACCAGCACTGCCTGGGCCGTACCGCTCAGGGCATTGAAGGATAACCCCAGGGACGCCTCCAGGCTGTCTTCCTGGTCTCTGGTCTTGCGGTCCCGGAGCACTCCCAGCATGTTGTCCTTCAACCGTTGCCGCAGCTCGGACAGGCTGGCTTGGTGCTCCTTCCTGGCCACGGCGGCGGCCAGCACGATAGCGAAGGGGTGGCCGTTGAGCAGGCTGGGTCCGCAGATGGCTGCCGCGTTCTTCACTTCGGCTTCAGACAACCTATCCGGGCTCCAACCATGCATGAACAGGGCGACCGCTGCTTCCAATGGAAGGCGCACCAGGTCCACCACCGACTCCCCATCCACCTCCATCCGGCGGCGGGAGGTGAGCAGCAGGCACCCCGCCGGGCTGGGGTCTATCCTGCCCAGGAGGTCCAGGAAAGGCTTGTGCTCGCGGAAGCTCTCGGCGTTGTCTATGACCAGGAGCAGGCGCACCCGCTTCAACGCGTCGAGCAGGGCCTGCTCCAGGAGCGGGGGCGACATGCGTTCGGCGTCGGCTATGCCCACGGCCTGGCCCACGTTGGAAAGGAGCTGTGGGTAGGAGGGTACATCCTTGGCCGAGGCCCAGAACACGCCGTCGGGGAAGTCGCCCCGGTCCTGGTGCCAGTGGGCGCTCTCCAGGGCAAGCGCCGTCTTGCCGATGCCCCCTGTGCCGGTGACGGTGACAAAGCGGCGCCTCTGGAGAGGCTCCCTCATGGCCCGGGCCAGCTCGATTAGCTTGTCACCCCGGCCATAGAGGGTGGTGGGCCTCACCGTGGTAACGTCACCCAGGTTGGTCCTGGGCGGCTGTGCCATCACCACCTGGGGCTGGGCACCGGCGCCGGAGCGCGGGGCCATATCCCACTGGTCGGTCTGCATGTAGAGGACAGGGATGGCCCAGTCCAGGGGGTACACGGAAGGGCTGGCAGCGCTCAAAGTCCGCCTCACTATACCCATAGCCTCGTCCAGCGGGGTCCCCCTGTCGAGCGCCCTGTACAGGACGGCGGACAGCCGGTGCCCGGAGGCCACCGGCTCGGCGTACTGCATGGCCAGCACGGCTGGCACGCCGGCGCGGAGCAGGGCCTGGGCCACCCCCCGGAAGTCCTGGACTCCCGCCCCGCTGCCCGAGAAGCAAGCGACCAAGACCACCAGCCCGACGCCCGAGCCAGCCACCTGGGCCGCAAACTTATCGGCGGGTACCGAGTCCGACCCACCATAGTCGTTTTCCAGGGCCAGGGTGCCCTCGGTGCCACCGGGGTAGGAGCCATGGCACACGATGTGCAGGACGTGGGGGTGGTGCTCCGCCAGCGCCTGGACCAATGCGGAGAAGGTAGGCTGAGGTTCCACCGTTACCCGGACGTTTCCCCCCGGGGCGATGCCCTCAGTCAGCGCCCGCAGCGCCTCATCTCGCCCATAAGGGGGTTCGTTCCACGGCTCGGCGAAAGTGGCCAGGACATGGAGGGGACTTTCGGCGCGGAATGGTCCTACCTCGCCTGGCCCCAGCCGTCGCACCAGGCGGCAGTCCGGGAGCAGGACCAGGTAGTGCCCGCTTCCGGGGTCCCGCAGGTACTCCCAGGGCAAGGCTGCCCAGCGGGACACCGGCGAGTCGCTGTCCGTGCTGTCCAAGGCGAACTCAAGCGCTAGCCTCAGACAGCCCGCAGCGTCGCGGGCCGAATGGTACGCCTCCACAAACCTCTGGTTGGGAAAGATAAGCTCAAAGAGACGGGCGCCCATGCTCTGGGCCAGAATCTCGGGGCCACCGGCGTTCAGGAGACGGTCCCGCAGCGCTGCCACACGTTTCGCTAGCTCGTCCTCACCGGGAGGGTTAGCGTCGGTTGGCACCGCCAGGCAGGCGGCGTCCTCCAGCAGCTCTACGGATAGGTCAGGCAGCTTGGCGGTAAGGGTCTCGCCCTTCGCTCCCTTCAGGGTGAGGCTCCGGGGGTCAATGGTGATCTGGAGTGTACCAACAGAGGCCAATGGCATCACCCCCTTACTGTTGGCTGTGGGCGCCTGCGCAACGGGGCCGAATGGGCCCGCTATGGCGCTTATGGTACGACGAGTTGCGCCCTGGTGCAAGGAACACGCCTTGTCGTTGCGAGGAGCGGAGCGACGAAGTCCCGACTCGTCGGGATCCCCTTGGTCATGCGCTGAGACACGGATTGCTTCGGCCCTTAACGGGGCCTCGCAACGACAAGAGGACTGCCGCTTCCTCGGTTTGTGGTGGGCCAAGCTGCACAAACGTTGGAGCTGCTCCCCAACGGGTTTGATGAGCCAGCCTCACCCTCACCCCTTCGGGTTGCGCTCAGGGCAGGCTTAATCCTGTCCCGTCGAGGGAGAGGGGAAGGGTACGTGGCTCTACCTTGATTTCTGGCCACGTTTCTGCTAGCTTCTATATTCAAAGGCAACGACGGAGACGAGTAGGGGGCGACGGTCGCCCAGCGAGTCGGGTACGGTGTGAGCCGATGCGTCCCCCCCTCCGAAGATCACTCCCGAGCCGCCCACCGAACTTGCGGGCCCTCTCTCCCGGCCTCTTCCCGATGTGGGGAGAGGAGTCACCCCCCTTCCCGTATCGGGAAGGGGTAGGGGGTTAGGGCCGCAGGCAGTAGGCTGGGCCGGTAGCCCACCGTTAGTTGGGCAGCCCCGTGTTGGCGGGGCGAAAAGCGCCCCGACATGTCGGGGAAGAAGGGTGGCACCATCCCGCCCCTGCGGGACCTCTTCGCGGGGCGGGATTTGTTTTTTGTCGAGGTAATGCACGATGCGCGGTAGTCACCGGCATGACCAAGTGAAAAGAGAGCGTGGGCCCTCTCTCCCGTCCCATTCGGCTTCGCTCAGGGCAGGCTCTCTCCCCGATGCGGGGAGAGGGGGACGGGGGTGAGGTCGTGTTCTTTGAGGTAATGCCATGTTCAGACCTGTAAATAACAAGCCGAGCTTCCCTCACGTGGAAGAGGATGTCCTCCGCTTCTGGCGGGAGAAGGCCGCCTTCGAGGTGAGCCTGGAGCTGCGCAAGGGCGGGCCGTTGTTCACGTTCTACGAAGGGCCTCCTACGGCCAACGGCCTTCCCGGAGTGCACCACGTGCTCTCTCGTGTGTTTAAGGACATCATCCCCCGCTACAAGACGATGAAGGGGTACTACTGCCCCCGTAAGGGCGGCTGGGACACCCACGGCCTGCCCGTGGAGCTGGAGGTGGAGCGTGAGCTGGGCTTCAAGTCCAAGGGCGACATCGAGGCCTATGGCATCGCCCCATTCAACGCCAAGTGCCGGGACAGCGTCTTCCGCTATGTCAAAGAGTGGGAGGCCATGACCGAGCGCATCGGCTACTGGCTGGACATGGCCCACGCCTACGTCACCTTGGAAAACGAGTACATTGAGAGCGTCTGGTGGATTATCAACAAACTCTGGGACAAGGGCCTGGTGTACCAGGGGTACAAGGTGACCCCCCACTGCCCTCGCTGCGGGACGTCTCTGTCGTCGCACGAGGTGGCCCTGGGCTACAGGGATGATGCTGTGGACCCCTCGGTGTACGTCAAGTTCAGGCTGACGGGCTACGATGCCACGCGACGAACACGGTCCGCTTTCAACAAGTCATTTGACCGCCTCCGGGAATATGGAGAACCGGTCTATTTTCTCGCCTGGACGACCACGCCTTGGACGCTGCCTGCCAACACGGCCCTGGCCGTTTCTCCCCAGGCGTCGTATGTGGTCGTGGAGGTGGAGGGTAGCACCAAGGGCAGGGAATGGCTGGTGCTGGCAGAGGCACGGCTTTCGGCACTGGCCAAGGAGTACCGTGAGCTGGCGCGCTTCTCCGGCGCTGAGCTGGTGTGCCTGCAATATGAGCCTCTCTACTCGGTAGCCCCACCAGACGCTAATGGTTACCGCGTGGTGGGAGGGAACTTTGTGGCTCTGGACGAGGGCACAGGCATTGTGCACATCGCTCCCGCCTACGGCGAGGTGGACCTGGAAGTTGGGCGGACGGAGGGCCTGCCTGTTGTGCACACGGTGGACCTTCAGGGCACGGTGGCTGAGGGACTGCCCGGCTCTGGTCGCTTTGTCAAGGATGCCGACCCGCTGATTACCGAGGACCTCCGCCAGCGGGGCCTTCTGTACCGCAGCGAGACCATCACTCACACCTACCCCTTCTGCTGGCGGTGCAGCTCGCCGCTGCTGTACTACGCCAAGTCCTCCTGGTACATCAAGACCACGGCAGCCAAGGAAGGCCTCATCCGAGGCAACGAGGAGATCAACTGGTATCCGGAGCACATCAAGCATGGCCGCTTCGGGGACTGGCTACGGAACAACGTGGACTGGGCGCTCTCCCGCGAGCGTTACTGGGGCACGCCATTCCCGGTGTGGCGCTGCGAAGGTCCTGCGTCAGGCTCAGGACAGGGCTGCGGCCACCAGGAGGCCATCGTGAGCCGGGCGGAGCTGAAGGCACAGCTTGGACTCGAAGGCTGGCGGGACGACATAGACCTGCACCGGCCCCACATTGACGCCGTGACCTTCACCTGCCGTGAGTGTGGGGGCCGCATGCGCCGCCACCCAGAGGTTATTGACTGCTGGTTCGACTCCGGGGCCATGCCCTTCGCCCAGTCCCACTACCCCTTCGAGAACCATACCCTGTTGGAGGACGGGCGCTTCCCCGCCGACTACATCTGCGAGGCGGTGGACCAGACGCGGGGCTGGTTCTATAGCCTGCATGCCATCTCTACCCTGATTGCGGGGCGCCCCAGCTACAAGAACGTCATCTGCCTGGGCCACATCCTGGACGAGCAGGGCGAGAAGATGAGCAAGTCCAAGGGCAACGTGGTAGACCCCTGGCAGGTCATCAACACCTATGGGGCGGATGCCCTGCGCTGGTACTTGTACACGGCCAGCCCGCCTGGCAGCGCCCGGCGCTTCTCCCTGAACCTGGTAGGGGAGGTGGTGCGCGGCTTCTTTCTCACCCTGTGGAACACCTACTCCTTCTTCGTTACCTACGCCAGCATAGACGGGTTCGATCCCAAGGTGCATACGCGCCTGGAGGGACCGGACAATGAGTTGGACAGGTGGGTGCTGTCTCGCCTGCACCGTCTGGTTGCCGGGGTCACCGATAACCTGGACAGGTATGATCCAACGACGGCGGGGCGCCTCATCCAGGAGTTCGTGGACGAACTGTCCAACTGGTACGTGCGCCGCAGCCGCCGGCGCTTCTGGAAGAGCGAGAACGACGCTGACAAGTGGGCCGCATACTCGACGCTGTACCAGTGCCTGGTGACGCTGGCTAAGCTCCTGGCCCCGTTTACGCCGTTCCTGGCGGAGGAGATGTACCGCAACCTGGTGTGCTCCGTGGACCCCGACAAGTCGGGGCCGGAGAGCGTGCACTGGAGCGACTATCCGGAGGCGGACACGCGGCTCATGGACTCCGGTCTGGAGGAGGGTATGGCCCTGGCCATGAGGGCCTCCAGCCTGGGGCGGGCGGCCCGGGCGCAGGCGGCTATCAAGGTTCGCCAACCTCTGGCGAAGGTGCTGGTCAAGGTGCGCAGCGCCTCCGAACGGGAGTGGCTGAGCCGGTTGGGCTACATCGTGGCCGACGAGCTCAACGTAAAGGAGGTGGCCGCGCTGGAGGACGAGTCCCAGGTGGTCGGCTGGCAGGTGTTACCGGTGACGCCGGTCCTGGGGCCCAAGTACGGCGCCAAGCTCCGCGAGGTGGCCAGGGCGCTGTCCGCCCGGGACCCCGCTGAGGTAGCTCGCCTGGTGAAGGCGGGCAAGCCCGTGGATTTGGGGGAGTACACCCTCCAGCCTGAGGAGGTGCTGGCTACGCCCAGACCGAAGACCGGCTATGCGGTGGCTTCGGAAGGGGACTACCTGGTGGCAGTGAGCACTCTGCTTACCCCAGAGCTGGTGGACGAGGGCCTGGCGCGGGAGCTGGTCCACCTGGTTCAGACCATGCGCAAGAAGGCGGGCTTTGAGCTTACCGACCGCATTGTTACCTACTACCAGGGTGGGGACAACCTGCGCCGGGCGATGACGGGCTTCGCTGGCTATATCCAGCAGGAGACTCTCTCTCTGCGTCTGGTGGAGGGCGCCCCGACTGCGGGCGCCTATACGGAACAGCAGAAGCTGGACGGGGTCCCCGCCACGGTGGGCGTGCTTCGGCAGAGGTAGGCAGGCTCCGGGCACCGGGCTCCAGGCTAAAGGCTTCAGGGTTGGGGTATGGGAATCCCCTCTCTCTCTGGGAGAGGGCGGTTTCGCAAATGCCACCAGGAGGTAGTGGCTTGTTGAAGGTGGGGATGACCACCTCGATATCCAGGTTGTTTTCCGCATCTACCCAGACTCGCTCCACCACGAGCGCCAGAAACTCCTTCCTCTCCTGTGGGGTGAGGAGTGGAAGCCTGTCGCGCACTGAGGCGCAGACCTGTTCCGCATTGGACAGGTCCTGGTCGGCCACATGAATAGACTCCAGCTTCTGACCCAGCCTGTCAACCTCCTGTTCCCAATGCTCCTGTTGTTCGCGGACCTGAGCTAGCTGAGGTCTGAGCTCCTCAGCGGTGAGCAGCCTTTGCCTGGCCCAGGTCAGCAAGTGTTGCAGCTCGAGTTGCTTACGCTGTAGCTCTTCCCTGGCCCTGGTTAGCTCAGCCTGGACTGCATCGGTTTCCTGGGCTGAGGCAGCGGCTCTGGCTTTGAGTATCTCCACCAGGGCTTTAGGCTCAGCGAAGGCCTGGGCCACCTTGTCCCAGACAGCCTCTTCCAGGCTGGAAGCGCGGAGTTCAGCGGACCTCCGGCACGAGTAGGCTCCGGGGCTTTTCTTCATGCCCAGGCAGCCATAGTATCCGACCGGGGCCTTGAGAGGCTTGCCGTGCCTGGTGACCTGGCTACGCGCGATAAAAGGCTTGCCGCAGCCGCGGCACCTCAGCAGGTGCTGGAGCAGGTAAACCTGTTTCGTATTGCGAGGCGACTCGGTCCGGTTGCTGTCCAGTTGGCGTTGCACCTGCTGGAAGGTCGCTTCAGTGACTATTGGCTCGACTGGTACGACTATCTGCTCCTCCAGCGTTTTCCTGGCCACCAGGTGACCGTCGCGCCTGGCTGTTTTGCCCCAATGTGCCTTCCCCATGTAGATGGGGTTCCTGAGGGTCTTGAGCACCTGCTGGCGAGTCCAGGGGCTGCCCCGCCGGGTCAGGATGCCCAGGCGATTGAAACTGGTTACCAGGGACTGGATGGACTTGCCCTGGGCCACCCAACTGAACATGCCCAGCACCTGGGGCTTCTCCGTATCATCGTGGCGCAGCCCCCGTATCGAGGCATCGTATTTAAAGCCATATGGTGGGTTCCCGGTGACCATCTTGCCCGCCCGGGCCATGGCCTCCCTTCCCATCCGGGTGCGCTCGCGGATGTTCTCGATCTCCCGCTCGGCCACCCAGGCCCACAGGCCCAGGGTGGTCTTGTCCATAGGCTGCGTAACCGTCTCCACCTCCACACCCGTGGCGTCCATGACCTGCTTGAGGCGGGCAGCGGGCCACAGGCTGCGGAACAGGCGGTCAGGGCGCCAGGCTACGATGACGTCGAACCGTCCCCGCTTCACGTCGATGAGCATTTGCTCGAAGCGGACCCTTTCCTTGCGGCTGTCGGTGCCGGATTGGATGTCCACGTAGGGCGGACCGGCCACCTCATACCCTCTCCGTTGGCAGTAGGCCTCACACTCCCTTTGCTGCACCTCCAGGCTTACCTTGTCGTCGGTGGCCTGCTCTCGGCTGCTGACCCGGACGTAAATGGCTGCCCTGGCCTTCGCCTTCATGTTTCCCTCTCCAGCCACGCTATTTCTTGCCTACGCTGTCCCGTCTCGTGTGCCGTCTCGTGTCGTGGACCCTGTCTTCTCGTTTCCCCTCTAATAAGCTCGTTGTCGCCAGCATTGTCAACCCCGCCACCCACGATTGATTCGCTTGCCGGGGGGCTGTTCTGGCAGAAGGAAGCCAGGAAAACCTCTACACCGGGCAGAGACGGCAGTGACCGGGGTAGGCCCGCTTCAGGGCAAGGACCTCGGTCTCCTCTTCAATCTTCGCCTTCAGGTCGTTCAATTGACCATAGAGGCGCGCCAGTTCCTCAATCTCCGCCCACCCGGTCATGCTGGCCATAAGGTCGGGAAGCTCCTGCTTGAGTCTGTCCAAATTCTGCCCTCGCGCCAGCAGGACGGACTGACCTGGACCCGACCAAAGTTCTTCAGGGCCTGCTGGGCCCGCGCCCCCGGCAGCAGGCCGCACCTCATAAAGGCCTGTGTCGTAGGCTGCCATGTGTCCTTGGGCTACCATCAGACCCTTGTTGACCAGTATCTCGCGTAGGGCTGCAGTCAGAGACACACCGGGGGATGCCCCGAGACTCGCCATTTCCCCATCAATATGCTCCAGAAGCGGCAACTGCGCGTTCTGGCAGGATACCCTGGCCTCTTTCCAGCTTTCCCACCAAGCCCACAGAGGCGATTCTCTGGCATGACACTCCCTGAGAGCAGCGAGCAGGAGCCGGTCCCGCCTCTGCGGAGTCGCCGGTTGCCAAGGTGTGATGGGGCCGCGGTATTCCATCCTCGGCATATCCAGGAGACCTGGCAGCGATCCAAGGGCACCCACGAGGTCCTGATAGTGATGGGACAGGGCTACCCTCAAAGCATCGCGCCGCAGCTCCTGGCCTTCTCTGTCTTGCAGGGCCTGGATCGTGTGTTTGCGCACGCTTTGCCAGTGGCGCCCCACTTCCCGCGCGATTGCCTTGAAGGTTTTGCCCTCCCGATAGAGAGATAGCATCCTCTCCACTTCCTCGGCCCGAATTCGGGGCCCCCGCCTGTTCTTGCGTGCAGACATGAACGGTCACTCCTTGTCATATTCATAAGACTACACTTGCGATAATTTGTCAACTCATGGCAGCGGAATGTTAGCTATTGGCTTCATTGAAATCTGACCGAGGCTTGCCGATGATGACGATGTGGCTATACGCAGCACCACGAGCCAGGACACACCCCCGCCAGTGGTCCGGGTGCGGACCGTGACCGCGCCACGCTCCTATGAGCGCATGCTGGCAGCCCTGGACCTGGTGCTAAGGACCGATACGTCGCACCGTAAACAATTGTCGGCCCCGCAGACGACCTCAGAAGAGGGATCAGATGGGGCTTCGACAGGGGACTCCCTTTGAAGGCCTACCTCGAACCGGCCGATGTAGCGGCTATGGAGACGGCAGCCACCAACCCCCGGGACCGGCTGATTATCCACCTTCTCATCCGTCTGGGTTGCCGTATCTCCGAGCTGCTGGCCCTCAGGCCGGAGGACTTCAACCTGGCCATGGGCACGGTCACCATCCTTCACCTCAAGCAACGGCTCAATCTTAGCTGCCCACAGTGCAAAGCCCGGCTGGGCAGAGCCCATCGCTTCTGTCCCGGCTGCGGCCAGCCCGTGGCGCAAGCCGTGAAGAAAGAGGTGGAACGGAGGCGGGTGAGGACGCTGCCCGTGGACGGGGACACCCTGGCCATGGTTCGACCGTTCCTGAAGGCGATAGGGCCTGGTGACCGCGTGTTCCCCATTGCCCGCAACACCGCCTGGCGCATCGTCAAGGAGTGCGCCTTGCGCGCCGGACTGTCCGGCCTGGTCAACCCCGAGACCGGACGCATCCGGGGGGTGTCTCCCCACCGCCTCAGGGACGCCTTCGCCGTGCATGCGCTCAAGATTGATGACTCTGGCCAAGGCATGAGACTGTTGCAGGAGTGGCTGGGCCACAGCAGCTTCAATACCACGGCCCGGTACAGAAAGGTGAGCGGCCAGGAGCTGCGGTCCTGGCACGACAGGCTTTGGGGCCAGGGCGATGTGGCGGACGCGGTCGCCAACAACCCAGTGACGGGTAGGGTGAGGACACGTGGCCCCTCCCGTTGAGCCCAGCCGACACAATGCCCTCCGAACCTCAGGTGCGGATATCCTCTACCGCGACTTCCTGGGCGTCAGGGGCCCTGAACAAGGCCGGAGGCTCTAGCAGGGACGCTATGGTCCCCTACATCGCGCCCAGACCCCAGACCGAGCGAGCCTACGCCTACTGGCTGGGCCGCTTCCAGGGCTTCCTGGAGGGCAGAGAGGCGAGCCTGGAGCTGGCCCAGGGCTTCCTCCAGTCGTTGAAGGACAAGGGATGCAAAGATAACACCCTTATCCTGGCTGGCCGGGCCATCCGCAACAAGCTGGGCATACCTGTGCCCCTACCCCGAATGGAGTTCCCCGAACCCAACTACCTCACCGTGGACCAGATAAAGGCCCTCATTGAGGCGAGCCTGCCACTGGAGCGAACGTTGGTCACCGTGATGTTCGACACCGCTGGCCGGATCTCCGAGGTCATGGAGATGCGGGTGAGCCGCCTCCGGCTGGACCAGGGGGTAGCTGTCGTGACGCGGAAGGGTGGACATGATGAGCAAGTCAGCCTTGGCCAGAGGTCTGTGGAGGCACTGCGAGAGTGGCTGAGCATCAGAAAGTCCCACGATGACCGTGTGTTCATGGACTACACCGTAGGCCAGGTCCGCCAGAGGCTAACACGGACCGCCCACAAGCTCGGGTTCGACTTTCACCCCCATCTCCTCAGACACAGCAGGGTAAGACAACTACTGGACTCAGGAGCGACGCTGGAGCAGGTCTCGGAGATATGCGGTCACAAGAGCCTCTCAACCACTGCATTAATCTACGGCCGGCATACGGCTGCGGACAGAGCAAGGTTCCTCGACCAGCAGGCCCCCTGGTAGTTTATGCCAAAGCTGACCGAGCGTTGGCGCACACCCGGGCTACTCATCCTGGATGCCCTGGCCGCTGGCCCAGCAACGCCCTCCGAAGTCCACAAAGCCTACAAGGAGCTCCTGCACGCCGAGAACAACACCCGCCCACGGTCCGCGCAGCTCCGTGGCCACGGCTACCCGGTCACCGTGCGGTACTTCCTGCTCCTGGAAACCATGGGGGTAATCCACCGCACCGAGGAAACCAGGCCTGTGGACCCTCGGTACGCCCACCTGAGACGCTTCGCCGGCGGCCAGAAGACCGACGCGGTCCAGGTCGTCTTTGAGATGGCCATCACGGGCCAGGTGCCTGAATGGGCGACCGGCCTGGCCGTGAGTTGGTCGGACTTCGCCCAGATGACAGCCGCCCGCCCATGGGCGATGCGAGAGGCGGCCATGGGTCTGGCGCCGCTGCCGGAGGCCGCCGAGGTGGAGGTGAGGGAGACCCCTGTGCCCATCGAGGTCCCGATAGCACCTCGCCCGGCCCGTGCCCCCAAGGCGCCCAAGGTCCCGAAGAAGCCGAAGGGGCCATGGGACCATCTCAGCTCCGCAGTGAACCTGGAGGCAGCGGCCCGCTCGTTCATCCCCAGGATCGCGTCGCTTCAGGATGTGCCCAATAAGGACCTGCTCGGCGCCCTGGAGCAAGACATGACCTCGTTCTTCGACCGGGTGCTGGAGGTCCAGGAGCGCAGCAGAGAGCCGGAACAGAGGGAGCGTCTGGAGACCCTGGCCGCGAGGTTGGAGACGACAGCCAGCTATTTCGAGGAAGCGAGGACCGCCCTGGCCCGCGCCAAAGGCATAGCCTACCGGAAGGCCCTGGAAGCCCTCAAGGACTGCTGCCGGTAGCCACAACCCGCCCCAAACAGGCCGACCTTCCCCTTTGTTTTGCCCGCTGCGGTCCGTCTAAGCCCTACCCTGTGTCTTTGGGCGTGGGAGCGCCCTTGGGGCGGACGGCGGCGCCCTGGCCTATGCCTACAGCGCCGGAGGCCCGCTACCCCACCCGCCCCAAATACTAATTAGTTTATAGCACTATCCTCTAATATGTGACTATCTAGGGCACCTGTGCGATGATAGCCATGTTAGATTCAACTTGAATCTAGCCAGTGGAAGCGGTAGCTACGGCCAAGCTAAATGAAGGTGCTTTGCGCCTGGAATAGCGCGGCATAGCCACCAGAAGGGGTGAACCTATCGGATACCCGTAAGCGTCACACAAGCGCCCACATAGGTAAATGGCTGGCTTGCCAAGGTTGTATGCGCCGAGTGTGGGACTATAGCGACAAACCTATCCCGATGTATCGGGATTGGGTGACGTGGAAGGCAGTCGTCAATCTATCCCTACCACCCTCTAGCGGGCTTGTCGCCACAATAAGCTAGAAAGTCGCCTACCGCTTGGCTGGGGCTAAGTCCCGACTTGCGGGACTATGCGCAATCTCCACAAAGGCGAAAGAGAGGTTGCACATGGCATATACCCTGAACACCGCTAGCTTGCTCAAGCCCCTACCCCCGCAAAAGGCCGCCGACCGGCGCGCCTGGTCTATCCCCCTGAACACCGTCTGGGTGCCGTACTTCACGGCCATGAAGGTGGCGGGCGCCGTGGCCATCGCCGACGAGACCCTGGGTGCCCCTATCCGCCTGGCCAAGGAAAAGGACGGCAGCCCGCGCTTCAACAGCAAGGGCGCCCCCGTGGTCAAGGTGGCCAAGGAGCTCAGCGACTGCGTCAAGCTGGTGCGCGAGAACTTCGTCACCATCCTGCTACAGGACACCGCCCACGTCCAGAAGGCCAGTCCCGCTGCGTTCAAGGCGCAGCTTCAGAAGTCCCACGACGCGGGCGCCCCCGTGCTCCAGGCCGACGCCGATGCGGTGACCCGCTACCTGAACGAGGTCAAGGCTGCCCAGGACGCTGCCCTGGCCGCTGCCCAGGCGCCCGCCGCCGAAGCCCTACCCGTCGCCGCCTAGCTACATCATTGACAGCGCATAGTCCTGACCTTGTCGGGACTTAGCCCCAGTCAAGCAAAATACACGGGGCTAGAGGTGAGCTATGCGTACCTTCCCCAAGTGGGCGACACCCGAGAGACGGGCCTGGCTGGCCTACAAGCTGGCCAACTACATCTCCAGGGACACCGGCGGCTTCGAGGTGGACTTGCTCACAGGCAGCATCTCTCACCCCGACTATGAGCGCCTACAGGCTGGGCTCAAGGCTGAGTGGGTGGCAGACGACCGTGACGCAAGGGCATATCTCCGGCGGCTGGAGCGCCATAAGCTGCACCCCATCGAGTACATCCGGCAAGGCGGCTTCGACAGCACTTCCCGAGAGGTGTTCCTGGAAGGCCAGCCGTCCCACTACGCCATGGGCCAGACCATAGACGTGCTTCGGCAACAGCCGGTGGCCCTGGTGCGGGTGTCCAGCACGCCCGTCCAACTCTGGGTGGACATACCCACGCCGAGCAAGCATGCCCTACGCAAAGCCAGGCGGTATGGCAAGGTACTACAGACGGCGATTGACACCGCCGTAGCAGACTGGCGGACTAGCCCCGCCTAGTCCGAGCCAGTCCTTCCCCGGAAAGGCCAAGGCTTCCCCGAAAGGGGGGGGCCTTGGCCTTTGGCGTTTGGTAAGGTAGCGCCCACAGGCCAGCCCCCAAGAGGGGGGCTGGCCTTTTTCGTTATGGGCGGGAAAGGAGATAGCTAATGGTCAACGCACTCGAAGGACACCCTGCCGAGGACCACGCCAGGTTCTGCTTCTCCAAGCTCAGGTTCCTCTCTGTCACCCTGAAGGACGACCTGCGCCGGCGGGGGCTATGGGAGGACCTGGCCCAGGAGATCTACCGGATCTCCCTCGAAGGGTGGCGGGACGGCAAGACCGCACGGGAGATGGGTGGCATAGCCACCAGGGAGCTGCGAGCGTTCTTCAGGGCTTATGGCTACGTCCGCAACCAACGGGACCATGCTGTGCCCTTTGGCGGAAGGGTGGATGGCCTCATCAAGCCCGAGAGGACGCTGTCCACCTTCGGTACCTATGGTGACGAACCGGAGGACCTGTGGGAGGGGGTGTTGTCCCTCGCGGAGCCGGTCCCCACACCCTACGAGGCGCCCCGGGGCCTGGAAGAGGCCATCCTGGCCCTACTGCGGGAGCACCCTGAAGGCGTGAGCCAGTGCCAGGCGAACACGGCTCTTGGCCGCCACACCTCGGCGGCAGTGGTAGCTGATTGCTGCGCCCGACTGGTGGTCCGGGGCCTGGTCAGAGAGGTGGCCAGGCCAAAGGGACCTGGGCGCCCGCCCAGCCCGCTGCTGTACGCAGCAAACCAGCGACAGAAGGGAGGCGAGAGCGATATGAAGTACACCACAACCGCCACCAAGGCCCAGTTGGTGGACCGGCTAAACCAGGCCCTGTGCCTGGAGCATCAGCTAAGCCCGCTACAGTTCCGGATGGTGCGAGTGGACGAGTTGCAGGCCATCGTCGAGCGCGTAGAGGAGGTGAGAAGCCAATGAAGGTTAAGGTGAACCACACACCAACGCCCTGGGCCTACTCACCCAACATCAACGTGCATGCCGCTAATGATCGGGAGATTGCCAGGACCATCGTCAACTGCCCTGATAGCCCCTTCTACGAGGCTAAGTGGCTTGAGGAAGCGGCCTGTAATGCCGAGTTCATAGTGCGGGCGGTCAACTCGCACGAGGAACTGCTGGCGGCGTGCGAAGACCTGTTGAGCGACGCCGAGGGATATGCCCGCACCTGCGGGGCCAGCGATGCCGCCAAGCGCCGCATCTATGGGCGCTGCGAGCGCGCTCGCAGCGCCATTGCCAAAGCTAAGAAGGAGGATAACCATGAGGGACCACATTGAGATCGGCTCGTCTCCCTGTGACGAGGCATGCGTCCAGGTCAACCCGCAGGGCGACTACCACGATGCCATGAAGGCGGAGTGCCGGCGCTTTCTGGAGTTGATCAGGAAGAAGCTCGGGCCGGAGCCTGAGGGGACCCGCCTCTCCATCAAGAGCAATCCCCACGACTTCGGGACGTACTACGAGGTGGTTTGCTACTTCGACGATGTGTACCCAGAGGCACAGGCGTATGCCTTCCGGTGCGAGTCGGATGCGCCCCGGACCTGGAACGACGATCACCTCAGCCCCGAGGAAGAGGCACGGGCCAGGGACCAGAAGGCGGCATAGAAGGCAGGCATATGCGCACAACGAACATCGTCGAGCTCGAGCGCCACCGGCTCGCAGACGGTGGTCAGGCCATCGTCACCCGTCTGGGCCTCACGTACAACTTCTCCCGGACCTACCCCTCCTGTGAGCAGGCGCCCGCCTGCGCCCTCAACATCACGAAGGCCGAGGCTTACCGGCTTCTGGAGGACGCGCTCAAGTGCGATGTCCTGGAGTTGGCTTGAACGAAGAAAAGGGGCAACATGGCGTACGCCATCAACCAACAGGTCCGCAACTACGCCACACCGGACCCGAAACGAGTGGTGGCCAACATCACAGGGGTGTTGGCCACGGGCAACATGGACATCCTGGAGAAAGGGTCCTACCAGTTCCTCATCACACACTGCGGGTTCATCGCCCACTTCGACCATGCTGGCTTCATCGCGACGTACAGGGACGACTTGCCGGCCTTCGTCGAGCAGTTCCTCAGCCAGCACGGGATGGGTTGGGAGACCCGGCTGGACCACACTGGGTCCTACTTCTACGACACAAGCTATCAAGGGAAGATCCTGGCTGACATCATCCGGGAGCTGGTCCCCATCTTCCAGGCATATGAGCCTGGCCTCAAGGCAGCCCATGTCCTGCACAAGAACATGGAGGCCGAGGCCCGCTTGCGCGCCCTGGCCAAGGAGTTGGGCTACGACCTGGTGAAGAGGACGCCGGCCGGGGAGAAGGCGGCATGAGCGAAGGGGGGCAAACCATGCTCTTGATCCCAGCCTACGACGAAGATCAGCCTGAGCCTTACCCCGGGGGCATAGAGCCGGGGGCGTACAGCAGGAATGAGGTCGTTGTCCTGCTCAGGAAGCATGCCGATGACCCCGAGGCTATCCGGTTCATCGCCGACATGCTGGAGGAGTAACGAGGAGGTGAGGCGTGCCTACGCAATCGTCACGGACCAGACGTGTGGAGAAGCCTGTTGGCACGCCCGCGAGGACGTGTGCCGGTGCGCCTGTGGGGGCAAGAACCACGGTATTCTTCGTTCGCAGAATGGGCAACAGCCCGTCAGGACTCGCCGCATCGCCAGCCACATGTACCAGATGCTGGCGGTGGAATCGGCCAACGCCAGTTGCCGGGCCGCCAGCATGCACCCCATGGAAGACCAGCAGAGGTCCATCGTGGGGCGATTGGTGGATGCCGGACGATGGGACTGGCGGGATTTCGAGAGCACACCGGGCTACCCCGTCATCTTGAGGACGGCCAGTGTGTCTGAAGTGGAACGTTGGCCTGAGTTGGCGTCGTGGAGGTCGACGCTGCCGCACGGCAAGCCCCTGGTGTCCTGGATAAGGGTGGACTTAGCGCAAGGAGGATGACCATGGACAAGTACCCGCGAGACCCACTGGCCTATGTGAGGCAGACGAATGCATCCAAGCGAGTATGGGGTCTGGACGTGGAGACCGTTTGGGTCCCGTTCTTCAGGCAGGCCAAGGCCCACGGGGTCTTGGACATTGAGGACGATGTCCTCACTAGTCCCATCCGCCAGGGCAAGGTACATCCCAAACTACTCGACGCCATTTCCCTGGTCAAAGCTAACCTCGAGGCGACGCTGGTGAGCTACGGTCAAGGCTACCCCAATTACCACATCGCCCAACTGGTGAGGTGAACCATGCCCTACACAGTAACCCGCCAGCTCCAGTGGCCCGACGGGACCCCCGTGGTGGAGATCTCCGCCGGCACCCTGGACTACACCAACCCAGATGCCCTGGTGGCAAAGTACCCCGGGGAGTTCGAGACCTTCGACGACCCCCGCGAGGCGGTGGAGACCGCCATCACCATCTGCAAAGCCTGGCGCCAGGACGGGGAGAGGCGGGCCAAAGTGGCTTATGGCGCCACCGGGGGCATGACCATGCCCTTCGACCCCTGCACCTTCCCGGAGGCGCGCGAGTGGGCCAGGGAGCGGTATGAGACCCTGCCCAAGTGCTCCCAGTGCGGGGGCCTGCTACCGAAGGAGCACTACACCATCCCCGAGTTGGACGACGAGAGGTTCTGCCGGGAGCATTGCGCCGAGAAGAGGTACGCCGAGGCATTCGCCGAAGAGGATGAGGCGACCTGAACCGAAAGGAGGTCAAGCGAATGGGAGACTACTTGCATCTGCGAGACGGCACACAGGCGAAGATCGGCACGGCGGGAGACGACCGCTACATGCGCCACGACGAGGCTCTGAGATTGCTGGCCCTGGACGTGGGCGGCGAGCTCCGGGGTAACCTCAGCTACGTCGGCGCCCTCTGGCGCTTCCCCTACCCCCACGAGGATGCCGACGGCCCCCCCGAGATTGCCAAGCGAGACATGTTCCACACGGTGTCCTTTGTCCTGCCCCTGCGTGATCTCTTACACGCCGGACACAAATCCATCTGCGTCCCCCTCTACGCTGAGGGCGGGGGCTTCGGCATCAACCGCCTGATACCATGCCCGCTGTCGGCAGAGGATGTGGTCTACGGGGCCAACATCCCGTCCAACGTCGTGAACATCTACGGAGAGCGCTACGACGCCGGGGACCGGGCGCGGACCATCTTCCGCTGCGGCTACTGTGGCCAGCCCTTCCCTCTTACCTCAGAAGAGGAGCTTGCGGCCTACAGAGAGGCATTCAGGGCATTCTGGCACCGGGAGGATTCCGACTGGGCGGAGAAGACCGCCGAGCGCCTCCGAGCCAACCCGGGGAGGTGAACGTGCTTCAACAGACCAAATCCCGACATGTCGGGAGCACTGGGGAACGGGGACTGCCCCGAGGCGATCGGGAGTTCGTGGACCAGATGATGTACCTCATGATGGCGCCCATGATCCTGTACCCAGGGTGGGACGAGAGCTTCAAGGACCGGTGGACCCAGGTCCTGCTGCACCGGCTGGGGCACCACCAGGAGATCTTCGCCGAGGAGATGTGCACGGAGTACGAGGCCATGCTCTACGTGTCCTCGGCCACACTGGTGGCGCCGCCGGAGCATGACTGGGTACAGGTCTACCTGTGGCTGTTCCAGCGCTGGAAGCCCGAGGTGGCGGAGGCCAATGACCTGAAGCCGGACCGCGCCGAGCTGAACGCCCAGCAGGAGGAGAAGCTCGTGGGCCTCCGGCGCTGGGTCTTCCGCCAGCAGATGGAGCGCTTGAGGCAGAAAGCGAAGGGCGAGCAGGCACCGGCCACGGCAGAGATCACCAAGGTCGAGGTTGTCCAGGAGAGGATGTTCTAGAAAGGAGACTGCTATGGGATACACGGCCTTGCACAGAAACTGGCTTGAAAATGGCGTTTGTTGTGCAAGGTTCCCGCAGCGGAGAAGCCCCAGACGATGTTCTAGCGGAGGGCCGTCATGGGTTTGTCCTTCAAAGTACAAGAATGGAGGTGAGCCGAGAGGAAAAGTGGATTTTCCAGTTGGAAAGGGATTGTTGCAAATGCCAGTGCAAATGCAACGCTGGCTATGCGCAAATGCAAAGGAGGAACCATGCAAATCCCAGTAGAGAGACTGCGCCAGACCCTGGCCCTGCTGGCGCCGGTGGTCCCCATGAAGCATGCCCTTGAGCGTAGCGAAGGGACGCCGTTCCCGGCCGCCCAGTATGTGATGCTGGGCGAGGGCCGGGCCATGGCCACTAACCTGGAGACGGCCGCCGCCGTGGAGATGGAGGAGGCAGATCCCGACTGGTCGGGATGCCTGCCCCCTCACCTGCTCGGCGACTTCCTGGGCCGGGTCCCCGGAGCGACCCTGGCTACCCTGGAGCAGGACAAGGGGCTGCTACACGTCAAGGTGGACGGCCAGGAGGCCACCTTCGACGTGCCGGGGGTCGATGACTTCCCTCCGTTCCCCCAGTTGGAAGCGGAGCACGAGGGGGTGATGGACGGCGACGCCCTGGTCGTGGCCCTGACCGCGCTGGCCCCATACACCGCCAAAGAGGAGACCCGCCCGGCGCTCACCGCTGTCTGCCTGGACCTCGGGGATATGCCCCAGGCGGTGGCCGCCGATGGCTTCCGGTTGGTTTGGTCCCGACTTGTCGGGATGCCCGGCAAGCTCCCCGGCGAGGGCCAGTTGCTCTTCCCTCGCACCGCCATCAAGCCCCTGGCCCACCTCTGGAAGTACGGCGGCAAGCAGCCCGACTTCACGGGGGCCAAGGGCATCTCGGACCTGGTCCTGGCCAAGCGGCTCATGCGGCTGGGGTGGAAGGGGCTCCAGCTCAGCATCAACTTCGGTCGTGTGACCATGGTCACCCACCTGGTGGATGGCGCCTTCCCCAACTACAAGCAGCTTGTCCCCCAGCAGTTCACCACCCATGTGACCTTCCTGGCCGAGGACCTGTACCGGGCGCTCCAGGGCATGGCCAGGATCGCCCACGAGGGGTCCGGCATAGTGCGCCTGGAGTGGGCCGACCTCAAGCTCACCGCCGGCGCCCGAGGGGAGAATACGGGCGACATCACCATGGCGGTCCCCGCCACCTGCGAGGGAGAGGGCCACATTGCCTTCGACCACCGCTATCTCCTGGACTACGCCCGGGGCAAACAGGGGATGGTCAAGATGTCAACGGCCACCCCCAGCGCACCGGCCGTGTTCACCTACCACGGCAAGGCCAACCTGGTGCTCATGCCGATGCATGTGCAGTGGGATACACCGTCGCCCTATCCCCCGGAGCCCCCGAAGGAGACCGCTCCGGATCCCGGGCCTATCTCCGACCCCGTTGCTGCCTACATCAGGGAGGCGAAGGCCGACGCGCCGTTCTCGGACGACGACCCAGGCACGGCCGCCGAGGGCACCATATCCGATCCCCCTACGGCCCAGGTGGACACGCCTTCGGACAACGGCCACCCAGAGGCCACGTCCGAGAAGCCCAAGGTCAAGAGGGCCCGCCGCAAGGCGGCAGCCACGGCCTGATCCTTCCCCGCGAGGACTGACCTTTCCCGGAGTCGTCCAGGCCCCGCATAAGGGGCTAGGCGAAAGTCACGGGTCCTCATACTGCCATGATCCAGGTGCGTAGGTACCTGGAGGGCTTGAGGCGCCATACGCCCGCCAGCAAAGAGAACGCAGCGTGAACTGGTAGTCCCGACACGTCGGGATGACTCGTGGGGAGTTGGCCTACCCCACCTGACCGAGCCAGGCCTGTCCCGAGCATCTTCAGGCGCCATGACTGGGGTCACAACACGCATAACTCCGGCATCGTGGACAACACCCATAGGGCTAGGACGAATGGCGGTGCCGCCAACCTCGAATGGAACAAAATGCCCTTGCGTGCACTGAGAGGAAGTAGCTGATATGTATACCCCGGAGGGCTAGAATGGCAACAACGTTTGCCCACACCAAGGAGGGCCCATGGCCTGTAGGCTTCCTAGAAAGAGCTTGCCGCGTGCTTGCCGAGGGAACGGGGGACAGGGGGATGGTCGAGGCGCTCGCCCTCACCACCTGGGTGGTGGATTCTTGGGTTTAAGGCGTGCTGTTGGTTGTGCCGCGTGTGCGCAGCCGGACATGGGAATGCCCGGCAGCATGTTCAGGGCTGATGGCCATCGTGGGGGTACGGGCGCTTGTGGTGGCCCACGCCGGCTGACCTGACATACAGCCTTTTGCCCAATCTGTAGCCCTCAAGCTGCCCAGTCCCCACAAGCTGAGATATCCACGTCCTCGAGACACGTAGCTCCCTGGCTGCCTCGGCGGCGGACACGTAGCCGGCTGGCAGCACCCCCGCGGCCCTCCGCGCGGCATCCATGCAGTTGCCATAGGCCGCACAGAGATCGCGGCTGTAACCCATGTGTTCCAGGTCGTGGCTGGTAGCGGCGGGGTGTTCGGCGAGGTATGCCACCAGCCGTCGCTTGCGCTGCTCGTTGGAAACCCTTGTGCCGCGAGGTCTCTCCGGTAGAGCCAACTCGCGCCGGGCAGCGTTTATCCGGCCACTGTACCCGATGAGCAGGTCCCATCCCAACCCCGCCTGCTCCAGGTCCCGTCGCTTGCTGTCAGGGTGGGCGGCGAGGTGCTCCCGAATGCGCTGCCTGCTCTGCTCCACCTTGTCCGGCTCCCTTCGCGGAGACGTCCAGTTGTCATTGTGGCGTTGCCTGACGATATCGCCGATCAGTCTGGGGTCCCACCTGCCGGGGTCTCGCTTGGAGAGGGCCTGGAGCTTGGCGGCGATTCCGCCCACGGGTCTCTGTAGCCGGGCGCCCAGCTCGGAGAGAGGCGCGCCGGAGTAAACCGCGGCTTGCAGCTCCTGGAGCTCCTGCGGGCTATACGTATGCCTCTGTGTCATCGGCGTTTCCTCACTGTCCGTCATGACCTCGGCCCTCTCTCCCGGCCTCTCCCCGAAGCGGGGAGAGGGGTTCCGTTTGCCCCCGTCGCCACCGGGGGATGAAAACGCACTCGGCCACGTTGCACGTAGGGGCCCCGACGTGTCGGGGTGCCCGCCCCGCGCCCCGTGGGGAGGACACGGAGTTCCTCCCCTACAAGGTCGAGCGCGCCATTTCGGTGACCATGGCGGTGCTGACCAGTATGCCACAAGCCTGTTTGGTTTAGCAAAGGTCACAATGTTACTGCAATCCGTACATATCTAGTTGGCAGTCGCGGCGGGCGCGGGGAGCACCACACAGAGCCGATTACAAAGCTGAAAGTAACAGTGTGACGTAGCCCAGTGACGTAACACAACGACTTACGATTGTGACTTTACAAATGTACGTACTTAACCGCACAATACCGCCTGACATGAGCGAGCGGCTATCAGCAGTGACCGCCGTGGTCCCTGCCGAGGCTGAGAGGTACATGGGAAAAAAGAAAAGGTGGCCCGAGGAAATCCTCTTCCTGGTGCTTCAAAGCCTCAAGGACGAACCCGGCATGCACAAGACGGATATTGGATTCCGTGCCTCACTCAACGGGTACCAGTTGAACCGGTGGGTGCGCTACATGGAACGGGTCCAGCTCATCCTGGTGCATGATGGCTGCTACCACCTGACCGGCAAAGGGGCCAAGGTGCTGGGCCTGCTCCAGGACCTGTTCGACCAGATTGGGGGGACGGAGTTCGACGAAGAGAACACCCAGCCCGTCTCCATGCTGTTCCGGTCAAGCTCCCCGGTCCATCTGTTGGACGGGCAGCCGCGCAAGCAGTGAGGTTAGCGTTGGGATTCTCACGAAAATGGCTTGGGTCGAGTCTCCCCTCTCCCTCGACGGGAGAGGATTAAGGTGATCCCGACTTGTCGGGACTCTCTCTCGCTCTCTCCCGCCAGGGGAGAGAGGGGTACGGCCCTAACCCCTGCCCCTTCCCGAAGCGGGAAGGGGGGCAAGGTGGGGAAGCCATCTCCTCTCCCCGCATCGGGGAGAGGCAGGGAGAGAGGGCAGGGGGCTACTACGCTTTTGATATGGGGCATGCGCCCGAGCAAAGGGGGACCGCGATGAGCACCACACATCGTCTCAAGGCAAGGGCTGATGGCCGGAGCCACGGGCCTACGGATGCGCCCCGCATCTTGGTGCTACCGGCGCAACATGGGCGCTTTATGGAGGCGATCAGGCTCGATAGGGCCGAAGGTTCGCGCCAGCCCGGGACCGGCGCCGGCGATGCGCCCGACATGGACCCGAGCATGAGCTACAAGATGAAAGAGGTCATCCGAGACCCGCCGCACCTCGGAACAGGCCCTAGTCGCGGCACGAAGCGAGGTGATGTGATGGCAGGCGACGGATAGGTGCCGCGAGGGGTGGCGGGGCTGAGGGGGCGGTCCGGGAGGGGAGGCATCCTTCCTAGCTAGGAAGGATGGGACCAGGATCAATAAGGTCAAGAGGGTCTCTTAGCTAAGGAGAAAGGACATCATGCAAAAGAGTCTAAGGATGCTAGGCAAGCTAGGCCTGGCGCTGCTCCTGGTATCGCTCCTCATCGTCGGAGTGGTGCCGCCAGCGCCCGTGTCTGCAGCTACCTCCCTCGTCGCGAACAGCGTCTGGGTGGAGTTTCCGAGTATAGATGCCGCTGCGGCTGGGGGGACCGGAAACTTAGCTGCTGCCGTAGGCCTCTACCGCATACACCTCAAGACTACCACTGCGCTGGTGCGGCAGGTCGACACCATTATCATCCAGTTTCCCGATGGCGTGGACACAGCGCTGGGACCATCCGGTAATGCGTTCACCCTGGGCAGCGCTACTGGGACGGCGGCCAACTACAGCATTGACGGTGACGCCTGGGGCACTGGGTTGGCATACTACCCTGCCTTTGACGCTGCCGCGGGGTCGAAACGGGTTACGCTGACCGTAGATGTGGATATCCCCGCCGGCGCCGATGTATGGGTGATGATAGATGATGCGGCCAACATGGTTACCGGTGGCTCGGCGAGCACGAGCGCCTACAAGGTCAGGGCGTATACCAGCAAAGACACTACGCCAGTACTTTCAAAAGGGTTCTACCTTGGTGCCAGTGGCGACGCCATTACGACAATGACTAGTGTCATCGCCAGCCCCACCACGGCGGGTGCGACAAGCGTAGAGTACACTTTCACATTTACCGTTGCTACCGCGTTGACCGTAGCCGCGGGCGACTCGATAACGGTAACGTTCCCTTACGGCACAACACTGCCCTCTTCCATGGCTCCCAGTACTGTCACAACATACAACGCTGGCGGTGGGACTGTAGGTTGGTCTACCGTGACTGAGGCGCCAACCATTGATACTGACCTGCGGACGGTCAAGGTGGTCATCCCGGCTGATATCGGCACCACCGCGGGCGCTCAGGTCAAATTCTCCACCAACGCCGGTATGCAGAACCCAACCAAGATAAGCGCCGCTTGGGGTGCGGCGGACACGAGCAATTCGTCAGCACCGAAAGTTGGGTTTATTCGTACCAGTCAGGACATGCTGAACAAAGTTCTCACCGGCTACACGATTACCTATGATAGCGCCACGAAGCTTGCGTTCACGTCCAGCTTCGATGCCGCCACCATGATTAACATGTACTCCAGCGCGGACACCTTGCAGGTGCAGGACCAGTACAGCAACCTTGTTAGCGGGGGGAGTTACGGGACCGCAACGGTAACGCTAACCAAGAGCTCCAGTACCGGCGGCATTTATTATGACGGTGGCACTTCGTATACCTTGATAAGTTCCACCAAGGACCTTGCTAGTGGGGCCATGGTTCTATACTACATGGACACTACCGCTGGTACCTACACCATAACCGCGACTTTGAGCCCCCTTACCCCGGTTACCAAGACGATAGTGGTTGCGCCGGCAGTCACACAATACGACAGCTATGGTAACCTGCTCAACTCGTTCGCTGCGCCTTCGGCCACGCCGGTTGAGGAGACCGACCAAACCACCCTCGCGGAGCGCACGAGCGGTTACTATGTGCAGCAGGCGATTGACGCCTCCACCTCCGGTGACCAGGTACGGTTGGGCGATGGCACCTACGAGACAACCTCCACAACACTCACGTTGTCAAAGGAGGGGATTACTGTCAAGTCTGTGAATGGCGTGACTTACACGACCATCGCGGCTACAACAGCGGCCAACATTCTGGATTTCACAGCAGCCTCCGTAACCCTTGATGGCGTGACGGTCCAGGGTGACAACGGTACCACCGCGAGCCAGCGTGGCGCCTACATAAGGTATGGCGGGTTCACGGTCAAGAACAGCAAGTTCTCCAAAATCGCGAACGACAATATCTTCGTAGAGTCAGCTGCGGGTGCCATAACCTCAGGGACTATTGACAGCAACACCATCACTGGGCTAGGCAGGGCCTCTGCAAGGAATGGCATTCTGGTGGAGAGCTATAGTAGCAATGCCATCAGCGGTATTAACATAACCAACAATACGGTGACCAATGTTGACGGTCCCGCTTCGGACCCGCCGGAGTATGCCATCAAGGTTGCGGTGGGTAGCGGCGCCGTGTCGTCAATAAAGGTGAGTGGCAATACGCTGACGGACAACGTTGCTGGCATTGGGCTTTACGGTGCTGTAACCGGCATGACCGGGTCGAAGGCCGTAGCGAGCAATACCATCAGCGGCAGCACGATGTACGGTATCAGGGGATCTTATACCGGGAGCGCGGCTACATTCGATCTGGTAAAGAACACGGTAACGAACAACCTGGTCGGCATTCACATAGGCAGCGTTGCCAGCAGCGTCATTAAGGTCAAGTACAACGATATCACGTCAAACACGGGGTGGGGGATGCAAGCCCTCGCGAGTGTTGATGCCAAGTACAACTGGTGGGGAGATGCCTCTGGGCCCAGCGCTGGGACCACCAGTAGCTCAGGTACGGCCAGTGGTACGGCCAATTCTGCCGCCAAGGGCAGCGGCCAAGCGGTAACGACGCTCGTTACTTTCAGTCCCTGGATGTACAAGACGGTGAATGGGACGACACCCGCAGTGGTCGCTGACAACGTGTCATACCAGGCTGTGGCGGTGAGCCTGGTGGCGGGCTGGAACACCCTGTCCACGCCGGTGAAGCTTATCTCTACGGCAGACGCCATAGATGAGCTCATCACCTCCGGCCTGACAATCGGCTACTACTACAATAGCAGCGGCTGGCAGCAGATAACCACCGGATATGTTCTCAGCCCGGGTGACGCCGTCTACCTGAAGATGAGCGCTGCCAAGACTATAGTGCTTTACTTCGACGCCGGGGCCTTCTCGACGCCTAGCAGGGCACTGACCGCGGGGTGGAATCTCATCGGCCTGGCGGGTCTTTCCAGCATGACTGCGGACAACGCTGTGGCCTCGGTGAAGCTGACAGCGACCGGTACGCCGGGCTACTCTCAGGTTGTTAGCCCGTCAATCAACACAGGTCTGACAGACATCTACGGCATCCCTGGCACAGCGTGGACCTGGTCTAACGGTCAGAGCGGTACAGCCGGCACTATGTACAGTGGCCTGGGTTACTGGATCTACATGCAGAACGCGGCCACCCTGGCCGGGTTCGAGATCACGCCCATAGTTCCAAACTTTAACTAGGCAGGCCATAGGCCTAGCACACGTGCTATGGGTCCAGGAGGTGGGGGAGGGGGTACCACGGTCTCCCCCTCCCCCACTGCCTAGGTGAACATAAGGACAACAGTAAACAGGGGCGGTTGCCCCGGCTCCCTGCGGACTCCCTGGGCGCACTGGAATGGCGCCAGGGAGCCTGGAGGGGAGGCCCGGGCAGGGAGTTCCACAAGGGCCCCGAAGCAAGAACTAGGAGAGGACATATGAGAATCAAGAGAGGATGGCTCTCCGCCTCCTTGTCGCTCATCGTGATCGCGATGCTGGCCCTGGGCGCCATCCCTGTCCAGGCCGACAATCTGGCCCCGCCCAACGCCTTCTACGGGACCATCACGATCAGCGGCTCGGCCAGCGCAGCGGGGGCGGTAGTCACCGCCAAGGTCGGGAGTGTCCAGTGTGGCACCATCACGACCACGGTGGCCGGCCAGTACGGCGGCTCGGGCGGCTTCGACGCGAAGCTCAACTGCTCGGGGGACTTTGCCAACGGTTCCACCATTAACTTCTATGTGGATGGCGCTCAGGCCAACCAGACGGCCTCCTTCAGCACGGCAGGCCCCAGCCCTGCCCAGCTTAACCTGACGCTCGCGGATACCATAGCGCCGACGGTGAGCCTGACGGCCATTACCACACCGACGAATGACAGCACGCCGACCTTCACCGGCACGGCCACGGATGCCTCCAGCAACATCTCCTCTGTAGAGTACCAGGTAGACAGCGGGAGCTGGACGGCGGCCACGGCCAGCGACGGCTCCTTCAATAGCCATAGCGAAAACTACACGTTCACCACGTCGGCCCTGGCCGACGTGAGCCATACCGTATCGGTACGGGCGACGGACAGCGCCACCAACACCACGGCGTCGGCGGGGTACGCCAGCCAGACGTTCACGGTGGATACTGGCGTCCCATCGGCGCCTGCAGTGGCCCTGACCAGCCCGGTCAATGCGGGCAACAAGACCAGCGTCTCCCTCACCGGCACCGGCGAGGCGAGCGCCACTGTCAGCTACAGCATCACCAGCAGCGGGGGCGGCACCGCCGTCACCGGCACGGGCACGGTGAGCGCGGGCGGCGCGATCAGCATCACCGGCATCAACGTGAGCGGCCTGGGTGATGGCACCCTCACCGCATCGGTCACGGTGACAGATGCTGCGGGCAACGCCAGCGCTGCGGGCACGGCCACGGCCACCAAGGACGCCACGGTCCCGGCCGCGCCTTCGGTTACCCTGACCAACCCCATCAACGCGGGCAACAAGACCAGCGCCTCCCTCACCGGCACGGGTGAGGCCAGCGCCAGCCTCAGCTACTCGATCACGAGCAGCGGCGGCGGGACGGCGGTCACCGGCACGGGCACGGTGAGCGCGGGTGGCGCCATCAGCGTCACCGGCATAGACGTGAGCGGCCTGGGCGATGGCACGGTTACCGCTTCGGTGACTGTGACCGACGCGGTGGGCAACGCCAGCGCTGCGGGCACGGCCACCGCCACCAAGGATACGGTGGCGCCGGCCGCACCCTCGGTTACCCTCACCAGCCCCATCAACGCAGCCAACAAGGCCAGCGTGTCCCTCACCGGCACGGGTGAGGCCAGCGCCAGCCTGAGCTATAGCATCACCAGCACCGGCGGCGGCACGGCCGTCACCGGCACGAGCACCGTCAGCAGCGGTGGCGCCATCAGCATCACCGCCATTGATGTGAGCGGCCTGAGCGATGGCACGGTGACCGCATCGGTCACGGTGACCGATGCGGCGGGCAACGCCGGCACTGCGGGCACGGCTACTGCCACGAAAGATACGGCAGCGCCGGGCTCGCTTTCCGTCAGCCTCACCAGCCCCATCAACAATGCCAACAAGGCCAGCGTGGCCATCACCGGCACGGGTGAGGCCAGCGCCAGCCTGAGCTACAGCATCAGTAGCAGCGGCGGCGGCACGGCCGTCACCGGCACGGGCGCCGTCAGCGGGGCGGGCGCCATCAGCATCACCGGCATAGATGTGAGCGGGTTGGGTGATGGCACCATCACCGCCTCGGTGACCCAGACGGACGCCGCGGGCAATGCGGGCACTGCGGGGGCGGCCACAGCCACCAAGGACACGGGGGCGCCGGCGGCCCCTTCCATCAGCATCACCAGCTCCATCAACAACGCCAACAAGACCAGCGTGGCCATCACCGGCACCGGTGAGGCCAACGCCAGCGTCAGCTACAGCATCACCAGCAGCGGGGGCGGCACGGCCGTCACCGGCACGGGCACGGTGAGCGCGGGTGGTGCCATCAGCATCACCGGCATCAACGTGAGCGGCCTGGGCGACGGGACCATCACGGCCTCGGCGACGGTCACGGATGCTGCGGGCAACGCCAGCGCTGCGGGCACGGCTACGGGCACCAAGGATGCCACGGGCCCGGCAGCTCCATCCATCAGCCTCACCAGCCCCATTAACGCCGGCAACCAGGCGGCTGTTGCCATCACCGGCACCGGTGACGCCAACGCCAGCTTGAGCTATAGCATTACGAGCACCGGCATCGGCGGGTCAGTCAGCGGAACGGGGACGGTCAGCGCCGGGGGCGCGATCAGCATCACTGGCATAGACGTCACCGCCCTGGGCGATGGCACGGTCACGGCCTCCGTTACTTTGACGGATGCCGTCGGGAATGCCAGCGCGGCGGGGACGGCCACGGCCCCCAAGGACGTGGTGACGCCATCCGCTCCCGGTTCGCTTGCCCTGACGAATCCCATCAATAATACGAACAAGACCAGCGCAGCCATCACCGGCGCCGGTGAGGCCAACGCCAGCCTGAGCTACTCCATAACCAGTAGCGGGGGCGGGACGGCGGTCACCGGCACGAGCACAGCTAGTGCGGCTGGCGCTATCAGCATCACCGGCATCAACGTGAGCGGGCTGGGCGATGGGACCATAACGGCCTTGGTGACCCAGACGGACGCCGGCGGCAATACGGGCGCCTCTGCATCGGCCACGGCCACCATGGATACGGCGGCCCCGACGGCTCCCTTAGTTGCCCTTACCAGCCCCATCAATGGCAGCAACAAGACTGGAGTTGCCATCACCGGCACCGGCGATGCCAGTGCCAGCCTGAGCTACAGCATAACCAGTAGCGGGGGCGGGACGGCGGTTACCGGCACCGGCACGGTCAGCGCGGGTGGGGCTATCAGCGTGACCGGCATCAACGTAAGCGGCCTCGGCGACGGCACCCTCACCGCCTCGGTGACTGTGTCGGATGCCGCGGGCAACGCCAGCACGGCCGGCACGGCCACGGCCACCAAGGATGCCACGGGCCCGGCTGCGCCTACGCTTACCCTCACCAGTCCCATCAACGCAGCCAACAAGACCTCTGTTTCCCTCACCGGCACCGGTGAGGCCAGCGCCAGCCTCAGCTACAGCATCAGCAGCGGCGGCGGCGGCACGGCAGTCGCCGGCACCGGCACAGTCAGCGCGGGCGGGGCCATCAGCATCACCGGCCTCGACGTGAGCGGCCTGGGCGATGGCACCCTTACCGCCTCGGTGACTCTCACGGACGCTTCGGGCAACGCCGGCACTGCCGGCACGGCCACGGCCACCAAGGACACGGTGGCGCCGGGTGCCCCCACCGGGCTGTCAGCGGCTAGCTACATCAATAGCGCCAACAAGGCGGCCTACACGGTGACCGGCACGGCTGAAGCAGGCTCGACCGTCGCCGTGACCATCACGGACGGCGCGTCCGCTACGGCGATCGGCACGGGCACGGCGACGAGCGGATCATTCACTATCAACGTCAATGTCAACAGCCTGGCCGAGGGCGCCGTTTCCATCGCGGCCAAAGCGACGGATGCTGCCGGCAACATGAGCGCATCCTCCGCCGCCCTGAGCCGGACCAAGGACACGGCGGCCCCCACGGTGATCATTAACGCGGTCACCACCCCGACCGAGGTCTCGGTCCAGACACTGACCGGCGCCATGGAGGCGGGGGCTACGGTAGCCCTCACCAGCGCGACGGCCACCTTCGGCGCCGTCAGCTATCCCACTACGACCACCTGGAGCAGCCAGGTTACCCTGGGCCAGGGGTCGAACAGCCTGACGGCCACGGCTACCGACGCCGCCAGCAACACCGCTACGGCGAGCATCACGGTCTTCCTCACGCCGTCGGTGACCATCAACGCAGTTACCAGCCCAACCAGCGTGGCGACACAGACCCTCACCGGCACCAGGACAGCCAACGCCACGGTGGTCATGAGCAGCACCACGGGGACCACCTTTGGCACGGTCAGCGGCCCGACGACTACCACTTGGAGCGTCGTGGCCACCCTGGTGTCAGGCAACAACAGCATCACGGCCACGGTAGCCAGCATCTCGGCCGAGGCGACCATCGTTCGCGACACCACCGCGCCGACCGTACAGAGCGTGTCCCCGGCTAACGGGGCTACGGATGTGGCGCAGAGCAGCGTGGTGACCGCCACCTTCAGCGAGGACATGGATGCATCCACGATAGCTACCAGCAGCTTCACGGTGACTGGAAGCGTCGTGGCGGGCACGGGGTCCTACAACGCGACCACGCGGGTGGCTACGTTCACTCCGACTGCCGCCCTGGAAAAGGGCAAGACCTACACCGCCACCCTGAGCACGGCGGTCAAGGACAGCCTGGGCAATGCACTGGCGGCAGCCTACTCCTGGAGCTTCACCACGGTGCTGCCCGCCGTAGCGGAGAAGATCGCAGAGACGCCCGCTGGCGGCACCCTGCAACTGGACGCGGGCACGTCCTATAGCGGCAACACCACCATCACCCAGTCAATAACCATCTCGGGCGGCGCGGGGACGACCATCAAGGGCGGCCTGACCATCAACGTTCCGAACACGGTGGTGACCGTCGAGGGGCTGACCATCACCGACTACACCGACTTCGGCGTCAGGATCGTCAACGTCAAGGCCGGCGATATCTTCACCATCCGCAACAACACCTTCCAAGGTGTCGCGGGGAGCGTCGTCGGTATCCAGGTGGATGCGGTGGAAGCCGGTGGTGTCATAACCATCGAGAAGAACACCATCTCCGGCAACCAGGTGGGGATCAAACTCCTGGCCGCCGTAACGGGTGCTACCATCCAGCTCAACGACGTCACCAGCAGCAGCACCGCCGGACTACAGGTAGTGACCGGCGGGACGGCCAACGCGGCCAAGAACTGGTGGGGCAACATCAGCGGCCCCAAGCAGTCCACCAGCAACCCGGGCGGCACGGGTGGGACGATCAGCGGCACGGTGACCTACCAGCCGTGGCTGACCAGGCAGTTCCAGACGGCGGTGAGCCACAACATAGCCTACTACGGGTATGCCTCGGTGCACCTGAACGCCGGCTGGAACATCATGTCAACACCGGTGGCGTTGGACCCCGCGGCTGATACCTGGGGCGAGTATGTCGCCCTGGGCGATGGGCTGGCAATAGATGCCTCCACTCCGGCCTACCGCTTCGACGCTCAGACGCAGGCATGGGTCGCGTTGACCAGCAGCTACGTGCTCACACCGGGCGATGCTATCTATGTGCGCATGGCCCAGGCGGACACAGCGCCCATCCTGTACAGTCCCAACGTCTCGGTGCCATCCAGGCAACTCTACGCGGGCTGGAACCTGGTCGGGTTGGCCAGCGTGGACTCCATGTCGGCCAAGACTGCTCTGACCACCGCCTACAAGGTCCCTGGTGACCTTACGGGCTACAGCCAGGTAGTCAGCCCATCCATGGGCGGCCAGACCCCGTGGGTCTGCGTGCGGGATGGCAGCTCAGACCCCACGATGGAGCCGACCAAGGGGTACTGGGTATTCATGGTGAACGCGCCTGCCGGGACAACCCTGGGCGGGTTTGCCTTCACCCCAATGACCCTGAACTAGGTACAAAGAGAATGGGGGGGCCCCCGACCTGTCGGGGGGCCCCCCGGGGAAGATGAGCCATGAAACTCAAATCGCTAGCCCTGATAAGTGTAGTCTCGTTCTTCATGACGTTCGTGGCCACGGTGTATGCGCAGTTTCCTCCCGTGCCCCACGCCTTCTATGGCACGCTGACCATAAACGGTAGCGCGGCCCCTGTCGGCTCTACGGTGGAGGCCCGGGGGCAGGGCGTGAGCACCGGGGTTCAAGGTAATCCCATCGTGACCGAGCAAGCAGGCCAGTATGGAAGCGCCGATGCTCTGGGCAAGAAGCTGGTGGTGCAGGGGAACATAACCGACGGAGCGACGATAAGCTTCTACGTAAACGGCGCGCTTGCTCCGCAGACGGCGATCTGGCATAGCGGCGACACCACGCAGCTCAACCTGACGGCGACGATTCCGACGGCGACACCGGTGCCGCCCACGAATACACCCGTTCCGGCGACCAACACGCCGGTGCCACCGACGAACACACCTGTCCCGGCAACTAACACGCCTGTTCCGGCGACCAATACGCCAGTGCCGGCAACGAACACACCGGTGCCCGCGACAAATACGCCGGTCCCGGCGACCAATACGCCAGTCCCGGCCGCAAATACGCCCGTGCCAACGACGGCGCCGGTGTATGTTGCTCCAGTGACGCCGGCACCCACTCCAGTGCCTGCGCCGACAGCGACGGCCGTGCCGCAAGTTGAAGTCACACCCGTAGCTACGGTCGTGGGGACAGCATGGGCAATCGTCAACCCAATCAAAGAGACTACAGTGGAACTGGAAGACAAGACCACTATTGTGGTCCCGCCAGGGGCCTTCCCTGCTGTTGTCCAAATGAGGGCGCGCACCATGCCTGCCGCCCAGGTGCCACCGGCAAGCATGGGCCAGTTGAGGAAAGCGGTAGAGATCACGCTCTTTGATGCTAATGGGGCTCCTCTCGGGCCGACTTCGCTGGCTAGCGCGATAACCATAGCTGTGCCCCTCAGCCAGGCGGACATTGACGCCATCGGCAGCAACCCCAACAACGCCGAGCTTTACCGCTACGACCCGGACATGAAGATCTGGGTACAGTTGGCTGCGGACGTTGACCTGGTCGAGAAGGTCGTTCGAGCACGAGTGCGACACCTCTCTCTATTCGCTATTGTGGTACTTGCCCCTGTCGGTCAGGCGGCTGGGACACCCACACCTACTGCGGCACTGCCAACAGGGGGTAGCGTCCCGTCCAGCTCTGTGCTGGTGATTGCGCTTCTTGGGACAGCGTTGGTTTTGCTCGTTGGGTTTCGCCTTCTACGCACATCGAAGGCACCTGTAGACATCAACCGATAGATTCGGTCGAGTGTTCTCGCCCCTAGGGGAGGGTGCTGGTCCAGCGCCCTCCCCTAGGGCCATCCCGACCTAACCCCTGGCCCCTTCCCTTCGCTTCGCTCGAGGGCAGGCCCGAAGCGGGAAGGGGAAGTTGAAGGGGAAGGGAACTCCTCTCCCCGTGTCGGGGAGAGGCAGGGAGAGAGGGCGCAGAGGAGCAGCCTTGCGGAAGCATATCGGGCGTCGAGCTGCGGGAGCGGTAGTGGTCATGCTCGCCTTCGTGTCCCTCGGTGTAGCAGGAGCACTGCCGGTCGCCGCCGCCGCCCCAAAGCCGCACCAGCTCTATGGGAGGGTTACTCTGGGCAGCAGTGCAGCGCCGGCGGAGACCGTCGTGTCGGCAAGGATTGCCGGTACGGAGTTTGCATCCACGGTTACCGACTCTTCGGCTAGATACGGGTGGTATCCCCAGTTCAAGGCGCCTGCCGACGACCCGGATACGCCGGGCAAAGAAGGGGGCGTTGCCGGAGACATCCTGCAACTGTATGTAGCAGGTGTCCTGTCTACGAGCGTCACCTTCCAGTATGGCGCGGTAGCTAAGTTGGACCTCGTCGGCTCGCTGGCGCCTACGCCGACGCCCACACGCACACCGTCGCCCACGCCGAGTCCTACACCCAAACCGACTCCGACGTCCACGCCTAGTCCGACGCTGACGCCGCAGCCCACGGCCACGCCGGCGCCGACGGGGACTCCCACGCCCAAGCCAAGTCCGACGTCTGGGCCGGCGCCGCTACCCACGTCTACTCTGACGCCGGCACCCACGGCTACGCCAACGTCCGCTCCTGCACCCCCAACCGCCTCTCCCCTGGTCTCGCTCCTGGCTGAGGTGACGCCGGTAGCCACCGCGCTCGCAGTCGTGGTCCGTTCGCCAGCGCCTCAGATCACTCCTACGGCGCTGGCCTTGCCAACGCCGACGGCGGCCCTGAGGGCGGGGAGTGGCGTGCCGGCTGGACCTGCGTTGGCTCTTGCCGCCATGGGGGCGACGATAGTGTTGGCTGCGGGGTTTGGCCTGGCGGGCAGGTATAGGGCACGCGGACAAGGAAAGGCACCGCGCTCGGGCGGCGTGCCCCGAGAGCACTCTCAGGAAATGAGAGGAGGCGCGTGATATGAAGCCGCTAACGAAGCTTCACGGCAATGTTCCGATAAGAGGAGTGGGGACGGACGTAGGCCGCTCGCCATGGGTGGAGGTGCTCCGGTGACGACGGGGGATGGTGGGCGAGGTCGCGTTCAGTACATGCTGATGGCAGAGACTACGTTCGCCGCGCTGTGGGCCGTGGAGTCCCAGGGAGCGGTTTGCGTGGCGCGCTTTGAACATTCGCCGGAGTCCGAAGAGATCGAACGAGCGATAGCCGAGTATGAGGCCGGCGCCCACGGTGGTCCTGGGGGCATGGGCGTTACAGCAGATGTTGCGTTACCCCTCTCCCTCGATGGGAGAGGTCTGGGTGAGGGTGACGCTGGCTAATCTTCACAGCAGTAGGTAAGCAGATCAACGCCCGGTCCGCCGGGCTGGGGGAAGTGCCATGAGGACCGCCTACCAACAGATAGCGTTCAAGCTTGAGACCAGGGAATACGACATGTTCAAGTCCTTTGCCAAGAGGCTGGACATGTCGCCCTACACGGTGATACGGCACCTCGTTAAGACGTGGGCTGCTGCCGATAGTCTGGCGAGACGGGTGGAGGAGGGCAAGGCGAATGACCGCGAGGCCTTCTCTGACCTGGGAAACCTGGTGGAAGGGGCCAGGCTGGTGTCGCAGGTCAACGTAGCGTTCCAGGACGCCCTGAAGCAGGTCGTCGCGCACTACGGGGTGGTAATGGACCCACCCACCGAGAAGCGTGACGGGGTATTGATCCTGAGAATATCCCAGATATGCACGCTTCCCCAGGGCATCGAGGGCGCAACCTCCTCCCACGGCAATGGGAAAGCCGAGGAGCGCTCAGCCAAGCCCCTGGTCAGGCGACGGCGCATTCGCCCTGCGGCGCTCAGGGCGCCGCGGGTCCCAGCCCCTGAGCTGACGCCGTCCAATGGGCGACAAGTCTAGTTTGCTCACGCAGCGGCTGCCGGCGACGGTGAGACGGGGGAGACGCTGGCCTCCAAAGGCCCTGCGTGGCAAACGGGTCCGGTTGGTGCTGGAGTGGCTCCTGGTGGCGGTCCTGCTGTACAGCCCCGTCGAGCTGAGCCGGATGATCCTCATCTACCTGAACGCGTGGCCGACCTATCCCAACATGATCCGCAACTTCGAGATCGAGCTAACGGTCATCTGGGTGCCTGTGGCGATAGCCGTGGGATTCTGGCTCCGGCACGCACGTAGGCTGTGAGGTTAGTGCCTAGCCGTGGGACACAACAGGGGGAGACGGGTAGTGGCGACGAAACGTATCCGGAACTGGAGCGGGCTCGCGCTGCGTCGCTTCATGTTCGTGCAACGGCAAGTCCGGAATGTCGTGACGGCGGACGTCCCGGATGTGTGGTTGGTGTGGCGTGACTGTCCCGGAGGATGCGCCTAACGGCTACTTGGGGTTGCGTGTGTCGGGGGCGCTGCGCGGGCTCGCGGCTGGTACTAGTTTCCTCGGGTGTCGCCAGTTGGAGTAATCGGGAGGCAACGCAACTGTTACTTTGGATGCCCCACCCGGAGACCCCACTGTTATTCCGAGCAAGGTGTAATACTTGTCCAAATAGTCCATAGCATCACGCCCCTTGTCCGTGATGACGTATTTGGAACCCTCTCGAACAACCACCTCGGTTGCCTCAAGGAACCCAACATAGCGTGAGGCCTGCAAGCCGTTAAGCGAGGCGCACATGGCGAGGTCCGTCTTTGAGCACCCGGGGTGGCTGGACAGGTGTCGCAAGATCACGAGGTTTATCGCGGTGGGTGTGCGCCGGGTTATCTCCATGTCCATGTCTATAGAGCCGGAAGAGCGCTTGGAACCAATTGTCTGTTGAGACAAAGAACACCTCCCTCTGGCGCGTATCGCGATAGTATCTGTTTTGTATCATGTATATGTAACGTTGTAAAGTCACTGTGTTACCGCGATCTGTTTAGAGTAAGGTTCTGCTGACCTGCGTGATAGCCAGATAGCTCCGACCGTAGGTAGGGTTCATCCCCTATTGTTCTGCGCATGCGGTGTGTAATATGCGGCTCTGACAAGTATAAATCCCGAACTATTATGGTGTTGTGTGGGGGGGGGGCAAAGCGAAATGGTGGTACACAATCCCATGATACTATAGGGTATTATCCACTCGTTCACTTCAGGTGGACGACTGGTCATTGACCGCTCGTGTAGCTACGACTCCGTGTTCCGGCCAGAGAGAGAGCTTTCTTGGGGCAAGCCCTTCGCTGGCGCCTGGGGGCCAAGCGTGGGAGCACAACCTCACGTCCAGGCGGGCGATGTCCTGCCAGTCGCGCAAGCTAGTCCGGATACCCGCGGCGATCGCAGGTGTGTGGCCGCCCAGGGCCGATTGGGGCCAGAAGTGGTTATGCGCGAGGGCATAGCCATCTATGACGAGTGTGGTCACATCGGCGTGTCGAAGCCTGCGAAGGAGCTTCTGACGCTGTAGGACAGGCTGATGCAATCGCTCGAACAGGCTCAAATGGGCGCGTCCAAGGGGTGGGACGGCGGTGACCCGGCCGGAGCCATTCATGTCTAGCCGACCTATTGCATCGCCAAGAAGTCCTATCTGGTCCGTGATGATCCGCTTGGGTGGCTGGCCTGACACAAGCAGGGCCTTACGCAACGCAGCGTCGGGGTCTATGGCGGTATTGGTGGGTGACAGGCAAGAGGCGAGCATGAAGCGCGATCTGGCGTCCATGACGTCCCACAGCGAATAGGGGCGGTCTTCCATGAGGAGGACGACTTCGCTGGCGACCCAGGTGGTGCCCGTGGTGGCTGGGAGGTCGGAGAGGTAATGCTTTGCGAGTCTGGTGTAGTCCAAGACCCATTCGTAGATGGTCGCTGTGGAAGGGTAGACACCACAGTCTCGCTCCAGGTTTCGCCGTATCTCGCCAAGGGGCTGTCCACAGTCATAGAACAAGGATAGGGCAGCGCCAACGATCTGCGGGGGCGCTCGACGCCCCGGCATAGCGTCCGTAGCACGGAACTTCTTCCCACACCTCTTGCACCGGTAGACCTGTACGCTCTTGTAGGTCCCATACTTGACTACGTGCGTCGCGCCGCAGGACTTGCAGCACGGGCCTAATGGACGGTCTGCTCCTGACGGCGGAATCATACCGGGGCGCATTCCGATCTGGGCTCAGTTCAGCATGTCGCGAACTCTATCAGCGCGACGGCTCGTGTGATTTCCCGCATCCTCAGAACCAAGACACCCGGGAGGCGGAAGTGCTGTGGTCTCTTCATCCGTGCCCTGGTATCTTGAGGAATGAGACGCGGTTGCCTACAGAACCCTCCTTTTCGAGGACCGAAGCGTATCCGAGTGGTTCATTCTCGTCCCAGAATCCGTCAACCTGGTTGCCGTGTCCGTTGATGTAGATGCCTGCCTTTGCCCCGTTCTCGGCCACGTTCTCGAAGCCCCACACCAGGTTGTAGCTGGCATCATCTAAATCCGCGTTGGTGTGGTCGCGAGATATCTCGAAACATAGGCCGTACGTGCATCTGGCAGTGCGGATATTGGCGGCCTGGTTGAGCCGATACTCTATCCAGATTCCCTTACCGCAGCCGAGGATCTCCGTGTCCCGAATCATGACGTGCTGGCCCTTCAGTCTAATGCCATCGGGAAGACCTATGTCACCCTTGAGGTACAGGCGCTCCAGCACCGCGCGGCGGTTCTCCTGGTCCAAGTTGATCATCGTAACCCCCGCCAGATTGGCCCAGCGGGGAGAGTTGTCTATGCCCAGGTCGCAGATACGTCTGCCCATGATGTCCCCAGCCAGGTGCAATACATACGGGTCTGACCAGCCCTCCATGGGCACCAGTACGGTGCCTCCCGTGTAGCCGGAACCCATGCCGACCACGTTGACAGCGCCCTTTAGTGTTAGCTGCCGCCGCAGGTAGAAATGGCCCTCGCTGAGGAAGACAGTGCCCACCCGTTGGGAGTGTTTCCCAGTCTGAGGCATGCCGTCCAACACCTTTTGGAGGGTGTCAGAGTCGTTCTTGCCGTCAAGTTGCACATCGTATTTGCCGGGGTTCACGGCGTCCACCGCGGCCACGCTCATCACTGTCCCGGTTAGCCCGTTCCTGTCGAAGGCTGATGCGGGCGCCGGTAGCCGTGCGCCCAATAGCAGTCCGAAGCCAAGGCTGGCTGCGGTAGCCAAGAGGTCCCTTCGCTGCCGGTTGGGCACTGAGTTTGGCGGACCGCTAGAGGGACGCAAGCGAGAGCCTACTTTCGGCCTGCAATGTCCATTGTGTCACAGCGTGGCTTCTGGCGAGTGGCGCAATGGCCGGTTTGTCCGCTCTCCCAACGAGTTGGCCTTGGGCACAAGCTCACCACTACCGGTGGCATGACACCCCTCAGATTGATGCTTGTCCGCTCCAAGCATGCATTCCCGCAAAGCACACTTCAACTGTCGAGTGTCGCTCGGACCTCTTCTGCCAATGAAGCCTGTGTAAAGGGCTTGGGCAGAACGGGGGCATCGTCACCTGGGGCTTTCGCACTGCTCGCCACGTCTTGACCGTGACCGGACATCAACAGGACTCTGATACTGGGGCGCATTGTTCGCGCGCGACGGGCCAAGTCCTTGCCGCCGACGAATGGTATGTCAACATCGGCCAACATGAGGTCTATGTGGCAGCCTATTTGGCTGAAGAGATCAAGTGCTCTGAGCCCATCGCTGGCTTCGAGGACAGTATAGCCCAGCCGCCGCAAGCTGTAGGCGACCAGTGCCCTCAACGAGGGATCGGCCTCGACAAGAAGTACGCTCTCCTGACCTTGTAGGCTTGTGACGCTGTGGGTTGCTACCGCGGGAGTCTGCTGCTGCGACACCCGCGGTAGGAAGAACTTGACCGTTGTACCCACTCCGAGTTTGCTCGAGACAGAAAAGTGGCCGCCGCTCTGTCGGGCGATGCCATGGCACACCGCCAGCCCCAATCCGGTCCTCATGTTCCCGGTGGTGAAGAAGGGTTCGAACAGATGGGCCTTTATGTCATCTGTCATCCCGATGCCGTCATCTGTGACGGCCACAACCACATAGTGCCCCGGAAGGACCCTGGGTTCCGTATCGGCCTCAGGCCCGATAGTCACATTGGAGAGATCAATCGTCAGTTTTCCACCGTTGGGCATGGCATCGCGAGCATTCGTCACCAAATTTACCAGCAGTTGCCTGATTTGGGCTGGATCAGCACTGACTGGCCACAGGTCAGGGCTAGCCTTCCAGGACAAGTGGATACCTGGGTCTACCAGGTTGCGCAGCAACTCGAATGCGCCAGCGGTCACGTCTGCAAGATCTATCACCTTGAGTTGAATCCGCCTGCGTCTGGCAAACGACAGAAGTTGGCTGGTGAGAGATGCCGCGCGAATTCCCGCGCCCTTGACCTCGTGCAGATAAAGGTGGGCTGAGCCGTCGTCCGGCAAGGCACCCAGCGCAAGCTCAGTGTACCCCAGCACGATCGTTAGAAGGTTGTTGAAGTGGTGGGCGATGCCGCTCGCCAGTCTTCCCGTTTGGTCCGCTAGTCGCTCCTGAAGCGCGAGTTTCTCGGTGCGTCGCAACTCCGTGACATCGAAACACGTGATCTGGACCTCGTGCAACTCGCCGGCCCTGTCTCTTAACGGCACCAGGTTGCAGAGGAAAGTATGAGTGTTGGCGCCTTCGTCAGTGGTGAGAATGATGCTGTGGGCCGGATCTCCGGTTTGAAGCACCTCGCGAGCCAAAGAGAGCACGGGACGCCAATCGGCCAAGTCCGTCGTTTCGTCTTCTGGAGCGGATGCTAACTGGGGTGCGCTATGCGCAAATTGGTGGTTTGGGTCAGCGATCACCGTGCAGCGCCCGGCTTGGTCCATTCGGATGACCAAAACACCGCTCGCATTCAACACACCCTCATAGAAGAACTCTGATCGCCTTCGGTCTTCGTTCATTTGGTCTGCTCCAGCAACTGGTCCTAAATGCATTGGCCTGGATCAAACAGGTTTCAATGTGTCGGGGCTAGGCCATATGTGCACTTTTGCCAGTCCACCAGCCACTGCCTTGCGCCGCGTACCCATTGGCTGCCGTCCGACGGTGCGCCGTGCAGTACGTTTGTGACCACTGGTGTGGCTCTGACAAACTACATTGGTCTTGCTCTGCGACAGGCCAGAACACCAACCACAACTGCAAACCACTCTTGGGGGATACCGAACAAGAACCGGTCTTACCTTGTCATAACCCGAACAGACCGTAAAGTCACATAGTTAGGTCAAGAAGTTACCGGAGGCATGCCACCCCCTGTGCGGTACACCGTAAGGGAACCTCAGGTAGCACGTGAACGACCTCTACCTTCGGGCCAGCCCAGCCCGTCCCGTTGTTCTTTCAGTCCCACCGCAACGAGCTGGTAGCGAGTCTGAACGACGTCCGTGGTCCTTGATAACGACCAGAGCCGTGGTCTCGGGGGGACGGTCTGCAAAACAAATGTCAGTAACCTGAGTACGTAACAAAAGCACCGTATTTCGGTCAGTAAGACCTCTCTAGAGGACAAAAGCTAGCGCCAATATGAGAATTATGTTAGAAACTTCAGGTATAGAGCGGGGCTATATGGCGTATAGATGCGGAAACAAACCTCATCGTGACGGGCACGTCAGAGGCCGCTGGCGCGCTCGGCTGCTTGGGTCCCCAGGGAAAGGAGGCAGGAGGGCAAACGGAAACTACAGCCACGGGCTGTTTGGGGCTTTGGACATCAGGAAGTAATGATTCAGGAGGGAAACATGCGTAGGAGGCTTATCAAGGCGGTGGGGTGGAGGGTGCGCCTGGGGCGGTTTATGGTCCCCGTGTGGACCATGGCCTTGGGGGCTGTGCTGGTGGCGACGGTGGCTGGGCAGGCCGTGGGGCCAGTGCTCTCCGGCTCCGTCCAGGGCAGCGCCGGCCTGGTGGTGGGGCAGACTCTAGTCCTTTCCGCGGCGCCCAGCGTGGGCACACAGACAGTTGACAGTTTTGGGACCGTTACTGGCCCCGTAGACTCCGTAGGGACCGTGAACGATGAGGGCACCGCCTTCACCGTGGCTATCGAGACTCAGGTGGGCCGCAGCCAGACTATCGTGCTGGCCCTGGCCAACGGTAGCGGGAAGCCCGCCAATGGAATCCTGGAGCTTTCGGTTCCCGCGGGTGTGGACGTCCAGCTTGACTCCGACAGCGCAGCCAACACTCCTGAGGCACAGCTAAACAGGAACACGTGGTTGTTCAAGGTGACGCAAAGCGCTGGGTCTCTGTACGTCCTGCTCGAGCCCAAGGACGACGCGGCCCCGGGCTTCTACACCATCACCGGACGCATCATCCAGGTATCGCACTAGCGTAGCACACCGTAGGGGCATGGCGCGCCATGCCCCGACAAGAAGAAAGAAGGAGAGCAACATGAAGAATCTACTCGGCAAGAAGTTCCACCTGGGCCGGTTCGGGGTCCCCATGTGGACCATAGGACTGGCGGGCGTGATGGTAGCCGCCGTAGCCGGTCAGGCCGTAGGGCCAGTGCTCTCCGGCTCGGTCCAGGGCAGCGCAGGCCTGGTGGTCTCCCAGACCGTGGTGCTGGCAAAGGCCCCAGAGAACTCGCCCGATGCGACCATCAGCAGCGTCGCATACACCGCGGCCACCCAAGACGACTTTGCTGCCACTATGAACGATGAGGGCACCGCCTTCACGGTAGCCCTGGAGACCCAGGTGGGGCAACTGGCGATCGTCTCCCTAACCCTGCTCAACGGTAGTGGCAAGAACGCCAACTTTATCCTGGAGTTGAATGCCCCGGCAGGGATAGACGTGGACGCAGATGGTATGGACAATGCCAGCAACATGTCCCAGTTGAACAAGAACACGTGGTTGGGTGTTCTTGTGCCCGTGACCAGCGACGCCAACCCAGATGTGAAAATCCTGGTCGAGCCCAAGGACGACGCGTCCCCGGGCTTCTACACCATCACCGGCCGCATCATCCAGGTTGCCAACTAGCTAGGACTGCGAGGAGGAAGCCGGTTGTGAAGGTGGCACGGTGGCGGGGGTCGGGTGAGGCTCCCGCCACCGGCTGGCCTACCGCGATCGCTTCAAGCAAAAGAGGAGCACAGTATGGCAGTGGTAAGAAACGAAGAATTGGTATCCTCCATTCCTTCACTCCAGGCCTTTGAGGAGTTCCTTGACTCAGTCCCCTTTGGGGTGGGTCGGGTTGGGAGTGGAACGGATGAACGGATACCTAGAGACACGGCCAGGGCCAAGCTGCTTGCCGCAGTGAAGGTGCTGGACCTGCTGAGATCGGCCCTCGGCGGGGAGGACCGTGAGGATGACCCGGGCCTCGGCCACGATGGGTTGGTGCCCCTTTCCGGGTCGCTTGCCGAGCGGATGGACACCTCCGCGAGAGCCCCCCGACAAGACGGTTCTGCGCTCGACCCTATTGGCCAGGCTGAGATGTGGGCCGGGCCAGTCAGGCTCAATCCAGAGACGGTAGAAGTTTTCGTCCACGACCGCGCAGTGCATCTCTCGCCAGCCCAGTTCAAGGTACTGTCCCTGCTGGTCACTGCCGGGGGCAGGCTGGTCTCGAACGATGCCATCTCTCACGCGGTATGGGACACCGACGTGCCCCCTGCCCGCTACCTGATCAAGATGCACATGCGCAATCTGCGGCGCAGACTGGGCGAGGGCCCAGGAGAGCACAACCTTATCGTCACTGTCTGGGGTCGCGGGTACAGGGTGAACGTTGCTTCAGAATGTCGTGGGATTGGGAGCGGGGGTGCCCCCGACGGCGTATTCCCAAGGGGCTGAGTCCAAGAGACAAGATGGAGCGCAAGCTGCTGACAATGCATGGGCGAGCCGTGTACAGGATGCGGGGTGTGCTGGTAGAGCCGGTGCTGGGTTAGGTCAAGGAGGGTCAAGGGTTCCGGCGGTTCATGAGACGGTGACTTGGGGTTGCCCAGAGTGATTGGTCTGTCGTAGGCATGACCCACAACTTGCACAAGTCATGGCGGAGTGGCCAAGCGCCTTGGGGATGGGCCAAGGTCCGGTGGAACTGAGGAGGGTAGATGGCCTGCCGGGGAAGCCTTGACCGGGCGGACGTGAGCCAGGGGGTCAGCGTGGCTAAGGAAAGGGCCTTGCAGCAGTGCCACCGAGCAAGCCCGCGGGTTTAGAGACACGCTCATTTGTTCTCCCTTTCCAGTACCTGAAGCTCCATGATAAGCCTCCTTCACACCATTCGGTAAGTAAGGAAGTGACACCCTCGGAAGGAAGCACGTCTCCCCGTCTTAGAGACGGTGATGGGCAAGCACTGCGGGCATCGTGGCTCCAGGGGAGTGGGTTGTCCTATTGTCCCGCCGCGAGTTCTTCGAGCAGGGCCTTCGCCATAGTGCGGAACGACTGGGTACCCCTCACGTGTGCACGAAGAAGCACCGGAACGCTCCTTTGCGGCCTTGGCACCCCGTGGCTTCCATCGCCATCCCTTTGGTAGTCCACCGGAGCACACTCCTCCCTTTCGTTCCACGTGCCGTGCCATAGGCGGGCTTGCGACGCAGACAATCCACCGAAATGGTCAACGCGCTGCCGCTCTGATCCTCGATTGTTGTCTATGTAGCCAGCACGACTGGTGGTCCGCCGGACAGCCTGAGGCAATGAATCTCGTGGTCGGCCCGGGAACCCCGGCCCAGCGCACACCTGCAACCCACCGCAACGTCGACTTCGCTGTGTAGACCTCCTGTCCCGGCAGCACCGCCGTGGACCGCTAGCACTCGGCCCAATACTGCTGCCAAGCCCCGGTCTGCAGCCCCACACGGGTCCCGGAAAGGCTGGCCTTGTGCTCGCCCCTCTGCGGCGCACAGAGCGATATGCGGAGCGCCCATTCAGGTTGACAAGAGATGCTATCACGGATATAGGAGAGGCATCGTGTAGGGGCCCCCCACGGATCGGGGCGTACTCCGGGCACGGCGCAGCAGTCGAAAGGTTGAAGATGTCGCCCCCTGACAAGGCTGAAGACCCCTAAACCGCAGATCCCGCCGGCTTCTGGCTGTTCCGAAGCATATACTAGGATGAGGATTCCTAAACCGCAGGATCTGCCGCTGGTGACGCCCGCAAAGAGACAGGGAGCGAGGCGGCACAAGCAGGAGCCAGTCACCAGGCAGGCACGGGGTAAGAGGCTCCCGGAGGAGTGCTGATGCATCGCTCGGAGTGGCTCCGCCAGTTCCTCACGCCATTCACGATGCTCTGCTTCGTGGGCCTCACTGCCCGCATGGGCTACCGATGGCTCGAAGCCCCGTTCTCCCCCAGTTTGCAAAAGACCTGGGTGCCGGCCCAGAGATCCTGGGAATTATCCTGGCCGCTTCGACCATCACCGGCGTGTTCTTCAAGCTGCCAGCCGGGGCACTCTCCGACATCCTGGGGCGCCGCCGTATGCTCCTTCTTGGAGGTGCCTTCTATACTATTCCGCCGCTCCTTTACGTGTTCATCAACAACGTCTACGCCCTGCTTGCACTCAGGTTCCTTCATGGCTTCGCCACCGCCATTCTCAGCCCGGTAGCTAGCGCCGCCGTTGCCGACCTCTTCGACGAGGGCCGTGGAGAGCGGCTGGGCTGGTTTGCCTCGGCCAACGAGGTGGGAACAGCCGTAGCGCCACTCGTCGGTGGCTTCTTGCTAACAGCTACGGACAGTAATTTCAAGTTGGTGTACTGGACCGTAGCGGGGCTGGGTGTTTTGACCTTCCTCCTGGTGCTGAGGCTGCCCGTCGGCCGCCCCGGGTTGGTGGCGTCAACTGCCCCAACAACAGAGGGCCGTTGGGTCCGCTTCCGCCAGGGAATCGCGCAGGTGGTGGGAAACCGGGCGATCCTGGTTGCATCGAGCGCGGAGGCGTCCATGTTCCTTGGCGTGGGGGCACTCGTCGGGTTCCTTCCCCTCTACGCCACGCGGGTGGCGGGGCTCACGGACGCCCAGGTAGGCATGATTCTCGGCGGACAACTCTTCACCGCCATGGTGGGCAAACCTCTCACCGGCCGGCTCTCCGACCGTCTGGGTCGCAAGCCAATGATCCTGGCTGGGCTTCTCCTGTGCGCCCTCATGCTGCCGCTGGTTCCGCTCACCCGAATCTTCGGGCTTTTGATGGTAGAGAGCATCCTATTCGGTCTTGGCATGGCCGTGGTGACGCCCTCCACGACGGCATTGGTCACTGACCTCAGCAAGGCAGGGGGGTACGGGGCAGCCCTGGGTGTCTTTGGCACGATCTGGGATGTTGGCGAGGCCCTCGGGCCCATACTGGCTGGCGCTCTTATTGGCGCCTTCGCGGCCAACGCTAACGCCTACCTGCCCTCATTCGTTGTAATTGCAGCCATCATGGTCATTTCCGCGATGGCCTTCGCCCGAACCGTCAAAGGCCCAGCACCAGCGCCACAGGTAGTCTGACCCACCTACGTCTGCCTATCGGCCAACCTTTGGCTAACTCCACCAACATCTCGAGCCAGTCTGACGGCAGGCCTACCCTCAACAAGTGGCCGTGTGCCCGCCGAGTCCACTTTTTGACCATCCCGTCCATGGCGGTCGGCAAACCGTGATGGGGGACCTCCAGCGAGTTTCTATAAAAATGGAAGGCTCCATTGAGGGTCTTTAAGATCGTTGGCTGCCTTCCCCATCTCCCGGGCATTCCTCACTCACCCAGGTAGTCACCCCCAAGCTGGAACGCGACGCTCTTTTGTGCAATTGAGTTCAAGGGCTCAGCCTGCAAATGGCCCACCGAAAAGGCACAGGGTAGTGTGGGAGCGAGTACGTCGCTGCAAGCTGACCTCGATCGGTTACTGTCCTGCTCGGAATCCCTCATGAGTATTCGCATACTCACCACAAACCATGAAAATGCGCTTGTGTAGCATAGGCCGCCAGGGCGGGACTCCGTGCCCGCCCTGGCGGGGTGGCGGGGAGGACATGTCCCGACGCGTCGGGACTCCCCTACGATGTACCGAAGGACGGGCGCTATTTTCATGGCAAGACCAAAGCAGCTCAGCCCATCAACATACTGTATGGGAGGGTAGCCAGGTAGATGGATGCCGGAGGGACAGCACGACCATTAGGATGATCTACGGCAGCGAACCCTTGCTGAGAGCTATCTGCTTCACACCCACCAGTCCCGCAGCCGCCCACCGCAGTAGGTCGCAGAAGCGCACGCGGGTCCAGGAGCTAATAGTAGTTGAACTCTGAACGTTCTCCGGTGGCACGAGTTCGGGGTTGAATCCGTTGGCCTGTGCCCAAGTCAGGGTGACAACTAGCAGCGTCAGCATATGTTGTGCATGAGCCGTGCGCCAGGTATCTGGATCACCGCTCCGCAGCGCGCGTGCCAAGGTCACTTCCGCCTGCAGGTCTCCCAATTCCTCCCTCAGGGAGCCAAACTCGCCCAGTCTATTCTCCATCGCCCGCACTTCGGCTACCATGTCCTGCATAGCTTGCTGGACCGTGGCCAATGCCGTATCTCGCATTGCCTGGATGGTTGACCGTACCCCTTCCAGTTCATCGGTCAGCGCCTTGACTTGCCTTTCTAGCTTGGCCACCTGCCCTTTGAGTGCATCGGCTCGCGTCTGCCTGTCATGAAGCAGGGCCGCTAGTGACATATGCTGCTCCAGGGCTTGAGCGAGCGTTTCCGGGGTCACCCCCGCCTTGGCCAAGATGCGCGTCCAGTGTGGAAGGTCCGGTTCCTTCACCCCTTGAGCCAACAGCTTCTCGGTGAAGTCTATGCTCGCCTTTTGGGCCTTGGCTTTGGCCTCAGTTGCCCTGGCTTCCGCTTGCCAGCGCTCCACCTCCGCCTTCGCAGTGTCTCTGGCCACCTCGGCCTGTCTAACCTCTACGTCCAGGGAGACAAACTGCTCGTAGTGGCCGACAGCCTCAAAGAACTGCTCGACCCCGTTCTGAAGCCTTGTGCCCTGAGATGCTGCCAGCCGGGCGAGCACGTCGCGAAAGCGGGCCAATTGGTCGGCGCTGAACCCCTGTTTCGCCAGCTCCTGGGCCTCGTCCAGCAGACTCTGAGCGGACACCAACCTCTTTTTCAACTGAGTTGCCTGTTGGTCCAGGCTCTGGACCGTGGCGTCCAACTTTGTACGCTTCTGGTCCAGGGAGTCCACCTGCGTCCGCAAATTCTCGAGCTGTGCCTCCGTTTCCGTTTTCTCCTTGCACAGCTTTTCTACCGTGCCCCTCAGTTTGACGGTAGCTTCAGCTAGAGCGAGGTAGAATGGCCCCTTTGATTGCCCATACCGCTGGAACACCTCCTGCAGTTCACCCGGGTTACTGGCGGCGGCCAGAAGCTCACTTGCGATTGATTCCTTTAGCGTCATGATTATCCTCCCTACAATATCCATGCAACCCATGCCGATGATCTGGACGTTGGACTGTTCGTGGACTGATGCTGGACCAGGTTGGACTCGTTTGGACTGAGGGCCCCTTGACTGGACTCGATTCTATTACCTACACCGCAACGGACGAGAGCTGCCGGGTTGCGGGTGATTGGGGCGGACTCCGGTTCATGACCCGCTCAAGGCCCTTTGGAGGGGCGTTTTGACGGGCATGCTCTCGCCGTATTGGGCCATCAACTCCGCACCGCCAGACGTGGTGGACATTGCCTGCTTCCCAAAGCTGGTATAATCCCTTCGGCGGTGCTTTACGCCCGCCGTGAGCCACTGCTATTCAAGCACGCGTGAAGAGTGAACCAGAGGGCAGGCCTTGGTGTTGTTTGTGAAACCGCCCCTGAGAGGGCGAGGGTGAGGGTGAAGGCCAAGGGCGACCCACCGGGTCGCCCCTACGTATGTCTATCGTGTGTGGCCGACTGACGTAGGGGCAATTCATGAATTGCCCCTACGCTGGCATGTTGCCCCGACGGTAGCCCATAGCCCACAGTCTGAAGCCCGAAGCCTGGAGCCCGGATTCCTATTGCGCTTGGCCCAAGGTAACGCTGAGGGTCTGCTGACGGCTCCCCCGGACCACCAAGACCTCCACCGTCTCTCCGACCTTGACCCTGCGGGTCCGCAGCATGTTGAGCAACTGGTCGGCGGTGGCTATGTCCTGTCCCCCGAACCGCACGATGACGTCGCTTTCCCTGAGGCCGGCGCGCGCCGCGGGAGTGTTTGGCTGCACCACCTGTACCAGGGCCCCCTGGCGGGTGGATAGCCCCAACTGACGGGCCAACGCGGGGGGCACCGTGGCCAGTTGCACGCCCAAGAAGGGCTTCGGGGTCTGCGCCTGGGCGATAAGCTGCTCAGCATTCTGCCTGGCGGCGTTGCTGGCAATGGCAAAGCCGATACCCTGGGCTGGGAGGCCCTGCTCCACGGCTATGGCGGTGTTGATGCCCACGACCTCGCCATTCAGGTTGACCAGGGGCCCGCCGCTGTTGCCCGGGTTAATAGCGGCGTCGGTCTGGATCAGGTTGTTGAGCACCACGCCATCGGGCTCCTGAATGCTGCGCCCCAGGGCGCCGATGATTCCCTTGGTGACTGTAGGGCCACCCTCCAGGCTTAGGGCATTGCCCAGGGCCAGCACCCAGTCCCCTTGTCGCAGCTTGGAGGAGTCTCCGAAGGGTAGGGTGGGGAAGTCCTTGCCCTCGATTTTGAGCACAGCCAGGTCCTGGTCCGGCTCAGCGCCCACCAGGATGGCATCGAAGGTGCGGCCATCGGGCAAGGTGATCTCGATGGTCTGGGCGCCCTCGATAACGTGGTTGTTGGTCAGGATGTAGCCCTGGGGGTCGAAGATGAACCCGGAGCCGGCCCCCTCCTGGGGTATGGGCTGGAAGAAGAACCCCGGCACCAGTGTCTCAACTCTGATGGACACCACGGCCGGCTTCACTATTTGGACGAGGTCGGCTAGTGACGGCAGCCCTGCCAGGGAACCGCTGGACGGACTGGAGTTTGGTGTTGGGGTAGACAGCGGGGGCAGAGTGGCTTGTGGTGTGGATAGTGGTCCCGGGCCTGACGCTTGAGGGGTAGCCGTTGGGACGACGCAAGCCCCCAACAGGAGAACAACCGTCAGTAGGACGCCGAACGCCTTCATTACTACCCCCGCCACTGCTTATCTCTGCCTATCCCCAAGAAGCCTATTTCTTTAGTGCCACCGCTGTCAAGCAGCCGGTCCTGCCCCAGAATAGCGATTGCGCTGTGGCACCTTCACCCGCCGGGTGCGGATTCTTCGGTCGCTGCGCTCCCTCAGAATGACAGGTTAGCCGAGGAGAGGTGCTTGCACAATCGCTACTCTTGGGTCCTGGCAGGCGCACGTCCTCTGTTGTAGCCCTGCCGGCCCTCTTCCTGCACCCTCTACAAGTGTGATGGAGGGCCGCGAAGGAGCTGTGAAGGGAGCTTGGTCACAAAGTGAAGTACGCGTATCGCGGTTGTGCACCACCCGTGGAGGGAGGCTGTGGCTGCCCTAGAAGTTGCGGGCGAAGGAGTTGACCAGGTCCAGCGGGAAGTCCAGCAGTTGCCGGGGAGTGTAGCAGCGGGTGGACCCTACGGCGCGGGGCAGCATATGGGCCGGTACCTCGCCGACGCGGAACCGGTTCTTGTGGGCGATCAGTATTTCCTCTATGTCGTTGGTGTTGCTCCGGTGTATCTTGGAAGTGGTCTCGTACACGCGTTTGAAGAATCCAGTGACTGCCCTGGTTTCCCCCTTGAATCCCGAGGTGGGGTCGGTGATGGCCTGGCGCAGCTTGAGCGACACCAACAGGGCGCAGATGTAGCGGGGCAGCCGCAGGTGCCAGGGCTCCCGGCACTGGTACCCGCCGCGCTCCCGTGAGCCGCGTACCTGGTCAGCCCTGCCTGAGATGATGTGCCCCACGATCGGGCCGATGTCCTCGGGCCGGTGTTGGCCGTCGGCGTCGGCGAATACAAGGACGTCGTAGCCGCGCTCCCAGGCGTACGACCTGCCGGTCTGGATGGCGGCGGTGTACCCCAGGTTACGCGGGTGCTGCACCAGGAGAGCGCCGGTGTCGCGCGCTATTCCAGCCGTGCGGTCGTGGGAGCCGTCGTCCACCACCAGCACATCCACTGAAGGGTACAGGCGCTTGATGTCCCCCACCACGGTGCCAATGGTGGCCTCTTCGTTCCAGGCGGGGATGGCCACCAGAACGCGCGAGGAGGTAGCGATACCGCTCATGCCTTCTTTCCCGGCATCTGCTGCTGGTACCAGGCGATGTAGTTGCGGGCACCTTCCTCGAAATCCACGGTGGGCTGCCAGCCCAACTCTCGACGGGCTTTCTCAGCGGACACGAGCTTGCCCCCGAAGTCGGCGGTCCGGGCCTCCTTGTACTCGATGGTCACGTTGCCCAGAACCTGGCGGACGGTCTCGGCCACCTCGCGCACGGATACCAGGCGTTTGCCCTCCAGGTTGTAGGTCTGGTTGCGGGCTACCTCCTGTAGAGCGGCCACGTTCCCCTTGGCCAGGTCCTCTACGTAGATGAAACCGCGACCCTGGGTGCCCTCGCCGAAGATGCTCAGAGGCTGATTGTTGAGGGCGCGCTGCACAAAGGTGGCTAGCACGGTGCCTCCCCGTGCTCGCGGACCGTACGGCACTCCATAGCGTAGGATAGTGAACTCCTGACCATACATGGCCCTATAGCTGTGACAGATCAGCTCCGCGGACACCTTCTGCGATGTGTAGATGTGCTCTGCCTTGGTGAGATGGATGGGTGAGTCCTCGTCACCGTTGTCTTGGGAGGTAAGTCCGTAGACCCACACGGTGCTGGCCAGGATGACTCTGCCAATGCTGTTGCGGCGTGCTGCCTCCAGCACGTTGGCCACGCCCATGATGTTGACGGCGCTGGCCTCCACTGGGTTGCGCTGCACATCGTTGACATCAGCCACTGCGGCGAGCAGGTAGACGGCATCGTAGCTGCCCGTGAGGGCCACAGTGGTCTTGGGGAGGTCGGTTATCTCAATGTTTGTGTGGGGGACATCTGAGCGGTGCGGCTTCTTGATATCGAAGACGGTGACCTCGTGCCCCACCTCCATGAGCTTGTCCACGACGTGGGAGCCGATGAAGCCAGAGCCGCCGATAACGCCTATGTTCATTCGGTTAGTACCTCAAAAGAGCATTATGACACCACGACCGGGGGGTGTCGTCATGAAAGAGTATAGCCTGTGGTGGTGGGCTAGACCAGGGGGTGAGGGCAGCGGACGCTACCTCCGTACGGGTTGCCGGTTGCGGCACTCGCAGTACAGGGCCATCAGGCGGCTGGCCAACTTCTCGGGATCATGGCGGAGCCGGTAGTCGTCCTTCACCAGGTCTGCGGTCACCTCGATAACGCCGGGCACCGCGCCATCTTTGGCTACCACGCTGTTAGGCCAGTCTTTGGGTAGGGGGGCGATGTTGTTGTTCGCCAGCACGTAGTCGAACAAGCCCGCACCCACATGCCGGTGCAGGGCGATCACGTGGTCATGCACAGTATAGCCATCTGTCTCCCCTGGTTGGGTGGCCACATTGCATACGTATACCCTGGTAGCGGATGACTCGCGCACGGCCTGGGCAATTCCGGAGACCAAGAGGTTGGGCATGACGCTGGTGTACAAGCTGCCCGGCCCGATCACGATTAGCTCAGCCTCTCGTATGGCCTGGACAGCCTCGGGGTAGGCGGCAGGGTCTGATGGTTCCAGCTCGACGCGACGAATGGGGCTGCCTCCGCTGGGTATCCGGGACTCGCCATATACCGTATGTCCGTCCTCGAGGCGGGCCAACAGCGCCACGCTTTCCAGAGTAGAGGGGAGCACTTGCCCTCGGACGGCCAGGACCCTGCCGGTCTCCTTCAATGCCTCGGGGAATGTGCCGGTGACGCCGGACATGGCGACGATGAACAGGTTGCCGAAGCTGTGCCCTTCCAGGACGGAGCCGGCGCCGAAGCGGTACTCGAAGAGCCGTGCCATGATGGGTTCGGTCTCTGCCAGAGCGACGATGCAGTTGCGGAAGTCCCCCGGGGGCAGTACGCCCAACTCGCGGCGCAGCCGGCCTGAGCTGCCACCGTCGTCGGCTACCGTAACAACGGCGGTGAGATGGTCCGTGTGCTCCTTTAGCCCACGCAGGAGCGACGCCAGGCCAGTGCCACCGCCAATGGCCACCACCTTGGGGCCGCGCTGGCGCTTGCGGTACCGGTAGAGTTGGTTGACGGTGGTGTGCCCATTCTGCGGTGTCAACGGGTAGACCACGGCGCGGTATAGCCCAACCATGCTCAGACCGGCGATGAGCGCTCCCATCAGGACAGCTATGGCCGGGATGCCGCGGGGTACGTAGACGTAGAGCTGGCTACCGGGTGGGGCCACCAGCCTAACGAAAGCATAGGCCAAGCCCAGGGAGGCGATGCCCACGCCCAGGGCCAGCCCAGCGATCCAGCGTTTCACCCGGATGCCCGGGTATAGCCACTTTACCAGGTCGTCCGCGCGCCGGCTGTGGCCGTTGCCGTTGCCGTTCCCATTGCCGTTGCCGCTCATCTGGCCTGCTGGCTTTCCAGTTGCTTCTGGAGCACTTCGCGCACCACGTTAGGATTGGCTCGGCCACGGGTCAGCTTCATCACCTGTCCCACCAGGAAGGTTATGGCTTGCGCCTTGCCTGCCCGGTAGTCGGCCACGGCTCGGGGGTTTGTCTCGATGGCCTGTTTGATGACCCCTTCAAGCTCTGAAGCTGCGGAGACCTGGGCCAATCCCTTCTCGGCGACGACATCGGCTGCTCGCTGTCCGGTCTTGAACATCTCTTCAAACACGGCCTTGGCCACCGGCCCGCTCACCGCACCGGCGTCCACCAGGTCCAGCAGGCCGGCCATGTGTTCGGGGGTGAGTCTGGACTGGGAGACGTCAATGGCGGCTTCATTAAGTAGCCGGGTAAGGTCCCCCAGCATCCAATTGGCAACGGCTTTTGCCCTCGCCCGGAGCCGCTCGCCTTCCCGTGGGCCACCCACCCGCAGCACAGCCTCGAAGAAGTCGGCCCAGGTGGGCGAGGTTACCAGGAGCCGGGCATCGTAGGCAGGCAGGTTGTATTGGGACATGAACCGCTGGCGCCGGGCATCGGGTAGCTCCGGTAGTCGGCGGCGCAGTGTCTCCACCCAGTCTTGGCTTGTCCGCAGTGGTGGCAGGTCCGGCTCCGGGAAGTAGCGGTAATCGTGGGCGTGCTCCTTGCTGCGCTGGGAAACGGTGATGCCCTTCTCTTCCACCCAGCCTCGCGTCTCCTGCGCAGGCTCTGTGCCGGAGTCCCATAGGGCGGACTGGCGCTCGGCCTCGTAGGCGAGGGCATGGGAGACGGCCCGAAAGCTGTTCATGTTCTTTACTTCGACCTTAGCCTTGGGAAGCTTGGGGTCGCCCCGCCGCCGCAGGCTAATGTTGGCATCACAGCGGAAGCTGCCTTCCTCCATGCTGCCGGTGGACACGCCAATGAACAGCAGTATGCTGTGCAGCTTCACCAGGTATTCGTGGGCTTCCTCGGCAGAGCGCAGGTCCGGCTCGCTCACGATCTCCATGAGGGGCACACCGGAGCGGTTCACATCTACCAGGCTGTAGCTCTCACCCCAGGATGAGGCACGGTGAGTCAGCTTGGACGTATCTTCCTCGAGGTGTACCCGATTGATACGGATGCGCTTGACCGTGTCGTCAACCTCGATCTCGAGCCAGCCGTTACGGGACAGGGGAGTGTCGTACTGGGAGATCTGGTAGCCCTTCATCAGGTCGGGGTAGGGGTAGTTCTTGCGGTCGAACTTGAATTGCTCAGAGATGGTGCAGTTGAGGGCCAGGGCAGTGAGGATGCTGTACTCTATGGCCGTGCGGTTGATGACGGGGAGCACCCCGGGCATGCCCAAGCACACGGGGCATACGTATGTGTTGGGTGGGGCATGGGCGTAGTCAGCGCTGCACGGACAGAACATCTTGCTCTTGGTGCGTAGCTGAGCATGGACTTCCAGCCCGATGACGGTCTCATAGTCTGTGGCTACTGCGGTAACCATAGCCCAATCACACGAAACAAGCTAAACACGAAACAACTACGTAGGCTAGGACACAAAATCGTGCTAAGCATAGCAACTTCCGTCTTGCCTGTCAAGGAGTATGGTTGTGAGTGAAGTGTGAGAAAGGTGGGAGGAGGGTCTTACTCTTCACTCCAGGCGCCTTCTCCTACTAGGGGAACAAAGCGGCAGGCGCCGAGGTTGGCAATGCTGAGGCCGTTGGGGCCCTTGACCACTTTGAGCAGCTCTTGCTCGTAGCGAGAACCGACGGGTATCACCAGGCGTCCGCCAATGGCCAGTTGGTCCAAGAGGACACCGGGTATGGAAGGTGCGCCGGCAGTGGTCACGATGCCATCGTAGGGGGCGCCTGGGGGCCAGCCCAGTGTCGGGCCGGCCTGGTGCAGCTCCACGTTGGCGTATCCCAGGTCCGCTAGTCGCTGGCGCGTCGCTGCCAGCAGGGTGGGGACGCGCTCAACGGTGACCACCCATCGAGCCAGTTGGCAGAGGATGGCGGCCTGGTAGCCGCTGCCAGTGCCCACCTCCAGGACACGCTGGGCGCCCGTCAGCTCCAGGGCGTGAGTCATGAGGGCAACGATGTAGGGTTGTGAAATGGTCTGGCCCTCGCCGATGGGCAGGGGGATATCCTCGTAGGCCAAATGGCGGCTTTCAGGCGGAATGAAGAGCTCCCTCGGTATGCGCTCCATGGCGGCGACGACTCGTTCATCGCCAATGTTGCGGCGCAGGTCACGGAAGAGCCTCTCGCGCGCTGTGTCGAGATTAGCCCAGAGAGGCATTCCCCAGTCTCTTGCGTTCACTGTGCGTTTTCCATCGGGAGGAAGCAGCAAAATATACCATAACGCAGAGAATACCACAATGACCTGAGAGGTTGACGCTGGTTGCTTAGTATGTTAGCATTATCACAGGATTGTAACAGTGTTGGTATCGAACATGTCCGTGGGCACGAGGTCGGAGGCCGGTATCAAGGCGATGTTCGGTCGTCTGGCCGATAGCTACGACCGATTCAATAGCTGGTCCACGGGGGGACTGGTGCACCGATGGCGGCGCACGACAGCGGAGCTGGCAGCTCCACAGCCGGCAGGGCGTGTTCTGGACCTGACTTGCGGCACGGGCGAGCTGTCCTTTTGTCTGGTCCCGAGGGCCAAGCTGGTAGTAGGTCTGGACTTCTCTGGCGCCATGCTGTCCCGTGCCGTCTCCAAGGCCAGGCAGCGGGGGCTGGTCCAACGGGTGCACTTGGTCCTGGGTAACGCTCGCTCATTGCCGTTTCCCACTGGCAGCTTCGATGGCATCACTGAGGGCTTTGGTGTGCGCAACCTGGTGGACCTGCCGCGCTGCATCTCCGAGATGGTGCGGGTGCTCAGGATAGGTGGGCGGCTGGCCTTTGTGGAGATCGGCAGGGCGAACACGGGTTGGCTGCGCCACATGTACCGTTTCTACTTCAACAGGCTTGTGCCTGGAGTGGGGTTGCTGGCCAGCGGAGGGCAGGCCTCCGCCTTCCGGTACTTGAGGCAGTCGGCGGCCGATTTCCTCGCTCCCGAGGAGACGGTGCTCCTGTTGAAACAGGCCGGCCTCGCTCAGGTAAGCTACCGGGGTCGGTATGCGGGGCTCATCGGTTTTTATCACGGAACAAAGATGGAGGGTGCATCATGAGAGTGGCAATTCCTGAAGTGGTGGTGCTGCGTTTGCCCGAGTATCTTCGGGCGTTGGAGCAAATGGCGGGGGAGGGAGTGTACTTGGTCAGCTCCCAGGAGCTGGGGGACAAGCTACAGGTCACGCCTGCCCAGATACGAAAGGACCTGAGCTACTTCGGCCATTTCGGCAAGCAAGGCAAGGGCTATGACATCAAACGCCTGATAGCTGAGCTCAGAAGGATCCTGGGACTGGACCGCGAGTGGCGGATCGCCGTAGTGGGTGTGGGCAACCTTGGTCGGGCGCTGCTGAGATATGGCGGCTTTGCCCAGCAGGGTTTCAAGATAGTGGCCGCGTTCGATAAGGACCCTAAGGTGGTCAACAAGAAAGTGGGCCAGGTATTGGTGCGCGACGTCGCCGACCTGCCTCAGGTGGTGCGGGCCGAAGGCGTGGACATTGGGGTGGTGGCGGTGCCGGCCTCGGCGGCCCAGGACGCGGTAGACAGGCTCGTGCAGGCTGGGGTACGGGCGGTCCTCAACTACGCCCCTGCTACGCTGCGGGTGCCTCCATCGGTGTATATTCGCCACGTGGGGCCGGTGTCTGCCCTGGAGAGCATGACATTCTACCTGAAGGACGTGAAGCGCTAGCCGAGGGAGTCTGCCATGACCTATCATCGCCTGGACCCAAAGCGGACAGCGGTCCTGTTCTTCGACATGCTGAACGCCTACTACCGGGGCGCTGACAGCGCTACCCAGGGGCGTATGGCACCCGTTGTGGCCAACTGCGTCCGCCTCATGGTTGCGGCGCGCGGCGCAGGCATCCCCATCTTCTACGCCAAGGCTGACCACCGGCCGGACCTGGCCGACTCGGTCACTTTGGTCACGGATACCGACCAGCACTTGCAGCCATGGCCTGATCCGGAGCACCCTCGCCGTTTCTCCCCATCTGCCAGGCAGGGAACGTGGGAGGGTGAGGTCATCCAGGAGATCAGCCCCCAGCCTGGGGACTACATGATTCCCAAGCACCGGTGGAGCGCTTTCCACCAGACCCACCTCGAGCTTTCGCTGCGCACCCGGGGCATAGACACCATCGTGCTGGCTGGAGGCTCGACGGATGTGGGGGTAGCCAGCACAGCCTACTCGGCCCGGGACAGGGACTTCAATGTGGTTATTGTCCAAGATGCTTGCATCGCCACGCAGATGGACAACCACCAGCAGCTCATGGCGCGCATCTTCCCGCGTATGGCCCGCGTGCGGACCACAGACCAGGTGCTGGAGATGATGGGGACGACCTTAACCCCTCGACCCCTTCCCTGCGAGGGAAGGGGGGACCTGTAGACGATGGGCAGGCAAGCGTAGGGGCATGGCGCGCCATGCCCCTACAGTGTCACACAGGGCTAACGCGAGGAGGGTGGAGGTGGCTGGCGGCGGCGGCGCTCCGCAACCCTGAGGCGGGCCAGCGCCCTACGCAGGGCCGCTTCTGCCTCGGCCAGGTTGACATCCGCAGGCTTATTCAGCATGAACTCTTCGGCGCGGCGCCGGGCGGCCTGTGCCCGCTCCAAGTCAATCTCCTCCGATCGCTCACAGGCATCGGCCAGGACGGTAACTTTGTTGCCCAGGACCTCCAGGAACCCGCCGGTGATCGCCATGGAGGTGTCGTCGGCGCCCTTGCGTACCATAAGCTCGCCGGGCTGAAGCAGGCTGAACAGCGGGGCATGATGGGGGAGGATGCCCAGTTGCCCTTCGGCGCCCGGCGCCAGGACCAGGTCAACCTCGTCGGAGTAAACGACTCTCTCGGCGGTGATCACCTCGAACTTCAGACGTGGCTTGGCCTCCGACCTCTGCGCCTGGGATTGGCCCAGACCCTGGCCGGTGATCTGCTCCATCTCGCCGTGTTCGCCTATCTTGGGCCTGCTTGCCATGGTTACTCCTCCGGGTTGATGACCCCCAGCGCCCAGTGAAACATATTAACATCTGGAGGTCAGACTGTCATTGGCTGCCGTAGGTTAGTGCCGCAACCCTGCCATTGCCCGGCGTCGCCGCTCCAGGAGGTCCACGAAGGCTTCGATGCGGGTGAGGGCGCCGGCCCGGCCCATCTGCTCGTCGCAATGGAGGGTGAGGATGGGCAAGCCCTCGGGGATGGAGGGCATGATGTTCTGGGCCACGACCTCGGGCATGCAGGTGAACGGGGCCAGGTGGATGACGCCGTCGTATTGCCCGGCCAGCCGCACCCTTTCCCCCACCGACTCCAGACCGTGCCCGCCCACATCCCGCGTCAGGTAGGGGGCGGCATAGGAGCGCAGCTCCCTCTTCTCTTCGTTGAGGGCGTTCATGAATCTGGCAAAGTGAGTCCACTCCGAGAGGAAGGTGGACCGGCTGCGGCGTATCTCCACACCCATCTTGCCCAGCTCTGTCTCCAGGTCGAAGTTGACGAAGGGGACCATGACCACGTACAGCTCGCCGACAATGGCCACCTTGAGCGGATTGGCGCCTTCTATGATCGGCACCTGTTGGAGTTTCTCCAGGTAGTCCCGGGCTACTTTCTTCACCGAGGCCATAGTAGCAGCGCCGTCCATAGCTTCGATGGCCCCGCGGTACAGGCGGTCGGCGGCGCCCTTGACCTGCTCGAAGGGACGGACCCTTTGGGTCGTCCGTTCCAGGTCGTCCAGGGCCTGGAGCTTGGCCACGCCCAGCCGGAACATAGAGATAACGGTAGGCCAGGAGGCGCCGTTGGAGAAGCGTTTGATGGCCCGCAGCACGCCGAGCAGCCCTCGCTCCGAGCTATGGAAGCGCAGGAACTGGAACTGGTATCCCAGGTCCCGCAGGATCTGCTCCTGGACTTTGGAGTAGTAGCCCATGCGGCAGGCGTTGAAGCTGGTGACCATGAACAGGGAATCAGCGCCCTGGTCCAGGGCCTGGACGAAGTTGCCCAGGATGCCCTTGAAGGGCACGCAGGCCGACTCCGGCGAATAGCGGGTGCCCAGGGTAAGCGTGTCCTTGGTCACGGGCGGGACGATGAGCCGGGCACCCAGCTCTTGGACCATGCCCTTGAAGGCAACGAACTTGTCACCCAGATTGGGGATGCCCAGCGCCCCGATGCCCTGGGCTACTGTATCGGTGCGGATAAGCGGGCCTGACCAGGCGCGCCTGGAGGGGACCTCTTGCCTGGGCGCCAGGGTGTCCAGGAAGGCCTCCAGGCGGGTGACCAGCCCCGCCTCGGCGGTATGTTCGTCCACCACGAGCTGCATGTAGGGCTTGCCGACCCGTTTGGCATAGCGTCCCAGCAGGTCCAGCATCATGGAGTCCGGTCCGCAGCCGAAGGGGGACACGGAGATTACACCGTCCACATCGCTCCGAAGGTAGTGGGCGCCGGCGCCCAGGATCTCGTCCTCGCAGGTCCAATAGGCCCTTTCCACTACCTGGCACAGGGCGGAACGGAGGTCCTGCGGAGAAACCATGGTGGGGTAGACGACCCTCGCCCCCACCTTGCGCAGCCGGGCGGCCAGTTGGTGGCTAACGTACTCGTCGTGGAGGACGTAGGGGTGCCCAATCAGGGCGATGGTGAAGTGGGGCGAGGGCGATGGCCCTTCTCCAGGCTGGCCTGTGTTAGGGAGTGGGAACATCTGCTCGATGGCCTGGGGTGCAGGTAGTCCCTTCTCTGCCATGGAGTGCAGGAAGTCGTAATTCACTTGGATAGCGGTGTCGGCGGCCCTCTTGACCTTGGCCGGGTTCCAGGTGAAGCGGCGTCCCAGGCGGTAGATGGCCTGGTACAGCTCCCGGCTGCCGGCATCCACGTCTATGTCTGGATCGAGCACGGGAGGGCAACCCGGGACCCGCGCCTGGACCATGTCGGGCAGACCAATGAACTTGGGGCAGTTGTAGACCCTCCGCTCCAGGCTCTGGATGGAGGGGATAAGAACGGCGTCGCACTGGCCCACCAGGGACAGCACGTGGCCGGAGAAGACCTTGACGGGCAGGCAGGTCTCTCCCACCATGCGGGAGCAGCCTGCCGCCATTACCTCCCTGGTGGTGGGCGCCGATACGATGGTCTCTACGCCAAGCTCATCGAAGAAAGTACGGAGCAAGGGGTAGTGCTGGTAGTAGAACAGGCCCCGGGGTACGCCAAGCTTCATGGGCTATGAGTCAGAATAAGACGTCACCTTCTCCAGCGCTCGTGTGTGACCTCAAGCGCAATCAGGGCACATACTACCACGCACGGGGGTGCAATGCTAGCCAGAAGCCACCGGCTATAGACCGGGTGGGGGATTCAGGGCTTCGAAGATGACAGCTTGCGGCCAGCATCGAAAAGTTGGACAATTGCCCGTGTCGAAGGTGCTGTCTTGGCTTGTGTGAGTCGCGCGGAGTCCGCCTGGTGATGCCAACCCTCGATTCCGGCTAGCGCCAGCGAAGCTCCGCAATCTGACAGGGGCTCCCGGTGCGTCGGCTTGCGCTGGGCAATGAAACAAGGCAGGCCCGCGAACACGGAGGGACATACCATGACTATTGAACCCCAAAAGCTGGACCTGCGCTCCCACGACATCGTGGAGGAGAAGCAGCGGGAGCTACTCCGCCTCTTTCCCGAGGTCCGGACCGAGGACGGCAAGCTCGACTTCGACCGGTTGAAGCTGGCGCTAGGGGAGGCGGTGGACGTTGGCAAGGAACGGTATGGGATGAGCTGGCCCGGCAAGGCTGATTGCTTCAAGACGATCCAAATGCCCAGCCTGGGCACCCTGCTCCCTTGCCCAGAAGAGAGCGTAAACTTCGACACCACCGAGAACCTCATCATCGAGGGCGACAACCTGGAAGTGCTCAAGCTCCTCCAGAAGTCCTACCTGGGCAAGGTCAAGCTCATCTACATAGACCCTCCCTACAACACCGGCAACGACTTCATCTACCCCGACAACTACAGCGAGAGCCTCCAGACTTATCTTGAATACACCGGCCAGGTGGACGCCGAAGGGCATAAGTTTGGCACCAACGCCGACACCGACGGCCGCTTCCACTCCAAGTGGCTGAACATGATGTATCCGCGATTGTATCTAGCAAGGAATCTGCTACGCGAAGATGGCATCGTCTTCGTCAGCATTGACGACCATGAAGTACACAATTTGCGTTTCGTTATGAACGAAATATTCGGCGATGAGAGTTATTTCACAACAGTTGCGTGGCAGCGAAGGGACACGCCTGCAAACGACGCTCAAGGGTTTTCCATGTATCATGAATATGCTGTGTGTTATGCGAAACAGATGGAATCAGTCAGGATTGGACTTGTTGCAAGAACACAGGAACAAATAGACATCTATAAGAATCAAGACAGGGATCCGCGAGGCGTATGGACGCGCAGTGCGCTAACCCGCCCGGGTTCATCAGAAAAGGATTCTTACCCAATTACAAATCCAACTGGTCGGCTGGTCTATCCTCCAAAAGGAACAAGTTGGCGCGTATCGAAAGGAACTCTGAAGAGACTCGTCGAAGAAAACCGCCTTTGGTGGGGCGCAACTGGTGATGGAGACATGCCATTTCAAAAACGCTTCTTGTCGGAAGTGAAACAGGGGGTCGTTCCCACCAGTTGGTGGGACTACAAATTTGCAGGATCGATGCGTAATGCCAAAAACGAAATGCGAGCGCTTTTCGATAACGACCCTCCGTTCGATTATCCGAAGCCGTCTTCGCTCATTCGCAGGATGTTAGATATTAGCACGTATGCTGCGGAGGAAGACATCATCCTCGATTTCTTCGCTGGATCAGGGACGACGGCGCAAGCGGTGTTGGAGTTGAACTCGCAGGACGCCGGCAACCGAAGGTTCATCCTTGTCCAGCTTCCCGAGCCCACAGGCCGTGAGGACTACCACACCATTGCCGACATCTGCAAGGAGCGCGTGCGCCGGGTCATCAAGAAGCTTAACGACGAAGATGCAGGTAAGCTCGACCTGAACGGTACGAAGAAGCAGGACCGGGGGTTCCGAGTGTTCAAGCTGGCCGAGTCCAACTTCAAGCCCTGGAACGCGGAAGCGTCCAAGGACGCCGAGGCGCTGGCTACGCAGCTTGAGATGCACGTGGACCACATCCGTGGGGACCGCAGCGCGCAGGACATTCTCTACGAAATCCTGTTGAAAAGCGGCTTCTCGCTCACAACCCCATTGGAGGCGCTTACCCTGGCGGACAGGACGGTGTATAGCGTTGACAACGGGAAGCTGTTCGTTTGCCTGGAACACGAACTGACGCTGGGCCTGATCCGCGCCATGGCGGATAAGAAACCCGAGCGTGTGGTGTGCCTGGACGAAGGCTTTGCCGGCAATGACCAGCTTAAAGCCAATGCTGTGCAGACCTTCAGGACCAGGGGCGTGACCAGCTTCAAGACCATATGAGCGGGGAACCACTGTGAGCAACGAGATAGCTTCGTACGAAAGTGAAATAGTCCTCTACACCACGCCCGAAGGCAGAGTGCGGGTTGAGGTGCTCTATTCCGGTGAATCATTCTGGTTAAGCCAGAGGAAACTGGCGGACCTATTCGGGGTAGAGGTCAATACCATCAATTATCACCTGAAGGAGATCTACGCTTCCGGCGAACTCGAGGAGGAGGCAACTATTCGAAAATTTCGAATAGTCCAACAGGAGGGGGGCCGTCAAGTCAGCCGCGAGCTAGACCTGTACCATCTGGATGCGATTATCGCAGTGGGCTACCGTGTCAACAGCCGCCAGGCCACCCGATTCCGCATATGGGCCACCAGGACCCTGCGGGAGTTCATGATCAAGGGGTTCGTGCTGGACGATGAACGGCTGAAACAGGGCCGGCGCTTCGGGAGGGACTATTTCGACGAGCTGCTGGAGCGGATCCGCGAAATCCGGGCCAGCGAACGCCGTTTCTATCTCAAGGTCACCGACATCTACGAACAATGCAGCATAGACTACGACTCCAAAGCTGACATCACGCAGACGTTCTTCAAAACCGTGCAGACCAAATTGCGTTGGGCAATTACCGGAAAGACAGCGGCAGAGCTGATTGCCGAAAGGGCAAACGCCGGCAAGCCCAATATGTGCCTGCAAACCTGGAGGAACGCCCCTCAGGGGAAGATACTGAAATCCGATGTTACCGTGGCCAAGAACTATCTGGCCGAAAAGGAGATCAGAGAGCTGGAGCGAATCGTCTCCATGTATCTGGATTACGCTGAAAATCAGGCTGCCAGACAAATCCCCATGAGAATGGACGACTGGACCAAGAAGCTGGATTCTTTTTTGAAATTTAACGAGTATCAGATTCTGACCAATGCCGGGGCCATTTCTCACGAAGTGGCGGTTAGCCTGGCGGAGGAAGAGTTCAGCAAGTTCCGGGTGATTCAAGATAGGTATTACGAGAGCGATTTTGAGAGAGACGTAAAGAAACTTGCCGGTTCCCAGGGACAGGACAAGGGACAGACGTGAAACTGCAATTCGACCCCAACCAGCAGTTCCAGTTGGACGCTGTCGCAGCCATCACTGATCTCTTCGATGGCCAGCCGCAGGGGGCACCCGAGTGGGCTGTTATCAATATGGGTAGCTGGGGGGACCTGTTCGCCGGGCAGGACCGCACCGAGCTGGGCGTTGGCAACCGGCTTCTCTTGGCTGAGGACAAGCTGCGCGAGAACACTCGCGCCGTTCAAGTGCAGAATGACATTGAGATTGCTGACCCAGGAACTGCCCTGGAGGGATGGGACCTGTTCGATGGCGCTGCCAATCTCACACGGCGTTGTCCCCACTTCTCCGTGGAGATGGAGACCGGCACGGGCAAGACCTACGTCTACCTTCGCACCGTTTTCGAGCTGTCACGGCGCTACGGCTTCCAGAAGTTCGTCATTGTCGTGCCGAGTGTGGCTATCCGCGAAGGCGTGCTCAAGAACATCGAGATCACTGCCGAGCATTTCCGTGCCCTCTACAACAACGTGCCTTTCGAGTACTTCGTCTACGACGCCAGGAAGGTAAACCGCCTCCGCCAGTTCGCCACCAGCAACACCCTTCAGGTTTGCGTGATCAATATCCAGGCTTTCAACAAGAAGGATGTCGCCGTCATCTACAAGGAGAGCGACAAGCTTTCGGGACGCCAGCCCATTGAGTTCGTGCAGGCCGCTCGCCCGTTAGTCATCATTGACGAGCCGCAGAGTGTCGAGGGGGGTGAAGAGGGCGCCGGCATAGCTGGCCTGAAACAGCTCAATCCCCTGTGCACCCTGCGTTATTCCGCCACGCACCGCAACCCTCACAACCTGGTCTACCGCCTCGATCCCGTGCGGGCGTTCGAGCTGAAGCTCGTCAAGCAGATCGTGGTCGCCAGCGCGGTAGCCGAAGGCGCCGCCAACGATGCATTCGTACGCGTAGAGCAGATTGACTACAAGAAGGGCATCAAAGCCAAGCTGCGTATCCAGGTACAGACTGCGGAGGGTTCGAAGGAGAAGACGGTCACGGCCAAACAGGGCGCCGATCTCTATGTGCTCTCCAATGAACGGGCCAACTACGCCCAGGGCTATTCCGTGGCTGAGATCAACGCCGAGCCCGGGAGCGAGTTCATTCGTTTTAGCAACGGGCGCACACTGCGACTTGGCGAGGAGATAGGCGGCCTGCGTGAGGACGTGTGGCGCACCCAGATCAAGTACACCGTGAAACGGCACCTGGAAAAAGAGCTTCAGGTCCGTGCTCAGGGCATCAAGGTTCTCTCGCTCTTCTTCATAGATCGCGTGGCCAACTACCGGGACTACGACGAAAACGGCCAGCCGGTGAAGGGTAAATTCGCAACCGTGTTCGAGGCTGAGTTGGCGACCTTGGCCAAGGAAGACCACTACCGAGAGTTGGAATGGCTCAAGCAGCCGATCGAAAAGCTGCATGACGGCTACTTCGCTCAGGATAGACGGGGGGTGCTCAAGGATACCCGCGGCGACAGCCAGGCTGATGACGAGGTCTACAACCTGATCATGAAGGACAAGGAACGGCTGCTGTCCATGGATGAGCCGCTGCGCTTCATCTTCAGCCACTCGGCCCTGCGCGAGGGATGGGACAACCCGAACGTCTTCCAAATTTGCACGCTCAACGAGACTAAGAGCGCTGTGAAGAAGCGCCAAGAGATCGGTCGCGGCCTGCGCCTTCCCGTTGACCAGAACGGGGCACGCGTGTTTGATGAATCCGTGAACAAGCTCTACGTGATGGCTAACGAGAGCTATGAGGAGTTTGCCAAGGCGCTGCAAACGGAGTACGAGGAGGACTGTGGCGTAACGTTCGGCAAAGTGCCCTTGACGGCTCTGGCTAAGCTCACCCGGGTCGTTGACGGAAAAGAGCAACCTATCGGTAGGGAGGCAGCCCAAGCGATTCGCACGGCATTGGTCGCGCAGAAGATGCTTGACGCCGATGGGCGCATCCAGCCGGCCTTTGATCCCAAGCGCAAGGACTTCAAGTTGGACCTACCGGAAGCGCAGCGTGACCTGGCGCCGGCCCTGATTGATCTGCTCTCGTCCTATCAGATCGAGCGGCACATCCGCAGGGAGCGCGATGATGGGCCGAATCGTCTCAAAAAGCAAGTGACGTTGAGTCCCGAGTTCGTAGCCCTATGGGACCGCATCAAGCCTAAGACTACCTACCGAGTCGAGTTCGCAACCGACAAGCTCGTTGAGCACGCGGTGGACGCCATCAAGCGGATGGAGCGGATAGAGAAGCCGCGAATCCGCGTCAGCGCCGGACAGCTCGCAGTTCAGAAGGGCGGGGTGACCACGGCGGCAACCAGTGTGGCCGAGGAGCGCGCGGAGTATGGCAACCGGCCCGTCCCCGATCTACTTGCCTACTTGCAGAACGAGACTGAGCTCACGCGTTCCACACTGGTGCGGATTCTCAAAGGCTCGGGGCGGTTGGGGGAGCTCTTCAACGACCCTCAGCGCTTCCTCGATGCGGTGAGCACCAGCTTGAAATATGAGCTGCACCGACTAATAATGGACGGCATCAAATACGAGCGCCTCGGCGGTTCTGGGCTTGAAGCAGAATGGCAGATGATGCTCTTCAAGAATGAAGAGCTAATCAGCTACCTCACTGCACTCCAAGTGAACAAGTCGGTCTACGAGTACGTTGTTTACGATTCCGAAGTTGAACGGGAGTTCGCCAAGCGGCTAGACCAGCGGCAGGACATCAAGCTCTTCGTGAAGCTACCTGGCTGGTTCGAGGTGGACACGCCCGTCGGCAAGTACAACCCTGACTGGGCGATCCTCAAGCATGACGACCAGACTCTCTATCTGGTCCGCGAAACCAAAGGGACTCGCGACTTCCTCAAGCTGCGCACCAGCGAGGCCGACAAGGTCCGATGCGGCCAGAAGCACTTCGAAGCGCTGGGCGTGCCGTTCGCGGTTGCTGTTACCGCGGATGAGGTCTGATCGGGCAAAGCCGCAGGGCGGCTCGAGGGCGACACTCCAGACCTTCGCATGGCCCTGGAAGCGTGGAGAACCCGTGGGCAGGAGGGCTGTACGGGTCGGAGGCGCCGACACCGCAGCCGGGGCCTCCGACCCGACCTACCTGGTACGTTACGATTGTCGGGCTGAGGTCAGACGGCGGTTGCCATCTTCTTGGCCTGCTCCTCGGCCTCCTCGATCTGGCCCACCATCCAGAAGGCGCCCTCGGGGAGGTGGTCCCACTTGCCCTCGAGGATCTCCTTGAAGCCGCGCACGGTCTCCTTGATGGGAACATAGCGGCCTTGTCGCCCGGTGAAGGCCTCGGCCACGAACATGGGCTGGGAGAGGAAGCGCTGGATCCTGCGGGCGCGGGCTACGGTGAGTTTGTCCTCTTCGGAAAGCTCTTCCACACCCAGGATGGCGATGATGTCCTGGAGCTCCTTGTAGCGCTGGAGCACCCGCTGCACGCCCCGGGCTACGTTGTAGTGCTCCTCGCCCACGATGTGGGGGTCGAGAATGCGGGAGGTGGAGGACAGCGGGTCCACCGCGGGGTAAAGCCCCTGCTCGGCAATGGAGCGCTCAAGGGCGATGACGGCATCCAGGTGGCCATAGGTGGTCACAATGCCGGGGTCAGTATAGTCGTCGGCGGGGACGTAGATGGCCTGGAAGGAGGTGATGGATCCCTTCTTGGTAGAGGTGATGCGCTCCTCCAGCGCCCCCATATCTGTGGACAGGGTGGGCTGATAGCCCACGGCGGAGGGCATGCGGCCCAGCAGGGCGGACCCCTCCATGCCCGCCAGGATGTAGCGATAGATGTTGTCAATGAAGATAAGGACATCCCGACCCTCGACGTCCCGGAAGTACTCGGCCATGGTCAGGCCGGTGAGGGCGACCCTGAGACGCACGCCCGGCGGCTCGTTCATCTGGCCGAAGACCATGACGGTCTTGCTGATGACGCCGGAGGCCTTCATCTCGTTCCAGAGGTCGTTTCCCTCGCGGGAGCGCTCTCCCACGCCGCAGAAAACGGAGAAGCCGCCATGCTCCTGGGCGATGTTGCGGATAAGCTCCTGGATGATAACGGTCTTGCCCACGCCGGCTCCACCGTAGGCCCCGACCTTGCCGCCCTTGGTGAAGGGGGTAATCAGGTCAATGACCTTGATGCCGGTCTCCAGCATCTCGGTGCTGGTCTTCTGCTCGTCAAAGGGGGGTGGGGGACGGTGGATGGGCCACTTCTCTGGGGCCTTGACCTCGCCCAGCTTGTCCAGAGGCTCTCCCAGCACGTCGAAGAGGCGACCCAGCGTGGCTGGCCCAACGGGCACGGCCAGGGGTTTGCCGGTGTCTATGACCTCTTCTCCACGGCCCAGGCCATCCGTGGGGGCCATGGCCAGGCAGCGGACCCAGTTGTTGCCCAGTTGCTGCTCCACCTCGAGCACGATCTTCTCGCCGTGGGGACGAGGGATCTCTACCGCGTTCATGATGGAGGGTAGACTATCCGGGGGGAACTCGATGTCCACCACCGTGCCTATTACCTGTACCACTTTGCCTTTAGCCATGGCTTCTCCTTAGTTGGCTGCTAACCCCGCGGGTATGGTGTGTTGGTGGGCATGCCCACGTCCTTGTACTTTTCGTCGATGTAGTCCCGTATTTGGCGTAGGGGGATACCCTCTTTGTTCATCCGCATAACGTCACGCGTTATGCTCTGACAGACCTCTCAGCCATAGGCATGGTTGTTGTAGACGATGGTGCCATCGCCCTGGATTTGTTTGACATAACAGTCACGGTTGCTGCGGTCACCCGTGTCGGCGCAGCCGCAATAGCACGGGATGAACGACAGTATCTCCGGGTGGGCCAGGGCGAAGGCGTACATCTCCTTCACCTCCGGAGTTGCTGTAGCCAGGTAGTCTGGCTGCGCTGGCGTGGGTGTAGGCTTGGCGGCGGGAGAGGAACAGGCCATGCCCAGGACCAACAAGCCTACGAAGGCCAATCTCCAGTGTCTCATCTCTTCAAGCTCGCTAGCATACGCTCAAATCTAGTTTGGATGTCCGGGTTATCTCCATCTGCCCACAGGTTATAGAAGGCTGCTGCCTCTTGCGCCAGACCGGCATCGAGATTGGCCGCCACCAAGCGCTTCTCTGTGGCCAGCGAATGCGCACTAGCTTCCAGTATAGCACGGGCCATTGTCTCGGCCTCAGCCATAAGGCGGTCCCGAGGGACCACCTTGTTCACCAGGCCCATGCGCTCGGCCTCCGTGGCGGTGACCGGCAGGCCGGTGAATAGCATCTGCTTTGCCCGGTGCGGCCCAACTCGCTGGGGTAGGCGCTGCGTGCCGCCTCCGCCCGGTATTACCCCCAGGCGGGCATGGGTATCGCCGAAGGTGGCATCCTCCGAGGCGATGATGATGTCGCAGGTCAGGGCCAGCTCCAGGGCGCCGGTGAAACAGGGGCCGTGCACTGCGGCGATGGTTGGCTTGGGCAGAACGGCCAGCCGGTTGAACACGTGTCCACCGGGGCTTTTCTGTAGCACCTGGCGGGCGCCCTTGCGGGAGATCTCGGCAATATCGCGGCCGGCGGAGAAGGCCCTCCCGGCGCCACTAAGGATGACCACCCGGGCGCTGGCATCGGCCTCAAGCTCGGCGATGGCCTGCCATAGCTCATCGAAAAGCGGGCTATCCAGGGCGTTGAGGACCTGGGGCCGGTTGAGCGTGAGCCAGGCGATGCCATCCCGTAGCTCCAGGCGTAGGCTGCGGAAGGGCATTAGCCCTCCAGGGCGGCAGCCCCGCCCACCACGTCCAGGAGCTCCGTGGTTATGGCCTCCTGGCGTGCCTTGTTGTAGGCCAGGGTCAGCTCGGTGGTCAGCTCCTTGGCGTTGTCGGTAGCGCTGCGCATGGCCACCATGCGGGCGGACTGCTCGCTGGCCACCTCTTCCAAATAGGCATGGTAGAGCTGCATCTCGACATAACGTGGGAGCAGAGCAGAGAGGACCTGGGGGCTGTCTGGCTCCCAGATATATTCCGCCACCGGGACCTCGAGGCGGGCCGGCTCAATGGGTAGGAGCGTTTGAACTACGGGGCGCTGGACGGCGGTGCTGATGAACTGGGGGTATACCAGGTAGACCTTGTCTACCGCCCTGCCGATGTAGTCCTCTACGATGAGGTGGGCAATGGGGTGAATGTCGGCAATGCCTGCCTTGTCCCCCAGACCGGTGAACTCGGCGGCCATGCCTCCCAGATAGCGGGCGGCGAAATCCCGGCCACGACGGCCCACGGCCACGACGGATACCGGCTTGTCTACCTCTTTGATCAGGGAAAGCGTGCGCCGGTTGACGTTGGCGTTCAGGCCACCGCACAGGCCCCGGTCGGCGGTAAAGTGCACGATGGCCACCTTCTCTATGGGGCGGTGCTCCAGTAGGGGGTGGACCGGCTCGTCTTCCCGTTGGATGGCGGCGAGGTGGCTAAGCAGCTCCTGCACGCGCTGGGCATAGGGACGAGCGGCCAGGGCGCGCATCTGGGTGCGGCGCATCTTGGAGGCGGCGATCATCTCCATGGCCTTGGTGATCTTGGCCGTGTTTTGCAGAGAGCGGATGCGCCGCCGGATTAGACGTATGTTAGCCATTGGTTATCCCTATACCACAGGCTTAAGCCCGCGGTATCTGCGTTCCACACCATTTGTCTAATGCCTCGCTATAGCCACCAATGCGAGTGCCGTAGCAGTTGGTTTGGTGCTGCCAACAGCACTGGTATATATAGGCGAATCCATTACCGTCTTTCTTGATGTGGATGACCTTTTCCCCTTTGTGAGACCCCTTCGTAACATGCGACGCTCCGGCATCAAACTCATGGCCATAGTGGGTCACAAGATGTTGTTCTCCTGGGTTAGCCAACTGTGTCCATGCATGGCCGAAATCGTCCCGCAAATCCTTCGAACCTTGGTGGTGTCTCACACAGATCACCCCCTACAGGCTTACCGCTTGCTTGAACTCGGCCAGGGCCTTTTTGAGGGCCTCTTCCGTCTCGGGCTTGATGTCCTTGGCCGCGGTAATGGCCTGGCCGATGTCCGGGTGGGTGGTGTCCATGAACTTGTAGAAACGCTCTTCCCAGGCGCCCACCTTGGCAACAGGAACGTCGTCCAGAAAGCCGTTGATGCCCGCGTAGAGCGACATGACCTGCTTGTCCAAGGGGACCGGGACGTATTGGGGCTGCTTAAGCAGCTCGGTGAGGCGCTGGCCGCGCTCCAACTGGCGCCGTGTGGCCACATCCAGGTCGGAGGTGCCGAACTGGGCGAAGGCCGCCAGCTCGCGGAACTGGGCCAGCTCCAGGCGTAGCCGCCCGGCCACCTTTTTCATGGCCCTGGTCTGGGCGCTGCCGCCCACGCGGGAGACGGAGAGACCCACGTTCATGGCGGGCCGTATGCCGGCGTTGAACAGGTCGGTCTCCAGGTAGATCTGACCGTCGGTGATGGATATGACGTTGGTGGGCACGTAGGCTGAGACGTCTCCCGCCTGGGTCTCAATGACGGGAAGGGCGGTGAGGGAGCCGCCGCCCAAGTCCGTGTGGAGTTTGGCGGCACGCTCCAGCAGGCGGCTGTGCAGGTAGAACACGTCGCCCGGGTAGGCCTCGCGGCCTGGAGGGCGCCGCAGCAGCAGCGATAGCTGGCGGTAGGCCCAGGCGTGCTTGCTCAGGTCGTCGTATATGATCAGGGCATCCTTACCCTGCTCCATGACCTCTTCGCCGATGGCGCAGCCGGAGTACGGGGCCAGGTACTGGAGGGCGGCGGACTCCGCGGAGTTGGCGGCTACTATGACGGTGTGCGCCATCGCCCCATGTTGCTCCAGGGTGCCAACCATTTGGGCAACCTTGGAGGCTTTCTGCCCGATGGCCACATAGATGCAGACCAGGTCGCCGCCCTTCTGGTTGATGATGGTGTCCAGGGCAATGGCTGTCTTGCCGGTGGAGCGGTCGCCGATGATCAGCTCCCGCTGGCCCCGGCCGATGGGGATCATGCTGTCAATGGCCTTGATACCGGTCTGGACGGGGGTATCCACCGACTTGCGAAGCACCACGTTGGGGGCCACCCGCTCCACGGGGCGGGTCTTGGTGTACTTGACGGGACCGCGGCCATCCAGCGGGCGCCCCAGCGGGTCCACCACTCGCCCGATAAGGCCTGGCCCGACAGGCACTTCCACCACGCGACCAGTGCCCCGGACCTCGTCGCCCTCCTTGATAAGGCTGACGTCGCCCAGGACGACTGCGCCCACGGTATCCTCTTCCAGGTTTAAGGCCAGCCCCACCAGATCGTTGGGGAACTGGAGCAATTCGGTGGACTTGACGCCGTACAGCCCGTGGATGCGGGCGATGCCATCGCCCACCTCGACTACAGTGCCCACATCTACCATGGTGAGCTCGGCACCGAACTGCTCGATCTGCCGCCGGATAATAGTCGCTATGTCTTCGCCGCGAACGGCCATTGCCGCTACCTCCGTAGCGCGCTAGCTGCCTTCAGCCAAGCGCCTCTTTAGGTCTACAAGTCTACTGCGCACGCTACCGTTGATGAGCTTGTCCCCGATGCGGGCCACAATGCCTCCCACGATGGCGGGGTCCACCTGGTGGCTTACACTCACCTGCATGCCCCGAAGCTGGGCCAACCGTTGGCCTATTTGGGTTACCTGCTGGCCCTCCAGTGGCACCGCCGTAGTCACGTCCGCCCGTTCTATCCCTCGGCTGGCATCCAGGAGGCGTTGGTACTCGTCGGCAATGGCCGGCCCCAGGCGCGCCCTGCCTTTGACTACCAGGAGCTGCGCCAGGTTGAGGGCCAGGGGGCTGATTCCAGTCAGGCTCCGGCGGACCACGTCCATCTTCTGGGCCAGGGGAATGCGTGGGCTTTCCAGGGCCAGGGCCACGGTGGGGTCGCCGAAGCCGGCAGCAATGTCCTGGAGGTCCTGACCCCAGTTGTCGAGCGTGCCCTGCTCTTTCGCTATGTCGAATATGGCCTGGGCATGGCGCCGGGCAGACGCACCCCGGGGCATTAGGTTGCCCTCCTGTCAGTCAATGGTCAGGGCCTCTTGAGGTTAGCCTGCTGCAAGGCTTCCTCGATGATCTGTCGGTGCGCATTCCGGTCCAGGGACCGGTTGATGACCCGCTCGGCGGCCATGATGGTGAGGTCAGCGAACTGGCGACGCAGCTCGGCTATGGCCTCATCCCGCTGGCGCTCGATGTCGCCCTGGGCGCGCTGGATGATGGCCTCCCCGTCTTTGCGCGCCTGGTCCCGGGCCTCGGCCCTCAGCTTCTCCCCCAGGGAGGTCGCTTGGTCGAGGATGGCCTGGGCCTGCTTGCGGGCATCATCCAGTCTGGTCTTGACCTCGTAGCCGGCCTGCGCCGATTGCTGGCGTGCCTGCTCGGCTGCCTCCAGGCTCTGCCGGATGCGCTCGGCGCGCTGGTCCAGCATGCGGAGGATGGGCTTGTAGCCAACGACATAGAGCAGGCCCAGCAGCACCAGGAAGTTGACCAGGTACACTACCAGGCTGATAGGCGCTATGCCCAGCTCACTTATAAGCTTATCCACTACGCATTCTCCGGTTGTTGTGCCCTACCCCAGGCCCGAGCCTGGGGTAAGACCGACGGTCCTCTAGAAGACGATACCTATCATGATGGCGACGACGAGTGCGTAGATAGCCACGGCTTCGGCGAGGGCCAGCGCCAGGATCATGTTGGTGAGGATGGGGCCGCGGGCCTCGGGGTTCCGTCCCAGGGCTTGCATGGCCGCGGCGCCAATCAGCCCGATGCCCAGACCAGGGCCCAGGGCGCCCAGGCCAATGGCCAGCGCCGCTGCTATCAGTTTTGCTACGTCTGCGTCCACTAAATAACCTCCTTACTTTGTGGGACTTGGCTACTCTACTCCCGGCCGCGCCCGGCCAGGAAGCCGCCAATGGCTCCGGCAGCTACAACAAATACACCCAGCACCGCCGCCGCCGATATGGCAACCACTATGTCCATTAGGTGCTCTCCTTTCCTGTGGAGCTAGTGACCACCGCCGTGTGCTTCCTCCTCGTGAGGGGTAACGGCGATGGTGGTGAACACCAGAGTGAGGCCGGCGAAGATCAGTGCTTGAACGAATCCTACCAGCAGCTCCAGGCCATAGAAGACCACAGGGACCGCAAAGGACGCCAGGAAGGTGATGACCAGCAATAGGATCTCGCCGGCGGTCATGTTCCCGAAAAGACGGAAGGTGAAACTGATGAGGCGGATGAAATGGCTCAGGATCTCCAGCCCACCCACGAAGAGCTGGATCGCCCCTATGAGGGGAGAGCGCACCACAGCCTTGAGATTGACGAACTGGCCAACGTACTTGCCCAGCCCTATGGAGCGGACCCCCCACATCTCAATGGAGAAGAAGGCGATGATAGCGATGGCCAGCGGCAGGTTGACGTCGGTGTTGGGGTTGCGCAGGAGATGGGACTCAAGCCCATTGCCCTCACCTTTGAGCCCGATAGTGCCGTAGATGGGCAACAGGCCCAGCCAGGCGTTGAAGGCTACGAAGAGGAAGATGGTGGCCACCAGGGGGAACACCATGCGGGCCTTGCCCTTGCCGATGACGCTTTCCACGAAGGTGAGCAACGTCTCGACGATGGTCTCCATCAGGGCCTGGAAGCGGCCTGGCACCAGTTTTGCCCGCCGAGTGCCCAGGAAGAAGATCAGGACGAGCACGATCATGGTCAGCCACGACGCCAGAATGGTATTGGTAATCGGGCCGACGATGTGGGAGGCGGCCAGCTCAATGTGGGGCTTCTCGATGAGGGGTTCGTCCATCAGGAGAGGCATGCCAAAGCTCTCCAAGAAGCCTATTCCGATGGGGCCGGTGAGGAAACCGACGATGGCGAGCACCAGCACCACCAGGCCCACCGGCAACAGTATCTTCTTAGACATGCCTGCTCTTGTTGCTCTGTCCCTTGTCGTCGGTGTTGTTCTGGCCCAGCCCGGGGGCGAGCATACGATAGAGGCCGTAGAAGCCCAAGGCTACCCCCCCCAAGATGCCCAAGAGCGAGAACAGGGGCACCGTACCCAGGCGGCGGTCAAGCCAGACCCCACCCAGGGTGCCCAGGACGATGCATAGGGCTATGTACCAGCCGACACCTACAAACTGGAGGGCCCAAACCCAACGTGGCTTCAACCGACTCCGGCCCCCCTGACCGTTTGCGCATTATATCACCAGGTGCTAGGGGGGTCAACCAAGCCCCGGAGCCTTCCGGGAATAGCGATTCAGCTTTGCCAGCTTCACCTGCGGGGTGAAACGGCGTGGGTCCCCTGTCATTCTGAGCCCTTCCGCAGAAGGGCGAAGAATCCGTATCCCCCTGTCTGTGCGCCCTCGCTGCACACGCGGGGCACGGATTCTTCGGTCGCTGCGCTCCCTCAGAATGACAGGTTAGTCGAGGAGCGGTGCATGCACAATCGCTACTCTTGGGCGAGCCTTGCGGGTTACGAGCCACCAGGCTATGGCGTGCGGCGGCCCATATTCAGCCAGGGCTGCCCGGCAACCGGCGTCAAGCCTGGGCACTCTCGTACGGTAGTGGACCTCACGGGAGCCGCAAAGGGGACCGGGTCAGGGCCGCAGCGGCGGCCTTCCCTGTGGACGGCAACCTTGGGACCAGATGGCTTTTCGTTCAGCTTGGTGAGAAACCGTGCCCTCCGGTGCGATGAAGCTTCGGACGTTCGCCCTGTTCTTGGAGACCCATGCTTGGTGCTGGGCCGGTAAGCCACAGAGCCATCGCTCACTAGTTGAAGCCTCCGTAGTCCCAGCATGACAGTTGAAGGTGTGAGCCGCGTGGGCGTTGTCTTGACAAAAGGGGAAAGAAGGGGTAGTTTCGGCGTGTCGTGGTAAGCACCCTGTAGGGGTGCACGGCTGTACGCCCTCACTCTGGATATGGGTCCCTGGCAGCATCTAGCGCGAGACGGAATGACAGATATCGGTCCCCAAGACAAAGGGCCCAAAATAGACAAGTTCGATGCCTTCGGGCAGTTGGCCCACGGTTACGACGTTTCCCTGGCCAGGGCCAACGCCCTGGCCCATGCCAAGAGGACCGTCGGCGAGTCAGTGGGCAAGGGGAAGGACCGCCATGTCCTGTTGTGGAAGGTGGACAAAGCCACCTGGGACGAGGACGCCGACTGCTTCTGCATCATCCTCAGCGCCGAACCCGACTGGGCCGAGGTCCGGCAGAAGGGGATGTGGGAGTACCACGCCGACGTAGCCGGCAATCTGCTCCCAGGCACACCCAACGTCGTCCAGGTCCTGCGCTACACCGCACGGCCTGTCGCCAGGGTGCGACGCCCGTGGCTCCCCGTACTGGGGGGCGTGGCTACCCTGGCCATCGTGGGCGTAGTGGGAGCCGTCGTTATCATGGCCCGGGCAACGCCGGCGCCATCGCCAACCCCAACCGCGACCCCGACAGCCGCACCCATAGCTACCCAGGCGCCCCCGGGCAGTGCTTCGGTGGCTATTATTCCGGAGGTCGGCGGCCAACTCGTAACGCCCAGCGGGGAGCTTTCAATCGCCGTTCCACCGGGGGCGATGGCCCGCCCGGTGCAGGTAGTGTACATCCCCAGAAGCGTGCAGGACGCCCCGCGTACCTTGGGCCTGAGCTTGCTGCGTGCCTTCACGCTCCAGGTCTCGGCAGACGGGGCTGTACAGCCTGAGTTCAGCTTCGCGCGGCCGGTGAGCATTCGCCTCAGGCTGACTGACTCAGAGCTCGAGGCTGTAGACGGGAGCTTATCCAGGCTGTCTGTGCACCACTATGATCCCGCCCAGGGCTCCTGGACCAGCCTGCCTACTCGGCCCGAGGATGAGCGGACAGTGACAGCGGAAGCGAGCAGCTTCTCCTGGTTTGCCCTGGGAGTAGTGGCGCCCAGGCCGACGCCAGAGCCCAACGCGACACGCACGCCAACGCCGTTACCAACCCCTACCGCTACGCCTACGCCAGCGCCGATGCCTACCCCCACACTGACGCCGGCTCCCGTAGTCGTCCCGACACCGACCGCAACGCCGGACGCCACTGCCAGGCCAACTCCGGCTGCCACGCCGGCGCCAACCGCAACGCCCATGCCTCCACCAACGTCCACGACCACGCCTTTGCCAGCGCCAACTCCGGTGGCGGCACGCACGCCCACGCCTATGCCTACGCCGCTGCCAACACCGACGCCAACATCAATGCCCACAGCCACGGTACCACCTACGCCCACGCCTGTGCCGCCCACTGCTACCCCTGTTCCGCCCACGCCTACGCCATTGCCAACGCCGACGCCAGTTCCAACACCTACCGCCGTGCCCACACCCATGCCACCCACCCCTACCCCCAGGCCGACGCAGACACCCTATCCAACCCTTGCGCCTTTGCCCAC
>ORJL010814500.1_pt1 | contig 84403 bp, 74 predicted proteins | sample 1779941 | NCBI WGS metagenome assembly ORJL01 (sample SAMEA104232317, study PRJEB22302) | groundwater metagenome | biome: forest; feature: aquifer; material: groundwater | place: USA | collected 2011-08-07 | depth 5.8 m | reverse complement strand
TCGGGAATCGGACTCCATCCGGAATGGGCCTGGAGTTGGCCCATGAACCGCCGGATCATCTATAACGGCGCCTCCGTGGATCGCCAGGGCAAACCCTGGAATGCCAAACGGGCCGTCATAACCTGGGACGGCAGCAAATGGACAGGCGATGTGCCGGACGGCGTCGGCAATCCCGGTTCGGGAAGGCCTCCCTTCATCATGAAGCCAGACGGGGTGGCCAGTATCTTCGGCCCGGGTCTGGCCGACGGACCCTTCCCGGAACATTACGAACCCCTGGAGAGCCCCCTGGCAAAGAACATCCTTTCTCCCCAAATGCATAATCCAGTGATCAAACGCTGGGATAAGCCGGGCGTGGGGACGGAGATGGATGTGGCCCGGAGCGCCGATCCCCTGCTGCCCATTGTCTGCACGACCATGCGGGTGAGTGAACACTGGCAATCGGGCGTCCTGACAAGGTGGCAGTCCTGGCTCGTGGAACTGCACCCCAACCTCTTCGTCGAAATGAGCCCAGAGTTGGCCAGGGAAAAGGGTCTCGCGACGGGTGACCGGGTCTTCGTCAGATCAGCCCGGGGCCAGGTCGAAGCCCTCGCCATGGTCACCCACCGGATAAAACCATTCATCATCGATGGGAAGATTGTCCATCAGGTAGCCCTGCCCTGGCATTTCGGCTGGTCAACATCGGCGACGAGAGCATACGGTGTGAAAGACAAGAAGCCGGAATTTTTTACCTTCGGCAATTCGGCGAACCGGCTGACGCCGACGATCGGAGACGGCAATACCATGATCCCGGAAAGCAAGGCCTTCATGGTCAATATCTTCCGAAAGGGGGAGTCCTAAAGGGTGGAAAAAATTAAGCTCATCGACGTGTCCAAGTGTATCGGCTGCCGAGGGTGCCAGATCGCCTGTAAACAGTGGAATCAACTGCCGGCAGAACTGACAGCGCCGAGCGGCGCCTACCAGAACCCACCGGACCTGCGGCCCCATACCTGGACCCTGATTCGCTACCGGGAAGAATTAGGACGGGACGGACAGGTAAAATGGCTTTCCTGGAAGGACGGCTGCCTGCACTGCACGGAAGCCACCTGTGTAAAGTTATGTCCCGTAGGCGCCCGGGTGCATCTGGATTATGGGGCCGTGGCCAGGATTGATGAAAAGTGCATCGGTTGCCAGTCTTGCGTGGTCGCCTGTCCTTTCGGCAAGCCCAAATACAGCCGGGAAGCAAACAAGGCCTACACGTGCAACCTTTGCCCGGAACGGATTCAGAACAATCTCCCCCCGGCCTGCGTCAAGGCTTGTCCCACGGGAGCGCTGAAGTTCGGGGAAAAGAGGGAAATGCTCAAGCTGGCCTACAAGCGGGTACAGGAACTGGGAGGAGATGCCTCCGTCTATGGGGATAAATTTTTCCAGGGGACCCATGTGGTATATATCCTGGCAGAGAAGGTCGCATTATATAGCAGCTTGCCTGCCGAACCGCAGGTCGCTTCTTCCGTCATTTCCTGGAAGGATTTGCTCCATCTGAACTGGTTAGGGGAAGCGGGCTCGGGACTGGCCCTCCTGGCGCTATCGTCTCTGTTCAAGCGCCGGAGCAGCCTCAACAAGGGCTCCTGACCCATTTCAATCCTTCAGCTTTTCTCCGTGATACTGCACCACCATCATCGTGATGTCATCGGACTGGGGAACCCCTTCCGAAAAAAGCTTTACCCTCTCCAAGATGCCACGGGTCATCTCCCGGATCGGCTTTTCCTTCAGCCCCTCGATCTCCTGCTGCAACCGTTCATCCGAGAAGGGGGCCAGGTCCCGGTCCATGGCTTCGGTCACACCGTCGGTATACAAAAAGAGGGAGTCCCCCGGCCCAAGGGTCAAGCGCTCCGCGGTATAGGTCACCCCCTCGAAGGCCCCCAGCACCAAGCCCGCTATCCCGTCGAGGTAGGTGACACTGCCGCCCCGGCGGATGACCAAGGGGGGGTTGTGCCCACCATTGGCATAGACAACCTCGCCCGTTTCCGTATTGAGGACCCCGCAGAAGACGGTCACGAACATGCTGGCTTCATTTCCCTCGGCGAGCTCATCGTTGACCTTGGCGAGGAATACCTCCGGACGGGTCTCCTCCCCGGCCACCGCCTTGATCAACGTCTTCGTGACAGCCATGAAGAGTGAGGCCGGGATACCTTTGCCGGAAACGTCGGCCATAACGAAGCAGAGGTGGGTACGGTCAATCGGGAAAAAATCATAAAAATCCCCTCCCACCTCCCGGGCCGGTTCGATCACCGCAAAGATGTCGAACTCCGGCCGGTCGGGAAAGGCCGGAAAGATCCGGGGGAGAATATTCATCTGGATCTGACGGGCGATGTTCAACTCGCTTTCGATCCGTTCCTTGGCCGCCGTCGTTTCCGTCAGTTCTTTTATCGCCTGCTCGACAGAAGCCAGCATGCCGTTGAAGATACTCCCAAGTTTGGCGACTTCCTCGGCGCCGTTCAGGTCCACCCGCGTGCCCGAGAGCCCCTCGTGCCGGATTTCCTGCATAACTGCGATCAGCCGCTTGATGGGATTCGCCAGGGAATTGGCCGTGTAGAGGGAGATGGCCATGGCGGCGGCGACAATGCCTGTGGACAGAAGGACGATGAGACCGATCAAACTATTGATCTGTTTGTTCATCGCGGCGATCTTCCGGTTGATTTCCGCATCGATATTATCGACATAGACGCCAGAGCCGATCATCCAGCCGAGCGGCTTGTAGAGCCGGCCATAGGAGAGTTTGGCGACCGGTTCCGTCAGCTTTCCTTGCACCGGTTTCGGCCATTTATAGTCGATAAAACCCTCGCCCCGGGCGTCCGCTGCCTCGACAAAGGCCTGGAAGAGGTTCTTCCCTTTGCCTAGGGCGCAGTTGAACTGGGGGTCATCCAGGACCTTGCCGTCCAGACTGGGCAGAGTGGCGTGCATGATCATCTTGGGATAAGGCCGGCCCATATCGTTGATCCAGAAGTAGCCGACGTCCTGGTCATAGCGCATCTGCCGGATATCGGCCTTGCTCTTCTCCAAGGCATCGGCGATTGCGTCATCCACGTAGACCCCGGTGCCGATGATCCAGTCCCATTCCTTGAAGAGCCTGACATAAGAGAGTTTCGGGACATTGGGAACGACGACGCCCTGGACAGGCTTTTCCCACAGGTAATCGACAAAACCGTCGCCCTTCGTCTTACAGGCTTCGATGAAGGCCGCGAAAAGAAACTGCCCTTTGCCGCGGGCACAAAACCAGCGCCGGTCCTTCTGATCGATGAGCCCCTCCAGCTTCGGCGTTATGGGATGCATGAGTATCGAAGTAGCCGGGAGCTTGGTGTCATTTATCCAGACGTAGCCGGTGCCGCGGTCATATCTGATCTTCCGGATTTCCTCCATGGCCTGGGCCTTTCCTTCTGCCAGAGCCAAACGGCCTTCCCTGACCAGCTTTGCCTTTTCTTTGGCAATCGCTTCGGCCATCTCGACGATATCGATCAAACGCGGGCCATAGCGTTTTTCCAGGAAGCGCATATCGCGAGCCTGGGAATAGTTGGCATCCAGGGTGGCATAAGCGATATCGACGGCATTTTTGAGCTTCTGTTCCACCTTCCGGAGCTCTTCCTGCCGGTACGCGGCGATCTCAGCCCCCTCCCTCCTCTTGATGGAATAGATGGACAGGGAGATGGTGACGAGAATGGAAATGATGATGATCGAGACGGTGGTCAGGAAGATCTGCTTCTTGATCTTCATTCTTTTCAGACGGCCAAAGACGGTCATAAGGTCCGATAACCCCATAGCGAGAGGAAGGTCAGAACATCTGTTCACGGGTCAGCGGGAGTATAAGAAAAACTGCCCGCTATGTCAAAGCAATAATGGTAGAAAAAAACAATGCAGCGCCGAAAAATTTGGTATATATCCTAGTGGCAAACTATTGAATACAGTAGGGAGGAGCGTCATGATGAAGGTATCACCTCTAGTCGATGAGACCTTGGCCAAAGCCTGCGGGGCCGCGGCTATCTTTACCCAGTTTGATCAGGAACAGGTCGACCGGATCGTCCGGGCTGTCTTTGAGGCGGGTTTATCACAGAGGGTCAAGCTGGCCAAGATGGCCTGCGAAGAGACGGGCCTCGGCAAATGGCAGGACAAGGTCTGGAAGAATGTCCTGGCCACCCTCCATGTGTACGACGATATCAAGCACCTGAAAACCGCCGGCATCATTTCCGAAGACCCCGTTTCCGGGATTACGGAGATCGCCCAACCGCTCGGACCGATCTTGGCCATTATCCCGGTCACCAACCCGACGTCCACCACCTTGTTTAAAATTATTATCGCCCTCAAAACGCGGAATCCCATCATCATCAGCGGCCACCATCGGGCCACCGGGTGCTGCCGCGAAACGGTCCGGATCTGTTACGAAGCCGCCCTCCGGGAAGACGCTCCCGAGGATTGCATCCAATTCTTCGATCGCGGCTCTCGGGAAGAAACACGGGAGCTCATGTCCGACCGGCGCCTGGCCCTGATCCTCGCCACGGGCGGGGAAAGCGTGGTCAAGGCCGCCTACAGTTCCAGCACCCCGGCCATCGGCGTTGGCGCCGGCAATGTCCCCGTTTTCATCGAAAGAACTGCCGAAATACCCTTTGCCATTGACCAGATACTGCTCTCCAAGACCTTTGATAACGGTACCGTCTGTGCCAGCGAACAGGCCCTGGTGGTCGATAGCGAGATCTCCCGGCAAGTGCGGGAGGAACTGGTAAAACGGAAAGCCTATTTCCTCACGCCCGAGGAGATCAAACTCCTGGATGCCGTGGCCTACGACCGGGAAAAACAGGTCATGAACGCCGCTATTATCGGGCAGTCCGTGGCCAATATTGCAAAAATGGCGGGATTGGCGACGATACCCCCTGATGCCAGCCTGCTCATTGCGGAACTGGACGGCATCGGGGAAGAAATCCCTCTTTCCTCGGAAATTCTCGCCCCGATCCTTGCCTATTACGAAGCCGATTCCCTGGACCATGCCGTCAACCTCTGCATCGACATCAATTATCATGGCGGCATGGGCCATACGGCCAGCATTTTCTCCAATGACGACGAGAAGATAAAACAATTCGCCATCTTGATGAATGCCGGGCGCGTTCTCGTCAACACGCCCTCGTCACAGGGCGCCGTCGGCGGCACGTTCAACACCCTGCCCACATCCTTTACCCTGGGTTGCGGTACGGGAGGGAAGAACATCACCACGGACAACATCACGGCCCGGCATCTCCTGAACATTCAACGGATCTGCCGCAGGCGGATTAACGAGCGCATGGGACAGCTGGAAGAAAAAATGCTCTTCGACGAAGAGATTGCGGCCGCGGCCATCGAAAAGGCCTACTACAGGAACTATTGAGAAGAATTTACAGATGGGGAAAGGGAACACATGGAACCGGAAGAAAAACTCATTGATTTTAAGGAAAGTCCCGAGGAGCTGACCTGCATTTTTTTAAGCCGCATGGACACCCTGACCACGGCCAAAGTTGATAAAGCGTTCCGGGAAAAACTGGCAACGCTGGCGGGAAGAAGCATCGTCTTTGACTTGGGAAAGGTGGATTACGTTGCTTCCTCCTTTCTGCGCTTCTGTGTCGTGGCCGCGAAAGAAGGCAAGGGGAAACTTGCCATCATCAATATTATGCCGGCGGTGCGGAAGGTACTGAAGATCGCCGGCTTCGAAAGTATCGCCGAGCTTAGGTAGTGTCCATCCGGAAACTCCGGATGAGACACTATTGGTTTCCAATTCGGAAACGAGGGATTTTGCGTCCTGGCTAGGAAATCAAGGGGTTACGCGGGGGCGTACACAGCGTACGCCGCACAAGGAAACCCGCAGATTGACACCGCCAGGGCGGAAAAGAACCGTTTCCGGATGGAAACTAGGTAGCTGGCCTTGGGTGGATAGGGTATTCCCTGGAGATCGGTCTTATGCTTTCCGGACGATCAAAGTGAGGACATTCCGGTCCCCTTCCCGGCGGTAGGTTACCTCATCCATCAGCTGCTTCATCAGGAAAATCCCCAGCCCGCCAATTTCCCGTTCCTCAGGTTGGGCCGTAATATCGGGATCAGACAATTGCGTGACGTCAAAGGGCAGGCCGGAATCGACAATTTCCATAATGAAGCGCTCCTTGTCGAGCCGGCAGGTGAGGGCCGCCTCGCCCGTTTTTTCCGGGTAGGCATAGTTACAGATATTGACAAAGGCCTCCTCGATGGCCAGTTCCATCTCCCCAATCCTTTTTTGGTCAAATCCCTGGGATCGCGCACAGTCCGACACCGCCTTCAGCAATTCTTCCAAATGCTCCAGTCTGGCGGGGAGCACCGCAGAGAGCAAAGTTTCCATTTTATCCCATCTCATTCCATCGTCTTGAGGGCGGCCTCTTCTGAGTCAAAGGTGGTAAAAATAGAGAGGAAACCCGATATTTTGAAAACCTCTTGCACCGTACCCCCCAAACCGGCAAACACAATCTTTCCCTGCTTTTCTTTCAGTTTCTTCGCCGTGGCCAGAATGCTGCGGAGACCGGCGCTGCTGATATATTCGAGTCCGCTCATGTTTAAAAGAAAGAGCGTTTCTCCCTGATCTATCAAGGCAGCAAGCTTTCTTTCCAATTCGGGGGCCGTGACGGCGTCCAGTCTGCCTTGTACTGAAACAACAATGACTTGTTTTTCTTTCCGCGTGGTAATTTCCATATTGTTTTCCCCCTTCTGTAACGTTGATGGTCTGTGCGGCGAGCATAACACAAGCGGGGCGTAAGCACCAGAAGAACAAGGGTCCGCATTGACGGGACAGTCAAAATCCTTCTTGACACAGGTGATCCTTCGTCAGATAAAGAACGGGAGAGACAGAGGGACAGGAAAAGCAGGAACTGCAGCTCGCTAAAGGCTGCCCGTTCGAGCCACCCGGGAGGCAGGGAGAATGTTTGCATGCACCATCACGGAAGCTAACACCATCAAATGCATTGCTGCCGAGGGTCGTATCGACGCCCTCAGTTCGGCAGATATTCAGAAGGTCTTCGATGAGCTGATCCTCGCCGGTGAACGTACCCTCCTGGTGGACATGACGTCCGTCAACTATGTAAGCAGCGCCGGCCTGCGCATCTTCATCTTCACCCAGAAAGAGCTGAAAAAGGTGGGAGGGGAGATACTCCTGCTCGGGATGGCGCCTTCAGTTGCGGAAGTTTTCCGGATGAGCGGTCTGACGGGCTTGTTTCGCATCATAAGGGAGCGAGGGGAAATCGATGCGTTGCTTGATAAAGGTGCCGCCGGCCGCAATGTCGTCACCCGGGAAGTTGCGGGCGTGCTCCTGGAGTATGCGGAAAGTGCGCCGCAAAGGGGTTCCCTCTTTGTTATCGGGTCTCCGGACAAGACGGAGACCTCCTCCTACGGGGAAAAGGATGTCGTCCCGGTAAAGGCGGCGGCAATTCAATCGGGATGCGGTTTTGCAACCTTGGGAGAGGCCTATGAGGAGTACAAGACCTTTTTCGGCGAAGCCATGGTCGTCAACGGCAGCTTCTTCTTTTACCCGGCCGTGCCCTATCCCTCCGTCGATTTCTTAATCAACGCCCGCCGCGACTCCGGTCTTACCTACAAATTTCTCCATGGCTTTGGCTTCAATGGCCCCTACCGGTATGTCCTCTCATTTCAGAGGAAGGAGCAGTCTGTGGGGCTCACGTCCCTTATCGACGCCTTTTTTCGCATCTCCCGGGCGGATGTCTTAGGGATTACCATGATAGCCGAGACCGAGGGGTTTTGGGGCATGCACGTAAAAAAGGTCCCCCTTGGCGAGCAGAAGCCTATAAACGGCAAGAGCATTTTCGACAGTGACAATTTTTCCGACTGGATCGATTTCCCCGTGGAAGCATCTTTTGCCAAGCACATTACCCTGGCCACAGGCATCGCGGTCCGGGACAGGCGATCTCTTTCCCCGGAATGGCGAGCGCTTGTTTCCGAGGAGAGCAACTTCCACATCCATGGCGGGATTTTCGAAAAGGCACCCTTGGGAAAGAACATCGGTGACTTCGACAAAGAAGTGTTGCGTATCTGTGACGAACTGAGAGTTTACAAGGTCCAGCACGTGCTCGGCCGCACGCGGTTCTCCGGCGGCATGGCCGCCATTGTTGAGCTAGAGGTGTAAGCATGGAACTCTGGTTAGGCGCATTGAGTCTGGGATTTCTCTACGCCTTCATGGCCATGGGCGTCTTTATCACCTTCCGCATCCATGACTTCCCCGACATCACGGTGGATGGCAGTTTCGTTACCGGGGCGGCGGTGACCGCCGTGCTCATTGTAGCCGGTGTAAATCCCTTGGTCGCCATCGGCCTGTCTTTCCTGGCCGGAGCATGCGCCGGCGCCATTACGGCCTTTATCCATACGAGATTCAATATTAACGGTTTGCTTGCCGGGATACTCGTGATGACCGGCCTTTATTCGATCAACCTCCACATCATGGGAAAATCGAACATCCCCCTGCTCAATCAACCGGGGATCGTGAGCTATCTCAAGCACACCAATCCGGGGCTGCCGAACGAGATATGGTTCTGTCTGGTCTTCCTGGGCGTGATCGCCGTCTTTTGGGGTCTGGTCGCCCTCTTCTTTAGAACCGATTTCGGCATCACCATGCGGGCCACGGGCAACAACCCCATCATGGCAGCGGCGTCAGGCGTCAACGTCAATGCTGTCAAAACCCTGGGGATTGCTCTTGCCAATGGACTTGTCGGGATATCGGGAAGTCTTGTCGCCCAGTATCAGGGTTTTGCCGATATCGGCATGGGTATCGGCTCCATCGTTTTCGGACTCGCCGCAGTGATCATCGGGGAGTCGGTTATCAGAACAAGGTCGATGCACAGCCGGGTCCTGAGTGTGATCATCGGCTCTGTCTCCTTCCGGCTCATGGTCGCCTTTGCCCTTTACGCGGGCTTGAATCCGATCGATCTGAAACTGGTCACCGCCCTTTTCGTCCTGGTCATCCTCGTGGCGCCAAAAATGATCCAAAAAAGAGACGGGAAAGAGAGCCGGCCAGGGCGGCCGATACGCAAAATCATCCCCCTCCGCAGGCTCGCGATCAGCCTCGTCTCCCTAGCCCTTATCCTCGTCGCCGGCCTGACCCTCTACAGATTTTCCGGCCGGATATTACCGGGACATTCCCCGCAGCTGAAGATAGGCGTTGTCCAGTTGAGCGATCACGGACTGCTCAACGTTACCCGGGACAGTTTTCTCGCAGAGATGAAGCGGCTCGGCTACGATGAGCAAAGGAACGTGAGGTTTTACGTCGAAAATGCCAACGGGGATATGATGACGGTAAATTCCATCCTCGACAAGTTCCTGCTGGAAAAGGTGGATATCGTTCTTCCCATCTCCACGGGCTGCACCCAGGCCGCCATTAACAAGATAACCGATCGGCCGGTCGTCTTTGCCACGGTGGCCAACCCTTTCCTAATCGGCGCCGGCAAGTCGGAGACGGACCACCTTCCGAATGTGACCGGGGTCTACGGAGCGGCGCCGATGGACACCATGCTGGAGTTCGTGACGGGGGTCCTGCCCGGGAAGGTAAAAATCGGCTGCCTCTGGGACCCCTCACAGCAAAACGCCGTATATAATGTGGACAGGCTGAGAGATGCCGTAGCGCAGAACGGAAACATTACCTTCCTGGGCACTACCGTCGCCGGCTCGTCGGAGGTCTACGAGGCAGCTGCCTCTCTTGCCGGCAAAGGCATAGACGCCTTTGTGCTTGCCCCCGACAATATCGTCTATTCCGCCTTCGAATCGATCGTGAAGGCAGCGGGGCCCAGAAAAATACCCATCTTCCTGAGCGACATAGAACGCCTCAAGGACGGGGCTCTCATTGCCTGCGGCTATGACTATACTTCGAGCGGTATCCAGGCGGCGCACCTCGTGGACCGGATCATCAAAGGGGAGAATCCGGCGAGGATCCCCTTGGAAAGATACAGTAAACTCACCGTCGGCCTTAACCTCAAGGTGGCGAAAGAACTGGGTATCACAATCCCGCAGGACCTGATCGCCCGGACCACCCTTACGTATGGCGGCGACGAGCAGAAGGAGGCCCGGCCAAGACGGCTGGCCCTCTTCGTCTTTTCCGATAGCCCCGTCCTGAAGCTCACATCTGACGGCGTGCTCGCTGAGCTGAAAAGGAGCGGCACCCTCCAGAGATACAATTTGACGGTCGATCTGAAAAACGCCCATAACGACTACGCTACGGCCCAGGCCATTGTGCAGGACATTGTGCGCCGGAAGTACGACTACCTCGTCACTGCTTCCACGCTCGCCCTGCAGGTCGCCGCAAACGGGAACAAGGAGATACCCCACATTTTCGGCACCGTGACCGATCCCTACCGGATGGGTGTAGCCAAGAATGCGCGCGATCATCTCCCCAACATTACGGGCGTGGCAACCTTTCAGCCCGTCAAGTCGACGCTCCAGGCCATGCGGGCCATCTTCCCCAAGGCAAAGCGTATCGGCATGGTTTGGAACCCCGGGGAGGCGAACTCCGAGGCCTGTACCCTGAAGGCGCGCGCCGCAGCCAAGGAATATGGCTTTGAGCTGATAGAAAGGACCGTAAGCACCACCGATGAAGTCAAGGACGCCGTGGCGGCGGTCTTAGGCAAGGGTATCGACCTTTTCTTTACCTCGGGCGACAATACCATGATCCTCGCCCTGGTCTCCGTGGCCGGCGTTTTGCAGTCTCAAAGAGTGCCCTATTTTACCAACGACCCCTCAGATGTTGAGCGGGGCGCTTTTTTCTCGATCGGCGCCGACTATTTCGAGGTCGGTGTGGAGACGGCAAAAATGGCAACCCGGGTGATTGCCGGCGAAGAGACAAGAAATGTCCCGATCCGGGAATTCGTCCCCGAGAAGGTTGGGATAAATCAAGCCCTGGTGAAGCTCTACGGAGCAACAATCCCGGAGGGCCTGTTTCAGAAGGCCTCCGTCGTGAAGAGGTAGGGGATGATAGAGCTGAGAGACATCCACAAGAAGTTCAACGCCGGCACGGTTAACGAGGTTTATGCCCTGCGGGGCGTCAGTCTAACCATCGCTCAAGGCCAGTTCGTGACGGTCATCGGGACCAACGGCTCGGGCAAGTCCACCCTGCTCAGCATGATGGCCGGCACCGTTCTGCCGGATTCCGGAACCGTCACCGTAGCGGGAAGAGATGTTACGAAAAAAAGGGATTTCGAGAGAGCGCGCTTTGTGGCCCGGGTTTTTCAGAACCCCTTCATGGGGACCGCTCCTGACATGTCCATTGCCGAGAACCTCCTGGTAGCCTATTTGCGGGGCAAAAGGCATTATCCGAAAATTGGGCTCACCAGAGAACGTCTCGACTTCTTCAAGTCCCGGATCGGGGAACTCGAAATGCAGCTTGAAGAAAGGCTCGAGACGATCATCGGGTCCCTTTCCGGAGGACAGCGCCAGGCCGTCAGTCTGCTGATGGCCACCATCCGGGAGCCTAAAGTGCTCCTTCTCGATGAACATACGGCCGCCCTCGATCCCAAGTCCGCTTCCCAGATTATCAGATTGACGAAGACCTTCATTGAGCGGGGGAAACTGCTTACCAGTATCATGGTAACGCACAGCATGCAGCAGGCCCTGGACCTGGGAGATCGCCTGATTATGATGCATCAGGGCAAGATCATCGACGACATTCCCCAAAAGGACAAGGAACGCCTCACCGTGGATGACCTCCTCAACAAGTTCGGTGACCTGCGCAAAACCGAGAAACTTACCGACGAGATCATGGAGCAGTTGAAGCGGGAGTATTTATGAGGCAATCCCTTTAGTGTTTTCCCCTTTATGTAACCTCGACTGTCTGCGCCCAGTCCGTTCTCACCAGTTCCAGAATTGCCCTGGCTCTATCGGAATAGAGCTGAATCCCCTCCCAGTTGGGGCGTCCCGTAATCTTTTGCATCAGCATACCGTCCGCATCAAACCAGCGGGGCAATAGTCCGCCCAGGAAATACCCGCGCTCCTTGAGGTTGCCCACTACCCGGCTGATCCATGGGCAGGACAGGTTTATCCAGACTTGCAGGACCAGCGCCCCCTGTTCCAGAACCGCCTGTTCCTGCGCAGCGAACGCACGGGCAAAGTCCGCCCCTGCGGCATGAACGGCGATGCGCGCCACGCCGGCAAAAGCAAAAAACTGCGCCTTTAGGTCTGTGGCAGAGTCAGGCAGAAAATCGTTATCAACAAATTCAAGGTGGCGCCGGTCGTCCAGACCGTCATAGAGCAGGCGGAAGGCTTCTTTATAGACAATCGGTAAACAAACCCTCTGGGGTTTTGGGATGAGAGTTTTGAAATCCACCAGCGAGGACACCCGGCCGGTAGCGCTCTTTTCTTGATCATAGGCAGAGGCGGGCATGAGGTCGACCTCCAGGGCTTGCGTGATCCATCCCTGGCGGGAAGTAGCCCTTTGCGAGAAGAGATGATTGCAGACCGACTCGCCAAAGATGGCTTCGACGTTGAATTTCCTGCTTCCCACTTCCTGACCGTGGGCAATCAGCCTGGAAAAAATCCCCTTGCTTCCCCGGTAGGCAGGATGTACCAACCCCGCTCCCGATTCATAGATGCGGTTATGGGGTGTGCTCTGATAAAGGGCATTGTGACCCACAATGTCGCCTTTGGGTGTACGGGCCACCGTGGAGATGGTCCGGCCGGCGGCATTTTCCCTCCGCAGGATTTCCGGCTGCAGAAATGTTTGTATCGGGTAACCGCTGCCGTACACAATCCGGAAAAGCCCGGCTACGCCATCGGCATCTTCCGGCCGGAAAAGATCGATCTCGATTTCCTGTCCCGGTTTGATAACATCTTGGATATTTTCCTGATTCATGATTTTTCATTCCCCTTTCCATCACCCCCGGGGCAAGCGCCAGAGAGCAGCGGAGTAAGCGCCAGAGAAACAAGGGTCAAGCATGCGCACAGGTAATAGAGTCCCCGGAAGCTGCTGTGCGTCAGTACGAACGCTCCTGCCAGGGGGCCTAAAAAGAAGCCGCCCTGAAACATCTGGACTCCGAGGTTGGTGTTGAGGCCCCGGAAAGGAACCGGAGAAATATCGAACATCAAGGCATTGAGCACCGGCATGACAATCCCCCATCCCAGACCGAGAAATACGCCGAGAGCATAGAGTGCCGTCTCCCCGGAGATGTGGGCCAAAGCCAGGTATCCTGCTGTTACGGCGGCAAGGGAACCGGCAACCAGGGGCACCTTGTTCATCTTGTCAAAGAGTGGCCCAGCCACAAGGCGGATGCCGATTTCGCTCACCGTGGAGAGGGTAAAGAAAAGGCCGGGATTGGCAATGCCTATCTCACCGGCATAGCTTTCGAGAAAGAAAAAAACCGGCGTAAAACTGGAGTAAAGGAGAAGCATGATCACCAGCAGAACAGCAACACGCTTATCCTTAAGATTCCCGGCCAGGTCTTGTAGAGAAAGGCGCGAGGGAGCCCATCCCTGTTCTCCGGCGGGTGAGGTCTTAATCGCCAGGGAAAGTGGTAAGACGAGGAGCATAAGCAAGGCTGCCGCGTTGAGTACCGGGAGCAAGCCGCCCATACTGCGCGTTACCTGGTCCAGTACCGGGGGAACGACAGCAAACGGCAGCAGGGTGATGACGGTCACGAGACCGAAAGCCTGGCCGCTTCTTGACGGGGGTATGAGGCTGACTAGAGAAGCGTTCAGGGCAGCTCCCAGGACAACATAGGTGATCCCGTGCACGGCCCGGACCAGAACCATGCTCCCGAGGTCTCCGGCAAGATTGTACGCCCACAATGAAAGGGTCACCCCCGCGGTGCTCACGAGCACCCAGAGGCGCGCATTGCCGGTATGAAGAAAAGGACTGATGAAGGGACGGATAAGCAAGCCAGTAATAGAAAAAAGGGCTATGAGAAAACCGTGCCATTCCGGCCCGATGGGCAGGCTCTGGAGGTAACGGTAGAATTGGAAAAAAATTGCCATGTTGCAGAAGGTCAGAAAGGCAATGCCGTTGAGGGCCAAAAATTCTTTTGTGAACAACCGTTCAGGTGGCGACATCGGAGATCCTTTATTTCCTGTCTTCATGGCCTGTTGCGGCAATAATCCGCCTCAATAGCTCGGGCGGATTCATATCAGATTGCTTGGTAATTTGCCTCAGCGCTCCGCCTCGAGCAGTCGCAACAGCAACCTCCCCGCAACAGTATGACGATAGAGGGCCGTTGCCCGAGTATCGTTGATGGGAGAAATCGCGTCTCTTACCAGGGGCAGGACGTCATCCAGCGTCTCCCGGGATAAAGATCGTCCCGTGAGCATCGCTTCCACTGCCGTGGAAGTGGCGATCGTCGGCGCCACACTCCCCCAAGCAAGCCGCACCCCTTCAATAATGCCCGCCGCCGACACCGTAAGGAGTGCCGCCAGGCTCACCAGGGAAATAGCCAGGGCATTCCTCTGCCCCACTTTTTCGAAATGCTGGATGGTGAAAGGGGGATGGCTATTCAGCCAAACGCCAGCCAGAATTTCTCCCTGCCCCAGCCGTGTTTTTCCCGGTCCCAGAATGAAATCCTTCAACGCCATGCGTCGCGAGGAATTACGGCTCCGGATTTCCAGCTCGGCGTCGAGCGTGTAAAGGGGGGGAAGAGCATCCCCGGCTGGCGAAGCGGTGCAGATATTGCCCCCAATCGTCCCGGCGTTTCTGATCTGGGGAGAGCCCAAACATGTAAGTCCTTTTACCAAGATGGGAAAATTGCGGCTTATTAGTGGATCGGCAAGCAAGCTGGTGTGCGTGGCGCAGGCGCCGAGAAAAACTTCATCTGCTCGTTCTCTGACCCCCTGGAGTTCTTCTATCCGTTCCAGGCACACCAGGGAAGGCGGCTTGCTACGGCTTTGCCGAAGCCTGACCAAGAGATCGGTCCCCCCCGCATAAACGATCGCTCCCGGTGTTTCTGCGAGGATGTCCCATAACCGGTCGAGATCCGGAGGTAGGAAGACATGACTCATGACGCTTCTTCCTTCCCCGGGGCGTGGGAAGCTTCTTCCACCGCATCGATGATCTTCTGATAACCCGTGCAGCGGCAAAGATTGCCGCTCAACCCCTTACGGATTGCCTGGCGGGTGGGGGTCGGGTTGCACCGGAGAAGATTAACGGCAGCCAGGACCATCCCGGGCGTACAGAAGCCGCATTGCACGGCCCCGTGCTCGATAAATGCCTCCTGCACGGGATGGAGGACATCCCCTGTCGAAAGCCCTTCGATAGTCGTGATGCTGCATCCTGCAAGCTGGGCGGCGAGCATCAGGCAGGAAAGCCTGCTTTCCCCGTTCACCAGGATGGTGCAGGCCCCGCATTCCCCGGCGCCGCAACCTTCTTTGGTTCCCGTGAGGGCCAGATCTTCGCGCAAAAGATCGACCACCCGCCGATCTGACGGAACGTCAAGCTGCATTTCCCGGTTGTTCAACAGGAAGGTAATCTTCATGGCCCGGCACCCGCGCCGCTTTTTTCCGCGAGCGCCTGCAAGACCCGTTCGGCAGTCAAGGGATAATGAAATATCCGCACACCACAGGCATCGGCCAGGGCGTTGGCTACCGCGGGAAGCGGGCCATCTATGGCGATCTCTCCGGCGCCCTTCAAGCCGAACGGGCCCGTCTCTTCAGGCAGTTCAACGGCGAGGGATTGCATATCGGGAATGTCCAACGAGGTGGGGATAATGTAAGTGCTCAGGTCTGGGGTTGCCATCTTGCCTTTTTCCACAACAAAATCCTCGGAGAGCGCATAGCCGAGGCCCTGAGCAATCCCCCCCTGGATCTGCTGCTCGACTATCTGTGGATTGATGATACTGCCGCAGTCGCTGACCGCAAGATAATGCTTAACCTCTACCTTACCCGTGAGTTCATCAACCTCAACGCAAGCCAGATGAACGCCGTAGGAAAATATACGGTGGGGAATACCGTGCAATTGCAGGTTCTGGTCCGCTGTCGGTCGTTCTGATGCCACGGGAGCTTGAAAGTTGAAAACACTGACCCTTTCCGCCTCAGTGAGAATAGCCGCCACCTGTAACAGAGGGATCGACTGCCCCGTTTGCCCATGCACGAGGAAACCGGGAGCCATCGTCAAATCCTCCCTGTCGCCGGCCCCGCTTTCGACCAGCGAAGCCGCGCGTTGCACGATACGTGCCTTGAGCGCCTGCGCTGCACCGATGAGGGCATTCCCGAAGGTATAGGTGGTGCGACTGGCCGAGGCGGAGCCGGAGGGAAGCGTCTTTTCCGTGTCCGGCTGAACCAGTTCCAGGTGGTCACTGTCCTGATTCAGGATACTGCCGGCAATCTGGAGATAGGTGGCCGCATTACCCTGGCCCATGTCGACGACGCCGGAAAAAACACGGAAGATGCCTTGCTCCGTGAGCTCAATTTTGGCGTTGCCATAGTCGGGAACAAGGGGGCCATAACCCATGGCGTGCATGACGCAGGCGAGTCCAACGCCACGTCTCCGGAAGGAGCGGGCCGAGGCTTTCCAGGTCTCCCGCTCCTGCCAAAGATCCTGTCCGGCCAGGAGGGCAAGGCAATCATGCAGACCCGTTGAACTTGTCAACGTCACCCCCACGGGATTCTTGTCCCCCCTCTGTACGGCATTGCGCAGGCGCATTTCCAGGGGGGATAATCCCAAGCGGGCCGCGGCCATGTCCAGCATCTGCTCCATGGCCGCCGTGACCTGGGGAACGCCGAAGCCCCGAAAAGCCCCGCCCAGGGGATTATTCGTGTAGACGCTCCAACCTCTCAGTCTGGTGTGAGGGATCCGGTACGGCCCGCCCGCGTGTTCCAGACCAAGAGCCAGGACCGCCCCTCCCAGATGGTCATAGGGCCCGGTATCATAATAAATTTCCGCAGCAAGGGCATGCAGAGTTCCATCCGCTTTGACGCCCAATCGATAGTGAAGGCACCCCTGGTGACGCTTTGCCCCGGCAAGAAAGCTTTCCTCGCGAGACCATTGCATCTTGATGGGACGGCCCGGGCAATGGATTGCGGCCAGGCCGAGCAGACTTTGCACGGTAATCCCATCTTTACCCCCGAAGGCGCCTCCACAGTAAGGAGCAATGATGCGGATCTTTTCCAAATCCCATCCCAGCGCCTTAGCCACCTCAGCCCGATCCCGAAAAGGAGTCTGCGTAGAGACGATAATCTCCAGATGTCCGTCCTCCTTGAGAATGGCGATGCCCCCTTCGGTTTCCAGGTAAGCATGCTCCTGGCGGGGGACCTCAAAAAAAGCCTCTACCTCCACATCGCACTCCTTCAGAGCCGCTTCTCCCCTGCCAGCCTTCAACTCGCCCTTCAGCAATACATTTCCTTCGGCGTTGTCCTCATGAACCAGGACAGACTCCGGTGCCAGAGCCCCTTCCATGGTAAAGACAGCCGGCAACGGCTCGCACTCGACAGCAATCAAGTCTAGGGCTTTATCCAACGCCGCCCTGTCCTCAGCCACAACCAGGACAACCGCGTCGCCACAATACCTCACCTTGTCGTCCACCAAAACCGGCTGGTCCTGCCGGATCACCCCTTGTCGGTTTGAACCGCGTACGTCGCAGCAGGTGAGCACCGCGCGGACGCCGGCATGACTGCGGGCGCCTTCCAGTTCCATGCTTTTTATCCGGCCATGGGGAATGCCGGCGCGCTTCACACCGGCCCAGAGGAGCTGATCGCCATAATAATCGGAGGCATACTTTTCCCCGCCTGTTACCTTGCCGTAGGCGTCCACACGAGAGGTTGCTCTGCCGATCTCCAGAATATTTCTTTCCGTGTTTTTCATGATTCAGCAAGAATAGCTTGCAATGCTCTTATGAAGGCTTCCATGGCTTCATGGGTACCGACGCTCACCCGGATCCAGTTGGGATACCGGAAACCCGTCATGGAGCGGACCATGACTCCCTGGGCCATGAGTTTCCGGTAAGCGAGGGTGTCACTCATCGGCAGTTTGATCATCAGATAGCATCCTTCACCGGCTTGTGTTTCCAGACCCAACCTTGTAAACTCCCGGGTGAGAAAGGCCTTCTCCCTGTTCACCAGCTCTCTGGTTGACCGGATATGTTCATCGTCATCAAGCGCGGCCAGCGCCGCTTCCTGGGCGACACTATTCACCGAATAGACCACACAAGTGCGGCGGATGATATTTACCGCCTCCAGATTGCCGGCCAGATAGCCGATGCGCAACCCCGCCAGGCCGTACATCTTGGAGAAGGTCCGAAAAACAATCAGGTTGGGATATTCCCGGAGCAGTTTCATCCCGTCCGGACAATCGCTTTTTTCCACAAATTCGATATAGGCCTCATCGACGACCACGATTTGACGGCCGGCGATCGCCTCCAGAAATCGTCGGAGCGTCATCTCATCCCAGTAGGTACCCGTCGGATTGTTCGGGTTGCAGACAAAGAGGATTTTTGTCCGTTCATCAATTTGATCCAGCATTCCCTGATCATCGAAGCGGAAATCCTTGAGGGGTACCAGCCGGGCTTGAAACCCGGAAAACTCAGCCACCCATTCGTAGACGGCAAATGTCTTGTCCGCCGTGACGATGTTGTCGCCCTCCTGGCAAAAGGCTTTTATGACAAAGGCGATCACCTCGTTTGCCCCATTGCCGACCAGGAACTGGTCCGGCATCAGACCGTGCCTGTCCGCAAGTTTTTGACGCAGATAATAAGAATCGCCGCTCGGGTAGATGGCCGCCCGGGGCGGACTGAAACGGCGCAGGGTTTCCCGAGCCGCCCGGGGCGGGCCCAACGGATTCTCATTGTTATTCAGGCGATAGAGATGGTCGCAGCCATAGAGCTTCATCAGCTCCCGGTCGGGCTTGCTGGGAATGTAGGCCTCGAAGTTCTTTACATAATCCGGCACCAGCTTTTCAAAAGATATGCTGTCGCTGCCCATTACTTGCCTTCTGCGTATTGAAAAACGACGACATCGGCTTCCCCGCCATAGGGCAGGATCAAACGGGGGCGGAACTTATTTTCCAGCAGAGCCTGGATCAGATTGGCCTGCCAGGCATGGGCGAGATCCGCTTCAAAGAAAATATTGCGCAGGTTCTCAGCCTTCAAGACTGTGACGTGCTGTGCCAGGTTGTCGGCAAAATCCACACCATCCCAGATCGCCCGCAGTGTTACCAGCCCATTGGCCCTGTCGAACTGAGTGGCAAGGACAGAAAAGGCGGGCCGCTGCTCGCCTCCGTACCTGGTGAGCCGGAGCTCGCGGGCAAAGAACAGGCGCCGGTACTCGGCCTGCAGGAAATCCACCAGGTCGGGATGGGTCCACACCCGGCAGCCCAAATCTTCGTTTAGTTGCCGGTAGTAAATGGAACGGGGCGTTGTCACTCCGTCCGGTTGTATAAAATCAATTGTTCCTAAAGACTCAAAGTATCTCCGGGGCAGCTCCGGGGTGGCCTCACGGTGCAGTAACCCGATGGCATCAGTTTTTGCAATCCGTCCCAGGCAAGCATCCAGCAGGTCGTCAGCCAGCTCCGTACCGGACGGTTGATGGAACAGGTAAGGACCGAAGGATTCGATGGTCTTGCTTCCGACCGTGCGCCAGAGGACACCGCCGCCGATATACCCTTCATTGCTTATCGCCAGCGCAGCACCATACTCGTCACTGGCGATCATATCCACCATTTTACCGGGAAGGCGGAAGGCGGGAAGGGAGGCATTCCCTGGATAGTGAGCCGCAACCAGGCGGCTGAAAAGATTAAGGCTTTCCTGATCGGGTGTCTTGAGGACAAAACTCTGGCCCGGCTTAATTTTCGGAACATCCAGATCGGCAAGCTCGGGATAGGACTTTTCTTTGATTAGCACCAGCTCCAGCCCCAGTCGGGGGGTGCCGGCAATATGGAAGCGATCCACGGTCCTCGAGGCAATCAGCAATCCCATTTCGTTCAGGCTGTCCGTGTCATCGAAGGATACCCGAGCCGTGAGATTAAACGCCCGGGGATTGAATTCCGAATCCTTAAACAGGAATCTTACCTGGACATAATATTTGCCATCCGTCGCCTCAACGGTGATGGGCTCGTCGAGCCGGCCCGTGTGACAGAGGTACACAAAAATCTCTTCACAAGCCAGGGTGAGCCTCATCGCACTATCTCTGTCCAAGCCGAAGGCCTTGGCCGACTCTTCGGAAAAGGTGGTTGCCAGTGGCACATAGCCGGGATTCAGGTAGATGTGGAGAGACAATTTTGTCTTTCGATCTTTCACCTACAACCTCGCTAGCACAATTTCTCCGCGAGCAGACGTCCGTATTGCCGGATCGGCTCCTTGATTTCCAGGAGCCGCAAGGCGCCCCAGATCTTGGCCAGGTTGCTCGTCACCACGGGGATACCCAGATCCGTTTCCACCTGATGGGCGATGAGCGACGTGGGCCAGTTGGCGCAGGGGACGATGATCCCCTCGGCCTGGCGGCAGGCCCGGCCGCTCTCTTTGATGAAGCGATGGGCCTCTTCCAGGGAAACACGGTTGATGTCGGCGTTGGCCGTAAAACCCATGCCCCGCGCGCCGACCACCTCGAACCCCGACCCCTCCAGGTACCTTTGCAGTTTTCGCGTGTTCTCTTCATTGAACGGCGAAGCGATCATGATCTTTTTGCACCCGAAGGCCCGCAAACCATCCATCATGGCGGTCTGGTTGCTTACCGTCGGAACACCCGTGGCCTGGGCTACCCGCTGGGAAAGCGCCGTGTCCGCACCCGGTCCCTGGTCGTAGAGAGTGGGGGCGCCGCCCAGGATGATGACGTCCGCTCCCTCCCTGGCCAGCGTCAGGGCCGTTTTTTCCGTCGCAGCGAACCCGGCAGCCAATTCCTCGGCGGTCATGAGGTGGATGGAAAGGGTCGTCTGCATGACCGTGAGGCCGGCAGGAACGATTTTATAGAATTCATAGGAAAAAATATCCGATGGCGTGGCGGCAATGCTGCCCACTCTTCCGCGATATCCGTACATAACGTCTACCTCCTAATGATAAATTATCCTAAGTTAAATAACCCTCGGGGCAACTGGATTTGCAGCAAGGTCTTGAAAATCACATACGTTACGCCGGAGGAAAGGATGGCCCCGAAGAGAGCCCCCCGCCATTTCTGGGGCTCTATCCCTTTGAAGAGATAGATCATCAAAAGCAGCGTGGCCACCAGATAGCCCAGCGGTTCCAGAAGGAAGGCATAGGCGGTCAGGGAAACAAGGATCAGGATGGTCTTCTGCCACCTCAGTCCCTGCCACAAGCCCGGCATGAGGGCGCCCCCTTTTTCTCTCAGGAAGACAGTCGTGAGAAAAATCAGCGCCAGGATAGCCAAAGCGGCTCCCAGGAGCAAGGGGAAGAAACCCGGGGCCGGGGTCCGGGCCGCGCCAATGCCCAGCTGTTGGGCTTCCCACATATAGTAGAGTGCCAGCGTCAGCAGGACTGCGCCACTGCCGAGTTCATAGCGCCGGGGCACGGCGTAAGACGCCGCTTCTTTCCCCCCGTCCCTGCTCCCTTTCCGGAAGAGCAAGCCGATAAGAGGTGAAACCAGGAGCAGGAAGGCCACGATCACAAAAACAGCGGCAATGGGACGCTGGACAAAGACCAGGAAGCTGCCGCTGGAGTAAAGCAGGGATTGCCGTAATTTCTCCTCGAACATGGAACCCAGGACAAAGGTAAAGATAAAGGGTGCCGGCTCATAGTCGAACTTCCGCATGAAATATCCCACCACGCCCATGATCAGCATTACCAGGATGTCGTATTTATTGCCGCCGACGCTGTAAGAACCGATCAGCATGAACAGGATGATCAAGGGAAAGAGCACCCGGTAGGGAACCTTGAGCAGCTTGACCCAGAAGCCGATGAGGGGAAGGTTGAGCAAGAGGAGCATGCCGTTGCCCAGGTACATGCTGGCCACGAGCCCCCAGAAGATCTCCGGATGCTCTTTGATCATGAGCGGTCCGACCTGCACTCCCTGGATCATCAGGGCGCCCATCAGGAGCGCCATGATGGCCGAAGGCGGAATGCCCAGGGTCAGCAGCGGGATGAGGGAACCGCCGACGCCGGCATTATTGGCGGCCTCGGGTCCTGCCACCCCGGCGATCTCCCCCGTGCCGAATTTCTCCGGATGCTTGGCCAGGCGTTTCTCCAGTGCATAGGAGACGAACGTGGGGATCATGGCCCCCACCCCGGGCAACAACCCCAGGAAAAAACCGAGGACCGTACCCCGGGCAATCGGCCAACCTGCCTGCTTCCAGTCCTGCCGGTTCGGCAGCAGCCCCTTGACAGAGGTACTGTATACTTCCTGTTTCAGGGAGGTCTCGATGTTCTCCAAGATTTCCGGGATCCCGAACATACCCATGATCACGGGCACCAGACCGACACCATCCATGAGCGTCAGGGTGCCGTAAGTGAAACGTTCGGTCCCCTTCACCGGATCCTGACCGATGGTGGCGACCATCATGCCGATGGCGGCCACCATGAGGGCTTTGAGCTTGGAGCCCCTGGCCAGATAGGAGACCATGGTGATGCCCAGGAGGATGATCCCGAAGAACTCCGGATAACCGAACTTCAGGGCCGCTTCTGCCAGGGGCGGCGCCACGAGCATGATCATGATGATGCTGAATGTTCCGGCGATAAAGGAGCCGAAGGCGGAGATCCCCAAGGCGGCGCCCGCCCGGCCCTGCCGCGCCATCTGGTAACCATCCAGGCAGGTCATGACCGAGGCCGCCTCGCCGGGAATGTTCACCAGAATGGAGGTGGTCGATCCCCCGTACATGGCGCCGTAAAAAATACCCGCCAGCATGACGATGGACGCCACCGGCGTCATCTTGAAGGAAATAGGCAGCAGGATGGAAATAGCCGCCCCGGCGCCGATTCCCGGCAGAACGCCGATGAGCGTCCCCAGCGTTACCCCGATCAGGCAGCTGAGCAGGGTCGGCAGGTTAAGAATAACGGAAAAGCCATAAGCAAGCTGGCCCAATACATCCATGTCTTAGATCCTCCGCCTGATGCTGGACAGCCGTTCATTTACGCAGACCGATCTTCGTCACGATGGCGCGAATCGCCGCATCTTCTTTTTCCAACCGTTTGGCAAAGGCCTCGGGCCCGATAAAATCGGCGTTCATGGCCTCCCGGTGCAGCTGCTCGATGACCTTCGGACTCTTGGCCGCCTTCTCGAAGGCGGCAGCCAGCTTATCCAGGATCGGCTTGGGAAGTCCTTTGGGGGCCATCACGGCCACCCAGGAAGAAACATCCACACCCGGAAAGCCCGCTTCCTCAAAGGTCGGCAGTTGGGGCAAACCCGGCGCTTTATCCGAAACGGCCAAGGCGCGCACCCGGCCGGCCTTGAGCAGGCTAACCTCGGAGGCCACCGGGTCGGAACAGATCTCCACATGACCTCCCAGCAGGGCGGTCGCCATGGAGGCTCCCCCTTTGCTGGGGATATTGATAATGTTCAACCCCCCCGCCTGGATCTTAAAGGCCTCGAGCATCAAGGCCGGGGCACCTGTCGGACCGCCCACGGCGGCCCGGATTTTTCCCGGATTGGCCTTGGCATAGTCGGCAAACTCCTTTAAATTCTTCCAGGGGGCATTGGGCAGCACAAAGATCCCCAGGGGAAAATTGACGGTTTTGCCAACCAAAGTGAGATCCGCACGCTTGTAGGGAAGTTTTGGTTCCAGAATCGGGCTGATGACCATGGCGCCGAAGGAACCGGCGCCGATCGTGTAGCCGTCCGGTTTGGCATTCTTGACAGCGGACATGCCCAGCGCGCCCCCGGCACCGGGCTTGTTAACCGGAACAATGTTGACCTTGAGGATCTCTTTGAGCGCTTCGATGTAAATCCGGGATTGGATATCGATACTTCCCCCGGGATCATAAGGAATGATGAAGTCTATCTGCCGCTCGGGAAAGCCTTTTTCTTCAGCCTGTCCGCTAGCGGCAAACAATGCCAGACAACCGCCGATCATGATCATGCTCAAAATCTTCTTTGCCATCACTGTCTCCTTTGGTTATGAAATGTTGGCAGATCCCGGTGTGCTGCACCACAGGACCGGGTAAAAAGAACGCAAGGTGCGATACTCTCTAACTAAACGCCAAGACTTTGTCAACCCCTAACCCGATAAATGGGATAAGTAAGTTTACGGAATTATTTTCTGCCAGAAAAACACAGAAAATAATTTCTTACTTACTAAAGAACCCCGGGAGCCGAAAAGGCCATCATATTTTTATTGTTGTTTTCTGCGCCAGTCACTATAATGCGCAAACCCGACCGGCAGAGAGATGCGCACCTGCGCGCTGCTCAGATAAGCATCATACCCCCAACGCACCAAGGACTTGAGTTCATGGAATTAGCGATTGCCGCAAAAGCTGGCGCAGCCCTGGAGGCCTATAAAAGTTTTTTTGAAAAGCAGGGAGTGCAGTTACTCCACGTTTCGTCCCTCTCCGAACTGTTTCAAAGTCTTCCGACCAGTGTCATTAGTGGCTTCATTATTGATATCCACCTGGTGCTCAAGGCTACGGAAATGGAAAAAGGTATGCTCCAGGTGCTGGAAGGTATCTTTCCCAATGTCCGCACCAATTGGCATCCCCCAGAGGGATTTCGAGCCCTGTACAAGGACAGCCAGCAATCGGGGGAGGAAAACCTTTTCGCCTTCCTGGAAGACTGCCGCAATTTCAAGCCCCGGGCCCTGCGGAAAGACAGACGGGAGGCGATTAATTTTAACGTCCTGTTCTGGCCAAGCGAGGCGACCGAAACAGCAGCCCACCGGGCCTACACCTCAGACGTATCTCCGGGCGGTATTTTTGTCTGTACCTGCCATCCTCCTCCGGAGGGACAGGTCGTTTGGGTAAAACTGCTCGAGTTGGATGACCAGCCCTGCCAACTGCTGGTGAGGAGGAGTTTGGCCTGGGGAGCGGCCAGGCGCGTCCCGGGATTTGGCGGCAGTTTTGTTGAGATGAGCAAAGACCTGGGCAAAAAGCTGGAAGCCGCCCTCCGGAATAGCGGCCAGACGGCGCCGCAACCAGGTAAAGGCAGGGACCTCGCGGCCAGCGGGCCGCAACAGGAAGGAGCCGGTCTGGTCTAAGGCTCCCCGCCGCTGGGACGAACGCCCGGGTCCGCTTCTTTCTTGAGTTGCGTGCGCAGGCGCCTCGGGGTAGAGGCCCCGGCGGAGAGGAAATACTGGATGCCTTCCTGCAGCGTCATCGAGGTGGAGCGCAGACGCTCCGGTGGAACGAGCAGGACGTCGCCGATATAAAGGTGGTTCGTTGGGATGTAGACCGAGGTCAGGGTCTCGACGCGCCCGTCCTCCTCGCGGTACACCATGCCGGTGGCAAAGCCGAGCTGGTAGACGCCCTCCCGCGGGTACTCAACCATGACCACGCTGCGGAACTGGGCCTTGCCGTTGGGAGAGAACACCTCGGTGAGCTGCTTGACCGTCCGGTAGAGCCAGTTGAGGATCGGCACGTGCAGGATGAGGTCCTCGGCGGTCTCCAGCAGGTTCTGGCCAATGATGTTCGACGCCAGCCAGCCAGCAAGCGCGGCTATGACCAGCGCCGCCACCAGTCCCAGGCCCGGCAGCTCACGGTCTGTCAGCGCATAGATGAGAGGCGAAAGCAGGCCATCAATCCAGCTCACGAGCCAAAACAGCAGGAACAGCGAGATCGACAGCGGCGCCAGCACCAGGAAACCGGCGATGAGGTTGCGCTTGAAGCGCCGGCCCACGTTCACGGCCGCCACCCGCTGGCCATGGGTTCCGCGAAGAATCCGGGCGCGCCCTTCCCCAGGCGATGGCCGCCCGCGGCGATCGCTCCTTGCATATAGGCGCACCCTAGGGGTGAGACGATTTGATATTTATAAGACATTTTTTCTATGATCTTACTTTCTAATCGGTAAAATATAGAAAATTTCCCGTTAGATGTCAATATGTTTTATCGATCAATGGGCGGGGAGAGCTGAGGCCTGTACCCCTGATCGTCCGGCAGGTCTTGCCCTTGCGCCGCTTCCCGGGCCAACTGATCGCACCGTTCGTTTTCCACATTCGCGGCATGGCCCCGCACCCAGACGAATTCCACAGGGTGGTGACGGCACAGACGGAGCAGCCGTTCCCAGAGGTCCGTGTTCAGCGCCGCCTCCCGTTTGTTTCGTCGCCACCCGTTGGCCCGCCATTTTTCCACCCAGCCCTTGGTCATGGCGTTCACCAGGTACTGGGAATCGGTATACAAGGTAACCTCGCAGGGGATTTTCAGGGCTTCGAGTCCCGCAATGGCGCCCATGATCTCCATGCGATTATTGGTAGTCAACCGAAAGCCGCCGGACAGCTCCTTCCGGTGCTGATTGAACAGCAAGACGACCCCATAGCCGCCTGGACCGGGGTTGCCGAGACAGGCGCCATCCGTGAAGATCGTTACTTTCTTGGATTCTTCTTTCATCGTCTGAAGGACTTTTTCTTCTGTGGAGAAGCCGGGGGGAACAATTGCCTGATGCTGGCTTTATAAGGAGGCCTGGCCAGGCCCGCCTCGGTCACCAGCGCCGTTATGTAACGGTGCGGGGTGATGTCGAAAGCCGGGTTATAAGCCTTGATCCCGGCTGCGGTTGTCCTTTGGCCCCGGAGGCATAGCACCTCTTCCACGTCTCTTTCCTCGATGGGGATCTGTTTTCCCTCCCCCAGGGATAAATCAATCGTCGACAGGGGGGCCGCCACATAAAAAGGGATTTTGTTTTCCTTGGCCAGCACCGCCAAGCTGTAAGTGCCGATCTTATTGGCCACATCGCCGTTGGCCGCAATCCGGTCGGCCCCCACGATCACCAGATCCACCCGGCCCTGGTGCATGAGAAATCCGGCCATGTTGTCCGTAACCAGGGTCGCCGGAATATCTTCCTTCAAGAGCTCCCAGGCGGTAAGCCTGGCCCCTTGCAGGACCGGTCTTGTTTCATCAACGAAGACATGGATTTTTTTTCCTTCTTCATGGGCCGCGCGGACGATTCCCAGGGCCGTGCCGTACCCGGCTGTGGCCAGAGCCCCGGCGTTGCAATGGGTGAGAATATTCGCGCCGTCTTTGATCAAATCCTTGCCCTGAGCGCCGATCCGGCGGTTAATCATGATATCTTCCCGGACGATCGCGCAGGCCTCCGCAACCAGGGCCTCCTTTATTTCCTCCATTGTGCCGGTGCTGGCGGCAAAGCGCCGCTTCATCCTTTCGATGGCCCAGAAGAGGTTTACAGCCGTGGGGCGTGTTTGCGCAAATTGGTCGCAGATGGCATAGAAGGCATCGCTGAATTCCCGGGGTGAAGAAGCGGTGAGGAGCCGAACGCCGAGGGCAATGCCCAGGGCCGCGGCCACGCCGATGGCTGGTGCGCCGCGCACCGTCAGGTCGTTGATGGCCTGGATGACCTCCCCGTAGGAACGGCAGGTCACCAGGCGCTCCTCGAGTGGCAAGAGCTTCTGATCGATCATGACCACCTGATTGTCTTCCCAGAAGATGGTTCTGATCATAGAAAAAAGGTCATAGTCATGGGTTTAGGCATTGTTCCTCAATCCTGGCCCAGCATTTTTTTCAGCAGTTCATTGATCAGCTGCGGATTGCCCTTTCCCTGCGTGGCTTTCATGACCTGACCGACAAAGAATCCGAACAGCTTCTCCTTGCCGCTGCGGTACTCACCCAGTTGCGCCGGATTAGCGGCCATGACCGCGGCGATCACGGAGGAAATCATTTTTTCGTCCGTAACCTGCACCAGGCCCTTTTCCTTGATGACCTCCCGGGGTGCCTGGCCGCTTTGATACATCCCTTCCATGATCTCCTTGGCCATCTTACCGCTGATCGTTCCGTCCTCGATCAGCCTGATCATGTCTGCGAGAGCCGCAGGAGATATGGGAGAATCCTGGATATCCCGTTTCTCCTCCTTCAGGAGGCGGAGCAAATCTCCCATCACCCAGTTCGCGGCCAGCTTCGGCTTGCCCGATTTCCTGACCACTTCCTCGTAATAGTCGGCCATCGCCCGTGTGGATGTCAGCACGCCGGCGTCATAAGGGGACAGCTGATACGCAGCGATAAAGCGCTCCCGCTTGGCCAGGGGAAGTTCGGGCATGGCCTGGGCGATCTCCTTGATCCAGCTCTCGCTCACCACCAGCGGAACCAGATCTGGATCGGGGAAGTACCGGTAATCATGGGCTTCTTCCTTGCCCCGCATGGAAACGGTGATCCCCTGGGCATCATCCCAAAGCCGCGTCTCCTGCACCACCTGGCCGCCGCTATCCAGCACGTAGCCCTGCCGCTTGATTTCATATTCCAGGGCCCGTTGCACATTCCGGAAAGAGTTCATGTTTTTCAATTCCGTGCGCACGCCGAAGGCCGCCTGCCCGGCCGGTCGGAGGGAGACATTGGCATCGCACCGGAAGCTCCCCTCTTCCATGTTGCCGTCGCAAATGCCCAGGTAGACCAGGATCTCGTGGACCGCCTTCAGATAGGCGGCGGCCTCTTCCGGAGACCTGATATCGGGTTCGCTGACGATCTCGATGAGCGGGACACCCGTGCGGTTCAGATCCACGAGACTGACGGGGTTGAATTCATCATGCATCAATTTCCCCGCATCCTCCTCCATGTGGATCCGCGTGATGCCGATCCTTTTTCGCCCCCCGGCCAGTTCCACGTCCAGCCAACCATACTCCGCCAGGGGATGGCTGTACTGGGAAATCTGATAGCCTTTGGGAAGGTCCGGGTAAAAATAATTTTTCCGGGCAAAGCTGCCTTCCTCCCTGATCCCGCAATGGGTGGCCAGGGCCATCTTCATGGCATACTCCACCACCTTTCTGTTCAAGACCGGCAAAACGCCCGGCATGCCGAGGCAGATGGGGCAGGTATGGCTGTTGGGCGGCGCGCCGAACTTGGCGGAGCAGCCGCAGAAGATCTTTGTTTCCGTCAGGAGCTGGGCGTGCACTTCCAGCCCGATTACCGGTTCGTATTCCATGGCCGCTTAGGTCTCCTTCTTTTTTAACATGGGGCGACGCCTTGCTCCGCTGCCGCTGGCGGCCTGCTTTTCGTAGGCGGCCGCGATCTGCAGCAGCTTCCCCTCGGCAAAGTGTCCGGCGAGGAACTGGACCCCGATAGGCAACCCCCCGGCTGTAAAACCGCAGGGCACGGACAAACCCGGGATGCCTGCCAGGTTAGCAGACAATGTAAAAATATCCGATAGATACATCCGCAAGGGATCGTCTGTTTTTTCCCCGATCCGAAAGGCCGGCGTGGGCGAAGTGGGCGTGATGAGCACATCGCACTTCTGAAAGACTTCTTCGAAATCCTTCTTGATGAGTCCTCTTACCTGGGAGGCCTTTTTATAATAGGCGTCATAGTAGCCCGAAGAGAGAGCGTAGGTGCCCAGCATGATGCGCCGCTTCACTTCCGGGCCGAAACCTTCCGACCGGGTCTTCTTGTACATCTCCAAGAGGTCACGGCCCGAGGTCGCCCGAAAACCGTATTTCACACCGTCGTAACGGGCCAGATTGGAGCTCGCCTCGGCAGTGGCCACGATATAATAAACGGCCAGACAGTATTCCGTATGGGGAAGCGTTACGGGCAGGCACCGCGCCCCCAACCCCTCGATTACTTCCATGGCCCGGCGCACCGCTGCTTCCACCTCCCCGTCGATCCCTTCCCGGAAATATTCCCGGGGGACACCCACCGTCCAACCTTCGATCCCCCGGTTGGTAAACTGCCGGTAGTCAGGGGTCTCGAGAGGCACCGAGGTCGACTCCCGGGGATCGTAACCGGCGATGGCATTCAGGACAATGGCGCAGTCCTCCACATCTTTGGTGAAGGGACCGATCTGATCCAGGGAGGAGGCAAAGGCGATGAGCCCGAAACGGGATACGCGGCCGTAGGTGGGTTTCAGGCCGACTACGCCACACAACGCCGCCGGCTGCCTGATGGAGCCGCCCGTATCGGAGCCCAGCGCCGCCAGGCATTCTTCGGCGGCTACGGCAGCGGCGGAGCCGCCGCTCGAACCGCCGGGGATTCTTTCCAGGTCCCAGGGGTTCTTCGTCAAGCCGAAATAAGAGGTCTCGTTGGATGAACCCATGGCAAACTCGTCCATGTTGGTCTTGCCGGTAAAGACGGCCCCGGTCTTCCGCAACCGTTCGACCACGGTGGCATCGTAGGGGGGGATGTAGTTGCCGAGCATCCGCGAGCCGCAGGTCGTCCGGACGCCGCGGGTACATAAAATATCCTTCAGGGCAATGGGGATACCCGTGAGGTCCCCGATGTCCCCCTTCCGGATCATTTCATCGGCCAGGGCCGCCTGGGCAAAGGCCTGCTCCTTCGTCAGGGTGATATAGGCATGCACCTCACCCTCGACCTCTTCAATCCGGCGGTAAACAGAGGCGATGATCGCACTGGCCGTCGTCTCTCCCGCCTTTATTTTTTCCTGTAATTCGTGGATGGTTAACTGGCAGAGGTCCATAGGTTCTCCTATTCCACGACCTTGGGCACCAGAAAGCAATCGTTCTTTGCCTCCGGAGCATTGGCCAGCGCCAGCTCCTGGCCCAGGGAATCGATAACCCTGTCTTCCCGGAAGGCATTGGTGACATTGATGGCATGACTTACCGGTGTAAGGCCCGTGGTATCAACTTCATTTAATTTATCCATATGCAAGAGGATGTCGTTCAACTGCGAGGTAAAGGTATCTATCTCGGTGGCGCTGAATTCCAAGCGGGCCAACTGTGCCACATAGGCCACTTCTTCTTTCTCGATCTTCATGATATCTCCCACTTTCCCGTCTTTTTTATCTGCTCGAGCACCCGCCTGATGATCGGCTCAGCTTGCCCGTCGGCGACAGCCAGCTGCTCCGGAGCGGCCCGTGTTTCATCACGCATTTCCAGCAATACCCTTTTGACCGACTCCGCCTGGCCCTGGACATGGTAGCCCCCTTCCAGGGTCATGATGAGACGCCCCCGGCAGCAGGCATCGGCGAGATCCAGGAGCATCCGGGTCAGGCCGGCGAAACCCTCCGGCGTGATTCCCATTCCTCCCAAGGGGTCGCGTTCGTAAATGTCAAAGCCCGCCGAAACCAGGATCAGTTCCGGCTGGAATTGGCCGACGACCGGCGCCAGGATCTCCCGAAAGATGGACCCATAGAGGCCATTGTCCGCCCCCGGATGCAGGGGGACATTGATGGTATAGCCCAGCCCGGCGCCGCGGCCGCTTTCTTCGACGGCACCCGTACCCGGATAATAGGGATACTGGTGGGTGGAAAAGTAAAGCACCCGGTTGTCCTCATAAAAGGCGTGCTGGGTGCCGTTGCCGTGGTGGAGGTCCCAGTCCACGATCAGGACCCTCTCCAGTTGATGTTTTTGGATGGCGTACAGGGCGCCGATCGCTACATTATTGAAAAGACAAAAGCCCATGGCCCCGCTGGCTTCGGCATGGTGTCCCGGCGGCCTGACCAGGGCAAAGGCGTTATCCACCTCCCCGGACAGGACGGCGTCGATGGCCCGGCAGAGCCCGCCCGCTGCCAGCCGGGCCACGGTAAAGGATTCTTCCGTGGTGCTCGTATCGGGATCAAGGGGCGTGAAGGATTTGCCGGCCGTCGCGGCCACGGCCTCGATGTAGGCGCGGCTGTGGACGAGGGCCAGTTCATCCAGGGTCGCGAGGCGCGGCGGGATCAGGATAAATTTATCGGCCAGGAGGGGCTGCTCGAGCATCCCGTAGATCGCCGCCAGCCGCTCCGGCGATTCCGGGTGATCATAACCGGCGCTATGGTCCATGTATCTTCGGTCTTTTACAATACCTGTCTTACGGGTCATCGCTAACCTCCCCGGGAAGTTTTCTGCTTATCAATTAACCACAGAGATCGCAGAGAACATCCTGAATGTCAAAAACAATTACGGAAAACACCGAGGTGATCCGTACGCTCTGTGGTTTCATGTTTCATCCGCTGATCTTTTCTCCTCTTCCTGGGGTCTGACGCCCTTTGAGCTAACATAAAACAGCCCAAAAGGCAAAAAGTTTCCCCCTGGGACCGCGCAACTCCCAAAAATCAAAAGCGTTGACAAAGAGAAAAGACCGTATATATACTAAGCTGAATTTCCCGTTTATCGGGGTTAGGTGAAGGTGAAAGAATGTTTGGCATCGGCATGCCCGAATTAATCGTGATTGCGATCATTGCCCTGGTGGTCGTGGGGCCGAAACGGCTGCCCGATCTGGCGCGGACCTTCGGGAAAGGGCTGAACGAATTCCGCCGGGCCACGGAAGGGGCCACGGACACCCTGAAGGCGAGCCTGCATATGGACGATATAAAACAGGAAGTTGACGATGTGAAAGAATCGTTTAAATTCGATACGCATGACGGCGCTGCCAAAAGCTCTTCTTCCCCCGCCGCCGAGGGGAAGGAAGAAGCTACCCCCCCCAATCCTCCTCCGCAGGGGCCTTCCACTTCCACCACTTAAGAGACCGACCGTGGAGGCTCATTACCCGGGACATGTTAACCTATGAATAATCCTGATGAAGATAAGATGCCATTTACGTCCCACCTCGAGGAATTAAGAGACCGGCTCATCAAGATCATGGTGGCGGCCTTCATAGGTTTCATCGTCAGCTACGCCTTCAAGGAATGGCTATTCAAGATCATCACCAAACCGCTGGCCGGTGTGCTGCCGCCGAACAGCTTCATGATCTACACGGGTATGCCCGAGGCCTTTTTCATCTACATGAAAATCGCCTTCTTCGCTTCCCTTTTTCTGACAAGCCCCTACATCCTTTACCAAATCTGGAAATTTATCTCGCCGGGACTCTACCCAGGGGAAAAAAAGTATGTGCTGCCTTTTGTCCTTTCTTCCACCTTTTTGTTTACCGGCGGCGTCCTCTTCGGATATTTCCTGGTGTTGCCGCCGGCCTTCGCGTTTTTCGTATCCTTTTCGACCGACTTTCTCAAGCCCATGTTTTCTTTTAAGGAATACCTATCGCTCACCCTGAAATTTCTGCTCGGGTTTGGCGTATCCTTTGAATTGCCCGTTTTTATCTTTTTCATGACGAAAATCGGCATCGTAAATCCCCGGATGTTGGCGAAACAGCGGCGTTATGCCATCCTGCTCATCTTCATCGCGGCCGCCGTCCTCACCCCTTCACCCGATGCCATTACCCAGATCTTGATGGCCCTGCCCCTGATGGTGCTTTACGAAATCGGGATTGTGGTGTCAAAATTAGCCGTAAAAAAATCTGCCTCGACTGAGGAAGATGAAAAAAGCAGGGAAAGTAAAAAAGAGAATGAAGTATGATCAGCAGAAGTGCCAAGACCACCAAGAAGAAACCGCGGAAATACAATTTATGGCGTAGAATAATCATGGTTTCGCTGCTGCTGGCAGTCGTCCTGACCCTCCTGGGGAGCAGCTTCTTCTATTACATCTTACTCAAGGAGATACCCAGCATTGCGGCCCTGAAAGATTACCGCCCCAGCATCGCCAGCCGGGTCTATGCCGACAATAATGAACTCCTCGATGAATTCTTCGCCGAAGACAGGAAGTTAATCAAGGTCTCCGAAGTGCCCAGGATCGTGATCCAAGCCTTTGTGGCTGCTGAAGACGCACGTTTTTTTCAGCACCAGGGTCTGGATTGGCAGAGCATCTCCCGGGCCTTTTTCAAGAACCTCGAGGCCGGACATATTGTCCAGGGAGGCAGCACGATCACCCAGCAGGTGGCAAAATCCCTTTATCTAACTTCGGAACGCAGTTACTTGCGCAAGATTAAAGAGGCGATCCTGGCCTATAAAATAGACAAATATCTGACCAAGGCGGAGATACTAAACCTCTACCTGAATTATATCTATCTGGGTCACGGGACCTATGGCCTCGAGGCGGCCTCCCAGGGCTACTTCGGGAAAAGCGCCCGTTATCTCGCCCTGCCGGAGGCGGCGCTCCTGGCCAGCCTGCCCAAAGCTCCCAGCAATTACTCCCCCTACCTCCATTTCGAGAGGGCGAAACAACGGCAGGCCTACGTCCTGGAACGGATGGCGGAAGACGGCTACATCACACCCAAGGAGAAAGCGGATGCCCTGAAGGCGCCGCTCCATCTGCGTTCCATCAAGCCCAAGGATAAGATCGCCCCCTATTTCGTGGAAAATATCCGCCGTTACATCCTGGAGAAGTACGGCAGCGACGTCCTCTACAAGGAAGGTCTCGAGATATACACGACCTTGAGCATCCCGATGCAGAAGGCGGCACGGGAGGCGGTGGAACGGGGTTTAACGGAGGTGGAGGAGAGGCAGGAATACCCGCGGGGTTTGGTGCAGGGGACCCTCCTTGCCATGGACGCGACGACGGGCGCCATTAAGGCCATGGTCGGGGGCCGGAATTTCGTCAAGAGCGAGTTCAATCGCGCCACCCAGGCCAGAAGGCAGCCCGGCTCGGCCTTCAAGCCCTTGATATACACGGCGGCCTTCGACAAGGGTATGACGCCGGCAACGGTCGTGGTCGATGCCCCTCTCGCTTTCCAGGATGGGTCCGGCAACGTCTGGAAACCGCAGAATTTTGACGAAGAATTCCACGGACCGACCACCCTGCGCAACGCCCTCGTCCATTCGCGCAACATCGTCACGATCAAACTCCTCCAGAATGTCGGAGTAGATTATGCCGCCGCCTACGCCGCCAATATGGGGATTTCTTCGCCTCTGACGAAAAACCTCTCTCTAGCCCTCGGCACGTCGGGCGTCACCCTGCAGGAAATGGTGCGCGCCTACGGCGTGCTGGCCAACCAGGGAAAGAGGGTGGCGCCTTTTTTCATCCGCAAAATCGTCGATCGTACGGGACATGTTTTTGAAGAAAATCAGCTTGTCAGCGAACAGGTTATCGACCCCCGCATTGCCTTCATGACAAGTTATATCATGCAGGACGTTGTCGAGAGCGGCACGGGTAGAGTCGTAAAGAGCATTGGCCGGCCGGTGGCCGCGAAAACCGGTACGACGGACGACATGCGAGACGCCTGGTTCATTGGCTTTACACCTTCCCTCGTGACGGGCGTTTGGGTGGGCTTCGACAAGGAACGGACACTCGGCAAGCAGGAAGTGGGAGGCCGGGCCGCGGCGCCGATCTGGCTTTACTTTATGGAAAAGGCCCTGCAGGGAGCACCCGTTGAGGTATTCCCCGTCCCGGAAGGTATCGTCTTCACGAAGGTGGAGCGAGCCTCGGGACAGCCGACCAAGGGAGGATCAAAAACGGCGATTTTCGAATGTTTTCTAGATGATACCCTGGCTGACGAGGAGAGCAAAGGGCCGGCGGACAGACGGGATGGCACGGCCAAGTCCGAGACGGCGACACCTTTTTAAAGGAGTAAGCCGTCATTCATAATGAGCGCCGTACCCCCATGCCTCAGGGGCACCACAAATCATAAAAATAGCTGGAATTTAGAAGTCAGGAGCCAGAATAAAAGACAATGTATTCTGAATTCTGACTCCAGGCTTCTGGATTCTATTCATTCGTACCAGTTAACGATTTCCCCGAGCTCCGCCCGGCCGGTCCGGAAGGCGTTGGCCGGGGAGGCCTGATCCGCATATCCCAGAGCAATGCCCAAAAGTATTTCCTTCTCCTCAGGAATATCCAGCACCTCGGCGATCGCCTCGTTATAATCCCTGATCAGACCGATGGGACAGGTCGCCAGGCCCTTGGCCTGAGCTGCCAGCAGCAAGTAGGAAACCGCCAGTCCCACATCGAGATAGCGAATAGGGGGGAATAATTTGTCAATCGTCGCGATGATCGCCACCGGCGCCCCGTAAAAAGAGCAGCTGCCCGCCTCGATGAACTCATTGAAAGTGTGACCCAGGACAGCGATGTGCGGGGCCATGTCTGCGAGGGCCTCCTTACCGCGGCGGCTGAATCTTTCGGGCAGTGGTTTATCCGTTCCCGGTCCGCAGGTGACCACTTTTTCCGCGCGCGCCTTGAGCAGCCTGCGCACCAGCCGGTCTTTCTCTTCGCCATGGGTAACGATAAACTCCCAGGGCTGGAGATTGATCGCCGATGGCGCCAGGGCGGCACTCGCGACGATCTCTTCGATGTCGTGCCGGGAAACCTCGCGAGCCAGGTAAGCCCGGGTACTTTTTCTCTCCTTCAGGGCTATGAAGACGTCCATACTTTTTTCTCCTCTTGCTTTGCCGTGGCCAACTATCTTATACTGTATTTTATGAAGTTCATAGGGCAAAATCACCACAACAGTATAAAACAGAAACCACAGAGTACACGGAGCCACCTCTGTGATCTCTGTGGTTAATTTTGACAATCGACGATGAGCCAAGGAGGAAGCATGGAAAGGGCTTTGTTATGGTTTAAATGCGCCGCCGTCCACGATCCGGTGCGGCCGGTGCTAAAAAGGCCGGCCGCCATCGGCTGGGAAGCGCAGTACCGCCAGATCGACCTGGTCATTGAGCGCCCCCTGCGGGGAGAGGAAATGCTCGCCCGCATGAAGGGCTGGTTTACCGTCGATGTAAAACTGGTCGCGGAAGTGGTCAAACAGCACGGCAAGCTCAAATTGCTCGATGACTATCATCTGGTGGTGGAAACGAAAGATGAGGCGGAAATGGCCGCCCTGGAAAAGAGTATCGGGGAAACCTTCGGGATGGAAATGGGCCTGGAGCGTCTCGTCACGAAGAAACTGACCTAGTCAAGGGCAAAGGGGCAAGGGCACAGAGGCAGAGGCACAAAGTTTTTCTTTCTCTGTGCCTCTGCCCCTCTGTGCCTGCCTACGCAGTTACTACTTCTTTATCTCCATCTTATCGACATACTTGATGACTTCTTTTTCCACGCCGATGGTATATTTCAAAAACTGTTGCGCGTTCAGCGGGGAAATCTCCACCCGGGCTTTTTTCGCCCAGCTGAGAAAATCAGGGTCTTTGGCGGCCTTGGCAAAGGCCTGTTCCAGGATCTTGGCAATCGCCGCCGGGGTCTTCGGAGGCGCCATCACGCCGCGCACGATCGGCAGGGCGGTCAGATCAAGACCGAGTTCCTTGGGCAGGGGCGCCTGGGGAAACATGTTGTCCTTTTCATTGGCATAAATCATCACCACCCGCAACTTCCCGGCATCCACCAAGCCCTTGGCACTGGAGGTGGTCGTGATGCCGAAATCCACGTGCTTGCCAGCCAAAGCCGTCATCGTTTCCGCGCCGCCCTTGAAGGGAACCCAATTGACGGCCTTGAAATCGGCCGCATCGGCCAGGGACAGCCCCGCGATTTGGCTGACGCTCCCAATGCCGGTGATGCCCGCGGCCAAAGTCCGCGAGCGCGCTTCATTCATAAAATCCTTCGGTGTTTTAAACACCTCGGCATTCACCACCAAGCACATATTATCCTGGGACCAGGAATAGATGTGGACAAATTCCCTCGTCTTGTAGTTTACCGTAAACATTTTTTCATTGATGATCGGCGTCGGCATGCCGGCATTGATGATAGTGTAACCATCGGGTGCGGATTTCCAGGCGTCGTTCATCCCCAGGCGGCCATCGGCCCCGGGCCGGTTATCGATGACAATCCGTCCCCCCAAGTATTTTTCCGCATAGGGTACCAAGCCCCGGCTCTGGAGGTCATTTCCCGATCCGGCAGCGTAAGGGACGATGAACCGGATGGGCTTACTGGGGAAAGCCCCTTTCTTTTCCTCCGCCAGGGATAAAACCCCCTGGGAGAGGACAAACAGCAAGACAAAAATCATGGTGCAACTTTTCTTGAACATGGCCATACTCCTTACTCCTTTCCATGGATGGAGAGGGGCTGCTCCAATAAAACAGCCCTACCTCTTTTCAGTCAAAAAGGCTGCTCCATTTATCTCCTATTTCCTTCATATACTCGGGCGTGGCGCCGGTCGCGCGGGGGAAGGTCTTCTTCTCTTCATAGGGAATGCAGGCATCCACGAGGGCGAGCGATGTATAGTAGTTCTTGTTCTTGTCGAAGCACATGGGATCAAGGGGCGTACTGCGGGTCCGATTGATGAACTCGATATCCACATTGGGCTGGCAGCGGGTCGCCATGGCCCAGAGCACCTGATCCATATTGGCGGGGTCGATGTCGTCATCCACCACCACGACCCAGCGTCCGCAATAGGCGCCCGCCGTGGTCTGGGCCGCCACATGGAGGGTCTGGCGGGCGTGGCCATAATAACTCTGCTTGATGGAAATCACGTTGAAGAACCGGGTGCCGGCCTGCTCGTAGCGCCAGACGCCTTTCACCTCCGGGATGCCCGCCGTCTGCAATTCCTTCCAGAGAAGGGCGGAGCGCATCAGGGCGCGGAAATCAAACACCTTGCTGCGGATCTCATGGCGCGCTGTGTGGATGGGATTATTGCGGTGCAGGAGCGTCTTGACCCGCATCACCGGCTCGGCCCGGCTGGAACTGCCGTAATAGCCGGTCCATTCCGGGAAGGGGCCTTCGGGCATGTTATCATTGGGATAGCAATAACCTTCGATGACGATCTCCGCTTTGGCCGGTATCGGCAGACCCGTTACCGGAGCTTTGACGACATCGACCGGTTTGCCCTTGATGCCGCCCACCAGCTCATACTCACCGATGCCATAGGGAACCTCGTTCGAGGCAAAAAGCATGATCGAGGGATCCTGGCCCAGACAGACGGCCACGGGACAGGGCAGGCCGCGATCAAAGTACTTCTGCCGGATGATGGCGGCGTGTTTTCCCGGCGAGATGAAGAGGGCGCAGGACTTGTCATCGTAGAGCTGCATACGGTAAGTGCCCAGGTTGATGTAGCCGGAATCGGGGTCCTGGACGATCACCACATCGGAAGTGCCGATATAGCGGCCGCCATCGAACTCGGAAAAGCGGGGCACCGGTAAATCCAGCAGGTGCACGTCGTCACCCGAGTGCACATTTTCCAGGATGGGGCCGTTGTCCACATAGCGGGGCGGGATCAGGGGCTGATGTTCGATCTTTTCATGTACGGCCTTCACCAGGTCCACGAGGGATTCATAACGGGGTTCGATGCCCACGGCCAGGCAGGCCGCCCAGGGCGTGATCAGTTCGTGAAAAAGGACCCGGTAGCCCTTCTTAATGCCCGGTATATCGTCAAAGAGCAGGGTCGGACAATCGAGCTTCTTCCGATAACAGAACAATTCCGCCAGACAGGCCATCTCCCTGTCCCAATTAGCACCTTTGATATGTTGAACCTTGCCCAATTTTTCCGCTTGTTCCAGCCATTCTCGCAAATCGTCATGCATGACGTGACTTCCTCCTATGTTGTTATTAATGTTATTTAATATTTATTTTTTATCCCCGAGGGAATGATAGATGACCTCCACGGCTGTGGTCAGGAAATTCCTCCCCTGCCAATCCGGATGTTCCTTAGCCAGGGGTTCTTCGATGGCCCGCACTTCCGCGAGGGTTTTCCCCTCTTTGACCAGCTTGACGATCCGCTCATAGAGGGTCGCTAAAAAATGCCGCATGGTCACGATATCCTCCCGTTTGTCCGTAATGTGGCCATGGCCGGGGACGTAATAGCGGACGGGAAAGGAGAGTATCCGGTCCACGACCTGGATCTGATTGGGAACATCGGCCTCGCGCACATTGGGGAAGAACCCTACCCAGAGCAGGTCTCCCGCAAAAAGCACCTGATCCTGGGGCAGGTAGACGATAATGTCCCCGGGAGAATGGGCATGGCCATGATGGGAGAGCTCGATGATTTTTCCGCCCAGGGTGAGCTGCATATCCTGGGCAAAGGTGATCTGAGGCGGAGCGACCGTAATGGCCCGTTCCTCCAGGATCTTTTTTACCTCCGGCACCCGGTCGGACCAGCGGCGGAAATTGAGTTCACCATGGGCGAGCATCGCCTCCCGGCAGCTCTTGGAACCGATAATCGTGACCCCGTGAGCGGCAAAGATGCAATTGGCCGAGCTGTGATCGAAGGCATGATGGGTATTGATCAGATATTTTACAGGCTGGTCAGTGAGCTGCCGCAGCATCGCAGAGATCCGGTCCACTGTCCGCACATCCGTGTCAATCAAGGCGACACCCTCATCGGTGACGACAATCCCGCCGTTGCCCAGATCATCATATTCAGGGAAAACGGAAGCATAAACAGACGGGGCAAGTTCGTAGAGATTTTTGTTTATTTGTCGCATGTGGTCCCCTTTATGCAAAAGTTCGCACTGTCAAATATAAACCACAGAGATCACAGAGAACTTCTCCGTGGACTCTGTGGTTTTCTGTTTATCCTTTTGTCCAAAAGTTCACCAATTGGCCAAGCGTTTTTCCAGCTCCGGAATGACGAATTCCATGCCCAGTTGGGTCAAACTTTCCCGGGAAGGCACGCCCTGAGGTGTAAGTTCGTAAGAAAGATAGGTCTTTTTACGAAATTCCAGGAACTCTTCCCGATTCAGGATCTTCGGCACGCCGTACTTGCTGTAGATGGTTTCCTCGAAAAACCGGTCGGGGATCATATCGTCCCGTTCGGGGAGATAGCCGTCGCGGATGCAGTTACACCGTTCCATGAGCCGCAGCCGCTGCACCATGTCGTGCCATTCTTCCGGCGTGATGTCCCAGCCCGTCACGGGCCGCAGAAATTCCACGGCGAAGTTATCCCAACCGAAGACCTCGTGCAGAGGCCGGATGACAAAACCGCAGACCGTGAGACCATCGCAGGCCATCCAGCGGGCCGCTCCACGGGCGCCGTGGAGTTCCCCCACGGGGACCACGGCCATATCAACGGCATCCTGCATGGAACCGCGCAGTTCATAGGAGGTAATCGCCACCCCCTTGCCGGTCATGGCATATTTTTCCGTACCCTTCCCGATCTGAGGCGGCGCCAGTTTGAGGCCATCAGCCAGGATATTGCCGATTCCCTCCCGGTAGGCGATCTTCTTCACGAGCTTGCAGATGGCGGGCAGGTTGCCCCAGGTAAGATCGATGCCGTCGAGGTCGTCTTTGCTGACCAGCCCGCGCTCGTAACATTCCATCATCCAGGCCACCACCCCCGAAACATCCTCATTGTCCATCCCCAGTTCATCGAGCAGGGTACTGAGATAGACCTGGACATCGAAGCCCGGGAGCATCACGTTGGCGTCCCATCCACCCACGTTGTCGTGCCGGAGTTCGGCAATCGTGGGCCCCAAAGGCGGGTCGCGGCGCATGGAAGGCACCTTGCAGCCGAGATGGCACATATTGCAGCCGTCGTTCCATACTTTGTACTGCTGCTCCAGGATGAGGGAGTTGGTTTTATCGCAGATAGGATCCCAGCCCAGTTGCTTATTTTTGACACCCTCGGTGGTGTCGTAGTAACGGCGGGCGATGGAAATATTATGTCCCCACCGGCGGTCCTGGGCCTTCTTCAATCTCCCCTCATAATAGAAACGGGCAATGAGTTCGAAGAGTTTCGGCGAATCGGCGTACTCGGGCGAGCCAGTGCCGCGCACCGCAATCGCCTTCAGATTCTTGGAACCCATGACGGCGCCCATGCCCATCCGGGCGGCGTGGTGGTAGAAATCATGGCTGATGCCGGCATTCCTCACCAGGTGTTCGCCGGCCGGGCCGATGGAGGCCACCCGGAAATTCTGGTCATCCAGTTCCTTGCGCACCTCTTCGCGCAGGGCCTGCTGGCCGGCCAGATTGTTCTTGCCCCAGAGATGGGAGGCATCCCTGATTTCCACCCGGTCATTTTTGATGTAGATATAGGACGGTTTGGCCGCCTTGCCGGTCACGAGGAGCCCCCCGTTATAGCCGGCGTAGATCAGTTCCACGCCCAGGTGGCCGTTCATGTTCGACGTGCCCCCCCGCAAGGTGAGAGGCGATTTGGCGCTCACATTGACGATGGAACCGAAGATCCCCGTCAGGGGCCCGACACCGAAATAGAGGATGTTTTCCGGCGAGAGGGGGTCCGCATCGGCAGGCACACGCTCCCACATAAGTTTCGCGCCCAGACCGCGGCCGCCCAGGTACTTGCGCATCTCGGCCGTGACATCGTGCCTGATCTTTTCCCCCGTCGTCAGGTTTACTTCCAGCATGGTGTATTTCTTTTCAGCCATCTTAATCCCTCCAAATCTCTTCCGGCGGCAGTTGCACCCGATCTTTGGTGAGCGGGTACAGGCGTTTCGACAGATAGAGGGCCTTATCGTCCGGGTGGACCCGTTCCAGATGCTGGGGAAACTGGGGGGCCATATATTCCAGGGCATAGGTGGGACAGATCTCCACGCACTGGGGTTTCCTCACCCCGTTGCGCTCGCAGAGATCGCAAACCAGGGAATAATCATGCTCCGGCGGGTAAAAGCGCGGCACCTGCGCCGGGCAGGCCTCGGCACACTGCCCGCAGGACGCTCCCAGACAGCGCTCCGCATCCACCACCATGTGGAACTTTTCCTTATCGTAATGGATGACCGGCGGGTCCATGGGGCATGCTTTTTCGCATTCCCTCTCCTCGGCAGAACACTGGCAGCAGATATTCTGCACCGACTTCGGTATGGGCAGGTGGTAGCGGTAGATACGCACCCGGGCGAGTTCCCTGTTCATCACCCCGTAGTGAAACATGGAACAGGCTATTTCACAGGCCCCGCAGCCGATACAGAGGTCCCAACGGGCCTGGATCAACCCCACACCTTTGGGACTGGGCATGTTCTCCACACCCCATCCCGATTTATTTTCGCCTAACACGGTCCTGGCTGTGTCCTGGGCTTTTTCATTCGACATCTTCTTCATCTCCATCTTTTTATTACTTTTACCTTTTTACTTTTAACTTTTCTAATCCATCAGCATCCCGCCGTTGCAATCCAGTATTTCCCCGGTTATATAGCTGGAGCGCGGGGACACGAGGAAATAAACCGCCTCGGCCAGTTCTGCCGGTTTGCCGAAACGTTTCATCGGTATTTTCTGTACGGCCCGTTCATTGGACTCCGGGGAGGCGCTGGCGCGCATCATGGTTCCTTCCACCAAGCCGGGGCATACGGAGTTGACCCGGATATTCTGGGTGGCCAGTTCTTTGGCCAGGGTTTTCGTCAAATTGATTACCCCGGCCTTGCCCGCCCCATAGGGGGCGATGGAAGTTCCTCCGCCACCCCCCTCCTTCCCGACGGACGAGGACATCAGGACGATTCTCCCGCCTTTTTGCTTGAGCATGTGGGGGATGACCTCGCGGGCGCAGTAGAAGGCGCTCGTGAGGTTGACCCGGATGGTAAAATCCCACTCTTCATCGGAAATCAGCCAGGTGCGCAGCCCTTCACCTTTCGGGCCCTTGGGTGAAACCCCGACATTGTTCACCAGGATATCCACTCGGCCGAATTTATCCATGACCTGCTGCACCATATTTTTTACATCGGCGCTCTTACACACATCCGCCTTGAGGGGCAGGGCCTGTCCTCCCCGAGCGATGATCTGGTCTGCGACACGCTGGGCATTATCCATATTAATATCACTTACACCGACCGCAACACCTTCACTTGCCAGTCGCAAAGAAACCGCCTCACCGATACCAAAACCTCCACCGGTAACGATTGCCACTTCACCTTTTAGTTCCATGTTGCCCCCTTATGGCTGAATTTTAGGTTTTCGCCTGATAGCGTTTTGACACTTTTTAAGGAACCATTTACTTTTGCTTGCATATAACATCGGCCCTAAAAAGTCAAAGAATCATCACAGCCCGACCATGACAAGCCGGCAAAGGGAGCCTTTACTCCGGCGCCTTTTCGCCCAGCGGCCACTGGCCGCGCTCTTTCAGGACGTCACGGTAAACGGCCAGGGCTTCGTTTACCGCGGGCATGCCGGTATACGTGGCCATTTGAAAAAAAATCTCCGCCAGTTTCTCCGGCCGACACCCCACGTTGAGGGCGGCATTCACGTGGAGTTTCAACTCCGCGCCGGCCCTGGTCGCCGCCAGGATGGCACAGGCCGCCATCTGCCTTTCGGGCAGGGTCAGCACCGTGCGTGAATAAAGGTTCCCTGTGATAAATCGCGAAAAATCATTGGCCAGTTCCTTGTCGAATTCCCGCCAGGTCAGGTAAGGGGGATCCATCTTGATGCCTTTACCGAAGAGTGTCTTGGCTGTTTCCCTAGTCTTTCTGTCTACGTCCTCGTTACACATTAAATATTCCTCCCTTATTTCTTCATCCTCTTTCCCTGCCGATTTCCCGTTTGCTCATGCCATGATGCTGTTATAGTACACTTTCTCACGCCCTATAGCGTGATAAATTTTTCTTGACAAGGTAAAAAAAAAGCGTATCTTCACTTCGACTCAATGTGAGAGGTGGTTATTCACCCGACGCGTGAAAATCTTTGAAAGGAGGTGAAACGTCGATGAAAAAATTGTTTTCCATTATTCTTTCCCTGCTTTTCTTCGTGTCATTATCGTTTGCAGTAGTTGGTTGCAAAAAGGCAGAAGAGCAGAAACCGGAAGCAGCGGTAGAGACGCCCGCACCGGCTCCCGCACCAGCACCGGCTCCCGAGGCAGCTCCTGGCGCACCGGCAGCTCCTGGCGCACCGGCCCCTGAGGCAGCTCCTGCTGCACCAGCACCGGCAGCTCCTGCTACGAAGTAGCACTAAAGATCCCATAAAAAATCGGGCCCTCATATATCTGAGGGCCCGGTTTTTTTATGGCCCCCCTTATCAATTTTTCCTATTGTCAAATATTGACCACAGAGATCACAGAGAATATCCTCAGGAGAACTCATTTGCAGAACACAGAGGTGCACTCCGTGCGCTCTGTGGTTTCATCTTTTAGCTTTTGACAAATACAGCTCGCCTGATTATGTTATGAGCTAGTTCTTTTCTTATCCACTCTAATATGGAGGTGAAGGTCATGTCAGAAAATAACGGTGATTTTTTGAAGGGTTTGCTGATCGGAGGTGTCGCCGGTGTCATTTTAGGTATCCTCTATGCCCCGAAAAGCGGTCGGGAAACGCGGGAAGAATTGGGACAAAAGACGGAAGACTTGATTGCCAGGGCAAAAGAGGACTACGAAAAGGCTCTGGAAAAAAGCAGGAAAACTTATGATTCGGCCATCAAGCGTCTCCGGGAGTTGGAAACGGTAGCGAAGGAAAAAGTGGAAGGCCTGGAGGAGGAAGTCGTAGAGATTGCTGACCGGGGCAAGGGAATTTTGCAGGACAGCAAAAACCGGTTCAAGAAAGCGATTGACGCCGGTGTGGAAGCATTCAAAGAGGAAAAATCCTCTTAAGGCCTGTTGAAAATAATCCGCTCCTTTGTTTTATTTTCTTACAGGCCTTTAGGCCCGACGGGGCCTTAGCCTTAAACCCCAGGAGGCGCAGCTACGACCATGTTGGAAACCAGCTTCTTTATTTTGAGTATCGTATTTCTGCTGATGGTCCTTTTTTCCATCCCGCTGTTTTTCATGGGATGGCGGGCGTTGAAAAATCTGGTTATGGCCCTGGAGGAGTTCAATAAAAAATTACCGGGCATTTTGCAGAATGCCGAGGCCATTTCGGTAAACTTAAAAAGTACCGCCGACACCATAAACAGGGAGACGGCAAGCCTTTCCTTGCTGGGCGATAAAATTCGCACCTTCGCAGTCTTGTGTGACGATATAGAAAAGATTCTCCTGACCGGGGTGAAGATTCCCCTGGTAGAGACCTGTAAGACGGCACGGGCCGTGCTGAAGGGGGCGCAGGTATTTTTGCATACCTATGCGGCCAAAACCAAAGAACCTCAAGGGGGGAAAGGGCAGTGTCTAGAGTAAGTTTCGGAGACAAGCTGGGCCGCAGCCGTTCGACGGTGACGAAAGATCTGAACAAGACCATCAGGCAACCGGAAGAGGTGGTAAGGGATCTGAAAAAGGGGCAGCAAAAACCGCCCGGGGAGGATTACCGCGAACGGGCCTTGGCCCTCTTTGGCTGGATATGCGCCCGGTGCGGCCGGGAATTCGACAGCACCAACCGCCAACTCCTTACCATTCACCACCGGGATGGCAACCATTACAACAATCCTCCCGACGGGAGCAACTGGGAACTCCTCTGTGCCTTCTGTCACGAAGATGCCCACAGCAGGGAAATCCTCGGTGAATACCTGGAGGGAGCCGGCGGCGGCAAGGAAACCAGCCTGGTCTACGGAGACAATCAGAACAAGGGTTGGAATGCCCTGGGCGACAAATTGAAAAAGGTCCTGGAAGAAAAGAAAAAATCCTGAGCCGTCAATTTTTCAGTTCCTTGCCATAGAGAGATTTCATGATGCCGTAGGTCTGCATCACGCGGAAGACATAGGTTTTAGTTTCGCCAAAGGGGATATCCTCGGTAAACTCATCTTCATCCCGGTATTCTGCGGCCAGCCATTTTGCCACATTGTGTTCGCCCGCATTGTAGGCGGCCACGGCGTAGTGCGGCACCTTAAGCTGGGCCAACAACTTGGACAGGTAGCTGGTCCCCAGCTTGATGTTCTTCTCGGCATCGAATAGTTCATCATCGTTTTTTAGCACGCCCAATCTCTTGGCCGTGGCCGGCATTAATTGCATGACGCCCCGGGCTCCGGCACTGGAAACGGCATCGCGCCGAAAACGGCTTTCCTCCCGCATGATAGACATTACCAGTAGTGGATCAACCCTGTTCGCCTGGGAATACCTCAAGACCGCATCCCGGAAAGCAAGGGGATACTTAATGGTAGGATAATTGTACCGGATACCAAATCTCACGAGGGTGGCATAGTCTTCGATGTCCGTCAAAAGCTTGGCAAAGGCGGGAACATAGGCTTCCGTGACGGTTCCCATCACCAACCGCGCCTCTTCCCCGGCCTCGGCCCGCATCTTCAGACTTTCCAACTCGCTGATGCGCAAAAATCTTCTGTTCATCTCTTCGGAAAGCGGCGGTCCATTCTCCTTTTTAACCCCGGGCACGGAGCTTCCCGGCCCTGCCTTGGCTTCCCCATTTCCCGCGCGGAACCAGTAGTAGCCGGTTTTATCCCGGATCCTGGCGAAGACCGCTTTGGCGTTTTTCCCCTGATAGGTTTTTACCTTGCCCAGCCAGAAAACGTACTTGTCGCGCTCCTTGGAATCAGTGTTGGTCAGCCCATCGAGCAGCTTCTCCGCCTCAGGCAAACGGTTCTGCCGGATCGCAAACCAGGCCTGGGACCAGGTAATTTCTTCTTCCCGTTCCGGATAGAGCTTCACCATGGCCTGAAGCGCATCACCGCACGCGGCAGCCTTGCCTTCCCGGCGCAGCTGTTCGGCCGTCAGGTTGTGGAGACTGAACCATTCCTGCTGCCCTTCCCTGGTCAACTCCTCGCTGAGCCGGTAAAAGGCTTCTTTTTCATTTACCCGTAAAAAACTGATGGCCAGGAGATAGCAGCCGTCCTGGGAAGGAACACCCGTGAGGGTTTTGATGGCGTTGCGGTATTGCCGGAGACGAAAATAGGCCTTGCCCAGCAGATACCTTCCCTCTTCATCCTGGACGTCCCTGCCTTCCAGCAGACTTACGACCTGTCCGTGATTTCCTTTTTCCGAAAGCCGCTGGGCGGCTTTCCTGATTTCCTCATAGGGAGCCTGATAGTCTCTCTTTTTGAGGGCTTCATAGGATTTCAGGGCATAGAGGCTTCCGGAAAGGAAGATCTCTTTCAGCAGCAGCATCGCCTCGTCCGGCCGGCCGACTTTTTCCAGCAGGCCGGCTTTTTCCCATAAGGCCTTACTGTCCTGGGGAAATTCCCGAAGATAGGCCTCAAGATCATCCAGCGCTGCCGCCGTGTCTATGATTTTTTCGATCTCCAGGATCTTGCGGTAGGCCTTGCGGTAAAGGGGAGAGTTTCTATGGGTGCCGAGGATGGAGCGGAAGGCGGCGAGGGCTTCCTCGACCGCCCCGGACTTCAGATAACTGCCCCCCATGTCGAAGAGGAGATAATCTTCCAGCAGGGGGTAGTTCTTTTCGAGGGAAGAAAAGTATTCCAAGGCCTTGGTCCATTTTTCTTCCTTCATGAGCCGGCGGCCTTCGGCATAGGTTTCCCGAGGGGAGGAGGCAGCTTCCGCGGTACTGGCGACCAACAAGAAAAGGGCGCCGAAGACAAGATACCTGGCCAGGGGGTGCGCCTGAAGCGGCTTTAGTACGTTAGAAATTATTTTTTGCGTTTTGCTGGGAAAATATAATTTCGTTAGCGCACTTATCCCGTTTATTGGGGCCAGGAGGCTCTTTCCCCGTCCCTCACCGGATGTTTCCCGGCAGTCCCTCCCCCTGGCGGACGAGCTTATCGCCCACCGAGGTGCCGCAAACGGAACAGGTATAATCATATTTTTCCCCCTCTGGTAAAATCAGCAACAGTCTTTTTCTCACCGGCGTCGCCCTCTGGCAGCGTGGACAAAAAAGTTCCCGGGCGTCAAAATCCCGGTACGTCTCTCCGGCCATCACGGCACACCATCCTTATCGGGGATCTGGGCGGCATTTTCCAGCCAGATCGTGGCCTCGCTGTCGCTCGGGGCACGATAATCGCCCCGGGGCGAAAGCGAGCCACCCGATCCCACCTTCGGACCATTGGGGATACAGGAGCGCTTAAACTGGCTGTATTTGAAGAAACGCAGCAAGAACAGGGAAAGCCAGTGTTTGATTTCCCCGATGGTATAGGCATGTCGCTTTTCTTCCGGAACATCCGGCCAGACGCCTTTATCCTTATCCTTCCAGGCGCAGTAGGCCATAAAGGCAACCTTCGTGGGCAGAAAACCATAGCGGGTGATGTAGAAGGTGTGGAAGTCCTGTAACTCATAGGGACCGATGAGGGCCTCCGTTTTTTGCGCCGGCAGGTCCTTTCCCTGACCGGGGACCAGCTCCGGGCTTATTTCCGTATTCAGGATGTCAAGCAGGATTTCCCCCGTTTCCCCGGAAAACAGCGCGGATTGGGAAACCCAGCGTATCAAGTGCTGGATGAGTGTCTTGGGCACGCTGACATTGACATTATAGTGGGACATGTGGTCACCCACCCCGTAGGTGCACCATCCCAGCGCGAGTTCGCTTAAGTCGCCCGTGCCGACGACCAGGGCACCGTGCATGTTGGCAAGACGAAAAAGATGGGAGGTGCGTTCTCCCGCCTGGACGTTCTCGAAGGTGATGTCGAAAAGCTCTTCGCCGCGGGCATAGGGGTGGCCGATGTCTTTGAGCATCTGCAGGCAGGCCGGTTTGATGTCAATTTCCTTTCCTTCCACACCGAGGGCCAGCATCAGTCGCAGGGCGTTGCGATAAGTCTTGTCGGTGGTGGCAAAGCCCGGCATGGTGTAGGCTTTGATGTTCTTCCGGGAAAGACGGAGCAGATCCATGGTGCGGGCCGCAACAATGAGCGCCTGGGTGGAATCCAAACCTCCCGAGATGCCGAGGACGACATTTTTGAATCCCGAGGCTTGCAGACGCTTGGCCAATCCCTGGACCTGGATGTTGTATGCTTCGTAACAGCGTTGGTCGCGTTTCGCCGGATCGACGGGTATGTAAGGAAAACGGGCATATTGCCGTTCCAGCATGATCCTTCCTTCGGGAAAATCCATGGTCAAATGAATCTGCCGGAAGGCCGCAATCCTTTCCTTGTGGTGGGCCGCATTCCTGCCGAAGGTGGTGAGGCGCATCCGGTCCTGGGCCAGGGAGTCCAGATCCACATCGGCGCAGACGAGCTGCGGCTCCTGGCAAAAACGCTCCCCTTCCCCCAAGAGACGCCCGTTTTCATAGATCATGGCCTGCCCGTCCCAGGCCAGGTCGGTCGTCGATTCCCCGACACCGGCGGCGCTGTAGAGGTAGGCCGCCACGCAGCGGGCCGATTGGCTGGCCGCCAGGCTGTGGCGATACTCCGTCTTCCCGACGGTAACGTTGGACGCGGAAAGGTTGCCGATGACCGTGGCTCCGGCCAGGGCCGCATAACTCGACGGCGGGATGGGGACCCATACATCTTCGCATACTTCGATGAATATCCTGAAATGACTGTTGTTTTTCACTGTAAAGATAAGATCGGCGCCGAAAGGGACCGCCTCCTGCCCGCAGAGAGAAATGGTTTGCGCCAGGGCCTCTTCGGCGGGGCTGAACTGGCGGCCTTCGTAAAATTCCCGGTAGTTGGGGAGGTAAGACTTGACAGCCACTCCCAGGATTCTTCCCCGGTAAAGGACAACACCGCAGTTGAAGAGGCGAAAATCCACCTGCAGGGGGGCGCCCACAACCAGGATCACATTGAGATCCTGCGTCGCCTCGAGAACGCGGGTCAGGGCCTGGAGGACACTTTGCAGCATCGTGTCCTGGTGGAACAGGTCTTCGTTGGAATAGGCGGAAAGGCAAAGCTCGGGAAAAAGCGCCAACACCGCCTGCCGGCCGGCGGCTTCCCGAGCCAGGCGGATGACGCTTTCGGCATTAAATAAAGTATCCGCAACCTTGACCGCAGGTACGCCCAAAGCCACCCGGATGAATCCGTGCCGGTAGAGATTGAAATACTCATCCATTCCTGGGTTGCCCATGGATACTCATCCTAGCAAAAGTTGGAACTCAAGACTGCTCTTTTTCCACATAGGCATAGGCGCTGTGGTTGTGGATGCTTTCATAGTTTTCCGCCTCCACGCTATACCAGAGGAAATTATCAACCTTGTTCAGATTTTCGGCAATGTTTCTTACCACGTCCTCGACGAACATGGGGTTTTCGTATCCCTTTTCCGTAACGTATTTTTCATCCACCCGCTTCAATAGGGAATAGACCTCGCCGCTGGCGGAATGTTCCACCAGCTTGATAATATCCTCAATCCAGAAAAACTTTTTGAATCTTACGGTCACGGAAACCATGCTTCTCTGGTTGTGGGCGCCGGCCTTGCTGATCTCCTTGGAACAGGGACAGACCGTCGTGACCGGCACGGTCACACCCACCAGGATATCCGCTTTGTTTCCCCGATTCTTCCCCCAAAACCGGCATTGGTATTCCATGAGGCTCTTGGAGCCCGAGACGGGCGCCGTTTTTTCCACGAAATAGGGGAATTCCACCTCGATGTGGGCCGATTCGGCACGCAGCCTTTCCCGTACCTTTTCCATGATGCTCCGCAGAGTCTTAATATTGACCTCCCCCCGGTAATCATTAAGGATTTCCACGAAACGGCTCATGTGGGTTCCCTTGAAGTGGTGGGGTAGGTTGACATACATGTTGATCGTTGCATTCACCTGCTGGGTCCCCTGGGCACGGTCCAGGACGGTCAGGGGATATTTTATGCCTTTTACACCGACCTTTTTTATGTCTATATTACGGTCATCTCTTTGGTTTTGAATATCGATCATTGATCATTTACCACTATAGGACGCCCGCGCATTTTCCGATTCCCATACGGTTACCCGCGCTACCTCAACATGATGGGGGCGGGCTTTTTCACTGACCTCGCCATGGATGAACCGGGCCAGATTTTCCGCCGAAGGATTCACATTCCGGAAGTAAGGATGGTCATTAAGATATTTATGGTCCAGAGCCTCGAGTATCTCGTCGGTCCACTCCTTTAAAATACGAAAGTCAAGCAACAGCCCTTCCTTATTCAAATTGTCGGACGCGAGCGTTACGTCAACAACAAAATTGTGCCCGTGCAACCCCTCACATTTGCCCCCGATATCCTTCAATACATGGGCTGCCGCAAAGGATTTTGTGATGGTTATTTCATACATTTTGGCCTCTCTATAGCGTAATCGCCTCGCTATGTGTATACAATTTTTTTTCATGGGGCGTCAATATGGCAATTTCCTCTTTTTTTCTTAAGAGCTGTGAAATAAACCGCGGTGGTGGAATTTTGCCGTCTTCTCTTGTTTTATTTTGTGAACTGATTAACAAAGCGGGAAATATTGACGCCCCCTTTAAAAAAACAATAATCACTTTAAAATCGAGGAATTTATCGATACAAAGCATCTTGTAAATGGGTAAGGGTTGCGCTTGGCATAAGGCTCGCATAAAGACCGCTAAACTCCAGCATGGGGAAAATGATCGAGGACCGATCCAACGTCAAAGGAAACGAGAGACTCAGGGAAAAGGGGGTGGTGGCAGCCGGAGAAAAAGCGGCAGCGGGTTTAGCGGTAAAGAATAAATAAAATAATCGTTTACAAAAGGGAGGATTTTATGATCCATTCATTTTACAAAAAAGGTGAAAAAGGTTTTACACTCATTGAACTGATGATCGTTATCGCCATCATCGGCATCCTGGCAGCCATTGCCATCCCCCAGTTCACCCAATACCGGAAAAGAGGCTACAACACCGCCGCTAAATCCGATGTGAAGAATGCCTACACAGCGGCCCAGGCCCTGTTCAGCGATTCTCCCGCCGCCACTGCCGATACCAGCAATCTGACGACCTACGGCTATAAGGCAACGGCTAACGTCACCCTCTCGGTCAGCCCGGGAACGATGAACAGCCTGGTCATTAAAGGCACCCATGCCAGCGGCGATGCGACCTATACGGCAGATTCCCAGGGCGCTATTTCACCCTGATTCCGATAAACAGCATTGCTAGTCTATTTGCCGAAAAGGGGCAAGGAAAGATTTCCTTGCCCCTTTTCGGCAAATTATTCAGTGAAAAAAACGGCGCAAGGGTGATTTTGCCGCTTTTTTGAGAGACCAGAGGCAGCAAAAGATCCCGGCCATTTTCCCGGCTAAAATAATAACTTGCTTAAAATTAAAGGATATTTACCTAGACAGGATCGTGAAGAGAGGAAAAAGCACGACGCCTGGCATAATCGTTGCTTTTGTGAAACCGTTCACATTAGCGCCGGGTAAATAGGAGCATTAACCTATCTGGCAGAATAAAAAGATAACAAACAGGCAAAGGGGGTGGTAGCGGCAACGGTTTATATAAATATGTTAATATGCTCAGACAAAAAAATATCACAAGGAGGAAAGTTATGATCCGTACATTTTACAAAAAAGGTGAAAAAGGTTTTACACTCATTGAACTGATGATCGTTATCGCCATCATCGGCATCCTGGCAGCCATTGCCATCCCCCAGTTTACCCAGTACCGCAAGAGAGGCTACAACACCGCCGCTAAATCCGATGTGAAGAATGCCTACACCTCGGCCCAGGCCCTGTTCAGCGATTCTCCCGCCGCCACCGCCACCGCCAGCAATTTAACGAGCTACGGCTATAAGGCGACGGCCAACGTCACCCTCTCGGTGAGCCCCGGAACGATGGCCAGCTTGGTCATCAAAGGCACCCATGCCAGTGGCGATGCGACCTATACGGCAGACGCCGCAGGCGCCATTTCACCCTGATCGCCTTTATTGCCTGTTTACCTGAAGGGGTGAGGAAAGATTTCCTTACCCCTTTTTTTAACTGAATTTACCGGACATGATTGACAAGGATGCCGATTTTCCGCTTGCCTGCCCCTGGCCTTCCCTTCAAGGCTCAGGCTTTGCCATACTTTTCCTCTTTTTGGCCCTGGTGATTATCTACGGCAATAGCTGGCATTGTTCCTGGCATTTTGACGATTATAAAAATATCGTGGAAAATGCCAATGTCCAGATGGAGCAACTTTCCTGGAAAGAAATAAGGACGGCTTTGGCCGGCCTGCCGGGGGAAGGCATGCAAAGACCGGTCGCCTATCTCAGTTTCGCCCTGAACTATGCCCTCGGTCAAAGAGACGTCTTCGGTTATCACCTCGTCAACCTCTTCATCCACTACCTGGCAGCCCTCTTTCTATTTTTCTTTATCCAGCGCACCCTGCAACTCCCCCTGCTTAAGGAACGCTATGGCAACCATGCCTATTCCATTGCCATCCTGGCCGCTTTCTTATGGGCGCTCCATCCCATCCAGGTCTTCGCCGTCACCTATATCGTCCAGAGAATGGCCAGCCTGTCGGCCCTTTTTTCGATCATGGCCATGCTTTTCTACCTCCTGGCGAGGACTGGGGAGAAAAAAAAGGTTTTTTATTTTGTCTTATCCGCCCTCAGCGCCCTTCTTGCCTTGGGGACAAAGGAAAACGCGATAATGCTGCCCCTAGTTATCTTTCTCTACGATCTTTTCCTCATCCGGGGGATCACGGCCGAGAGCCTGCGCCAGTATGCCAAATTAAGCATTATTCCGCTGATGCTGATCCTGGCGGTGGCCTGGCTTTTGGTTGATCCGGCAAAACTGCTGGATGGCTACCGTATCCGGCCCTTCACACTGGAGGAGCGCCTGCTGACCCAGCCCCGAGTGCTTGTCTTTTATGTCAGCCTGCTTCTCTACCCGCTATCCTCGCGTTTTGTCCTGCTACAGGATCTCGAACTCTCCCGGAGCCTCTTTAGCCCCTGGACGACCCTGCCTGCGATCCTGCTCGTCCTTTTCGCCCTGGGTCTCGTCCTTTTCTGGGCGAGGAAAAAACCGCTTTTTTCCTTTTCCATCCTTTTTTTTCTCCTCAACCATCTCGTGGAAGGTTCCTTTCTGCCACTGGAGATGATCTACGAACACCGCAACTACCTCCCGGCAATGCTTTTCTTCGTGCCCCTGGCCGTACTCTTTACCAGAGGGTTTGCTTATTATGCCCACCGGAGAGTTCTTTGCCTTGCTCTGGCCGCCATCCCGGTCGCCTTCCTCGTCATGGAGGGGGTGGCGGTGGTACTCCAGAACGACACCCTGAAAAACGAACTTACCTTCTGGCACGACACGGTCGAAAAATCCCCCCGTTTGCACCGGCCCCGCCATAACCTCGCCAAGACCTACCTGGCTCTGGGTTTGATTCCCGAATCCTGCACCGAATTCCGGCGGGCCCTGGATGGTAAGGTCATGTCCGCGACCTTTCAAAAATACGAGACCCACTTTTACCTGGGCCAATGCGACCGCCTCCGGGGCGATGACAAAGGGGCCTGGCAGCACTTTGCCGAAGCCCTCCGGCTCGTCCCCTTCTACGCCGAAGCCCACCAGGGCCAGGCGGAAATCCTGCTCAGCCGGGGGGAATATGGCGCCGCGGAGCAGGCGATCCGCCGCGCCCTCGCTTATAACGCCTCCCTCCCTTCTTTCCACCTGACCTTCGGCGAGATCCTCCTGAAAAAGGGAGATCTTCCTGGCGCCCTCACGGAGGCGCGCAAGGCGCTTATCTTAAAGGATGACTCGGGACGGGCTTACGGGCTCCTGGCCGCGATCTTCCCGGAGGGAAAAGATGTCCGGGCCAGCCATTTTCAACGGCTCGCCAGAAAGAGCAGGGGGGCTGCGCCATGAACCTTTGCCCGCCGCCGTCCAGCTCGAAAAGAAGAACGGCCCTCGTTGTTTCTCTCCTGCTTATGCTGGCTATTTGGGCTGTGTTCGATCAGGTAAGAGGGTACGACTTTGTCCATTACGACGACGATACCTATGTGGTGGCGAACCGCCAGGTCCAGCAGGGCCTCACCCCATCCTCCGTCTCCTGGGCCTTTACCGCCACGGAGGCCGCTTTCTGGCATCCCCTCACTTGGCTTTCCCTGATGCTGGACTATGAACTCTACGGCTTGCACCCGGGCGGCTACCACGGAACCAACCTGATCTGGCACATGGCCAACACCCTCTTGCTCTTGCTTGTTTTTTCCGCCCTGACGGGCTGTCTCTGGCGCAGCGCCTTTGTGGCCGCCCTCTTCGCCATCCATCCCCTGCACGTGGAGTCCGTCGCCTGGATCGCCGAACGGAAAGACGTCCTCTCCACCTTTTTCTGGCTCGCCACCATGGGCGCTTATCTCCACTATGTCCGGCAACCCGGCTTAATCCGCTACCTCTTGGTGCTCGGCGCCTTTTCTCTCGGACTCATGGCCAAGCCAATGCTGGTCACGCTTCCTTTCTGCCTGCTGCTCCTGGATTTCTGGCCCCTGGGCCGCACACCTCTCTGGCCACCGGTACTTCCGCCGGACCGTGAGGGCAACAAAGAGGGGCGCCAAACCCAAGGGTTTGCCCCTTTAATCGTAGAGAAGATTCCCCTCATGCTGCTGGCCCTCTTCGCCTCCCTGCTCGTTTATTACACGGAGTCCCGGGCCGGCGTCTTGTCCTCCCTCACGGCCTACCCCCTGACGGTACGCCTCTCCCATGCCGTCGTTTCTTATGTGCTTTACCTGGGGAAGACCTTTTATCCCCTCGACCTGGCCGTTTTTTATCCCCATCCCGGCCCGTGGCCCCTGGGCACGGTCCTGGCGGCCCTGGGTCTCCTCCTGGGAATCACCTTCCTGGCCTTGAGACGGCTGTCGCGCTTCCCCTATGCTGCCTGCGGCTGGTTGTGGTATCTGGGCACGATGGTCCCCCTCATCGGCTTTGTCCAGCTCGGCACCCAGGGCATGGCAGACCGCTACAGCTATATCTCGCTGATCGGCATCTTTGTGATGATCGCCTGGGGTGTGCCGGATCTCTTGAAAAAATGGTCCATTGCCCGCCCTGCTTTCCCCGTGCTGGCCGTGGCAGTCCTGTTCCTGCTCGGGTTCCTGGCCTGGCGCCAGGCCGGATTCTGGCGGGACGGGGAGACGCTGTTCCGCCAGGCCCTGAGGGTGACAAAAAACAATTACGTCGCCCATAACAACCTGGGAGCTGCCCTGACCAGGCAGGGCAATTTCGGGGCCGCCCTGGGGCAGTATGAAGCGGCGCTCCGGATCAACCCCTACTACGCCGACGCCCGCTACAATATGGGGCAAGCCCTGGCGGCTCTGGAACGCCCCAGGGAGGCGGAAGGGCATTACCGGGAGGCCTTGCAAAGCAAACCAACACTCGCCGAGGCGCACAACAATCTGGCCATTCTCCTGGCGACGCGCGGCAAAAGGGAAGAAGCCCTGGCCCATTTGGCCGAGGCGCTCCGCATCCGGCCTGATTACGAGGCGGCGCGGAAGAACATCATGATAATAATGAAGGAACAAAGTCAGGGAAAATTACCGGAGGGCCATCAAAATCAGCCATGATGACCTGGTAAGGAGTCACAGGACTTGCTGACTCAGTAATAATCGTATTGCTGGCTGCTCACCGATCCCGGATAGGGATATTCCATGCCTTGGTGATCCCATTTTCCCAGCAGCTTATCATTTTTTTCCTGGGCGGTCTTGCAGGTAATACAGAGCGTGGTCATGGGTCTGGCGGTGAGTCTTTTTTCGGGTATTTCTTCGCTGCACTCATCACATATCCCATACGTACCCTCGTCGATTCTTTGGAGGGCTTCTTTTATCTTGGCGATCAGCCGCCTTTCCCGGTCACGAATCCTCAACTCGAAGCTCCGGTCCGCTTCCACTGAGGTCTGATCGATAATTTCGGTAAAACGTTCGTTGGAGATGGTCATTTCGGAGATGGTTTTCAGCTGATAACTGGCCAGTTCGGCTATTTTCCGCTGCAGAAGATCACGATAGACTTCCCGTCTGTCTAAATTCATATTCATCATCCTTTCTTTAAAAAAGCAAAGCCCCCCATTGCCGAGGGGCTCTCCGGGGAATAGTTAGTTCATCACAATTTGCGAACATTCTCGGCCGCCGGACCTTTATCGCCCGCTTTAACATCAAAGCTTACGCGATCACCTTCCGCCAGGGATCTGAAGCCATCGGCCTGGATCGCCGAGTAATGCACAAATACGTCCTTGCCGCTGTCCTGTTGGATAAAGCCGAAACCCTTTGCATCATTAAACCATTTAACCGTTCCTTCCAACATCTCCACTCCTCCTGTACGCAATAGTATTAAATAACGCCTGCACCCTGGCAATAGGATCAGGCCGGACCGGAAAACAGCCCGGTATTTAGGACGTAAATTACTGAAAGTATTAGTACAAAGCAATGATGATTAAATGGAAGCCTTATGGTAGGCAAAAACTACTATTCGGGTAAGGCGCCTGGCTGGCACAGGGCCAGACACTCCCGCACCTGACCGTAGACTTCTTCGGGAGACAGGGCTTGCATGCACAAGTTGTTGGTGCAGGGGGAGAAGCGGTGGTTGAAGGCATTCACGCAGGGGCTGCAGGCAAATTTGGCAAAGAGCGCCCGGGAGTTTTTGCTCAGGGCGCCGAAGAGTTTCGGCGTTTCCGGACCATAGAGGACAAGGCAGTGGATGTCCGTGAGCGAGGCAAAGTGGCCGGGACCGCTGTCATTGGTAACCAGGACATCGGCCAGGGTGTAAAGGATGATGAGTTCCCGGAGCGAGGTTTTACCGGCCAGATTGACGACCCGCGGCGACGCCAGGCGCGCGCAGAGTTCCGCCGCCGCTTCTTTCTCGGCCGGGGCGCCCGTAATTACGAGTCGCGCCTCGGGATAATCCCTCAGGATGGCGGCACCCAGGGTGAAAAAATTCTCCTGGGGCCATTTGCGCAGCGGCAGCATGTCGCTGGCGTTGGGGTTCAAGAGGATGACCGGTCCCGGCCCATCCCCAGCCAAGCCTTCCCGGGCCAGGAGGTCCCGGAATAGGGCTACTTCTTCCTCTTTCGCTCGGAAGGCCGGCGGCGGCTCCGCGGGGGTGAGGACGGCTTTTTTCGGCAGGGGGATCTCGCCCGGCGGCATCTCCAGGGCCTCCACCAGGAGAGCATAGGCCGTGGCCGTGTGGAGGTAGGGATTGTGCTGGATACGGTGGGTCATGAGATCGCCCCGATAGGGCAGTTCGCTCGTGAAGCGATGCAGTCCGACGCGCCTTACGGCGCCGGTGAGAAAGGCAATAATCGCCGAGGCCCGGGCGAAGAATTCCATGTCCACAGTCGCATCGATGCCCAGGCGGCGGATGGCCCGGAGACTCCCGAGAAGATCGGTTATAAACGTAAGGAATCCGGCATTGCGGATGACCAGGATGTTTCCCCGGGGGATCAGGTCCATGATCTCCAGGATTTCCCTGTTTTCTGCAAAGACCAGGAAAAAGACATTTTCCCGCCCCACCAGGGATACGGCGCGGCGGATGGCGCCCGCGGCCAGCACCGTGGCCCCCTGTTCGATGAGTTTGAGGAAGAGGATTTTTTTTACGGGTGGCAGGGGTGACGTCCGGGGGGAGAATACACCCCGGAGCCGCCGCAGGCAGGTGAGCTTGAAACAGGCGATGCTTCCGATCCAGATATCGATAATTCTTATGGTTTGCGGTTTCATCGGGGAGCTCCGGAAATCTTTAAGTACCGCCTTTTCCGCGGGCAGAAAAGGAGGATGAGGAAGAGGGGCGCCGCGAGGAGCGAAATCCACTTGCCGAGCCGATAGCCCAGGGGGTCGTATTCAATCGTAAAATGGTGATTCCCCGCAGCAAGCGGGATAGCCATGAGGGTATAATCCGCCGGCATGATGTCATAATGGGCCTGAGGGCCTGACGACAAGCTGCGGGCGCGCCAGCCCCGGCTGTAAGTGTCCGTAAGCAAGAGCAGGGCATTGTGGGGAGTACTGGCCCGGATGGTCAGAGCGTCCGTCGCGGCGGCGGTTATTTGCCAGGTGCCCTTCTTTTCCGACGCCACCGGCTCAAGCGACGGCCGCTCCTCCAGGATGACGGTTTTCCGGGGATCAAAGGAATCTTGCTCCATTTCCCTGAAGATGGCGGGACCTGGGGGAAGAACTTTAAAGTTATCGACAAATTGCATACGGGGAAGGAAATCCTGATACTCCAGGACCTGGACATTCTTGGGATCGCCCGTAATGATGTAACGCAGCCGCAGGAGGCGGAATAACTTGTGGTATCTTTTTATCGGCAGGTAATTGGTTGTCGCCTCGTCGGGCAAGCCCTGAGTGAAGGCCAGGAAACGGGCATAGCGCAGCGTCACGCCCGGATCATAGCCGCTGATATCTTGCACGCCCAGCGACAGGGCGCTGTTGGGCTGCAAAAGATTAAGCACCCGGTAGTCTCCCGGATGTTCCTTGAAGAAGGAGGCGAGTTCCGGGAAAAGGACATCTTTGAGCGCGAAGTCCACGCGGAGCAGTCCGGCAAAGGCGAAGATCTCGCAAAGGGCCAGGAGGACCACGAAATAGTAGCCCTTCCGAAAATACTTCAGGATGAAAAAAAAGCCGGCCAGGGTCAGGTAGAGGGCCGCCGCCACAGCCAGGCTCAAGGCGGAGAAGGTCCCCGCCTTCCGGATAAAGGCCGCCTCGTCATGGAGAGAAAAGTTGAAGTAAGAACCCGAGGACGAGATTAACTCCATCAACTGCCGCCACCAGGCCGCCGGCACGGGTGCACTGGCGGCGCTGTAGAGTAAAAACGCGAGGCCCCCGAGCAGTACGCCGACGAGGCCGGAAAGAACGGCCGCCGGCAAGACGGGCTGCTTCTGCCTGATCAAGGCGTCCAGACCGCATCCGGCCAGCATGGCCAGGAAGAGCGTGGCGGGAAAGATGAATTTTGAGGCACCGCGGAATTTATTGAAGCCGGGCAAGAAATTGTAGAGCAGGTCAAAAAGCGGGGTATAAGCGCCCAGGGCCAGGACCAGCAGGATCAGGATCATCGCCACAGACCATCTTCTGCCGGCCTTATCCCCGTAGACGGCGCCGTAAAGGGCCAGGGCAAGGCCGGTGCATCCGATGAAGAAGGTCATGGCCCAGAGGTAGGCCTTCCCCCAGTAGGGCACGGAGGCCATATCGCCGAAGAAAAAGGGGGCGATGAGGGTGAGGAGATTCTCCAGGGGAAAGGAGAACTGCGCGGCAAAGCGATAGGAGACTCCGGCGCTCCGCACACCTTCGCTGGCCGCTTCCATGCCCGCCAGCAGTTGCACGGCCCCCAGGGCCGCACCGCCTGCGTAAAGGCCGGCGATGATCAACAAATAGGACCAGGGGTACTTGGCCTCCCCGAAGCGGAGCCCCGTATAGATCAGCACGGTCAGGGCCGTATAGTACATATACTGCGGGTGGCCGGCAAGAATCTGCATGGCCACGGCGAACATGCCGAGGAGCCACCACCGGGGCGACGGCCGGGCAAAGATTCTGTCCACGGCCATAAACAACAGCGGCGCCCAGGCCATGGTGCAGATATCCGTCAGTTGGCCGGCATAGACATTCATCATGCTGGGTCCGGAAAACATCAGCAGGAGGGCGGCGAGCAGACAGGCGAGTGTGTGGAGCCCCCGGAAGGAGGTCCAGAGATACATGAAATAGCCCAGGAGAAAGATGTGGAGCACGATGACGGCATTCATGGCCTGGTTGAGAGGCAAAAAGAGGTACAGGCAATTCAAAGGATAGAGGAGCGCAGCCTGCATGCCGCCCAGCAGGGGGAAGCCGGAAAAGAGACCGGGATTCCACAGAGGCAGATGACCCTGCCTGAGCTGGTTAAAACCAAAATCACGCAAATATACGAAGATACTTGACAGATCAGTACCAGGCCGGGAAAGGATACGCCCCTCGGACCAAAAAAGGATATCCCCGTACATCACCAGTACGGCCAAAAGCAGGATGAGGAAGGCGTACCCATGATCGCTCGCGCTGTCTGTTTTTGGATAAGTGTTCACTCTTGCATGGCCCCATCCACTCACTTAATTTTGTCATCCCTTCGTCGGGGTCGGTATCGCTATCCTTTTCGGTAGCGAAGTTATTACCTGTCTCGATACCGATAACGAGAAATGCCCCTACTATTCGTGGCGGAACTATGTCATAGAATTGGCATATTATCAACACAAGTCCCCTATAGCATATCAGGGAAGGAATATGGTATGGAGGAGACGGTTTTCTGCTCGGCACCTTGAGCGGCGTCGGGGTCGCTATCGGAATCGAAAGGAAAGGCTTTGTTGCAATGCTGACAAAACTCGGGCAGCGGCTACTTGGTTTGGGAAGATCCGCCAAGTATGGCAGAGAGACGGCGTCGATAGCGATTCCGATACCGATCCGACCCCGAGAATAATTCGAGTGATCGTTGGTAGCGGGTGACGGAGTAATTGGCAAGGAAGAAGGAGGGTGCATGGCCCAGGGCTCTGCTCCGGAAGTGAGTGTTATCGTTCCTCTCTATAACGAAGAGGTGATCGTTTCCGAAATAATCGGCCGTATCCGGCAGGTGATGGAGCGGGCCGGCATAAGCCATGAAATCATCGCCGTCGATGACGGCTCCGCTGATGACACGGGCGGCCAGGCCGCCCGGACAGGGGTGCGGGTCCTGCGTCATCCCTACAACATGGGCAACGGCGCCGCCGTCAAGACGGGTATCCGTCATGCCCGGGGCCGGATTCTGGTCATGCTCGACGGCGACGGCCAGCACCAGCCCGAGGATATCCCCAGGCTGCTGGAAAAAATCGGCGCCTATGACATGGTCGTGGGCGCCCGCAGCCGGGATTCCGTGGCGACCGTGCATCGCAAGCTGGCCAATGGACTCTACAACCGTTTTGCCACTTATGTCTGCGGCCGCCGGATCGAAGATCTGACCTCCGGCTTCCGGGCGATCCGGGCGGAGATCGCCCGCCAGATGGTCCCCCTCCTGCCCAATACCTTTTCCTACCCCACGACGATCACCCTGGCTGTGGTGCGCTCCGGCTACAGCCTCGCCTACATCCCCATCAAAACGGCCGGGCGGACGGGTAAGAGCAAGATCAAGCTCCTGCGGGACGGTTCCCGGTTTTTCCTGATTATCTTCAAGCTCACAACCCTCTATTCGCCCCTGAAGATCTTCCTGCCCCTGAGCCTGGTCATGTTTCTGACGGGGTTCCTCTATGGGCTCTACAAGGTGCTGGTCCTGGATACACGCTACGGCCCCACCTCGGCCATGCTGATGATGGTGGCGGTCCTGGTCTTCATGGTCGGCCTGGTCTCGGAGCAGATATCGCAGCTGCGCTTCGACCGGAGCGAACTCCGGGGATTCGACGGCTGCCGGGAGATAACGGAAAAGTCGTCCCCTTACGAGGAAGCGTGAACCTATGGCAGACAAATTCATCACCTTCGGCGCCCCCGCCCTGGAAGAGGAAGAAATCCAGGAAGTCCTGGAGAGCCTCCGTTCCGGCTGGCTCGGAACGGGGCCGAAGGTGGCCCGCTTCGAAAGGGATTTTGCCCGGTACAAAGGGGTGAGCGAGACGCACGTAGCAGCCGTCAATTCCTGCACTGCGGCCCTCCATCTGAGCATGATCGCAGCCGGCATCGGTCCGGGAGACGAGGTGATCACCACGGCCCTCACCTTTGCCGCCACCGTCAACGCCATCATCCACTGCGGCGCCACGCCCGTGCTCGTGGATGTGGAACCGGAAACCATGAACATCGATCCCCGGGGGCTCGCCGCGGCGATCACGGAGCGGACCCGCGCCCTGGTTCCCGTCCATTTCGCCGGCCGCTGTTGCGACATGGAGGGCCTAATGGCGGTTGCCAAAAGCCGGGGACTGCTCGTTATCGAAGACTGCGCCCATGCCATCGAAAGCGAGGATCGGGGGAGAAAAGCAGGTACCTTCGGCGATTTCGGTTGTTTCAGCTTTTACGTGACGAAAAACGTGATCACCGGCGAGGGGGGCATGGTCCTGGCGAAGGACGAGGAGAGCATCGCTACGGTGAAGATGCTCGCCCTCCACGGCATGACCAAGGATGCCTGGCGGCGTTTCAGCGATGAGGGTTACAAGCATTACCAGGTCGTGGCCTGCGGTTTTAAATACAATATGATGGATCTCCAGGCCTCCCTGGGCATCCATCAGCTCCAAAGGGTGGAGAAAAACTGGCTCCGGCGGCAGCAGATCTGGGATGTTTACCAGGGCGCCTTTGCCAGCCTGCCCGTGGTTTGCCCGGCGCCGCCGGCGCCGGACACCCGGCATGCCTACCACCTCTACACCCTGCTGATCGATGAAAAACGGACAGGCCTCTCCCGGGATGCCTTCCTGGAGGAGATGACCCGGAGGGGCATCGGGGTGGGGGTCCACTACCTGAGCATTCCCGAGCATCCCTACTACCAGGAAAGGTACCATTGGCAACCGGAAGACTTTCCGGTGGCCATGGCCATCGGCAGGCAGACCGTGAGCCTGCCCCTTTCGGCGAAGCTGACCGACGCCGAGGTGGCCAGGATCTGCCGGGCCGTGAAGGAACTGTTGCCGGCATGAAGCAGCCAGGATATTCTTTCATCAAGGAAATAAGGATCAGATCATCGTGCCATCCATGATAGACAATCCCCCGATGAACACCGCCGTCGTCTTTCCCGCCCGCCAGACCAACAGCCTGGGCGTCATCCGCAGCCTGGGTCAAAAGGGTATTCCGGTCATCGGTCTGGATTGCCAGCCCCAGAGCGTTGGTTTCTACTCCCGCTATTGTCGCGGCCTGTTGTGCCCCGACCCGTTGACTGATGACCAGGGCTTCCTCGAGGCCCTGGTCGCGTTGGGAAAGGAGCTGGAGTTGCCGGGTGTATTGTTCCTGATGGACGATCACCTGGTGCTGCTGGCAACGAAATATCGGGCCGTGCTGGAGAAATATTACCGCTTCCCCTTCCTCGATTTCGCCGTGGCCGTCAATTGTCTGGACAAGCGCCAGATGTATGAGATCGCCTGCTCCCTGGGGATTCCCGTTCCCCATACCATCTGGCCGGCTGAAGGAAGGGAGGGGCTTGCCATCCCCGAGGGGTTCGCCTATCCCTGCATCCTCAAGCCGGCAGGTAAATTTGCCATCAGGGACGGCTCTCCGGAGCAAGTCTACGCCTTCTTCCGTCTCTACGGCAAGGCTATCCGGGTCTTTTCCCGGGAAGAGTTATTACGCCGCCTGGCAGAAGTAACCAAGCTTGGTTTCCAGGTCGTCATCCAGGAGGAGATACCCGGCGCTGCCTCCGGTCTCTATTCCCTGGGCGCTTATTGCAATAAAGAGGGGCAGGCCCTGGCCCTTTTCACGGGACGCAAACTCCGCCAGCTGCCGCCGGACTTCGGCACCTGCACCCTGGCGGAAGCCTGCCGGGAACCGAAGCTTGTGGAATACGGCAGTCGCTTCCTGTCAGCGGTCGGCTTCTGGGGTATTGCGGAGGTAGAGTTCAAAAAGGATCCCCGGGACGGGATCTTTAAATTTCTCGAGGTGAACCCCCGGGCCTGGACCTGGATCAGTCTGGCCACGAGCTGCGGTGTGGACCTGCCACTGGCCGCCTATCTGGACCTGCTCGACCGTCCGGTCCCCCCCCTTCCGCAGCGGGAAGGTGCGGCCAAATGGACAGACCTGGCTAAAGATGTTCTTTGCTTCCTAAAATACAGGCGGGGAGGCGTGGGTTTCCCGGCTCTGTCCTTGCGGGAGTGGTTGAGCGCCCTGAAGGGACCTAAACAAGATATCTATTTCGCTCGGGAGGACATGTTGCCGGGGCTGATGATCCCCTTCCAGCTTTTGAGGTCAAGATTTGGTAAAAACAGAACCAGTTTCTAAGCCCTTGTTACCTCAGGGGAAGCCCCTTCTCAGGCTCGGCGCCGTCTTGGTGGCGGTCCTGATCTTCGCCTATCTTCTCAAGAGCCTTTGGGCAAGTTATGAAAAATTATCCCAGCTCGACTTCACCTTCCGCTATCAGCCTCTCCTCCTGTCGGCAGTCATCTTGTGTTTTTCCTTCCTCTTTAATCCCTGGGCTTGGAAAAAAATCATGGGAGGCATGGGTGAACCGCTTGCCTACGGGCAATCCTTCGGGATCCTCTACCTGTCCCAATTGGGGAAATACCTCCCCGGCCGGATCTGGTCCTACATAAGTCAGGTCTACCTGGCCAGGCAGGCTGGCCTGTCGGGAGGGAAAACCCTCTTGGCCAGCGTGCTTTTCCAGGTCATCTCCAGCCTTTTGAGCCTCTATGTCTTTGCCTTTTCCTTCCTTTTCTGGCAGGATTTGCCGCTTGCTTCCCGGATGGCCCTGTTCGCCCTGGCCACGCTCATGGCCTACCTGATCTTGCGGGGAGATGCGACAGCGAAGACCGTTGACTTTTTGCTAAACAGGGTATTTAAAAGAAATATGACCATGGAGTTGAATACAGAAAATATCGTCGGTATAACGGGTATTCTCTTGCTCAGCTGGGTGGTCTACGGTACGGCTTACTACTATTTCCTGAATGCCTTCTATCCTGTCGATATCAAGGCCGCCGTGATTTTCACGGGTGTCTATGCCATATCCTGGCTGATCGGTTATGCCAGTTTGCTCACCCCTGGAGGCTTGGGCGTCCGGGAGGGAGTGCAGGCCTATCTGCTCTCTTTCTTCCTGCCCTTGCCGATCGCCATCATCATCAGCCTAGCCTGCCGCATCTGGATCACGGCGGGCGAAATCGTCGTTTCCCTGATAGCCCTATACCTCATGAAGAAAAGAAAGAGGATGGCGGAATAGTAATGAAAGGTAAGTTATGGCACAAGTTATCCTCGTAGAACCGACCCCCCTGCCTCCCCCCCTCAAATTCACCTACCGGTCCTACGCGCCCCTGGCCCTGCTGACGGTGGCGGCCCCCCTGCTTGCGGCGGGCTACAGCGTCAAGATCATCGATCAACGGGTCAACACCCACTGGTGGGAGGACCTGCTTAAGGAGATAGACAGGGAGACACTCTGCGTCGGCATTACCTCCATGACCGGTAGGCAGCTGCTCTTTGCCCTGGAGGCCTCCCGCCTGGTGAAAGAGCACACCTCCGTCCCCGTCGTCTGGGGCGGCGTCCACGCCAGCCTCCTGCCCGAACAAACCCTCCAAAACCCCTGGATCGATTTCGTCTGCCAGGGGGAGGGAGAGGAAACCTTCCTGGAACTCCTCCGGGCCCTGGAAGGAAAGAAGGGTAATTTCGCCATCCCGGGCCTCTGGTACAAGAAAGATGGGGTCATCTCCGCCAATCCTGCCCGGGGCTTCGTCGCCATGGACAGCCTCCCCCGGATACCCTTCGAACTCGTGAACATGAAGGATTACGACCTCGACGACGCTCTGCCCATGTTCACCAGCCGGGGCTGCGCTTTTCGGTGCGGTTTCTGCTACAATCTCCGGTATTGCGACCGGACCTGGCGCGCCATGAGCGTGGAGCGGGTCATGGCGGACCTGAAGTATTATACGGAACGCTATCGGCCAAACAAGATTATCTTCCGGGACGACAATTTCTTTCAGGACTTAAAGAGGGCCCGACGCATCTTTGCGGGCATCCTGCAGGAAGGGTTTAAATTCCGCTGGCGGGCCAGCTGCCGAATCGACTATATCCGGCGCATGAGTGACCGGGACCTGACTCTGCTGAAGGAATCGGGGTTTGAAGACTTCGGTTTCGGCATGGAGTCCGGTGCCCCCCATGTACTGGAAATAATGCAGAAAGATATTACGGCACCGGATATCCTGGCCGCCGCACAGCGGCTCAAGGAAAAGGGCTTGATCTACTCCGGCTCCTTCGTGGGGGGATATCCGGGAGAGACGGAGGCGGACCTGGAGGAAACGATGGACCTGATCACCCGGCTCTTTACCCAGGACCCCACCTTCGCCTTCGTGATGTTTCTCTATGTGCCCTATCCCGGGACCACGGCCCAGGACACCCTGACCAAGCACGGTTTCCGCTTCCCAGAAAAGATTGAAGACTGGGCCACCTTCCATTTCGCCCACGACACGGCCCTGCCCTCCGTCGGCAAGGCCCATTCCTTCTACGCCGAAAATACGCCCTGGCTGACGGAGGCCCACAAGCGGAAACTCTTTCGCATCGATTCCCTCTGCCAGGTGGCAGGCCGTCCCCTTTACCGGTCTTCTTCCCTTACGGCCCGCCTGCTTGCCATACCCTACAACGGGTTGATCCAATTCGCCCGGTTCCGCTGGCGCCACCGCCTCTTGGGCCCGGTCCCCGAGGCCATCCTCATCAATTTCATCCGGGATGTGGGCCTGTACTTATATCGCCTAGTCAGGGGGGGACTGCCGAAGCGATGACGACTTAGACACAAGCTTTACCTTGCAGGGGCTTCCTCAAGACAAACACAAATCCCGGAGAAAGCCAGGTCACCCCTTCGATGACTGAAGAGGGAACGCAGGACAGAGCTTTCCACATCCATGTATTTTTTCTTAATATTTCTTCCGGATGCTTAAGAATGCAGGGAAGGGCATTATGAATTTCAAAACGCTGGCACCATTTTTTTACACTCCAATAATCGGCAGCCTGGGCGTCCGAAACCGCCCGGGGTGCGCAAAAACGTAAGATTTTGAGTGCCCAGGACCGTGGCAACCAATGCACGAAGGGCCACCATGTGTGCGGTTCTATCGGGAATAGTACGTTCGGACCCGCAAGATAGCAATACCCTCCTGGTTTGAGGACCCGGTAGATTTCGGCAAGCAGCCGTGGGGGATCGTTAAGATGCTCATAAACCTGATTGCAGATGACGACATCCGTACTATTGTCCGGACAAGCCAAGTTCTCTACCGATTCATTTGAGAATTGCAAATTCGGATGGATGCGTTGGAACTCAGACCATCGTGCCCAAGGTTCGGGATCGATACCAAGGATTGATTTTACGTGGGGGGCAATGGTCGCGGCAATATCGCCGCTACCGCAACCAACATCTAACCAAGTTGTTTGGGCCAGGGACACAGGCATGAAATGCGTCAGGGTCTGCATGATAGCTTGGGCTTTTACATCTCTCTGCTTACCTCCCCAACGCGGATCGGCTGGCAAGGCTTTACCCCAACGATTATGATCAATTGTGCTCTTCAACTAAGGCACCTTAAGGATTGTGCTGATTCGATCTTTCCGATTGCTTCTCAACTATTTCATTTCCCTTCCCTTTGTCAACCAGGATTAGATGCTCACCGGACTCGTATAAAATCCCCCCGAACTTCGGAGGAGGCAAACCCTGCCATTTGCAGGAATGACTCGGCTGCCTTCTCAACGTCGAAAGTCAGGACAGCTTTCTCCAAATCCCCGGCGTAGGAAAGGGGCGCTTTGCGGAGGGCGGCGCGGATCGCCCGGGCATAGGCGGCCGGTGTCACCTCCTCCGCCAGGACGCCGATGGGCCATTCTTCCAGAAGACGGGGCAGGTCCCCCACTGGCATGGCAATCACGGGACAGCGGGCCTGCAGGGCATCGGAGAAGACCACGGGGATACTCTCGATGCGCGAGGGAATGAGCAGGTAATCGGCCCAGGAAAGAAGTTCCGCCGCCCCTTCCTTGTCCAGGTAACCGCCCGCTGTGACGGGACGTCCCGCCTCCCGGAGGCCCGTACAAAGTTCCTGCACTTCGCCCTCGAGCGGACCGCCGCCGCAGATCCTTACCTCGGCTATCTTGCCCCAATCCTCGTCGGTAAGGGCGCCCAGGGCCGCGCACAAGAGATCCGTTCCCTTATGGTGGTGCCACCGCCCCAGAAAAGCCAACCGGTAAGGCGGCCCCTGGGCAAACTGCCGCAGACCGCTTAGAGGCAGCCGCCGGGTGCTGGGGAGAAAGGCGCAGGGACGGCCGGTGAGTTTCTCCACATCCCGCTGCAACAGGTAGCCGTCGGCAAAAGAAAGACGGCTTTCCCTAAGGACGGTGCGGAGGACCATGTTCACCACGGGAATCCTGGAGAGTGACCAGATGTCGCTCCCCAGAGCCCAGACGCTGTAGGGAATCTGGTATTTCTTCCCGATGGAGCGCGCCCAAGATCCCGAGGGCAGGGCCCAGAGGGCGAGGATATGGTCGATCTTCTCCTGCCGGGCCAGAGCCTCTACCGCCTTCTTTCCAGCCCGGAGCGTGCCGATGATCCGGGGCCAGTGACGAGGTTCCCGCAGGGAAAGGAGGGACAGGGGCAAAAAGGGCACGGCAAAGCGGTGGAGGTGCAGATTGCCCTGACAGAGGGAACTCGTTTCCCCGGCCGGAGCGACCACGGAAACCCGTAGATACCGGGACAAGGCTTCGGCAAAGTCGGCCACGAAGGAGCCGGCGGCCTCGCTGCCCGGCCTCTGATCAGGATAGGAGGTGGTGATGAGGAGGAGATGCTTCAAGGCAACACTTCCTTTTTTCGGCAGAGCAGGCGGTAGCCCTGAGGCATCAGGGCGCTTTCCGGTCCGGTCCGGCTGAAAATCCATCCCAGACAATTGGTGGCCAAAATAAACAAGGGGGCAAACATACCCAGCAGGACCAGAGGATTTCTCCCGGCGAACCACCCCAGCAGGGTTTGACTCAAGGCGAGATTGGCCAGCAGGGCAGCCGTAGTCAAAGGCTTGCCCAGGGGCACGACTTCTTCCAGGACAAAGCCTTTTCTGGCCAGCAGGTCTTTTAGCCCGTAGATGGTCAACCGCTGGAAGTCGTAAGGTTCATCGTGAAGAGGGTAGAGAAAAGGCGTCTGCAGTAGGAGTTTACCCTCCTCTTTCAGGACCAGGTGAATCTCGGCCAGGCATTTTCCCGGCTGGGGCAGATGTTCCAGGACATCCAAGAGGAGCACGCTCTCGACGCTGGCCTTGCGGAGCGGCAGCGACTGGCCATCCCCGTATACATCGGGACTCGTCCCGTACAGGTCACGGGCCGTGGCATAGTAATCCAGGCCGATGTAGCGGGAGGCCCGCTTCAGGTACGGGCGGACCGACGAGCCGGCACAGCCGATATCGAGTACGACGCCACGGGCCCGTTCTCCCACCCAGGCGCGCGTCTGGAGCGCTTCCCGGAAGGAAAGCCACTGGGGATGGAAAGGTGTGGGCTGCAAAAAACGCAGGGCTTTTCGGATTGCGGCATACTGCATAAAGGGCCTTGGCCATCCTCCTTTGGTCTCAGGGGCTTCCTTATAGCATAGTTATCTAGAATAGGTCATGGGTAATAGGTTAGGGGTGATAAAAATATTTCCCTACCTATTACCCATTACCCGTTCTATATCACCCCTCCCAGGCTGCCGGCATAGCCGGTCATCTCCACGTACCCCTCACAGCCGACCGGACGGCCGGCAGACCGACCTTGCCCGTCAATGGCGCCTTCATAGTAAATGACGCCCGTGGAACGGGTCGTGTCGAGTTCCTGAGCGGCGATCAGGGTGGCCACGGTCAGATCGATGCCGGCGGAAGGTACCACGATCCGCCAGCGGTTCGGATACCGTGCCCCGCTCCGGGGGCTCCTCCAGGTGGCAAGAACCGTGCAGGTGACCTCGGAGAGTCGCAAATGACGGTACTGACCGGATTTTTCCACCAGCGTACCGGAAGATGCCCCCTCCAGGGCGCCATCGCGCTTGCGGAGGAAGTAGAGCATCAAGTCCCGGCCATCGGCCAGGTGCAGGGCGAACCAGTCCCAGCCGCTCTGTTCCCGGGACAGCTGGTGGGAGCCGAATTCATGATCGAACCAACTCGTCCCCGTGACCGGTACCGCCGCTCCTGCCTCCCTGGTGCGGAGGGTTCCCCTGGTTGCCAGGTCCGTTAAGGAGTAGTAATAGGAGGCCGCGCCTGCCCCGGGTCCCTTTTTACTGAGGCCCTTTTGGCCATGGAGCGCCGGCGGCTTCCGGCCGGTCAGTTCCAGATTTAATTCCGCCCCGTCCTTACGTGCCCCCAGGAGGATCTTTCCCTCTGCCATGCGCGCCGACCATGGCAGGCACCAGACGTCCATTCCACCCGTCCGGGAGCCGGCCAGTCCCGGACCGGCCCGGGAAACCTGCTCGGCAAACCAGAAACTATTCCGCCCGATGTCCGAGATGGCGAAGTGGGCCGGATAGACGTCCCGGATGGACCAACTCGTCGCGGGGTTTTTCGGGGAAAGGGCGAGGCCTTGCCGAAAAAAGGTGAGCTGGTAGCCGTAACGGTGCCCCGGTGCGGTGCGGAGATTCCCCGTAAAATACCACCATTCGGTCCGGTAAGCGGGATGGGCGCCATGGTCCCGGGGGAAGCTCCATGTCCGCGGCGCCACGGCCTGCCGCCAGGCCGGCGGAGTTAAAGGGGAAGAACTCACGCCCTCCTGGGGATTTATTAGGAAAAGCATGGCAAGCATAATCGCCATGAGGGAAAAAATGTTATCTTTCATAGATTCAGCCCTTTCGGGGTCGCTATCGGAATCGCGATCGCTTTCGACTCATTTCAATTTCGATACCGATTCCGATAGCGATACCGATTCCGATTCCGGTTCTTAAATCCCCCCCCGTTCAATTCACTCTTCCCGGATCTGCATCTGCGGGTAATTCCTGATGACCTTCCAGGCCGGATAGAGGGCCGCCCCCAGGCTGGCCGCCAGGGTCGTCAAGGCCGCGGCCCCATAGGGCTCCCACTGGGGCGTGAAAAAAACCGTCCAGTGAAAACTGCGCAGATTGATGACCTTGATGAGAAACCAGGCCAGCACCGTGCCCGTGCCGGCACTCATGATCAGGCTGTACAGGCCCATCCCGAGGGCTTCCAGAACGGTCATGGCGATCACCTGAGGGGTGGAAAACCCCAAGGCCCGGAGGATGCCGAAATCACGCTGCCGTTCGAGAAAGAGGGTGACGAGCGCCCCGGCAATCCCGAAAAAGGCAATGATGATGGCCAGGAGCCGCATCGACCGGGTCACGGCAAAGGTAGAGTCGAAGACGGCGAGGATATTTTCGTAAAACTGCTCCCGTGTGAAAACCGGCAGCCCCCGTGGGGCCGCTTTTTCCCGGACCGCAGCCAGGATTTGCGGCAGGTTTTGCCGCGCCCCGGGGGCCAGAAAAAGGGCCAGGCTGTTGATGACCTGATCCTGAAAGAGGCGCAGATAGGTTGTCCGGTCCATCATGATGAGGCCGTGCTCCGTCGAGTAGTCATAAAACACCCCGGCTACCGGGAGCTTGGCGACGCCCTCACTGCCCGCCAGATCGATCGCATCGCCCGGGCGGACATGAAAATTGCGGGCGAAACTCTCCGAGACGATAACGGCGCCGCGCGCCACCGCCTCCCAGTGCTCATCTCCCCCGGAGAGCCACTGGAAACGGGTATGCTTCTGCAATACCGGGGCGTTCACGGCGGCTACGTAGGCGGTCTTTCCCCGGAAAAGCACCCGGACCTTGCGGTAGGCATCGATGGCCTCCACCCCGGGGAGGGATTTTATCTCCTGATAAAAAAGCAGCGGCACTTCCGTTTCCGTAACATTGGAAATGTAGATATCGCCGCGGAGCTGCCCTTCCATCCAGGAGATCACGGACTCCCGGAAGGACCCGATCATGGCGGCAAGCCCGATAGACATGGAAAGGGCGACCATGAAGGCTGCCACGGCCACACCGGTGCGATCCAGGTTCTGCCGGATGCTGAGGGCCGCGATCTTGCCCGGCAAGGCCCCAAGGCAAGACAAGAGAACCTGCATGGCCGGGGTGCCAAGGACGATGAGCATCCCCGTCATGAGGCTCAAGCCCAGGAGGATGCCAAAGACGGCGGCAAAGGCGGCATAGATCTCCTGCGGCCAGAGCAGCAGGATCAGACCACTCCCGAGCAAGCAAAGCAGGCCGCCCGAGGCGACGCTCCGGGCCTGCCTCCCGCTTGCGCGGCTCGCCGTACGTCCCCGGAGGGTTGCCAACGGGTCTGTCCGGGCCAATTCCCGCAGGGGGAAGATGCTGCCCAGGATGCTGGCGCCGCCCCCGAGCACGCCCCCGGCCACGAGTATCCAGGGGGACCAGGCCGGCAGCGCCGGTCTGAGGAAAAAATAGAGTTCGCTGATGGTGCCGCCGATGACGCCCGTCAAAAAACGGCTCAAAAGATAGCCAAGCAGGCCCCCCAGGACGCCGCCCAGCACACCAAGGAGGACGATCTCCGTGAGAAAGGCCCGGGCCACCTCGCCGCGGGTCGCACCGAGACTAAGGAGGATGCCCGCATCCTTCCGGCGGCTGATCACGGCAAACATGGTGGTATTGTAGATGAGAAAGAGGGCCACAAAGAGGGCAATCAGCGACATCGCCTCCAGGTTGATCCGAAAGGCGCCGAGCATGGCGCGGTAGGTCAGCTGGCGTTCCTGGACGGACTGAAGGCGGTACCCCTTTTGCCAGCGCTTCCGGAAGCCCTCGGCATCGGAGAGGATCAGATCCACATGATCCAACTTGCCGTAAAGTTTGAATATCTGCTGGGCATGGGCGATATCCATGAGCAGGAGCGGCTCCCCGGAAGGATTGGGGAAGGTGGCGAGCACCCGGAGGTCGCCTTGGGAGGTGGTGAGATCACCGCCGGGGGCCAGGCCGAGCTCGGCCGCCAGCCCCGCTTCCAGAAGCACGGCCCGGTCGTCGCTGAGGAAGGGAAACATGGCAGCAGGGGCATGGGCCAGCTCCGGACGGATTGACCGGTCGAGGAAGGGGTCGATGCCCAACACCCTGACCAGCTGGCCGTTTCGGAGCCTTAACCGGCGGTCGAGCACGGGCGCGAAACTCTGGACAGCCGGGTCCGCCATAAGGTCTTTGAGGACGGCTTCCTCAAAGGGTCCGGCCGGCCTCTCCAGGATATGGGTGGCCTTGCCCTGCAAAAATTCGATCGCGGCGCGGAAGCTGGCCAGAGCCGAATGGGCCGAAAAAGTCATCCCCACGACAGCGGCCACCCCGCAGGCGATACCGAGCAGTTGCAGGAGCGCAAGACTCCGGCGCCTCGTCAGGTACCGTAAAAAAGCTCTGGTGACAATCTTCAAAAAAACCTTCCTGATCTTTACTTCCCTATTATTTGCCCTGCCCGTTCACACACACCTCTTCCTCGACAATCACGCCGTCGACCATGCGCAAAATGCGATCGGCATAGTTACAGGCAAAAGATGTATGGGTAACCATGAGAAGTGACGTCTGCGCGGCACGGCAGCGGCCCGTAAGCATGTGCAGGATCTCCTTTCCCGTAACAGTGTCCAGGTTCCCCGTGGGTTCGTCGGCCAGGATCAGGGCCGGCACCTTTACAAAGGCACGGGCCAAAGCGACACGCTGCTGCTCGCCGCCCGAGAGTTCATGGGGATAGCGCGCCGCCTTGCCGGAGAGCCCAACCTGGTCCAGGGCATCCCGGGCCGCAGCCGGATCTTCCCGGCCGGCCAGTTCCAGGGAAAGGTAGACGTTTTCGAAGGCCGTCAGGGTGGGGATCAGGTTAAAAAACTGAAAGACAAATCCCAGCTGCCGCCGCCGCAGTTCCGTCCGGCCGGATTCGCCCAGTTGTTCGAGATTCCGTCCCGCGATTTCGATCAAGCCGCGGGAGGGGCGGTCCAGGCCGGCCAGCAGATTCAACAGGGTCGTCTTGCCGGAGCCGCTCTTGCCGAAGAGGGCAACCACCTCCCCCCGGCGCAGTTCCATATTGACGCCCCGGAGGGCGGCAAAATCCTGCGCCTCCACTTCCCGATAATACTTCCAAAGGTCGGCAACTCTAATGATCGGGTAAGACAAGGAATCCTCCTGCTCAGGCAGATAGGCTGTAGGCTGAAGACTGTTAGGAACCTACAGCCTACGGTCTAAACAGCTTCAGACTGACTAAGGGATCATAAGGAAAGAACGGGGCCGCGTCAATCCCCTTTCTTGACACAACACCACCCCGGCCTTATTTTTAATTATAAGGATTAAAAGGAGGCTTATCATGAACAGCAAGGTCCGCGGATTATTCAGGATAGCCCTGCACTTAACGCTTTTCTTTCCGGCCGTCTTTTTGCTTGCTCAAAACGCCTGGGCCGCGGATCAAGACCTCATCGGCAGGGTCAACCGGCTCTGCGGACCTCTGCCGCAGGCGATGCCGTCGGAGCAAAACCCGCTCACCCCGGCCAAAGTGAAACTGGGGCGGATGCTCTTCTATGAACCACGGATCTCCATCGACGGTACGGTCAGCTGCGCCAAATGTCACCCCCTAAGCCTTTATGCCGCCGACGGGCTGAAGAAGGCCCGCGGCAACAGCTACAAGGAAAGCCCCCGTAATTCACCGACAATTTTTAATGCAGCGGCACAGATCTCCGCGCACTGGGTCGGCAACCGGACCGGCGTGGAAGACCAGGCACGGCAATCCCTGATCGGGCCGCCGTCTTACGGCATGCCGTCCTACGCTTCCGTGGAAAAAATCCTGCGGGAAATAAAAGGGTATCTCCCCTTGTTCCAGGAGGCCTTTCCGGGCGAGAGCGAACCGGTGACGGTAGACAATTTTGCCAAGGCCGTGGGCGCCTTTGAACGGACCCTCGTGACACCGGCGCCCTTCGACGATTTCCTGCAGGGAAAAGCCGGCGCCTTGACGGGTGAGCAGAAGCGCGGTTTAGTGGCGATGCTCGACGGGGGCTGCCTGACCTGTCATTTCAGTCCCTATTTAGGCGGCCAGCTATACCGGAAGTTCGGCATCTTCGCCCCTTACCAAACTTACACCAAAAGCAGCCCGGTGGACGAGGGACGCTTTGCCGTCACGAAAGATGAAGCCGACAAACATGTGTTCAAGGTGCCGGTACTCCGCAATGTGGCCATGACGCCGCCCTACTTCCATGACGGCTCCGTCGAGCAGCTGGCAGAGGCGGTCTGGATCATGGCCAAGGTCCAGCTCGGCAAGGACCTCCCGCCAGAGCAGGTGAGTGATATTGTGGCGTTTCTGAAGGCGCTTACGGGGCGCATCCCCGCCGCAGCCCTGACCGTCCCGGTGTTGCCGGCCAAACAATAGGGCACTCCTCCCTCTTTTTCCTTGACACAGGGCTGACTTTGTCCTACATCTCCTGCCCGCCAGGCGCTCGTGCCGGCGATGCATAAGACCTTCTTATTGCATGGGATGTGGATAGGAGATAAATGAAATATTTCCGCAGGTTGGCAGGCAAGCCGGAATTATATATTCTTCTTTTCTTTCTCTGTCTGGTGCTCCTCAGCTGGCCCTTCCTCTCGGTGGTCCTGGATAAGAACGGGGCTACCATCTTTGGCTACCTTTTTGCGATCTGGGCCCTCGTCATCCTCTCTCTTTTCCTCATGAGGAGAGGCGCAGAGGAGAGGACCCTGCCAGGCCAGGATGTCGAACGGGGAGACGACAAGGATGTTTAATCCGTTTACGGTTATTGCCCTCATCTGTCTGTACGTCGGCATCCTGTTTTACATCGCGCTGGCAGTGGAGCGCCGGTCATCGCAGGGCAAAGACCTGGGCAACAATCCGCTGATCTATTCGTTGTCCCTGGCCGTATACTGCACCTCCTGGACTTTCTACGGAAGTGTCGGCAATGCCGCGACCTCGGGCCTCCTCTTCCTGGCCATTTATCTTGGCCCCACCATCGCCATCATTCTCTGGTGGATGGTAGTCCGCAAGATCATACGGATCAAGAATACTTACCGGATCACCAGCATCGCCGACTTTATTTCCGCGCGCTACGACAATTCCCCCACGATTGCCGCCATCGCCACGGTTATGGCCCTGGCCGGCATCGTACCGTACATGGCGCTGCAGCTCAAAGCGGTCATTTCCTCCTTCGGACTTCTCCTGCAGCCGGCCGCCACCGGGCCCTATGCCGGGGCCGGACCGCATATCGGCCCCCTGGTCGTGATCCTCATGACAGTTTTCACCATTATTTTCGGCGTGCGGCGCCTCGATCCGACGGAGCGCCACCAGGGCATGGTTGTGGCCCTGGCCGTGGAAAGCATGGTGAAGCTGGTCGCTTTTCTCGCCGTTGGAATCTTTGTCACTTATTTCCTCTTTAACGGCTTCGGCGACATTTTTCACCTCCTGGCGGAGAGGGCCAGGGACAATCCGGCCTCCATCGGAGAAACGGGCATCTCCTCTTACCTGACCTGGATGACGTACCTGGTGCTGGCCATGTCTGCCATTATCTTCCTTCCGAGGCAATTCCACATCGCCGTCATCGAGAACTTCGAGGAAAAGCACCTGCGGACCGCCATGTGGCTCTTCCCCCTCTATATGTTCCTGATCAACATCTTCGTCTACCCCATTGCCAAGGGAGGCCTGCTGCTGGGCTTGCCGATTCAGCAGGCCGATACCTTCGTGCTTGGCCTGCCGCTCCTGACCGGCCAGAAGATGCTGTCCCTCCTCGTCTTTATCGGAGGCTTCTCCGCCGCCACCGGCATGATCATGATCAGTTCCATGACCATGAGTACCATGATTACGAACCACCTGATGCTGCCCATCGTAGGGCAGGTAAGGGGCCTCGGCTTTCTGCGACGCCATCTGCTGCACTGCCGCTGGGTAACGGTTGCCCTGTATATCTCGCTGAGCTACTGGTTTGAACGGCTGGTCGGCAATTCACTCATGCTGGTCAACATGGGGATGATTTCCTTCGTGGCGGCCCTCCAGTTCGCACCGGCTATCCTGGGCGGTATCTTCTGGCGCAAGGGAAACAGGGCCGGTGCTCTTTTCGGCCTGACTTCGGGATTTTTAGTGTGGTTCTACACCCTTATCGTGCCTACGCTGGTGGGGAGCGGCTGGCTGGCCCCGGATGTCAGCAGCCGGGGGCCCTGGGGAATTGGATTTTTACGGCCCGAACACCTTTTCCACTTGACGGGCCTCGCCCCCCTGAGCCATGCCCTCTTCTGGACGATGTTCTTCAACATCAGCCTGTACATCTTCGGCTCGCTCATCTTCGAACAAACGAAAGAAGAACAGGGCCTCGCGGAAGAGTTCGTCCATGTCCTCTCTCTTTTCGCCGCGCCCGCCCGCCTGGAGCCCGGCGCAGCATCAATTGACTTTGCCGACAAGAAGGACCGGCTCATCCAAATGCTCGGCCAGTATTTTTCCGAGGCCCAGGCCCGAAAAATCTTTGACCAGTGTCTCCAGGATGCGGGGATCGACGGCCAGGGCAATATCTCCCTCGTCGCCATGACGAAACTCCTCAAGACCGTGGAAAAACACCTTGCCGGTTCCATAGGCGCCGCCGCCGCCCACAAGACCATGATCAGCAGCGCCATCTTTACGCCCCAGGAAGAACAGGAGTTGGCCAAGGTCTATGCTGAGATACTGGCTAATCTGAAGCTGACCCCGTCGGACCTCAAGGAGAGGATCGACTTCTATCAGGATCGGGAGGCCCTGCTCACCCGCCAGGGCCTCGAGCTGGAAGAAAAGATCCAGGAGCGGGACCGGGAGATCGAGCAGCGCCGGCGCATCGAGGAAGCCCTGCGGGCAAGCGAAGAAAAGTACCGGTCCCTGGTGGACAATGTTAACATCGGGGTCTACAGGAATACGGGCGGCCCCCAGGGCCGCTTCATCCAAGCCAATCCGGCCATCGTCAAGATGTTCGGCTATGCTTCGGTCGAAGAATTCATGCGGGTGCCCGTCGCCGACCTTTACCAAAACCCCGGCGACCGGATGCCCTTTATCGAAGAGGCACGGCGACAGGGCTTTATCCGGGACAAGGAATTGCCCATGCGGCAGAAGGATGGAACACCCATCTGGATCTCCTGCTCCGTCACCGTCCAGTTCGGGGCCGACGGCGACATCAAGTGGCTGGATGGGGTCATGGAGGACATCACGGAGCGGAAAAAGCTGGAGGAACAGTTCCGGCATGTACAAAAGATGGAGGCGGTAGGAACCCTGGCCGGGGGAGTCGCCCATGACTTCAACAATATCCTGACGGCCATTCTCGGGTACGGGCATCTGGCCAAAATGCGGATCAAGGAAAACGATCCCCTGATGAAATATATTGACCCCATCCTCACCTCCGCAGAGAAAGCGGCAAATCTTACCAAAAGCCTCCTGGCCTTCAGCAGGAAACAGACCATCAACCCGAAGCCCCTCAAGGTGAATGATATCGTGCAGGGGATTGAAAAGATTCTGCTGCGTCTCATCGGCGAGGACATCGAACTCAAGGTGCAGCTTGCCGGTGAAGATCTAACGGTGCTGGGCGACAGCGGTCAAATTGAACAGGTGCTGATGAATCTGGTGACAAACGCCCGGGATGCCATGCCGGAAGGCGGCGCCCTCACCATCGAGACCTCAGCCCGGGAAGTATCAGATCTATACTCCCGGGAACACAACTTGATCAATCCCGGCAGATATGCGGTCCTGGCTGTCTCCGATACGGGCATCGGCATGGATGAAAAGACACAGCAGCGGATTTTCGAGCCTTTTTTCACCACCAAGGAGGTGGGTAAAGGCACGGGCCTGGGACTTTCCACCGTTTACGGCATCATCAAACAACACAGTGGCGAGCTTTCTGTCACCAGTGAAGCGGGAAAAGGCACGACCATCAGTGCTTATCTCCCCCTGGTCGCCACGGCGGTTAAAGAGACCACCGCCGAAACAGCCGTCGCTCCCCAGGGCGGCACGGAGACGATTCTGCTGGCAGAGGACGACCGGGAAGTCAGAAGACTGACCAGCTATGTACTGGCGAAATATGGCTATGGGATCATCGAGGCCGTGGACGGCGCGGATGCCATCGCCAAGTTCCGTGAGAATAACGGCCAGGTGAGTCTGCTCATCCTCGATGTTATCATGCCAAAGATGAACGGAAAAAATGTCTATGAGGAGATAAGAAAGATCAGGCCTGATATCAAGGTCCTCTTCGCCAGTGGCTATAGCGCCGACATCATGCACAACAAGGGGATTCTCGAAGAGGGCTTCAGCTTCATCTCCAAGCCGGCGCCGCCGGACATCCTCTTACGGAAAGTGCGGGAGACCCTGGACAGGCCGTAAAAGCCGCGAAGTCACCATGTCGAGCTGCCAGGCCGATAACGCCCCCCCTCCTTGGCCAAGAGATGTGTGAAATATTCACTCCCCTCCTCCCCTGCGAAAGATTGACACTTAAGACCGGTGCACCTATCTTTCTATCTATCAGGAATGAAATTTCTGTTGAAAAAGTCTTATCAAAAAGAGGTAGAAGTGATGATGAAGATACAATGGAGTAAGTTGTGCTCCCTGGTAATAGTCGCCTGGCTGCTGCTCATGCCGATGACCATAGCGGCCGCAGAGCACCCAGCACATAAAGGGGATCATCAAGGGATGCCGGAACAGGGCAAGCAAGCAGCCAAAGAGAAATGCCCCCTCTGCAGCTCGGAGCCGAAGGGGGCCCGCGTTGTCGTAACGCTGGAGAATGGAAAACAAGAGGCTTACGGCTGTCTGTTTTGCGCTCTCGCCGGTCTGGACCCTGCCCTGGTGGCCAAGGCGCAAGTGACGGATTTCCTGTCGCGCTCGCTTGTCCCGGCGGCCAAGGCCTTTTACGTGAAGGACACCTCCTACGGAGAGTGCTGCGTTAACTGGTTGGCTTTCGCCAGCAAAGAGCAGGCCCTGAAATTCGCCAAGGGTTTCGGCGGCAAGGTCCTCACCTTCGAGCAGATCGTGAAGGAAGCCAAGAATTAAAACCAGGGACGTATCCCTGAGAAAAGCACAAATTGCGTGGACAAAACCGAGTATTTAATATAAAATACTCGCAAGAAAATTCCTTTTCAGGCTCCCGTCGTTCAGCCGCAACCTGAGAAACGAGCTGAAAAAGAACCGCAAGGTATATTTCTGGGACACCGGTATTCGCAAAGCCATAATCAGGAACTTCGACCCTCTTCACTTGCGCCAGGACACGGGTGCGCTGTGGGAGAACTTTCTTGTGGCGGAGCGGCTGAAGGCCAACCATTACGCCGGAAGAGAGGCAAACCACTGGTTCTTGCGCACCCATGCCCAGCAGGAGATTGACTCTATAGAAGAGCGGGACGGGATTCTAAGCGCCTGGGAATTCAAGTGGCGTGCCACCCGGCCGCCGCGCATTCCCAAAAGTTTTCTGGCTGCCTACCCCGACTGCAAGACGGGCCATGTAACGGCTGAAACGGTGGAAACCTTCCTGCTATAAGGGTTATGCAACTGCCCCATTTTCGTCTCCTGCGATATCAGCCTGCGGCATTTCGTAACGCACAGTTTTGGCGGCGAGGGCCTCACCTTCGAGCAGATCGTGAAGGCAGCCAAGCAGTAAAGCCGCCCTACCTCCCTCCCGGGGGACGGCGCGCACAGCAAACGTCGCACCGGAAACAGGACCCAAAATTGGACGGTTCTATTTATTTTATTCCATTTTTAGAAGATAACCGCTTTCACGCCAACCAGCTATATGGCTGCGCCAGAAATCTTCCTTGCTTTGCCTTGGAGTAATACTTTCTTCCATGATGCCGCCTTGGGGTGATTATTTTGAACGGCATCATATCATGCCAGGAACGCTGTGAAAAGATGGGTCCAATTAAGCGCTTACCCCTTTCGAACGATATTCCTTATTGCTCCACAACAGAACATTGACAATTACCAATCACTATGAAACATTGCCAATCAATATAATTAGAATCGGACTTTGAATGTGAGAAAAAAGTATGCGCGTTTCAAAACCTTGCCCCGATTTCCCGATACCGAACTCGGGAGCAACCTTATATCAGAACTTTGATGGAATAAATATCAAAGGAAAGATATTCCATGGCGATGCTCTTGCCTTTCTGAGGAACGTAGCAGATAATTCAGCTTGTATTGTGTTCCTTGATCCTCCCTTTAATCTCGGTAAGGATTATGGAAATGGCAAGCGACACGATCTTAAACCCCACGACCAATACATTTCATGGATATTAGACCTTATCCGAGAGAGTGAACGTGTGTTGATGCATGGCGGTGCATTATATGTTTATCATTTACCAAGCATAGCAACTCAACTAACTCATTGTCTTAATACACTGCTTCAATTTCGTCATTGGATAGCAATTTCCATGAAAAATACATTCGTCCGTGGTAATCGGCTTTATCCTGCGCATTATGCCTTACTTTATTATTCAAAAGGTTCTCCTACTCATTTTTACAGGCCTAAACTATCTCCTCTGAAATGCAAACAATGTAATACCTACATCAAAGACGATGGTGGATATAGGCATATTATTGATGAAAAAGGTATTAATCTGAGTGATATTTGGGATGACATAAGTCCTGTACGTCATAATAATACAAAATCGCGTGGTGCTAATGAATTACCCATGAAATTAGTGGACCGTATTGTTTCAATAAGTGGGGCTCCAAGAGAACTCTTTGTCGATCCTTTTGCGGGAGGCGGAAATGGGGTGTTGGCAGCAATAAAAGCTGGGATGAACTTTTTAGCATGTGACATTGAAGAAAACTGTTGCCGACTCGTATCGGAAAAAATTGCTAAAGCTGTTACATGAGAGGGAGGAAAGAATAATGCCCAATGCTAACGCAAATCCAGAAAGACGGTTTTTCATCGATCTGATAACTCGCGACATCTCTCTGGAAGATGCAATTTTGGATATGATTGACAATGCAGTTGATTCTCTTGTGCGCACAAATAATATCAATCTTTATAGTGAGTTTATTAATCCCGTTGAGGGAACACGCCTTGCCCCATCTGCTGAGATCGTAATCACATTCTCGACAAAGCAATTTACAGTAAAAGATAACTGCGGAGGTATCTCCTATGAGACCGCCCTGAACGACATTTTTCGTTTTGGTCATCCTGATCCCCACAGAGGAGCTTCTTTAAGTGTTTTTGGCATCGGGATGAAACGGGCACTCTTTAAGTTAGGCCGTCGTATAGCAATCGAGTCTCACGCATCAGACAGTGGGTTTGCCATGGCATTGCTCGTAAATGACTGGCTGGCTGATAACAATACAAACTGGGCAATACCGATTGAAGAACGAGAGGGAGAGGCAAATCCCTCCAAAGCAGGAACAAAGATTAACATTACACAACTTCGTGAAGAAGTAGCTGAATTAATAGGGAATCCCAAATTTCAAAACAAGCTGATTAATGCCATAAGAGAAACTTATCCGTTTTATCTCGGAAGATATGTCCGCATTATAGTTAATAATATTGCAGTAGAACCCGAAGATTTGTCCATTGCAGAGTCGGAAAAAATTAAACCTGCAATTGAAACATGGGAAGACGGCAAAGTGAGAGCAACTTTAATATGTGGTCTTTTACCCCGAGAAGATGCTCGGTGGACCACAGAAAAGTCAGGATGGTATATACTATGTAATGGTCGGACAATTGTTTACGCAGACAGGACGAAACTAACTGGGTGGGGAGACCCACTACCTCAATTTATGCCCAAGAATAGGGGCTTTCTTGGCATCATTTTCTTTAATTCGGATCATCCAGAAGAACTTCCTTGGAAGACTACTAAAAGAGATATTAATACAGAATCACCTGTATATGTTCGCACACTCAAGAGAATGATTGCTGCCTCCAGGCTTGTTACTCAATTCCAAAACAAGATGTATGAATCTAATGATGATGACGATCCAAAAGAAGAATATAGAGATTCTGTAAAAGACTTAAAGGGTGTCAGTGCAACAGAACAAGCCGCAGAGCGAGGAAGAACAGAAGGAATCCTTACGAGCCAACGATTTGATTTCTCTCCCTCAATCAGTGGGACCAAGTATTCAAGCATCCAGTTTAAGGTGAAAGAAGAAGATTTAATACGTGTTAAGAAGCGTCTTGGTCGGTTAAGCATGCCAAACAAAGAGGTTGGAGAAAAGATTTTTAAGTACTACATCGACAGGGAGTGCACAGAATGACGATACCTGAAAGTAGTTCCCAGAAAGTCCCATACGATCTTCGCCCTAGGAAACAGGTTGAACGGCGAATGATGATTCATGTGTTTCAACTTCTTTCTGAAGCTGGGTTTCCCATCTCTACTTACCGATATGCAGGATTTGGGGCATTCTTTTTTGTCGATTTCATTCTTTTTCGGAGGGTTATTGGTATCACTGATATGGTTAGCATTGAACATGACGTCACTAACCAGAAGCGCGTATTATTCAATCGGCCATTCAGAGACATTGAAGTGAAGTTTCAGAATTCTTCTGAATACATTTCTCAAATCGATCGCGATAAACTGCATATTTTATGGCTTGACTATGACGGTGCTATTGAGCGTGACGTAAGCGGTTATTAAACCGCCTCTGGTTTACGCGGGTTTGACCAACGCCTTGTCGATGTATTGTGGCAGCAGCGCCCGGTACTCTTCTTCAGTGCTGGCGTGGGGAAGGCGCTCAAAAAGATAACGTAAGTACCAGTAGGG
>ORJL010083050.1_pt1 | contig 84666 bp, 68 predicted proteins | sample 1779941 | NCBI WGS metagenome assembly ORJL01 (sample SAMEA104232317, study PRJEB22302) | groundwater metagenome | biome: forest; feature: aquifer; material: groundwater | place: USA | collected 2011-08-07 | depth 5.8 m | reverse complement strand
CCAAGCCGGCCGGGCCACGAGTTGCTGCGGCTGCTGCGCGCCGACGGACTGCTTTCCCCGGCCATCCTGATCGCGGCTCTGGCGTTGGCTGCCGGCGGTGTGATTTTTGAGGCGGTCCTCTTTCGCGGGCTTTTTGATTTGGGGCGCGAGCTGAATCTCACCGGCCAACGTCTCGGTGCGATGGGCGCGCTCCTGCTGTTTGTAATTGGGCTGCTCCTGCTCGAACTGCCGATTGCCGCAGGCTTGCTGCGCTCCGGGAGGCGGCTGGAGATTCGGTTGCGCGTTGCTTTTCTCGAAAAAATCCCCCGGCTGATCGACCGCTACTTTCAGAGCCGCCTCACCTCAGACATGGCCGAGCGCAGCCACAGCGTGCATACGTTGCGCTTGCTGCCAGAACTAGGCGGACAGTTCCTGCGCTTCAGCTTCGAGCTTGTCCTGACCACCGCCGGCATCGTCTGGCTGGATCCAGCGAGCGCGCCCCTCGCGCTTTTAGCCGCGGTATTTTCGCTCGGTCTGCCGCTGCTGGCCAACCCGCTGCTGACGGAGCGGGACCTTCGCATCCGCACGCATGCCGGCGCGCTCAGCCGCTTTTACCTGGACGCGCTCCTCGGGTTGGTGGCGGTGCGCGCGCACGGCGCCGAGCGCTCGATCCGCTCCGAGCATGAAAACCTGTTGGTCGAATGGGCGCGCGCCAGCTTCAACCTGCAGCGCATGGCGATTGGGGTCGAGGCGGCACAGTCATTCGTTGGATTTGGGCTGGCGGCGTGGCTGCTCTTCGCGCATCTCGGACGGACCAGCGAAGCGGGAAGCGTTCTGCTTCTGGTCTATTGGGCGCTGAATCTTCCGATGCTTGGCCAGGAGATTGCCGTGCTCGTCCGGCAATACCCCGAACAGCGCAGCCTCACGTTGCGGCTGTTTGAACCGCTGGGCGCGGCGGAGCGAGATGAGGCATCCCCATCTTGCGCCCCTGAACCGAATCAAGGCGGGCCTTGCCGCGATAGCGTCTTGGAGTGCGGCAGTCCTCTGCCGCTTTTGAGTGCCGCGGATGCCGAAAGCGCCAGAGGACTGGCGCAGTCCAAAACCTGGCGGAGCTGCGAACGTTTTGAGGGTATGATTGGGCCGGTAGCCATTCACTTCGAGAACGTCACCGTTCGAGCCGCTGGCCACGTCATTTTGGAAGACATCAACCTCACCATCGAGCCGGGTCTGCACGTCGCAATTGTCGGTCCATCGGGGGCGGGAAAATCCAGCCTGGTCGGTTTGCTGCTGGGGTGGCACCGGCCCGCGATAGGACGCGTGCTGGTCGATGGCGACGCGTTGGATGGGCACCGACTCGACCAATTGCGACGCGAGACGGCTTGGGTCGATCCCACAGTTCAACTCTGGAACCGCTCGTTGGTCGATAACCTTCGCTATGGAATCCATGGCGGATTGGCCCAACCGATCGGTTGGGTGATCGAGCAAGCCGATCTTCTGAAGTTGATCGAGACCCTCCCTGGCGGAATGCAAACACCGCTTGGCGAAGGCGGTGCCCTGGTTTCCGGCGGCGAAGGACAACGCATCCGGCTCGGTCGTGCCCTGCTGCGGCCGGGCATTCGCCTGGTGATTCTGGACGAACCGTTCCGCGGGTTGGATCGCGAGCGACGCCGGCAACTGCTCGCACGGGTGCGCACACTTTGGAGCGAGGCCACGCTGCTGTGCATTACACACGATGTCCGGGAAACGCTGCCCTTTGATCGCGTGCTGGTCATCGAACGGGGTGGCATCGTCGAGGACGGTGAGCCGGCCCATCTGGCGAATAGACCCGTTTCCCGCTACCGCGCCATGTTGGAAGCTGAGGACGGCGTCCGCGAGGGGCTTTGGTCCAGTGAGGTCTGGCGACGATTGTGGCTGGAGGGCGGACGGCTGACGGAAAAAGCATGACTGCCGCGGCCCAATTGGAAAGTTGTTGCTGGCCGGTCTCCCGCCTTGGCGAAGCGCTGGCCTTGGTCGCGCGAATCATCAGTCTCCCCTCAGCAACGGGGAACGCTCGCGTGGCTTCGGCAGCCATCGCGACGCACAATGGCGAGAACCTCGAGCAATGGATTGATGCCGCTGCGGCTTCGTTAGGATTGGAAGCACAGCCGGCCGAAGCGCGGTACTCGGAAATCGAACGTCTCATCCGAGATTCCGGGCCGGCGCTGTTCCGGGTTCCGGGAAAAAAGGAAGCTCACTTTCTGGTGCTCGTAAAGTCCAGCAAGCGACGAGTGTCTCTTCTTGGATTGGACCACATAGTGCACGCGCTCCGACCGGAGATCGTTCGAGCTGCACTGTGCCAGGAGATGGAAACGCCGGTAACCAGCGAGGTGGACCAGTTGCTCGACGCCATTGGCACTTCCGATCGCCGACGGGATCGAGCGCGCAACGCCATTCTGCGCGAACAACTCAGCGCCTTGCCGATTTCTGCGTGCTGGCTGCTGCGCCTGGCGCCGGGCGGAGATTTCTGGAGTCATGCGGAACAGGCGAAATTGCCAGGGCGCCTGGTCGCTCTCGTGGCCGCCCACACCGCGCAATATCTGCTGTGGCTGCTCGCGTGGTGGATACTTGGCCAAGCGGTTCTCCAAGGCCGCTTCGATCCGGGCTGGCTTGGCGCCTGGGCGCTCCTGTTGTTTTGTTTGGTTCCATTCCGTCTGTTTGTCATCTGGTCTCAAGGTCTCTTGGCCATCGGCGCGGGGGCGCTGCTCAAGCAGCGACTGCTCTACGGCGCGCTCCGGCTTGAGCCGGACGAGATTCGACATCAAGGCGTGGGACAACTCCTGGGCCGGGTGATTGAATCCGAGGCAGTCGAGTCTCTGGCGCTGAGCGGCGGGTTCCTCGGGCTGGTGGCGGGAATCGAACTGTTGGTGGCCGCGTTTGTGGTGGGTGCTGGGTCGGGAGGCTGGCTCCATTCGATGTTTCTCCTCGGTTGGGTGTTCATCACCCTTTTCATGGGCTGGTCTTACTATAAACGCCGCGAACAGTGGACCGATGTGCGCCTGGGTATGACGAATGATTTGGTCGAGCGCATGGTGGGCCACCGAACGCGTTTGGCCCAGGAACCGCGCGACCACTGGCACGACGGCGAGGATCAATCAATGCATCGCTACCTCGATCAATCGGCCGCCATGGATCGCAGCACGGCTCTGCTGATGGCGTTGGGGCCGCGCGGCTGGGTGGTGATTGGCCTGCTTGGGCTCGTGCCCGCGTTTGTTTCGGTGGGCGGATCGCCTGTTGGGCTCGCGGTGAGTATCGGTGGAATTTTGCTGGCGTATCGGGCGCTGCAAAAGCTGGCGCAGGGACTCTCGCATCTGGTCGGCGCCGGGATTGCGTGGAAGCAGATTGCGCCCTTATTCCAAGCGGCAGCCCGGTCCGAACACCGCGGTTCGCCCGACTCGGTTGATGCGCCTGGCTCAAGTCCCGGCCAGCGGGCGAAAGCGGCCACAGTGGTCGAGGCGCATGACCTGGCATTTCGCTACCATGATCGGGGCGAGGCGGTCCTGCGCGGCTGCAACCTCCGCATCTGCGCTGGGGACCGGCTGCTTCTGGAAGGGCCGTCGGGCGGCGGCAAATCCACTCTGGCATCTCTGCTGATGGGCTTACGCCAGCCCTCGTCCGGTCTGCTGCTCCTCCACGGCCTTGATTGGCAGACTGCGGGAAACGCCATTTGGCGACAGCACGTGGCCGCAGCGCCGCAGTTTCACGAGAACCACGTGCTTACCGCAACTTTCGCCTTCAACCTGCTCATGGGCCGCCGCTGGCCGCCACAGGTCGAGGATCTCCAAAGAGCAGGAGAACTTTGTGTTGAACTAGGCCTTGGCGATCTGCTTGGCCGAATGCCCGCCGGTCTGCTGCAGATGGTCGGCGAAACCGGCTGGCAACTTTCTCATGGCGAGAAGAGCCGGCTCTACCTAGCCCGCGCCCTTCTTGGAGGCGCGGACCTGATCGTCCTCGACGAGAGCTTCGCCTCGCTGGACCCCGAGAACCTCCGGCGCGCGCTACGCTGCGTGCTCGAACGCGCGCCCACCCTGCTGGTTATTGCTCATCCGTGATGAGTGGAGAAACTCTGCCGCGCTTACTGGTATCCCTTGTATCGCTTCGTGCGGTGACAAGGGCTCAGTCCGGCCGATGCGGAGGATTTGACTCAAGGTTTTCTGGGGCACTTGCTCGAACGAAAAGCGCTCGAAAAAGTTTTACGGCAGAAGGGTCGTTTCCGGTCTTTCCTGCTGGCGGCGTTGAAGTATCTCCTCCCTGACGAACGGCCTCAACTCCCTTCTCTTTTCCCGCCGATTCTCTGCAACCGTTCCAGAAAATTTCCTGTGTAGTGGGTGGAAGGCATCCGCGTGGATGAATCTTCCAGCAAGGAACAATAAACAAGCCAGGCGTTAGCGCCTGGAAAGAAAGATTAAACCGAATGAAGAACCGAATGCCGATAGCGCTCCTTCTAGCGATAAGCGCAATGACCTTAACCTCGGTCGTTCAGGCCGCGATCCGCGTGGACGCCGATCCCCCATTCTACGCGATTATCAAAAACAACACCGCCGACGGCCAGGAGATCTATCACGATGATGAGTGGGCCGCGATCTCGTTCCTTCGCGATCCGGCATGCGTTCCCGAAGACTTCAACCTGCTCGACCTTCTTGATTTCACGCCCGCGTTTCCCGATGGACCGCCGCGGCCGTTTCTCTGCCCGCTGACGGTCGATGGCCTCGAAATTTGGGAGACCGGGCCGGGGTTGGACCCCTCTCCTATCCAGTTCCACTTGAGGGGACGCGGCGCGGTGCCGGTGTGGTTTGTCTCTTGGCCCGACCTGCAGACACTCATTGCGGACAACTCATTAACCATCACCGAACTCAGGTCCATGCCATCCCTGAGGATTGGTTCAGCCACCTTGTTCACGTTTGAAAACATCCCGGGCGACCCTCCCAGCATGGTCAGTGTCAATGCCGCCGGCAAACTCGCAAACGGCACGCGGTTCCAATTCCACGCCGCGGTTGTTGTTCAAACCACTCCCTTTGTGTGCTGCTCCTCCGACGGCAAGATGCAGCAGGTGAGCATCCGTTTCTGGTAAATCGCTCGTCTGACCGGCCACGGTTCGCACCCGCTCGTCTCCTACTGCACCAGCGCCGTTCTTGCGAGAACGGCGCTCTGTTATTTCCGGCCGCCTCCCATTCCTCGCCAAACCGCGCGGCAGGACGGGGTAAATTTCGAACCTGCTCTCGAAATCTCTGCAAGCACGGCCCAATCAGCTCACAACGCCTCGCCCTGACTGAAGAGTGTCACTTTCACACGCGGGGATGGCCCGTTCACGGGCGTGCAGGAAAATCGTAATTCGTTGTTGCCTCCGCGCAATGACGGAAGCGGTTTGCTCAACTTTACTTTCGCGAGCGTTTCGCCGCGCGGACCATACAACACGCAGTCCTCCACTCCGCTGCACTCGATCCAGCTCCCCGACGTCATCTCAACCGGCAGTTCGATCGCGGCGCCATTAACATCGAGCGCCGGATTGCGGAACGTGGCGGGGCGCAGGGGCAACGCCGTTACCGGGCCGAAGCGGCATTTCGTTTCCCGGCCGGGCGCGAGGTTTTGCAACCACACGCTCACGGACTCGACGGCCCCGAAGTCGATCGTCTCGCGATAGACATTGTAAGGACTCTTGCCGTCGTTCCAGACAAAGTCGCTCCAGCGCGTCGATTCCGTCTCGACGAGCGTGACGAAGCGGGGGCCGGCGAAATCCACCGGCAGGTACCTGTCCGCAATGGCGCCGAAAGCGATGTGCCTCGGGCTCTCTAACCGGATCCCAACTAATTCTCCCGAGCCATCGCCGTCGATCCATACACCAAGCGCTTGCTGGGCTTTCAGGTTGAGCGGCGGATCGAACCGCCTCTCGAGCCGCGCCCAGGCGGCGTTGCGGGCGACCTTTCCAGAATTGGTAGCGACCAGTGCCACCCCGTCGGAAGAGATCGTCAAAGTTACGCCGTCCGCGGTGCTCCGCTTCCACTTCCCTTCATCATTTCGGGAAAAATCAGCAAGCAGGATCGCGTTCGTGTCATCGGCCGAGGCCGCGGACATGAGCGCCTCGATGCGAAAACGAACTGGCTGCGACTCGAACGAATTCGTCGAGCGCCAGCCCATGCTCCACGGTTCCGCAACGGCGGCGATGTGCGACGCCGCGTGCGACCGGCGGAACCGCAACTGCCCCGTCGCGTTGGTGAAGAGAGTGAATTCGCTTCCTGACTCGCGCAATTTCGCTTTGGCCGTTTCGTCGAAGGCGCCCGCGTGACGCAGTTCCTCGCAGGTGCGGAGGATGCCGGTTGCCCGCCGGAACAGCGGCATGGATTGGACTGTGTTCCGATCGACGGCGCCCGTGAGCGAAATGCCGGCATCCCAGCCAATGAGTTTGGCGCCAAGGCCTTCGATCACGTCGGGGTAACTCGGCTCGATCTGGGGCGGATTGAACGATTGGAAATTCCACCACCCGAGGTGCAGCGGCAAGAGCAAGCCGCCATTGACGCTGGCCGCGTGGAGGTCGAGGAAGCGCTGCTGTCCGCGTTGCGGGTAATCCCAGGCTTGCCAGCGGGTGCGGTACTGCCAGAAGTGGTGCCACATTGCGCTCATCTCCATGCCGACGGGTTTGCGAAGGCGCTTCTGGATTTCGAAGACAAACTTGTCCGCCCAGTGCCAGCACTCGTCCGGGCCGCGCAGGATCGAGCTGCCGTCAATCGCATCGAGATAAATGCCGTCAAAGCCGCAACGGTTCACAACCTCGGCGTGGTTGGCGGCGATCTCCTCGAACAGGGAGGACTCCGGATTGGGCACGAACAGGCCGAAACATTCCTTCAGCTGCCGCGCTTTGGTCCCCTTGGCGTGAGGAGTCGCCTTCGTGCCCAGCGCGGCGCGTTTGAGGCCGGTGAAACGCCAGGGTGGTTCCTTGCTAAACCCGCTGAACGTTATCAGTTCGTCGCCGGCGTGCAGCACCACGCTGTTGTGCTCAAAGAAACCGGTGATCGTGCTCAGGCCAGCGGTGGACTCATCCACCACGGCCTCGGTGGCGTCCGCACTGAGATCCGCCGCCAGCGTGAAGCTGCGGAACGCGTCGAGCCGCTCATCCGGCACGGGAGTGACATAGCGCGAGTGTTTGTCGATGAAAAAGGCGTAGGTGTGGAAAATCGAACCAATCCCGGCGTCGTGAAGGCGGGCCACAATGCGGCGCCAACTTTCCCAGCCGTCGGGCCACTTCGCCCGGTTCAACTCGAAATCACCGAAGCGGAAGAACGCTCCGCCCCCGTGATTGTCGATCTGGTTGAACCCAAGGCTCCGCGCCATCGCGATCCAATCCGCGACGTTGGTCTCGACCAGCGAACCGAAATTGAAGAGGTACGATCCGTGGTTGAAGTCGATCTCGCGCGCCCACGGCCCAGCGACTTTGCATGGCGGCATTTCGTCCGCCTCCGACAAAACCTCTTTGAGCGCGGGCAACATCCGGTTCATTGGCATTCCGACGATGGCGGCTTTTGCGCCAACAAGGCCAAACTTTTTCGTGCACGCTGCTTTCAGCTCGGTCTGCAGCGCGGGGAGCTGGTCCACGCGTGTTTGGAGATTGAGCGAGAACGCACACGCGCCAAACGGTTCATCCGGCCGGCCCCGAAGGTTCAGCGGGACATTGAGGAAGACGAGCGAATCGACATCACTGCCGCGAACAGCTTCCACCGTCAGGCGGATATAGGAACGCCGCCGTTCAACCCGCAACCATGCCTCGACCTCCGCCGCGGCGAACTTAAGCGTGAGACGGCCGTCAGCCAGACCGGACGAGGTGGCCGCAAATTCCTGGCCAGCGCGCCGAACGAGCGCGCACGCAGCCCCGGGTTTCAAATAATCAAGTCCCGTCGCGCGATCAACAAATCCAAGATTCCGTCCGTCAGCGGCGATAGTGTAACGCACGAAATCATTTTCCAGCACGACTGGCGCTTGCGCCAAACCTGTCACGCCGACGCCTGCGAGCAGAACTCCGAGGATGACTCTTGTTGTCTTCATCGGGTGGCCATGTCCTCACCAAAAATCCATCTCAGACCCTAGACCTCGACTGACGCCTTTCGAATCCGAATCGACAATGCCGGAAGGCGACGCGCGACATGTCACGGTTTCACGCGCAGCAGCATTCCACCGCCAGGTGGCAGGCGCAGCTCGGCGTGGTCTCCTTGAGTCGCCGACCAGAGGCCAGTCGCCGGATCGAATTTTTCGAGCGGGCCGGGGCCGCGGATGCCCTGAACCAGCGGCGCGCTGTAATCCAGATTGACCACAATGACGTGCGTTGAAGCGGCTGGGTCTCCCGCGGATTTAGCTGAGCCGAAGCAACCCAACAACACGCCCCGGACGGGCTTGGGCGCCTGGTACGGGATGGTTGGCACTGGTGGATCAAGGACGAAGGCAGCGTCGTGAGGCAGCGGTTCAACTCCCGGCGGCAGCATGCCAGCGTGATAAACGCCAAGAGATCGCAAGGGCTGCAACTGCCGCGCGATGGCGACGAACTCGCGGTTGAGAATCTTCAGGGCGTGGTAAAGGGGAGTTGGCGTGCCATCGGCCGCGGCGATCCCGCCCGTGTGATTCGGGTGCGAATAGACGTAATAGGAGATGCCCTGAGCGCCATAGGCCGCCGTCGTGTAAACCAAATAGCGCATCTCGTCTCCGTTCGGGACGCGCATCGAGGGGGTCCACGTGCACGCCTGGACTATGTTCAGGAAAGGGACGCCGGCCTCTTGCGCGGCGCGGCGGATCATCGCCAGGTTGAGAAAATATTGAGCCGTGTCGCCTTTCACGGCGAATTGATAGTGATCGTAGCTAATGAGGGCGGGGTGGACGGTTGCCACATACTGGCGCAGGTGCGCTTGATAAGCAGTCACGGTGTCGCCCTGCGTCCCGAGTTGCTCGTTGTTGGCGTAAGTCGGAAACAGATTGATATACGCCAGGTGTGCGGGATCGCGTTCGCGCAAATGCGCCACCAGCCGGCCGAGTCCGGGAAATGCCTTGGCGTTCGGCTCGTCGGTAATGAAGTAGTCGTAGAGCGCGGGATGGCCGCGCACGCGATCGATCAGCGCATCGAGCTTTTTCAGACGCGAGGGGTCAGCCAGTGATTCCGGCGCCAGAAGCGGATCTTGCAATTGCGCGCGGAGCCCATGGCGGGCGGCCACATCCAAATCCTTCTCGCCGCACCAAACCAGGTTCCATCCGCCTTCTTTCATTTGCTGCGCGACGGCATCGGTCATGGGCGGCCCCGCCCAATAGGTCACGATGGGAACGCCCACCTTCCAGGAGACTGACGCGATCGAGTCGCCGCCGCCAACGGCCGCAAAGCGAACCGGGCTTTTCTGATGCGTGTTTGACGGTTGGCCGAATGCCGCCTGGCTCAGGAAAAGCAGGCCAAACAAAAGTGAGACCGTAGTCTGCCACATCTCTTGGCGGCATTCTGGAACTAGGGAACAACGATTCGTCTGGAGTTTTTTCATAATTCAGTTTTGCCATGAGTCCCTCGCATTCTTGCCAAGGCCCGAGAATCGGATGGAGCGGCGTTGCCGATAAAATCAGGCTGACAGTGCCTCAGTGCTGCTTTGCCATCGCAAACGGCCGCATCTCTTTCGGTACATTCGTGCGCGAGTTGGTGAGTGGATTCTGAGATTCTGCGGCTGTCGAAACAAGTTCTTCTTACGGTCTGCACTCGTCGTTATTCGAGCCCCTCGAATGGAAGCCGCCTTGCGGGCGCTCATCGGCGCGAGCGAGCATCAGTTGACGAAGTTCCCTGGTCGGGGTTCAATGGGCCCACTTAGCGAAGCCTTGGAAAACCAAACTGAATATGACGAAGCAAACAGCCAACGATTATCTGCTCCTGTTCCGCGGCGGCGCCAATCCTGAAGACATGAGCCCCGAACAGATGAAGGCCACGATGAACAATTGGATGTCGTGGATGAAGGGCTTGAAGAAGAACAAACAACTAACCCTGGGTCATCCCTTGCAAGACGGTGGCAAGGTCCTCTCTGGTCCGAAGGGAAAGAACGTCGCGCCATTCTCCGATACTCCGGATTCCATCGGCGGCTATCTGCTGATCAAAGCTAAAAGCCTCGCTGAAGCCACCAAGATTGCTAAAGGCTGCCCCATCTTCAACAACGGCGGGACTGTGGAACTGCGGGCCGTTGAGCAGATGCCAAACATGTAACCGGAGTCAGGATGAAGGCGTGATATCCCGCACGCTTTATCGCATGGCTTTCGTCAGTCGCTTTCGACCGCAAAGCCACGCTCCATTTTCCCGCTATTGATGGCGTGGCGGACCGCGCGGACGAAATCCGCTCCCAAAGCGGATTGCTCCTTTGCATACCAAGCGGCGGCGGCTTCAATGTCGGCAAGTGCGTCCTCGCGGATGTCGAGGCGATAGCTCACTTGCCAAAGCGGGCTTTGAGTCGCCCCTCGGCTTCTTCCCACGGAATGGATTTTTCGGGATGCTTTTCCATGTGCTCCAGGCGCGCTTCAAGAAGGCTCTTTTGCTCGTCGCTCAGCGGGTCGTCTTCATCAAGCCATCCGTCGCTGTCCATTTCCGCGAGTTTGAGACGAATCTCGTAGCGCTCTTCCTTCGTGAGCTTAGGCAGTTCTTGCAAAATCTCGGCTTTGCTCATGGGACGAATTTAACCGGCAGCCCCTGTTATGTCAGGGTAAAATTCATCCCTCCACAACTTCGCCTGGTAGTGCCGACCGGCAGTCGGCCATATCGCGGATTGCTAATCCGCTGACCCTCCGCCATCCAAACCCCGTCGCCGCGCCGCCGATTGCCAATTGGCGAGATGGCAGATTCTGCCAATCTGCGCTACGTCTCATGTGTGCCATCGGCGGGTGACTGCTGATCAAAGCCAAAAGCCTCAGAGAAGCCACCAAAATTGGTAAAGGCATGCCCTAATTTCCTCGACGAGTTCGTGGGTGTTGTCTCTCATTCGCGAGTGATGACGCGTCGGACTTTTCTCACGCTTTGCGCGTTCGCGGGGGCAGGCACATCGCTCTGCTGCCGCACCGCCCAGCAGAGGACGAACGGATCTCATCCAAATCGTCTGTTCTTCACCTCGCAAGGGCGCACGGGCATGATCAACGCCGATAGCACGGGCTTGCGTTACTTCGATTTCGACGTTCCCAATCAGGCCACCTGGCAGCCTGGGCCATTTCTCTCGGATGGACAGCGAGTGATTTTCCTGAGCATGGAACCGCGCCGCGATGGGCCAGGCCGGCCGTTCGAGGAATATTATACCCAAACTCCGACGCACCTTTGGATTTACGATCTGGAAAGCAACCACCTCGCTGAAATCGCCACCAAGGATCGTCTGGCCGTTTTCTACACGCCGGCGCTCCTGCTAAGTGATCAGCGAATTCTCGTGCAAGTGGTCAGGAACAAAGTCGGGCAGATCTTCGCCATGAATCTCGATGGCAGTGATCCCCGGGAATTCACGCGGGCGGGCGAGGGCCTTCCCTATGGCCTAAGCCTCAGCCCGGATGGCAAACGCGTCGCGTTTCATCTCGCCAGTCCGCAAGGGTACCAAATCTGGACGAGCGACCTCGAAGGAGCAAACCGCAAGAGAGTGGCTGCTCATTCCGATCATCTTTACTTCGGCACGAGCTGGTCGCCGGACGGCCAATGGATTCTCTACCAGGATTGTCACTTCAAGGAAGACCCCGGCCACGACTGGTCGGACATCTGCATCGGGCGGCCCGACGGCTCCGAACACCGGGTTCTCACCAGCGGGCAGCCGCAATGGTTCGGCGCGACCTACGGCAACCCGCAAAACCGCGGAGGCGGTTCGAACATGCCCACGTGGACACGCGACGGCCGAATCCTTTTCTCTCGCAAACTCCCCGGCTCGAAAGTTCCTTGGGAATTCCAACCCCAGCGCCCCGATACCGATCATTTCAATCGCGATTTCAAGCCCCAACTCGCCCGAGGCGGCACGGAAATCTGTCTTCTGAATCCTCACGATGGAGGTTCGATCACGTCACTCACTCACAACGATCCGCCCAATTGGAATTTCCGCGCCAGCCCCTCGCCCGACGGTCAACTGATTGTCTTCTGCCGCGCTGGCACGAGCCAACCACCCGCCATCTGGGTGATGAATTCGGCGGGTCGCGATCAGCGCTTGCTCACCAGTGGCATCCGCGATCTCGGAGCAGATCATCCGCGCTGGTTGCCGTGATCAAGGTTGGTGCAACAACACCGCGCCGTAACGCCCGGGCCGGGGTTGGGTTCGCACCCGCCGCCTGTGTAAATCTCCAGGGACGGGAGTGCGATTGATGTTAAATTGTCGTTCGCGTTCACAAGCTCAATGCTGCAACGGAGCTCCAGAAATTAGCCCAAGGTTGCTCGGTCGCCTGGCTGTTTTAGACCGAGCATACCTCAGTATGCGTCCCCACGCTCCCTCCGCTTCTGTCCCCGCCCGTGATGTGGAGGAGGGCAGTTGATGACGGGTGAGGTCGCGACAAAATCATTTCCGCACCCGGGCGAGAATCACGCAGCGATGCTCATTGAAACATCATCGAAAACCAATCGGCGCAGCCGTTTCCGGAGCCGACAGATCGACGACTTGATCGTCCCAGTGGATGATCTCCTATCAGCAGAAAGCTGCTGATAGGAATTTCCGCTTGCGAGTTCCGTTAGAAGCCGCCACTGCGATTCTGTGACGTTGTTCCGAATAATTCCTAAAGACTCCCATGACGCTGCTCTCTGTTCTGAGGCGTGGTCGATGAAGGCGGAAGTCGCGGCAACATTTTCCAGGATTCTTTGTCGCCGCCTCATTTTTTGCCGCTGGCCAGCAAGATGATTGTCAATCATCTGTTCAAGCCTAGCTTGGGTGACTGGCACATCACCAGCATCGAAGATGCGAACGAGGTAGTTCAGAGTCTCCTCGGTTGCATCATTTGGACAGTTGAGTGCCTCTCCTTGTTTCGCTTGGTAAAAATTCCAAGCCCAATCAGGTACAGTTTTGTTTTTATTCATTTTTGCATTCCTCCGGGTTGTGCGTGGCGCTGTGCCGCGCGTGGAGAAAATCGCTAGTCGAATGTCGCAAACTTGCCGCTCTAACGTCAAGCGGTTAACTCAAAAGATGCGTTTGAAGCGAGTTCGACCATTCTTTCCGTAAGTTGTCGAACAATTGCCGTTTGGCAGGATCGTCATCATTACACATCACGCTTTGAGTTCGCGCGAGGCTGAGTAACAACAATTGGAGCGCAACTAATAAATCCGACTGTTCAGTTATGTCGGCGGGCGCATCAGGATCTTCGGCTGATCCACCATTCGAAATCACCATTTTACTGAGAGGTTCATACAGTTTGGTGAAAAACGGATGCGAGGTGTTGATCGTCAGAACCACTTTCCCAAACTTAAAGTCCGCGTGATAAAACGGCCAATACTCGTCGTGTTTGAAAATAGTCAGGTACTTCGATTTCTTTACTCGCTCGAACGCCTGGTCATCAGTCTCGTCTCCCCGCTTCAAAGTAACCGCGAAGGCCTTGAGTGCCTCATCTAAGGCTTTCTCCTCTTCCGGCGTTCGCGGAGCTGGGGCGCTTGGCAGTTGCTTCGCCTGCAAAGAATCAGTTTCGCTAGCCCGCATTTCCGCCGTGCTCAGATGTCGCTTGCCACCCGACTCAGCACGCTTCGCTCTGAATTGCTTTACACTTTCGCGAACCCGCGCAACGTCTTCGCTAATCCGTTCTCGGATTATATCGTAGACGTATTTCTTTGGGCGAACTCCCTGCTTGTTCGCAGCAACGCCGAATGCTTCATCCAGTTGACCGCCAAAATCCACCTGCAATCGGACCCAGATCCCGTCAGCGTGCGCCTTGCCGACAAGCTCCGGTACTGGTCCAATATGCACTTCCCGGTCATTGCGCATGAACGAAACAGACATCTGCTCGAACATGTGGAGATCGTTCTTCAGAGTCTTTCGTGGTAAATCCATCCACTCTTCAAACGGAAGCGCGTAAATGCGAATCGTCACAGGATGAACGTCTGCGTTGCCTTCAATTACCGGAACATTCACTGGGTAGGTGTTGATTAGCCGACTCTGTTTCGTCGTAAGTTCAAGCAATTTGACGTGACGGGCATCCTGCATCCAGAACGTTGGATCGAACGCTTCGACAGGCCGGTTGTTGACAAAAATCTTCGTCCCGTCAGCAAGTTTGCGTCTGTAAATACGCCCCATCTCCTTGATCGCATGTTCTGACAGCGTCTGCGCCTTTTTGTAGGTCAGCCGATCGCAGCTGGGGATGTAGATGATAGTACCACTTTTCCCCAGTGCCGCCGGAAGTTCTGCTCGAGTTGGAGAAAAGAGGTGTTGAGGCTCTCTTGGCCAAACCATTGGCTTCGCGAGAATATCCGCGATTTCTGACGGAAGTTCAGTGACCAGCGTGGGATCGGGAAGTTCAACCAAATTGCTACGGTCTGCTCCAATCTCCTCGACGTCTAGCGTCATGTTGTAGAAAGCATTGGGCTCTTGCCAAGAGTAGATCTCAAGCACGGGTCCCATGCTGAGCGCGGCAGTCTTCATCCCCATTCCGTAACGCCCAATTCCTGCCCGATCGTCATAAACCATGGATCCGCCGAATGACATCGACACTTTCAGAACATTCGGCGGCATTCCACGCCCGTTGTCCACGATCAAAACATCAACCTCGCCTTCTCCCTTTGTACCTCGTTGGTTGAAATAAATTCGAATCTCTGACGCTCCCCATTGGATGGCGTTATCCACGTGCTCGCAGACTGCCGAGGTCGTGTTGTTATACCCTAGGTCGCGTAGAGAGTTGACCAAGGTTTGCCCCAAGAAGAGCGGAACTTTCGCGCCATCTTTGAGAATTCGTCCTAGAACTGCTCTCCCTCCCCGTGGAGCATTTTCTCCCCATGTGGTAGGTAAAGCTTCAGATTGGCCCGGTTTCTCGTTTAGTTGATCTATCGCGTCCATATTAACCTTTGTGTTGTGACGTTCGTTGTGAACGTCGGGTTTTGCCGTTCATTTAATACGGTGCGCGAAAATGGCAATTGGTTGCATCATTTTTTCCTATTCCGCTGCTTTTTAAAAACTGGCTGGACGCGCCCCCTTAAGGGCGAATTCGTAAGCTTGCCGTTCCCCCCAGCCGTATTCGACCTCGGGAATGGCGGAGATGTAATCGAACCATTCGGCGGCGGTGGCCTGTTGCAGCCCGGCGTAGATGTCGCGGTGCAGCACGAGATGGCCGATTTCGTGGCCAACGGAGAAGCGTAAGGCGCTTTGAATTTGCGCGGGTCGTTCACGGTCGGTTGGCGCTTCTGATGAGTTCGACCAGTTTTTCCAAATCTTCGCGCGAGGGTTTTTGGCCGGAGAGCGTGCGAAAGAACACGGGCAGTTGAGCCACGAGCTTTTCGTCCTTGAGGACGTAATCGGGAATGCGCCCGGAATCCACCGCGGCGTAGTCGAAGAATTTGAGCCAGTCGTCAGAGCCTTGTTTCAGGCCGAGCTGCTTCGCCCAGATCCGGAGCGTCTCCTCGTCTCGCGGCGGCGGCAGAACTTCGCGTTCGATCTTGCTCCAGTTGCTCGGGTCGTAGCCGTTCTCCAGACAGAATTCGCGCAGGCCGAGCCGCTGTCGCGCCCGCAATTCTTTAATGAATTCGCCAAACATAATTGGGTTCAGTTCGTTGTCGTGGTAAAAGTATTACCACAGAGCGGTGGTTTGTCTAGCGTCAATGGTTTCGTCCGGTGACATTCAATCCAATTCCTATGCCCGTTCTCGTCGAACAGGCGAGGCCAACCATGACGCCGGAATTCGCGCGGGCATTGGCGATGCCTAAGACCACTCGCCCTGACGGCGATGGGGATTCAGAGAGGAGCGTCGAGCACCAGGACCCAGTCGTCTTGCTCGCCCCGGGAGGGTGGGACAAACTCCTGGATGCCTTTGTTTGTATATTGACCGATGACTTTCCACGTTCCGTCGCGCGGATCGTGCCATTGAGCCTTCACTGGCGAGCCGCGGAGCTTATCCATGTGGATGCTGACGGACTGGCCGCGAGCTGTGTAGGCAATGGCAAAGCTCCCACTTTCCGCTCGCGCCGCGACCAGTCGATACGGGCCGACGCCCGGCTCCGACGCGAGGACCGACTGGTCGGGAACCATTGTGTGCCATGGCCGCTGCTCGAAGAGCCGGCGCATCAGTCCCATCTGGCGCGTTCCCTCGTAGGCGGCTGCTTTGCGCCAGTGTTGGAAACCATTTTTTGGGAATGGCCCGTCGGCATCTTTGTAGAAATAGAATAAGTCCAGGCTGCCGTAGCCGTGTCCGGCCGCGCCGGCGAGCATGGCCGAGTAAGCCTGGGAACGCACCTTGTGCGCATCGACCCGCGGCTTGTTGGCCCCGGTCGGGTGGTTCTCATACGCCGGCTCCATATCGACCGTCGGTTTGGCGGGCGTCAGCGCGTAGTCCTTGCTGACAAAGGCATAACTGTCGGACGAGAAATTATGTCCGGACTGGATCGAGTTGAAGTCGAGCCAATCCGCCTGGTGAAACCACATCGATGAAGAAGTGCTCCCCTGGCCGTGGTAGCAAACGAGCTGGCTGCCGCCGCTGCCATCCTTCAGGCCCTTCGCCATCGCTATCCAAACCGCATCGTACTTTCCAGGAGCCGAATCGCCGCCCGGAAACCAGATCACGGCGTTGTTCTTGTAACGCGCGCCCAAGAATTTGCCGAACGTGTAGGCGTTCTTTTCGTCGAATACCTTTTCAGGATGATCCGCGACGTGCCACGACTTGGCAGTGACGAGGCCGAGCACCAGGCCGAGTTCGTTCGCCCGGTTGACCACGTAATCCACGTGCTTGAAAAACTCCTCGTTTGGCCGGGCCGGGTCACGGTCGATCAGCGGCGTCACATCGAGAAGCGATGAATTGCCATCCGGATGTTTCTGGCCAAGTCCACGCAGCACATACGCCTGGATGACAGTGAATCCCTTGGCCGCTCGATCTTTCAGATACTCGTCTAATTCCTCGCGATTGGGCCGCTGAAAAAGCAACCAGCAAGTGTCGCCGAGGTAAAAGAATGGCTTGCCGCGCTGATCGACGAAGTATCGTCCATTAGCGCTGACGCTGAGCTTCAGGTTCTTGACCGAACCCACGGGTGCATCGTCTGGCGTGGCGGCGTTGCCACAAACTGCTGTTGCCAGCAATGCAGCTGTCAGTGGGAAAAGCGCCGTGAGGCCGTTGAAGAGTGCGAGTATTTTCATAAAGTCAGTTCTGGTTGGATACGTTCGAGCCTGGGCCCGTCGAAGGGTTCACCGCGAAATGCTAAAGCCGAGCGGCTGTGGGGTCGAGCAAGGAGACAAGAGCTGGGCGATCCGGGAGCATCAGCGCAGGTGCTGGTCAAACCAGCGGGCAAACGTGCGGATGTCCCAGAGCATGGTCACCCAGCCATGCTTGCCACCGGGATGCACAACGATCCTCACTTCACGCCCCAATTCAGCGGCGCGGTCACGAAACCGTTGCGATTGATCGAGCGGCACCAACGAATCGGCGTCGCCATGATAAATCAGCGTCGGCGGCAAGTTGGAATTGACGTAGTAGATGGGCGAACTTTCGCGCCCGACGACTTTCCACACAGGCATGTTGGTCGAGTCCGCGCCGAATGCCCTCTCGAAGCGAAACGCCTTCACAAAACTCTTCGGCGGGCCGCCGTCGCCGGGATTTTCGGTTGAAGCACCGAGGTTCAGCAGATCGGTCACAGGATAAAAAATGGCCACGGCCTGCACTGCGCTGCTCTCCCGATCGCTTGGGTCCGGGGCGTCCGGCAGTCCAGGTCCGCCGCGCGTGGCGAGCATCAAGCTGAGGTGTCCGCCGGCGCTGCCGCCGGTCACGCCGATGCGATTGGGATCGATGCCGTAGTCCTTCGCGTGATGGCGGACAAAGCGAACGCCCCGGTTCACATCTTCGATGATTTCCATGACACTCGCTTTCGGTTGCGAAATGTGGCAGATCGCGAAAATCGTGTAACCGCGACGCAGCAGCGGGGCCATCAACCACACTGGAGTAGCGCCGGGGCCACTCGACTTCCAACCACCGCTCACCATCAGGGCAATGCCCACGCCATTCGGATTTGACGGATGGAGCACATCGAATGTCAGCGGTTGGCCATGGCGTTGACCGTAGACGACACCGTCCGTTCGTTGAACGGCCGGGTGCAAATACCACCAGACGCACGCCGCGGACATCAACAGCAAAGCTAAGACCGAGAAAATCGCGAGCAGCGCAATGCGCAGCCGGCGCGGGAGCCAAAACCAGAGCCGTTTCATTTGTAGGAGATGCCGAATTGATCATTTTCGCCCTCAAGGAGCTACTGCTTGAATTCGACCACCACCACTTCAAATGGTTGGTCGCTGAGGTTCTCTTCAACGTGCTTGGCCGGCCCGCCCCAAGTGACGTCGCCGGCGGCGGTCTTCAGGATTTTTGATTCGCCGTCCGGGGTGGTGACTTTCATATTGCCGTCGGTGATGAAGGTCACGACCCGATTGAGAGTGTGCTCGTGCATCGCTCCTTTGTCGTGCGGCCCGTAACGCACGCGCAACACGCGGACTTGATCGTTCTCGAATTCCACCTTGTATCGCTTGGGATCCACCTTGATCGGATCGAGCGCCGACTGCTTCCCGCTCGCCCGGCCTGGCTTGGACTTCAATTCTACTTCCACGATGCGCACCGCGTGGCCGCTGACATTCAGGCTGGTGTGAAGCCCTCGGGCGGGACTCCACAACGCTTGGCCTGCCCTGAAATTCAAGGTCTCGAGCTTCCCGTTCGGATCGGTGAGCGTCATCTTGCCGGCATCCAGGTAAATCATCACACGGTTCATCTTGTGTTCGTGCAGGGAGCTTTTCACATCGGGCGCCGAACTGACGACCAGGACCCGGGCTTGGTCGTTATCAATTCTGGCTGGGCTGTCAGCCGCGAACAGCGCGAGGGCCGTCATGAATGCGAAACCGAACAGGCAGAGCCAAAAAGTTCTTCCAGGCCAGGGACAGCGGGTAAGAGTAGGTGTCTTCATAGGTAAAGGATGTTTGAGTTGGCCGGCCTCGATCTCATTCTGCTATTTCGAAAACTGCCAATTCTCGTCGAACAGGCCGGCAGTGACCGATCCGGAACGGCTGCGCCAATGGTTACTCTCTTCCATCATGAGAAGGGGTCGTCAAATGCCAGCCCGCAGTCTATTTCAGCTTGGCCAATCCCTCGGTCAGTTCGATATAAACCCCCCAAGGATCGGTAAGGAACGCGATGCTCAAGCCCATTTGCGGCAGCGAACGATACGGCAGATCCAGTTTCACTCCCTCAGCCTGCAGTTTTTTGCAGAACTCCTCAAGATGCGCCACTTCGAATCCGATGTGGTCGATGCCGCGTCCTTTCGTGCTGGCCAGCTTTGTTTCGGACGGTTTCCAGCGCAGGTTGACACCGGGAAGGTCGGCCGCTTTGAACCCCGAGCTCATCCCTGGAACGGCGCCAAACGTTTTTGCGTACCACGCGCGTTGTGCGTCGATTTCCTGAACCGCGAAATGAATGTGGTGATGGACAATTTGATCGGACTGGGCCTTGTCTTCCGTGAACTCGACTTTGATTGCGTCCGGGAACTCAACGAACATCTGACGTGTTTTCGGGTTCTCGCTGATGACCTTGGCTCCGGCTGCCGTGAGCTTCTCTTTTATTTCAGCCAAATTCTTCACTCTGAATCCGAGATGATCAATCACGCAGCCGTCCGTGCCGCCCGATGGCTTGCCTTTGGTGAGCGCAACCTGAACGCCGGGGAATTGATACAGTTCGAGCGCACCAGCCTTCACCACTTTTCCACCCAGGGCATCGACCCAAAGCTTCTTATGAGCGCCGGGGTCCAGGACGCGCAAATGGAGGTGGCCCATCGAAACCCCTTTCTCATTTCCGGGCGGGAGTTGGGCTAGAACGGCGGGAACCAACAGCATTGAGAGTATTAGGGCCTTCCTCATAAGGATGGTGTGGGAATGAATTAAGTTTGCCCGGTCGTTGTTTGTGGCGGAAACGTAGGACAAGATGCTATTCGCGGCAAGCGAACTCCTGAAACGGGTGAGCAGAAATCGTGTTGAATCAAAGCCGGATAAACGTATGCTCGTCCCAATTTGTTGCGGGAAACTGATACCTCTCATTTCATCATGAAGACCACTTCGATCATTCACCGGATTCTCGTTACCGTTGGAGCTATCCTCCTGACCGCTGGCCCAGGCTACGCTCAAACCGACCAGTGGAGGCAATTGTTCAACGGGAAAGACATGAAAGGTTGGGAACAGGTGGGCCCCGGCAAATTCGTGGTGGAAGATGGAAAATTAAAATCCGTGGGCGGCATGGGCATGCTGCTCTACCCGGCCGAAAAGTTTGGCGACGTGGTGATACGCGTGGTCTACACCGTCAAAGACAACGATTGCAATTCCGGCGTCTTTATCCGCATACCGGAAAAACCGGCGGATGAGTGGGCCGCTGTGAACAAAGGTTACGAGGTGCAGATTGACAACGGCAAACGCCACGTGGGCGGCGATTATCATTGCACGGGGGTGCTCTATTCCCTGACCAAAGCCCTGGCGCGCCCACAGCGAAAACCGGGAGAATGGAACGAGCTCGAGATCACTTTGGACGGACCCAGGACCATCGTCGTGCTCAACGGACAGAAGGTCACTGACTACAAAGAAGGCGATCCCGTTCCGCCGAAAACCCGGCCGTTCGAGCCTGACCGTGGTCCTCGGCCACTCACCGGCTACATCGGCGTGCAAAATCATGATGCCCTTTCAACGGCCTATTTTAAAGAGATCGCGGTGAAGAAGCTTCCCGGAAAGTAAGAGCTGGCAGCCGAATCGAGCGGGTTGCTGTGCGATTCCCGTCGGCAGAGCCAAATGCTATTTCCACGCTGCAGTCTGCTTAAGCTTGGCCAAGCCTTCGGGCAGCTCGATATGTCTTTCGACCTTCTCGACGCCACGCCTCTCACATCCTTCGATCAATCAATTCCTAAATTCAAATTCCGTTGGCTAGCATTATTTGCCACGGGCTGGTTGGCTCTTTCCCCAATCGAATCTCAAACAGAAGTTCCCAGCCCGCGACCGGTTGAACGCACTGATCCAAATTCGCGCATCGCGCACGAGCAGTTGCTCGAGAAGGCGAAAAGAGGCGGCATCGACGTTTATTTCCTCGGCGACTCAATCACTCGCCGGTGGGGCGCAACCGATCCGCAGTATCGCGAATTGCTCAAGAACTGGACGACCAACTTTTTTGGCTGGAACGCCGCCAACTTTGGCTGGGGCGGAGACAGGATCGAGAACATACTTTGGCGGTTGGAGAACGGGGAACTCGATGGGGTCAATCCAAAGGTCATCGTCATTCTTGCGGGAATCAACAACGTGGGGACCGACCCGGGCGGCCAGGAAAAGGCTCATTACATCGCCAGCGGCGTCAGGCAAATTGTTGAGGTTTGCCAGCAGAAAGCTCCGGCGGCGGCCGTGATCGTCACCGCAATGTTTCCGCGCAACGATAACATGGCGGTCATGCCGGTCATTAACGAGGCCAACCGGCAAATCGCGAAGCTTGGCGACGGAAAAAGAATCCGCGTTCTGGACATCAACAAGAAGATCGCTGACGAGAATGGGCGATTCTTTGATGGCATGGTGAACGCGGACAAACTGCACCCGACGATCAAGGCGTATCAGGTTTGGGCGGACGCGCTGAGGCCGATCTTCACGGAGATTCTCGGTCCCCCGGCAGCGTCGGATCACGCGCCGCCGCCGACCGGAGATCCGAGCGTGAGAACAAAATGACTTTCGAGTGCGCCGCTACTCGGTGTTTCTCCTCCATTAGCGGTCGCTTTGAATTAGCGGGACCCTCTTCTTCCAATCGCACCAGAAAAACCCACGAATTCGAAACGCCCCGCTAATTTTTTTCAACGGTGGCGCCTGCGAGTTTGCCCAGCGGCGTGAATTAAAACAGACGACCAAATCCATGTTCGTGCGCTACGGCAAAACAGAAGCCTCCTCGCGCGGGATCTGGGAAAGAGAGTTTGCGACAGGAAAGAGTTTGCATTTGCCGCGATCGGTTTTTCAGTTCAAACACGCGGGTGGCGGACCCGTGAAAGCGAGGGCTCATGAATTTAAATAACAACTGGTGGCCGATCCGTTTGCGGCCGGCATTCGCGATCGCATTCCTTTGCAGCTTGAGCGTGTCCGGTGAACTTTCGGTTCGCGAGATTCGAATCGGCCCGGCCGTCGAACAATCGCGCGTTCCTGACGTGACCCAGCAAGGCCAGGTCCTAGCCCCGCAAGCAGTGTCTGCTTTGGATATTGCGGCTGACGGAAAGGTGATCACGGTCGGGACGATGGCCTTCAGTCACGATGCCAATGTATGGCAGTTCTCCCCAGACGGCGCTGTCTTGGCCAAGCGTTATTTTCCACCCTGGGCGCCCATGCAGGTGACGACATTAAGCGGTGGACGAGCGATGGCAATTGGCCTCGCGTACTCACGCGTCACCTCTCCTGAGCCAACAGTGTGGTTCGGCCCAAGCGAAAATCTATTCGCGCCAGCGCTCAGCGATAAATTTTCGGAAGCCGACCCGACTGACGGACAGCTCGCAAGGTTGCGCCCGGGAGAGGGTGACTGGCAGACAGGATGGTTCGCCAGTTCCATCGGTGAATTGTTTGTGCGTGGACCCGATTGGATGTTTAAGCCGCCTCGTTCGTTTATGGATGCGGAGGGACATGTCCGCGCATTGCGATTCGAGGAAAAGAGTTTATTGCCCACCAGCCGGGCCATGCGCATGGCAGCGAGCGCTGATGGACGGCGTCTGGCCTTTGGCTGGCTCGGCTTTTCTAAAGAGGCCGCGAGTCTGGCGCGACAAGTTGATTCGATCGAGGTTTGGGAAGTGGGCCCGAACCGTAAGTTGTGGTCCGCTCCTCCAACGATTCATACGCCGCCGATGTTGCCTGATCCCGTGGCAGACTTTCCGGATTTGGCAAAAGACTTCCGTTTGCGTCCTGATGCTGTTCTTCCTGGCCACGTCGCAGCGAGCATCGCGTTGAATCGCGATGGCTCTCGTGCCGCGATCGTGGAATACGGCATCTGGGGCTGGATGCGAAAGGAACCGGCGATCGGAAAGTGGGATCCGCCAATTCATCTGCTCAATTTTCTGCCGAACCAGCGGGGCCGCCTGCGGGTATTCAACGGGAGTGGTCAGGAGATTTTGAGCGAATTGCTGCCGGGGCAAGGTGTGTTTGAAGTGGGGTTTAGCGCCGATACCAATGAGGTTTGGTGTTGGCCAGCGTCGTGGTTCGCACGCGGCATGGCTAGTCAACCGTGGTTGCCGGTCGATCGACGCGGCAAGACGATCTATCGAATTGCCCTGGAAGATCGCGCTGCCAACGCCTTGGTGCTGCCTGATGCTGTCGCTGACTGCGCGTTGGCCGCGACTCACCGGAGAACGCTTATCTCCTGCTGGGATGGCTGGCTATGTCTCCTTAACGCCACGGGCAAATTGGAAGCGCAACAGAACATTGGCAGTCCGGCGCGAGTAACCTGGAGCGACGATGGCGCATTCGCCGTGGCGGGAACAGCGGACGGACGATTGATTCGAGTCGAACAAAACGGAAAAATCGCGTGGGAGCGTCAAATCGAAATGGCTGAAATTCCGCGGCTGCCCAAGCCTCCGACCGAAGTCGTGCCGGGCGTGCCGGTTTTTCAAGGCGGGCGAATACCCGGCAGCGAACACGCGTATGTCGGCGACATCTGGATGATCAAGACAGGGGACAAGGCGGTCTTCGTCGACGCCGGCGGGACATCAGGTCTTTCGCAAACGCAAACGCGGCTTCGCGCTTTAGGCGTTGAGCAGGTCACGCACGTGTTGCAGACGCACACCCACGGCGACCACTGCGGAGGCGCTTATTTGTGGAGAGCCGCCGGGGCGAAAATCGTCGCGCCCAAAGCCGCGTCGTTTTCACAAACCTGGCTGATGCCAATGCTGACTGACTATGGAATTTACCCGCCGCGGCCAGTGGACATTCCCCTGCTCCTCGCCCGCGTGGGAGACGAAACGGATTTTGAAGTGTCGGGCTTAAAATTTCATGCGCTCTTTGTGCCCGGGCACAGCTTTGATCTGACAATCTTCACAACAATTCTGGACGGCAAACGAGTTGCCTTCACTGGCGACCTTGGCTTCGAGAATCAGGATATCGTCCACCGTTGCTGGGGCGATGCCGGGAAGGCGCGGTCAGTCGTGCGCGCCATTCGCGACAAATTGCTCCCCTGGCAACCCGAGATCGTTTTCACTGGTCATGGCGTGCGCACGAATGGCCTCGAGTTTCTCAGAACCCTGGTCGAAAAAACGGAAGCTTCCATTGCGCAAGTGGGATCAGCTCCCTGAAAGCCATTCGTAACGGAGCGCCTCAAGCGGTTTGCCTTTCCCGGATCCGGGCACATTGATTTCGCTCCTCTTCACCGGTCACGCATTCCAATCGAGGAATTGATCTGCAACAATGAAGCCTTCAGCGATACGAGCCTCACTTTGGTGACATGAACTTTCTTTGTCGAATAATCGCCGTCACGTTGCTCCTGAGTGGCTCGGCGCATGGTGCGCAAACCGACTTCGCTGCCCTCATGGCCAAGCCGCCGGCCGATTCGAGGATCCTCAAGATCATCCATTCATGGCCGGACGCAGCGGGCGCGCAGGACGAACTCATTCGCAAGCTCCAGCGCCAGGGTTTCGGCGGCGTGGTCTGCAACGTCAGCTTTGATCGCTATCTCGAGAGCGAAGAACACTGGCATGCGTTCACTCGCGCGGTGAATGCGGCGAAAGAAGCGGGCCTAGCCATGTGGCTTTACGACGAGCGCGGCTATCCGTCCGGCAATGCCGGCGGCATCACGTTGCGCGATCATCCCGAGTGGGAAGCACGCGGCCTGCTGATTACCGATGCGGAATGCGACAGTGCTCTGGTCAGTCTGGACGTTCCTCCGGGCAAGCTCGTTTTGGCCGCCGCTTTCCCGGTCCGCCATGGCGCGATTTCTCTCACGAACAAAGTCGATCTCTCGTCCAGCGTGCGCGACGGCAAGCTTCATTGGCAGGGCCAAGGCGCGTGGCGAGTTTTCCTTGTGACCGAGAGCCGCCTTTTCGAAGGCACGCACGCCGATGGTAATCTGTTCGCGAAAATGCCGTATCCCAACCTGCTCATGCCCGAGCCAACCGCACGCTTCATCGACGTGACCCACCAGGCCTACGCCAGCCACTTCGGGAATGATCTCAGCCGGTATTTCATGGGCCTGTTCACGGATGAACCTTCGCTGATGAGTTTGTTCCTGAAACCAATGCCGTACCGGCCCCTGCCTTGGAGCCCAAATCTGCCCGTCGAATTCAAGAAACGCCGCGGCTACGCGCTCGACGAAAGTGTCCTTCCCGCCTTGGCCACTGACGCCGGGCCGGGCACGGCGAAATTCCGGCACGATTTTTGGCTGACCGTGGGCGAGTTGGTTTCAGAAAATTATTTCGGCCAGCTTCAGACCTGGGGCCGGGCGCATCGTGTCCCCTCGGGCGGGCACTTGTTGGCCGAAGAATCAATCGCTGCTCATACTGCGCTGTACGGCGACTTCTTTCGCTGCATCCGCCGCGAGGATGCGCCGAGCATTGACTGCCTCACCAGCGTGCCACCGGAAGTGCCCTGGCACATCGCACGACTCCTGGCCAGCGCCGCGGAACTGGAACGTCATCCGCTCGTCATGAGCGAAACTTCCGATCATGGCCAGCGCTACCGCCCGCCCGGCGACACTCGGCCCAAGCGCGTCGTGACCGAAGCGGAAATTCGCGGCACTTGCAATCGGCTTGTCGTCGCTGGGGTGAACAACATCACGAGTTATTACAGTTTCACGGACCTCGACGACGCCGCGCTGGGGCGGATCAACGAATGGGTGGGCCGATGTTGCGCCCTATTGCGCGGCGGACATCAAGTCGCTGATATCGCCGTGCTCTATCCTTCCGAAACCTTGTGGACCCGATTCATCCCGTCGCACCATTGGGCGCGCGAGGCGGCCGCCTGCGAGCGCATCGAAGGTTCCTATCGCGCCGCCGCTGACGCGCTCTTCGCATCGCAGCGCGACTTCACGTTTGTGGACGGCCGCGCGCTGGCCGAAGCCAAGGTGCAATCGGGCGCGCTGGTGCACGGTGATCTGCGCTGGCGAATTGTTGTGTTGCCCGCCGCTGACACGCTGCCGCTCGCCGCCTGGGAGAATCTAGCTCGATTCGTTCGCTCCGGTGGCGTCGTCATTGCTCTCGGCGCGTTGCCCGCCAATAGCGAAACGGAATTCCCTTCCGCGCGCGTCCAAGCGTTAGCCAAAGAAACGTTCGGCGCGACCGGCGCGGAGCCGTTTTCGCAGACGAACGCGGGTCACGGCGCTGGCATTTTTCTTCCGCACAATTCCGAAGGTCTGCTCGCGCTCGTTCTCGACGGGTTGCTCGACAAAGACGTGAAGCTCGATGCCAAACGCGCGCCGGTGCGCATCACGCATCGGCATATCGACAATCACGAGATTTATTTTCTGATCAACGACAGCGGGAAAGCGTGGGCAGGCGACGCGACATTCGCCGCGACCGGTCCGATCGAAGAATGGAATCCTGCCACGGGCGAACGATTCCTTCACGATGCGAGCGGACGGGTGCATCTCAATTTCGTGCCGTATGGCGCGGCCTTGTTTCGGTTGGCGGAAACGCGTTTGCCACGCCGGCATGAGACGGGCCAAGGCGCGCTGCCCGGAATCACGTTTCGCTCGTTGCCCGCCGTGGCGCCGGTTGAAGGCCACGGCGAGTTCGTCCGCGCCCAACTCGAAGGCGATGCCAACCGCTCCCGACCGGAAGTTCCCGCTTGGCGCGCCGCCGCCACGCTGACGAGGAGCAAAGTGGACACGCATTTGTTTACGCTGTTCCGCTTTGATCAACCGCTCGACTTGAGCGCCGCCGAGTGCCTCGCGTTGGAAACGTGGGTGCCCGAAGGACAGAAAACCGCGGCGCAATTGCTGGTCATTGTCCACGAGGAAGGGGGCGGCGATTTCGTCGCGACAACTGCTCGGTCGCTCGGAGCTCCAGCTTACGAGAAGGTTTTTGTCCCGTTGACCCGGTTTGAATTGGCTGGCTGGTCCCGATCCAACGACGCGGACGGCATCCTTGATCTGCGCCGCGTGCGCGACATCCGCATTGGCTGGGGGGGCTATTTCGGAACCAGCGGCGAAAAGATCGAGTTCACCATCGCGTCGCCTCAGGTGGGAAGCTTGCGCTTGGGGCATGTCGAAAACTCAAGCCGGTAATGGAACTGGCGCGGCATAGCCGGAACCAACGACCCATCTCTTCAAGACACCATAACGACAGTTCGTTCGCCGGTCCTTGTCTATCTTAATCGTGCCGCAGACGGTTCATTTCGCCTTGACCCAAATAGGACTCGACCAAGCCCGCGATGGATTGCCTTGAGCGTCCGCGTCGGTTTGGGTGACCCGAACGTAATAATACGCCTGCCCCGAGAAGTCATGGTCCTGCCCGCGGAATTCGAATCTGAGGCCGGGAGGCGTTTCCCGTTTCCAAACCGCACCATTTCGTATCACAACAACCTCCGCCAGCCTGGCTGTCCCTTGGATTGAGACGCTCACTCGCGGTTGATCGCTTACAGTGATCTCCTCGCCCATCCAGCGGCCATCGATCGTGAACTCCAGCTCAATCCGTGCGTTCGAAACGGCATAGTTCCGCCGATGCCGCAGCGCGTCGAAAATGGCTTCACGCGTCAACTCAGTGGCGAACACCGCAGTTCGCGCCGCGGGTTGGCCTTCGTGGGTGTCGCTCCCTCCCACGAATCCTGTCCGCCCACCGCGATCCAGAAAGGCGCGCACCGTCTGTTCGCCGAGCAAGGAATAGGTTTTGCCATTGTATCGCATGGTGTCCGGCAGCATCTCGGTATTAGCAATGATTGAAAACCATCGCGACTCATAGTCGAACTGATCCCTTCCGTCGTTTTCGGCAGTGGGGTGGTTATTATGAACGAGACCGCCAGCGTGCTCGACAGCTCGGGCCAATTGGTCCGGAGTCATGCTGGCGGTTTCCTTAGCACTGAATAAGTACTCAACCGGTTTCGAAAAATAGACATTCTTGTGGTTGAAAAAGCGGGGCAGGCCGGGAAAAAGACCTTCCGAGGCGCCATTCGTAAAACCGCGCCAGTACTTGGGCTGAGATGTCCATTCGTAGCCTGCCAAGGCAACAAACCGCCCCGCCAGGGTGTAGCGATCAGCGGCAGTCTGGGTCTCTTGCCAATGCGCTTTGGGCATCCGCCAAGGCGCCGCATGGCCGAAATCGTGATCGGTCACACCGACGAAATCGAGCTGAGCGACATCGCGAGCATATTGAAAATACTCGGCTACTGTCCCCGTCCCATCCGAGAAGACGGTATGCCCATGCAAATCGCCCCAATATCGCTGATACTCTTCGGCCGCGGCGCCCGGAACGTTTATGAACCAGAGCCAAGCGAGCCCGCTTGCGAAAAACCATGTTCGGTTCGGGATCAGCATGGAAAGCCTGGCTCGGCGCTGAACGAAATCAGACTGCCCTTGCATAACTAATGGGATCTGGGGGAATGGAGGTTTCTTTGGATCTGACTTCGAGGCAGCCTGGCGCATTCATGAAAAAAGACCGGCCGCTGGCCCAGTCGCTGGTTCGGGTTCTTAGAACGCTTTCACATTCCTTTCTTGGCGGTTTTCTGGTCCAGTGCTGGCATGCGTTACGCCACGATTCTGCTCTGGGCCACGGTTGCTGGGTTGTGCGCCCAGGAATCAACCTATGTCAATCCTCTTCCCGCTGATCCGCCCTATTACCGGCTGCGCTACGAAGGTTCGTCCAAACCGGGTGAACTGGTTTTTCCGGTCAGCTACACCGTGTGGATTCCGCCGGGCGTGACGACGCTGCGGGGCTTGATCGTGCATCAACACGGCTGCGGCGAGGGGTCGTGCAAATCAGGGCAAACCGGCGCGTTTGATCTCCATTGGCAAGCGCTCGCGAAGAAACATGGCTGCGCGTTGATGGGGCCATCCTACGAACAACCTGACAAAGCCGACTGCAGCCTCTGGTGCGATCCGCGGAACGGCTCCGACCAGTCTTTTCAGAAGTCGCTCACTGACCTTGAGGCGCTTTCTGGGCACCGGGAACTCGGCGCGATTCCGTGGGTGTTTTGGGGACACAGCGGCGGCGGAACATGGGCGGGAGCGATGACGCTGCTGTATCCGGAGCGGGTCGTGGCGGCGTGGTTGCGATCTGGTGTGCCGTCACTGCAACCGATCGATGGCAAACGCCCTCCCCTCGCGATCCCTGACGCCACCCTGAAAGTTCCGATCATGTGCAATCTCGGCACGAAGGAAGGCGTCACCGTTCGCGAAGGCCGCTTCGCCAAAGTGTGGTCAAACGTGGAACCTTTCTTTCTGGCGCTCCGAAGCAAAGCCGGACTCGTCGCGCTGTCGGTCGATCCACTCACGAGCCACGAATGCGGCAATCAACGTTACCTCGCTATTCCTTGGCTCGACGCGTGTCTCTCCGCGCGGTTGCCGCGCCGAATGGGCGAACCACTCAAACCGATGCCGGAGCAAGACGCCTGGCTCGCGACACTGAATTCCACCGAACCAGGCGCGAGCCTTCCGGCGCCGGCTGCTGAATATTCGAGTGACTTGACCAAATCGGTTTGGCTCCCGAACGCGTCGATCGCGAAAGCTTGGGCTCAATATCTGAAAAATACCGCTGTGCCTGATACCACCCCACCGCCCGCGCCTTACCATGTTCGCGTCTCCAGCAATGAACTAACCTGGGACGCGGAAGCGGATCTGGAGAGCGGTCTTGCCGGTTTCATTATCGAGCGCGATGGACAGGAGATCGCCATGGTGCCTGAGCACGGCAAGAATCCATTCGGGCGCCCGGTGTTTCAGAACCTGTCTTACAGCGACACCCCCACCCAACCGCTCGTGCAAATGCGCTTCACCGACTCGAACGCCGCGCCAGGGAAAACTCATCATTACCGCGTGATTGCGGTCAACACGGTCGGATTGAAATCGGAAGCTTCTCCGTAAACCTCACCGGTTTTGCGCCTCTTGTGCTTTATCGCGGCTATCAAAACACCACACAGAGTTAGGCCCGACCGGAGTGTTCACATTCATCGAACGAACGTTGTCGTATTTTGAACGCCTATCTGTTGAGAAAAACTGGAAAAGGCGCAAGCCATCCGCCAAAGTCTCGCGGCTGTGATGAATAAAGGTTTCTCTTTCATTTGTATGAACGCCAGCTCGCAAATTGTCCTGGCTCTGGTTTTCGTCATCTTCGCTCGCGCCGCGGAGCCGGCTGAGAATCCGCCCGTGGATGCCGCTCGCCAGCTTCGCGAGTATCGCGATTTCGCAATGGCGCGGGAAGCCAACGCGGCGCGCGGCGGGGAACTCTTTAAGAACGAGCAGCGCCTGGCCTGTTCAAGGTGTCATTCGGTAGATGGCAGCAGCAGCAAGGCCGGGCCCGACTTGTTTGCGGTTGGCGACAAGTTTCCACGGCGCGAATTGATCCGAGCTGTGCTGGAACCTTCGGCCGAAATCGCGATCGGTTACGGCGCCACCATCGTGGAAACCAAATCGGGCGACGAGTTTCAAGGCATCGTCAAGCAGTCCACCGCCGATACGCTCGAACTGATCGGCGCCGATGGCCAACGCGTTCGCATCGCAACGCGCGACATCGAGAATCAACGCGGCAGCACGGTGTCGTTGATGCCGGAAGGATTGGAAACCGGGTTGTCTCGGCAGGAATTCGCCGACCTGATCGAGTATCTCGTCACGCTCAAGCAACCCGAGAACACGCTCACCAGCAACCGCGGCATGCCCGCGGACATTCCCGAACTGGCGAAACCGATTACGGTTCGTCCATTTTTCAGCGAGCAGATGCGCTTTCCACACAATTTCGTGCAGAAGCCCGGCGACGTGCGTTATGGCTTGGTCTGGTTTGGGCAACTGCCCGGCTTCAGCCACACCTTCGTGGCCGTGCACCAGACCGGAAAAATCTGGCTCGTGGAAAAGAATGGGACCAACGAGACAAAAACTTTGTTTGCCGACGTAGCAAAAGACATCTTCAACGAACGCGGGCCGAATGGACTGCTCAGTTTGGCGTTTCACCCGAAGTTTCGCGAGAACCGAAAATATTATCTCAAACATCAGGTCTTCGAGGACGGCAAGATTGTCACGACGGTGGTCGAGCGGCGGGCTTCGAAAGATCTGCGCACGGACTCAGGCGAGCCTTCCCGCCGGCTGTGGCAAGTCACCGGAACCACGCAGGACCACACCGGCGGTTACATTGCGTTTGGGCCGGATGGTTTTCTCTACATCGGGATGGGCGACACCGGGCCGCAACAGGATCCGCAAGGCCACGGGCAGGACTTGACCACGTTTCTCGGCAAAATGCTGCGTATTGATGTGGACCACGCGGAGGCCGGCAAAGCTTACGCAATTCCCGCCGGCAATCCGTTTCGCAATCGGCCCGACGCTCGCCCGGAAATCTGGGCGTACGGTTTCCGTGAACCGTGGCGGTTCAGCTTCGATCCGGTCACCGGTGACTTGTGGGTCGGCGACGTGGGGCAAGATCGCGTCGAGGAAGTTGCCATCGTGCGGCGCGGCGAAAATCACGGCTGGAATGTCTACGAAGGCTTCGAACCCTTCTCGAATCGGTACCGCAGAGAGGGCGAGAGTTACACGCCGCCGGTGTTCGCGTATCGCCGCAAATACGGCAACTCGATCACGGGCGGTTATGTTTATCGCGGCGACAAGCAGTCATCGTTTTACGGCGTTTACATCTGCGGCGATTACACCTCGCATCGGATCTTCGGGCTCAAGCAACACGACCGCGTCTTGCAAGTCGTTCGACAGATCGCGACCGCGCCGCAGGGCATCGCTTCATTTGCCGAAGATGAGCGCGGCGAAATTTACCTCGTCGGGTATGAAGGGATGATTTATCAACTCGACCTGACCGGAACCAATTTCAATGACGAGATGAAAACCAGTTTGGCATCTCCGAAATAGCCATTTCGAACGCGCGATATCAGTCCACGCAACCATGAAAACCAAATCCATTTTCGCGGCCGGTTTGTTCCTGTTCGCCATGTTGGCGCAGGCGCAACAGGACTTCTCCAACGTGGAAGTCAAAGCGATTCACGTCGCCGGAAACATCTATATGCTCACCGGCTCGGGCGGAAACATCGGCGTCTCCGTCGGGCCGGATGGCATTCTCATCGTGGACGATCAATTCGCGCCGCTCGCGGGCAAAATCGAAGCCGCACTCAAGCAACTCAGCCCTGGCAAGCTTAAGTTCGTGCTTAACACCCATTATCACGGCGATCACACCGGCGGGAACAAACACTTCGGTCAGCAGGCGCCTATCATCGCGCAGACGAATGTCCGGAAGCGGCTCGGCGGAAAGCCAGAGGATTCAAAGCCGGAATTGCCCGTCATCACCTTCGACGACAAGCTCTCGGTTTGGTTCAACGGCGAAGAGATCAAGCTCGTGCATGTGCCGCCCGCGCACACGGACAACGACAGCGTTGTCTATTTCACGGGCGCGAAGGTGATTCATTTCGGCGATACGTTCTTCTCCGGGCGTTTCCCGAATATCGACTTGAACGGCGGAGGCGATGTGCGGGGTTACATCCGCAACGTGGGAGAGGCGCTCAGGAAAACGCCGCCGGATGCGAAGCTCATCCCTGGCCATGGGCCCTTGAGCACGATGAAAGAACTGAAGGAATTTCACGAAATGCTGGTCGAGACGAGCGGCATTGTTGAGAAAGCCATCGCGGACGGAAAAACATTCGACCAAATCAAAGCCGACGGTTTGCCTGCGAAATGGAAAAGCTGGGAAGCCCCCACCCTCAAGACCGATCGCTGGCTGGAAATTCTTTACCGCGGGCTGAAGCCGAAGGCATAGAAGGGCTCCTCGCTCACTCGCGCGGGCCCGAAATCCTGGCCGACCACTCCGCGGTTCTGCACAGCCCATTCGTCGGTTATCTCGAGGGTTTCTTCCGCCGCAATGCCAGGTTCGGGGCCGTATACATTCTTCGGCATTCACGCGGGCTTCTCCACTACCTTGCCGTTCTCCCATACGATGAGCGGGAGCTTGTAGGCGCGGTTCTGGGCTTTGACATTGTTCGCGGCGCGGCGCATGGCGCGTTCGGCGCGGGTCACGAACGCTGGGACTTTGGTGGGTTTGCCACGAGAACGAGCTTTTTTTTTCATACGCGAATCAGTTGTCGTACAAAATCCATATCGTGGCGGGAGGAAATAGCCAGTCGTTTTGCCGGAAGGCTGCGGCTATCCCATAGTATCCAGCGTGTCGCAAGAGGCAGATAATCATCGATTAGATGGATGAGGCCGCGCTTGAAGCGGCGGCGAATATCCGCCACCGGAACATCGTGTCCACCGAGTTTGACCCGCTGCCGAACGCGAGCTATGGCCTGGGTTGGGTTGGAAAGCCAGAGGTAGTGGAGCTCGATCTCATACCCGAGTGTCAGCGCGTGCTGAAAAAGACGTATGTAAGTCTTCCCGCTGACCGTGCTTTCGAGCGCAAACGTTTCTCTTCGAGACAGGCATTCGTTGATTTCGTGCAAGAGAAGTCGGGCCGCTCGGAATGCGCTTGCGCCCGGGTCGAGCGGCGAAAGGCCGCGGGCGATCTCATCAGCGTTCAGAAAGCGGAGGCACTTCACTTCTTTCGGCAGGAACTCCTTGGCGAAGGTGGTCTTCCCCGCGCCGTTGCAGCCGGCGATGAGGTAGATCGTGGGCTTTGACATGGGAAGTTTTGAGCTACGCGGCAGGGCAGCCCTAGCACTATTCGATTACGCCTGAACGTGAATGTCCGTGATCGGATTCGCTTGCATCCGTTTTTTGAGCCCCTCTTCCTCGGCGATGCCGAGTTCGGCGACGTATTTGCGGACGTCTTTGGTGGCTTTCATGTGCGAGTGGGGAACGGGATGCCGTAAAGCCGCTCGAAGAGCCGGCGCTTGCGTTCGGATTCGGAAAGGTCGGCCGGCAACGAGGCCAGCACTATGCGGCGGGCTGCTTCGAACATCTCTACGCCCATCCGGAAGCGCTCCGAACCGCTCCGCGCCATCAAGCGGGCGCGCACCATCGCCGCGATTTCAGGAGGGGTGTCTGTCATCTGTTGCATTCCTGCCACAGGTTATGCAACCCCAATTCCTGCGTCCAGTGCTCGATGTAGTCAGCATGGCAGCCGGTGTTGGCCAGATTTTTCACGTCGCGCAGTTGCTGTTCCGAATGGGAATCCTTCGCCCACCAGAGCTTGGAGATGATGAGGTCTTCCTTGTTCATGGCCATCGACCCGGTGAGCATATAGGCGATCCCGGCTTGCTCCAGCCTGGTCGAAACGTCCCGGACGATGTCGAGTTCGTTTTGCATTTCCGTGCGGACGACCAACGGCGCTTCGCTAAGCCCGTGCGAAAATCTCTACCTCCTCCTCCGCGTCTTTGTTCAGCGCAGCCGCGAATGTTTCAATGAGGCGGTCGAGATCCGCTGCCGATGGTTTGTTCGGCAGCCGAAGAACTGCGATGCCTGAATACTGGCTCGGCAGGAAAACCAGTGGATTGGCAAAATCCAAATCAAGCGTGATCAGGCAGCGGTTCTCCCCCTGACAACTCGCAATCAAGTTCCGGTCTTCCGCCTGCTGCAATGATTCGTGGGCGACGGTGCTCACGTCATAACCTGCAGCTTGCAGGACTTGTTGCCCGCGACGACCAAGGTTCTCGTCGAGTTTGAATTTCACGCCGCGGGTTCGAGCGGAATGTTGACGTAGCGCCCGCGGGACATTTCCGCGCCGTAAGCGATCCCTGAATGTCCGCTTGCTCCAGACCTGGATAATTAGCCAGAATTTCTGGAACGGAGCTGCCGCTCGCGAGAAGATCCAGAATCAGAGAAATCCAAATTCGGTGGCCACGGATGCACGGCTTGCCGAAGCAACGGTTCGGATCGATCCAGATTCGCTGCAGAAGTTCTTCGCGCGTCATAGCCGTAAACTAGCGGAATAGATGACCGGCGTAAACCCGCCAATACGCTACGCGCCCCGATGTCCATCATGCCTTTGCCTTGGATTTGTGCGGAGGCCATTCCACGCCGGCCAATTCCTTTGGCAATTGATCAGATGGTAACTGGTTTTCATGGACGTGCGGCGAATGCCTCGCCGACGCCAAAGTAAAGCAACTTGGGCAATGCCTCACAAGCTGGGGCAAACGAATCGCCGGAGCGCGACTGTGCTGAAAGCCAGTCGCAGCAAGGGTGGCACGGTGAGAGACGTTTGAACACTTTGGCGCAGTTCTGCGTTCCGACAATGCTGCGGCTGGTCTTCGACACAGCCGCGCTCCGATCACATCGGCTGACTTTGTCACTGGCCCCAGTCTGGCGCCCCCTCTCGTTAGAAATCCTCTCGCGCAAGGTGTGGCCATCGGGCCGGCCTCCGCGCCGAACCCTGCCAATGCACCGATCCACTTTGAAATAGAAAGAGCGACGTTCGTCTGCGCCTGACACACCTTAGCCACTGCGGTTGGGAGTGGGGTGTGGACAACATCGCTTTTCATGATATCCCCTCGGCGCTCAGTGCAGGGTCACCAAAGTTAGGTATCGCCAAAGTGGGCAGCTCAGTCGTCATCACGTTCGAGGGAACCCTGCAACAAGCCGACACCATCACGGGTCAATGGTCGAATGTCACGGGGGCAAGCCCTCTGACGATCGATAAGCCAGCCGGAACAAAATTCTATCGCGCATCTCGCTAACCACCCGCAACGCTTGCTTTCACTCACGAAGACCGGACGCAAATCCGGTCTTTTTTTTGTGCACCGGGCGGACTGCCGCTTCGCGGTCGAATTCGTCTGGAAGCTGAAATTCCTGGAGCGCGTGCGCGGATTTCTTGCTTCAACGCAACCGACACCTTAAAAAGTGCGTATGAATTCCCTCCGCATCATGGGCAGCCTTCTTCTCACCGCCGTCTCGCCATTCGCGAACGAGCCGCAATTGCTGGGCGTCGGCGCAGCCATGCAAGAGTTGATCGGGCAAAACGAAATTGCCGGCGCGGTCACGATGGTCGTCACGAAGGACAAAGTTCTTCATCTCGAAACCACCGGCTTCGCCGACATCGCCTCCAAGAAACCGATGACGCCGGACACGCTGTTCTGGATCGCCTCGATGACCAAGCCGATCACCGGCACGGCGATTCTCATGCTCCAGGATGATGGCAAACTGAACGTCAGCGATCCGGTCGCGAAATTCATTCCGGAGTTTGCGAACCTGAAGACTCCCTCCGGCAAACTGGCCAACCTAACGATCGCGCAGATTCTCACGCACACATCCGGCCTGGGCGAGGCCACTGGCCCCGCGGCGCAAAAGGCCCGCACGCTGGCCGATCTCGTTCCGCTCTGGCTGGCCGCGCCGATGCAATATGAGCCCGGCGAGAAATGGAAATACACCCAAAGCGGCATCAACGCCGCCGCGCGCATTGTCGAAGTGGTGAGCGGCATGACGTTCGATGCGTTTCTCCAGAAGCGGCTCTTCGATCCGCTCGGGATGACGAACACGACGTTTTATCTGACCGACGCGGCTCGCGCCCATTTGGTCACTGCCTACGCGAAGAACAAAGAAACCGGCGCGCTCGAACCGGTGCCGCCGCGGCCGGAGTTCGGCCCGCGCGATCGTCCACCGCAAGGCAACGGCGGCCTTTATTCGACGGCGCCGGACTACGCGCGTTTTTGCCAGATGCTGCTCAATGGCGGCACGTTCAAGGGCCATCGTTATCTGAGCGCCGCCGCGATGAAATTCCTCACCACGCCGCAGACAGGCGATTTGCCCACCGGCTTTTTCCAGAACGCCACGTTTGGCAATCACGGCGCCAATTATGGTTGGGGAATCGGGACGTGCATTCTCCGCACTCCGCACGAAGGCGTAGCGGCCATGCTATCGCCGGGGAGTTACGGCCACGGCGGAGCGTGGGGCACGCAGGCGTGGATCGATCCCGTGAAAGGTATCGCGTATGTCCTGATGGTGCAGCGCTCGAATTTTCCGAACAGCGATGCGAGCGACGTGCGCCGCGATTTCCAAAAAGCCGCGGTGATTGCGATGGAGAAGTAATTCGACACATCGGGAAGCCCGGAAGCAAAAACAGAATTAGCAGATTGGGAATCGGAGCACGGATTGAAGGACGCCACTATTTTCTCTCATCTTTTATTGAGAAACAACCAGGCTGGTCTTGCCAACGCGGATTTCGTGCGGATAATAAGCAATATGAAAGCCGCCTTCGTTCTGGCCTCCATTATTTCGCTGAGTTCTTTCTGCAGCGGCCGGGCTGAAGAGACCCCCAGCGCCGAAAAAGTTCTCAACCAGGCCAAAGTCGAAGCATCGGCCGGCCACAAGAATATTTTTCTAAGGTTTGATGCATCGTGGTGAGGGTGGTGCCGACGACTCGATAAGTTTATCGAGGCTCAAGACATTAAATCGATCCTGGAAAAGCATTTTGTCCTGGTCCGGCTCGATGTGAACGAAAGCGCGAGCAAGAAGAACCTGGAGAATCCCGGCGGCATCGAGGTCTTGAACAAAGTTGGCGGCAAGGAGGCGGGCCTGCCGTTCTTCGCATTTTTGGATAATAAAGCCGATCTCATCGTCAGTTCCAAAAAGAATGGCGAGGAGAACATTGGCTATCCGTTTGAGCCTGCGGAAGTCGCGTGGTTCATGGCTATGCTAGACAAAGCCGCGCCGGGAATGAACAAAACCGAACGCCAGACGATCGAGAGTTGGTTGCGAAGTCAGAAGCGGTAAGCCTCGTGCCCTGGTGTTATCTATTCCTGTTCCCGAATCAGCTTTGGCGCGACGGCGTGCGAGTGGCAGCTAACCCGATCGCAGCAATTTGGATGCGCCATACCGGAATTACGAACGGCACCAGCCAGGTTACCAACCCCGGTTTGCCCGGGCCAAGGTCCCGGCCGCGCGAGTTTTTGTTGCGGTATTTTGAAAAGAGTTCCGAGTTGGTTGAACCAGGCTCAGCTCGGGACGCTTCCTGGTAATCCGGCCACCCCCATTCGCGTGGGTGCGATACTCTGCCGCAGCGCACCATATTCAATTCGATGTAGCAGTGACACCGCCACAAATGCCGGCCCTCTTCGACTAGCGTGGCGTGGAAATTGTTTCTCCAAGCCGCATTCATGCGGTCTTTGCGACTTAAACTGCCCACGGAATCACGCCATGAAGTTCGCCCAGAGCCACTTTGCCTTGTCGATACCAAGACTTAGCGACGGGGATTACAGACCCGGCTCACTTTTTCATGGCGCGGAAAAAGCCGGGAATAAAGTTCGTCGGGAAGTAGTAAGACCAGGTGAACGACAGGTCGGAGTTGACACGGGCGGATCCGTAAGGGGTGATCGGCACATCAACCCAACTAGACGCTGACAATCTTGCCTTTTGCTGGAGCTGATATGTCTCAAGGCCAGTGTCTGAAAACCCGTGGACGTTGATAGCTATCGTATCCGAGTGCCGGCCTCCCCATTCCAGCTTTAAATAATTCTCATCAAAGACTAATACATCCGCCGTGGCCTGGGCGAACACCTGGTTGGGAGCCGCATTCGACAAAGCGAGCTTGAATGTGGCCACATGATCGCGAATCAGGTCCGGGGCCATCGCCAGCTTGAAGGTTTCTACCACGTCGTCAGGCGGAAATGTCACCCAGCCATTCGTGATCGGTGGACCAGCCGGAGCGTTCGTCGCGAAAAGGAACCATGCCACCGTGTCCGGTCTGCCCATGTCACCAGTGCGTCGCACGTTGATGACGAATTTCGGGTCGGATTTGGGAGCACTGAAATATGGCTTGGGTCGCGGGAAAAACGGATTGGTTGGGGCGTAAAAACCGATCTTGTTTGTTTCCCATTGCGGATTTCCTAAAGCGAAAGAAGAAAAACCGATGAGCTGCGTCGGGAGGCACGGAGGATCGCAACAGTAGACGTTAATATAATTGTCGAAACTAACTGCTCCTTTGAGAGTGGCAGAATTGAAGTTCGTGCCGGTTGAGCTGTCCCAGATGCGAATCGTCACTAATCCCAATCCGCACCAGGGCAAGAGCGGACTTGTTACCCCGATGGAGCGACCAGGACGTCCATCGCCAAACAATCCTGCCAACGCGCCATCCAGCATCCTGGCACTGCCGATCAACTCCGATGCACCCGATCCATTGGGCGCTAGGAGTTCGACCACATAATTCGAGCCGCTCGCGCGAGTCGCGCCATCAGCCAGGAAGACGGGCACATCGTTTGTATGCCACCACTGGTTCAGCGTGGTGTCATAGTACCATTCGAAATTTTGAAGCAGGAGAATATTGGCCCGCGCGCTTTGTGACCCGAAGGGAGCAAAGATGATCAATCCAATAAATAACCATCCCAAACCGCGGGTGATTGAGTAGGATCGAAAACATTCCGGCACGCTGAAACAGTATGCCATCCCGTAAATTAAATAAAGCCCCCGCTGAAATGGATGAAATGGATCATTCCGCCCTTTCTGACCTGCTTCGCCACTCGATCCTCAAGCTCTCCGTCGACACGGATCAGGACACCATCCTTGATGTCGCAGAAGGCGGCTCAACTCCCTACATCGTTGGACAGGACGACCGCATGGCCGATTCGGACGAGGACGGGGCTAGCAACTCGAAATCCTGGGCTATTCGGCGCGTTAGCCTCGTTTGACTCTGCCACATGGCAAAGATGAAAAAGAAAAGACAAAACTCACCAAGCCGCACCACTTGAGTCATGGCGTTTTCGTCGCAGACTGGCTCGGACTGTTAGTATGCGCCGGTCTTTGCAGATCGTGCGGGTAAACTTTGAGCACGTAATAAGTCACGGGATTGGTGCTGGCATTTCGCCAACCGTGCAGTTCGTTCGACGCGCAAAACACCATCCCGCCGGCGCTGACCTGATTAGTCATGCCGTTTTGGACAACCTCGAGCGTGCCTTCTTTGATCACAAGTAATTCCTCCTCGGGATGTCGATGCGCTGGGTGCGGCTCCTTGCCGGGATTGAGCGTGGTGATGTGGCAGGAAAAACCGTCTAGCGTAGCCGTCGGAGCATCAAAGACGTTTCGAAACACGCCGATACTAGAGGGCTGCGCCTTCATGGCATTCCACTGAAAGATGCGCGAGCGCATAATCGGTTTGTGCGCCGGGGAGGTGGCGCCTGCCAAATTGGTTTGCGCGCTAAGAGGTTCAAGCAAACAACCGCAGAACACGAGACCAGTGCACAAAAAAATTGCGCGCCCACTTGCGACTCTTGGATTTTTCATAAAGTGAGTCAACTGCGGCACAAAAACGCCCCGGTTTCAATCCATCATCGTCACCTTGACCGGTTCGACGAAGTTGGCGCTCAGCGCGGCGACTTGCTGTGGTTTCATCAAGCCGTCTTGTAGCCAAAGCCGGTAGTCCACCGTGAGAGGTTTGTCCTTGTCGATCGTATATTGGAAATAGGAACCGAAGCGGCCATAATCCCGTTCACTGAACCGGGCCTCTTTCGGATTTTCGGGACGGTCAAGGTACGCCACGGTGTAGCGCTTTTCACCGAGAACGAACGACATGGCGTTCCAGGGCATGTCGACTGGACCCATGCGCGTTTGCGGATCCCAATTGCGGGCTTCGCCAGGTTTTCCCAAGCCGTCAGGGCGAACAAAAATCGTTTGATTGGTCGTGTAGACGTCGACATCGTTGTGGACGCGAAACTGAAAGCCGGCGTGCTGCGGGTCGCCATCGAGCCGGACCAGGCCTGCTGTGCTCCGCAGCCGGGACGCGAACTCAATCAAATGCCCGCCGGGAACATTGTAAACCGTCAGTTCGCGCTCCTCTTCGGCGAAGGCTGCGTCCTTACCGTGCCAGCTGATCAAAGCGCGCTGTCGAGCCAGAACCGGGCCTTGCTCTGAAGCCAGAAACCTTTCGTGCTGCTGAAACGCTCCATCGATGCAGTGCCAGGTGTCAGCTCTCTTGCCATCGCCGTAAGTAATCCGATTGAACCCGTAGAAAATACCGCGGTGATGCGGTGAATGGACTTTGGGATCTTCATTCAGGCCGCCGGTGACGATCCGATCTCCGTTCGGCGAAAACACATGATGAAAAACTTTGTAAGTTCGAACTCGGCTTGCTGGGGTCGATTCGTCGAGCCGTTCGTAATGGTAAGTCACGATCTTCCGGTCGCCCAAAACTAGATCCGTGTGATGGCCGGACTGATCGCGCCACATGAAGCCTTCCGCCCTTTTGGCTTGAGTCGAAAGCGTGCCTTTCAAGTGAAGCGACTCACCAGCCGCCAAATGTGGCAGGATAAAATGCACTTCGCCCGGGGCGCTCGAAGTCAGGCTGGGTCCGGTCCATTGCGCTGGGACCGATTGCCCATCGTCGCGTGAAAGCATGACCGACGCGATGCGTTCGTTGCCAATCTGGCCGCGTGAGATTGGCACTCGCACCGGAACATTGTTTCGTTCGTGCCGCCCTGCCGAGATGGTCAAATCAAACGACTGGGATGCGCAAAACGCAGTTCCGGTTGTCAGGCAAGCCGCAAGGAATCTAAAGAATAAATGGTGCATGAGAAGGTTATCGACGAGAACGTCGAAAGAAGAATCTAAATTTCCGGCGCGCCCAGGCCAGGGCCGCTGATATCATCGGTGTGCAGCATTCCATCTGTGACGCGAAACATGCCGGGAAAACGCGATTCCCATGCCTTATTAGCCTGAGGCAAGTACTGGCGCGCATTAGCCTCGACCGAAGTGATGGTCGGCACGCGCGCCTGCAAATTGGCCGTCTGGATCAGCGCCGCGCCGGGACAACTCATGTCACCACCCGCGAGGAATATCTTCTCCTTTCCAGCAACCGACGCCATCAGAATCATGTGACTGAGCCCCTTTGGCGATTTCACGACTGCGCCAGTCCAGCCCAGATCGCGGGCCAGCAGCAGCGAGTCAACGTCGATCAGAGACTCGTCGATCACCACGGGACAAAGCTTGGCTGCTTCATGCATTTTGTTTTCGGGATGGGCTTTGAGATCGCGCGCGGTCGGTTGCTCGGTGTATTTGATTCTGCGATAGCCCGCCGGCATTTTCTCTCTCAACTGCCGGCAAAACCGGATGAAGTATTCGACGTTCGGACACTTTTCGTTGAAGTCGAGAACGTAAGCCCAGTTTTTGACGCTCCGTTTTTCCTGCGCCTGGGTCGTGACCCGATCGATGTGCATCACGCGTTCGATATCCCATGCCAGGTCCGTCCCGTTCAGCTTGATTTTCAGCTCGAGCAACCCGTTGTAATTGATCCAATCGGGCAATGTCTCGGGCAGCCCGTCCTTGATTGGATTTTTGTTTTCAAACTCTTCGATCGGATCGACGGCCGAAACCAGATGGCAGAGCGTCATGCGCGGTTTGTGCTGCCGGAGCAAATAATCGTTCGGATACTTTCCCTTGTATTCGCCGCCCAAATAGCGGGAAAGATCGTGTCTCATGAACTCCGGCCCGAACGTATCAAAGCAATTTATTTCATGCGCCTTGCCGAACGCGTCATGAATCGCGGCATCGAACGCCCCGGCCGTCACGAGCGTGCAGAGTTTGGGAATCGGATCGGTCAGGCGCAGGCGTTCAGAAACTTCAGCAGCAGCTTTGAGATACAGCGGCGCGAGATCCCAGTTGATGTCGAGCGGATGACCAAACTCGTGGTAGCTGCCCGTGACTTTCGCGATTTCGGCCGCCAGGGCTTTCATCGCCTCGTTCTTGGCTTCGTTCGACAATTTCTGCGATGGAAAGGAGAAAGTGTGATTGAAGGGCATGGCCCCGAATCCGCTGGCGGCTTTCCCGTCTGCCGTTCGGACCAAACATTTTACCGTCACCATGGTGGCGCGGTTTACCACAGTTCCGGCGAAACCGACCGGCGCCCGAAAGATGTGTTCGTCGTAACGCAACGAGACGCTCTCGATTCGGATGTCGCTTGTCTTTCGGCCGGCGCCAGAGGAGACACCTGCGCAGCCCGCCAAGCTGGAGGCTGCCATTCCCGCGGCGAGCGCTCCTGCGTTCTTCACAAAATTGCGCCGAGTCATCATGGCGGCATTCGTTTTGCCCGCCCAAATGCCATGCCATGAAAATGTGCCAATTAATGATCTGGGCAAGCTCTGTTTTATCCGCCACTCGCCATAGATTCCTAATGTTTGACCATTGACGGAAATCAGTGATTTCCACTCCACGAATCGTGCGCTGGCCGACACCGCCGCGGATTTCAAAGCACGTTTCAAAATCAGTCTTGCCGATGCCTTCGCCGCGGCGCTGGCGAAGGAAAAGAAAACGGAACTTGTCACAGGAAACCCCCGAGTTCAAACCGCTGGCGAAAGAAATCGAAATTAGCTGGCTGAAGTAAGGCCAAGCTTTTTCTGTCGCACCTTCACTGAGGAACTCGGCGACCGCGCGCACAAAAAGTCACCCCTGAAAAACTTCATGTCGATGGAAACGAAGGAAATCTTCATCAGGCTCCGCTAACTTTTCGGGCAAGCAAATCGGCTGTCCCTCGAACGGCACGAAGTTCCGCTCCAATGCTGGTTGCGGGAAGAAACTTCGCAAACGTTTGCTCAAAACGACGGTCAGCCTTTCGTCAAGCGTGATGAGGCCCGCATCAAACGCGGCGTCGTGAAGTGTCGAAAGGCAAAGTCCATTTCCCAGTTCGGACAGATGCGAGTGGAATTCGTCCCATATGCCTTTGTCCTTCTTCGTCGCCCCAGATAGTCCGTGGATTCCACGCGCCTGCTGCACCGGGTCGAGCGATGCGAAGTTGACGAGTTTCATCGCGAGACTGCTTGGCGTTCGTCCCATTCGCTCGGCGGTTTCAACAATGATCGTGTTTCCCTTGTGCAGTTTCCCAAACGGCAGCTTGCAGTAGAGGTTCAGGGCGATCAGGCAATGTTCGCGCGTCCACGGCACTGAAGGGGCTTTTGCCATGCGTTGAATGTATCGATCGGATGCTCAAAAGCTCGCGAAAATGAAATCCAACAGATCAGCCAGATCCTGGCTGTTCAATCCTTCCTCCAGCCCTTCCGGCATGAGCGAGAGTTGAGAGGCTTGCATCTTTGCGATCTGGACACGCGCGACGATCACTTCGACGGCCAGCGGTTGGCGAACCGTGACGCTGTTGGCGGTTTCATTGACGATCAATCCGCTGTATTGATCGCCTTCCTTCGTCTCAATGACATAACTGAAGTAGCTGGGTGGAACTTCGCGATTGGGATCGAGAATATTCGTCAACAACTTTTCCTTCCCGCCGCTGCGGGCACCGGCCAAATCGGGACCGACGGCGAATCCGTCGCTGTCCAGACGATGACAGGATTGACAGCGCTGCTGGAACAACGCCCGGCCTCGCTTGGGATCGCCGCGCAAATCGAGCGCAGGACGAAAACGCCGGACGACCTCATCGCGATTGGCGGAGGTGGCCGCCCCGAGCACCTTGATGGCGCGCTGTTGCAGGGAAGCATTTGGATGTTGTCGGAGCGACACGGTCTGCATCAAAGACAAATCGCGGCGTTGAATGGCGCCGTGTTCCATCGCGGCGAGTAAATCGCCGGTGCGATCGGGACGCTTAAGAAGAACCTCCACTGCTCTGTCCCGGATTCCCGGGGTGAAGGAGGACCACCGCTCGATGAGCGCGGAAGAAAGCCCTTCCGGCGAGACGCGATCGAGCGATGCCAGCACGGCCATTTGAACGGACTGCGGCTGGATAGGGTTCACAAGAGGCAGAAGCGTTTTCGCGGTTTCCAGCTTTGATCCAAACGCAAGCAGGTCTATGGCTTCAAGCCGCGCCGAGTTCGGGGCGGTGGCGTTTGTTGCCAACGCCGCGGCGCGATCCAGCAGCGGCTTCAAATCGACGCCAGCTTTCTCGAAGGAACTGCCGGCGCGCCTCAAGCCGTTTCCAAGACCGCGCGCGATCGGGAAAGAGACGAGGGGATCGCGCGCAGAGATAAGCGCGTCCCGCACGAGGGCGAGATCAACCGGCCGGCTCGCGGCTCCCACAACGCCGGCCAATTCACGCAGCATTTCTGGCCGGCCAGCGGGTCCACTTTCAGTCGCGAGGGAATGAAATACTTCGGCCGGCCCATCGGCGAGCGACGATAAAACGGCAGCCCGCATCATCGGTTCGGCGGAGTCGCGCCGGGCGATTTGTGTCAGCACGGCCAATCGTTCGGAATGCCGGACCTGACCCAACGTGAAGGCGAGTTGATAGCGAACACCAATGACCGGATCCGCAGCGCGCTCACGAAGCTTGTTCCACAATTCCCGGGAGGGCGCGCCGTTTTGAAGGAACCCTTCAGACAAGCGAACGGCGTGCTCGCGCACGACACCATCCGCATCCGAGAGCGCTCGGAGGAGAAGCGATTCGTCGAGAGCTCCAAGACCTTTGAGCGCATACAGCGCATGAAGTCGCGCCAGTGATGAATTTGATGTCACCAGAAGGTTCGCCAGCAGCGGGGCCGCGCGTCCATCGTTGCGCTCGTAAAGCAGGCGAGCGGCCGTGTCTCGATGCCAGCCGTTGGGATGTTCGAGCGTGGCCACGAGTTCGGCAAGCGAGGCGCGCGATAGGCGAGGCGGCGATGGCTGTTTGAAGCCGTCAGGCACGACGCGATAGATGCGTCCCATGTCGCTGCCAGCTTCAAGGTCCAGGTGCTTGGCGATTTCGTCGGGAATGCCAGTAGCTTCAATGATCTGGCGGTACATATCAGCGATGTAGAGTGTGCCGTCCGGGGCGTTCGCCATGAAAACGGGTCGAAACCAGGTATCCTTCGAGGCGAGGAACTCAACTCGCTTCTCGTCCGCTGGCCGTTCGGCGGTCGCGGTGGGCCCTGTATGCACGACTTTTTTATGGTGCACGATGTTCTCCGCCGGATCGGCGACGAAAGCGTCGCCCACATATTCCCGCGGAAAGGCGTTGCCGCGGTAGATCGTCAGCCCGCACGCCGAGGAAAAATAACCGGACGCTCGTCCTCCCGCTTCGATGCCATTCTCGAGTCCCTCTACGCGCCACTTCGTTCGCATCACCCGCCATGGCTCCTCCGGGCTGATGCGATAGAGGGCGGCCTTTGGCCCATCGACCGCAATGTCCACAGTGGGATCAGGCATTGTGTAATACGGGTTCCGGTCCGCATATCTGCGGTCAAACAGATGCGTCATGATATGGCGATGTTGGCGGCAGAGGAATTGGCGCCCTTCGTCGTTGAAGCCCATGCCGTACTGGCCTTCGCCCGCCTCGACAGTCAGCGCCATCGTGCGTGGATCGAAAGCAAAATTGCCTCCGAGCCTCACCGGTTTCGCGGCCGGATCGTTTGGATTTGTTATGTCACCCGAATCACGATTGACCAACCCGTGAATGCGGTTATCGAGTCCCCAGGCCAAGCTTCCGAACACGCCCTCGGGCTCGATTGTCCCGGCACGATTTCCCCAACCGGTGAGAACCACCTTCTTTTCATCGGCCACGCCGTCATTGTTGGTGTCCTTGAAATAGAGAAGGTCCGGGGCCGAACCCACAAAGAGTCCGCCGCCGTAGCAATGAATGGCTGAGGGCCAGCGCAAGCCTCTGGCGAAAACAGTGGCCTTGTCAGAATGGCCGTCGCCATCGGTATCTTCCAAGCGTCTAATCTGCCCACGATGTGCTTTGCGATCTGGAAAATCGTTCATCTCGACGACAAAGAGCCGCCCGTCCTCATCGAAAGCGAACGCGATTGGATCGGTGACGAGCGGCTCGGCGGCGACCAGTTCCAGGTGAAACCCTTTCCTGATCTGAAAAGTGTTTAAGGCATCCGTTGCTGCCACTGGTGGGAATTTCGGAAGATCCTTCGGGTTCGCGACCCGTTCGTCAGCCGCATGCAAAAGTGACGACCAGCTCGCGACTATCACCAGCGCTCCAAAAGCCAGCGCGGCTGCCATCGTCGAGCGGCGACGAAATAATGATCCCATGGAGATGCTTGGATGCGCGATTGGCCAGGCTCTTCTACTGACGCAGTGAATGGAATGGATATGAGCACGGCTCAGAACCGCGGTCAAATCGTCAATATTCGGTTTTCATATTCCGTGCTCGGTTCTAAACTCTTCCCATGCACCGAGCCATTCCGAATCGAAACGGCCGAACGAGTTCAACACAACACTCCCGATGAAAGTGCTGCGGCTGGCGCTCCAGGCGATGCGCCCGGATCGATTCAGAGCCTGGTCGCACACAACCGCGGTCCGTTCATGATTCATGATCACATGCGTTTCAAAAAGAAATGGAGCCTCCCTATGACACGACGCACGTTTATTCAGAGCGGTCTTGCCCTGGGTTTGGGCCGGTCGGTCGCAGCTGCGGTACGCCACAAGGGAATCGAGGAAGCCGTGAAAATTCTGACCGGTGCGACAGACCGTGGCCAGGTGGCCGCGGCGGTATTGCACGTGGTTCAGGAGAATAATTCAGTCACGCGCGCGTTCGGAAAAGCGGCCAGCGAAGAGGCGATGTTTATCCTGGGCTCGATCTCAAAGCCGATCAGCACGACCGCACTGATGACGTTGTTTGAGCGAGGCGAGTTCAAACTGGATGATCCGGTGAAGAAATTCCTTCCCCAATTTGCCGGTGACCGTCGCGAAAGCGTGACGATGCGACACCTGCTCACGCACGTTTCGGGGCTGCCAGACCAATTGCGGGAAAACAATGAGCTGCGCAGCAGGCACGCGCCGCTCTCGGAGTTCGCTGAACACGTGATGCGGACGCCGCTGCAATTCGCCCCGGGATCGAAGTTCCAATACTCGAGCATGGCAATCCTGCTGGCCGCGCGAGTAGCAGAAAAGATCAGCGGAACGGAGATCAGAACTCTGGTTGAGCGAGCGGTGTTTCAGCCACTCGAGATGCAGCACTCAGCCCAGGGACTTGGCCGATTCACACTCGAAAGCATGGTCCCGTGCCAGACCGAACACGCCGCGCCGGAATCGGGCAGTGGTGATCCCAAGGCAAAGGATTGGGATTGGAACAGCCGCTGGTGGCGCGGATTCGGCGCTCCTTGGGGAGGGACTCATGCCTCGGCGCCGGACCTCGGGAAATTTCTGGCTGAGTTTCTGAATGAAAAGGGAGCGTGCCTGAAACCGGAGACGGCGAGGCTGATGGTGAGGAATCACAATCCACCGGGAGTAACTCCACGCGGGTTGGGATGGAACGTCGGTTCCTCAGCCGGGAGCAAAGGGTGTTCGGAAAGAACGTTTGGCCATACCGGATCGACAGGCACGATCGCATGGGCGGACCCGGCGACTCGGACGCTTTGCGTCGTCCTGACTTCGCTCCCGGCACAAGCCACGCAACCACATCCTCGAGATCTCGCGGCGAACGCCATTGGCGCTTCAACTGAGTAGATTGAATTGGCCAAGCGAGGGAAAAGCTCACTGCCCTCGAATTAAGCGCCCGGATGCCTTGAGCTCTGCGTACCGTCTGCGGTTTGCGCTGGACCACTTGCTGTCCGGCTTCCGTGGCGTGAACTTGCGCGCATACCGCGCCTCATCCAGACGCTTAATGAGGCTGTCCACCCATCCAAAACATAGCGCTTCAGCCACCGCATCATCGTACGCAATCGACGCCCGTCCCGTGTGACGTTTGTGAAAGACAAGCCAGACTTCCGATTGGGAATCGTGATGACGGGCAAGCCATCTCGATTTCCCGGCCTTAGGAGCAGCCGCTTGATCTTTTCGGGAAAACCGTCTCTCATCGTTGGAGTGCCGCCGAAGTAAAACTGATTTTTTTTCGCAACCGAACCTGCTGTTCGTTCTGATGAAAGCACATTTCTTATGGAAATTTACCCAGCCAAAGTCTCCCTGAATCGGCGTTCGTTTCTGGCCGCGTCAGCCGCCGCTGCCGTCACCATTCTTCCCCGCCACGTGCTCGGCGGCCCGGGTCAAAAACCGCCCAGCGAAAAACTGAACATTGCTGTGATCGGCGCTGGCGGCCGCGGAGCCGACGACATCAAGGAACTGCAGGGAGAAAATATTGTCGCGCTCTGCGATGTGGATTGGGAGCGGGCCGCCGAGACTTTCAAGCGCTTTCCCAAGGCAACCCGCTATCGCGATTTCCGGGTGATGCTCGACAAAGAAAAAAACATCGACGCCGTTGTCGTCGCCACGCCGGATCATTGTCATGCCGTCGCAACGATGGCCGCGATTCATCACGGCAAGCATGTTTACTGCGAAAAACCGCTGACCCGCACCGTTTTCGAGGCAAGGGCGGTTGCGAAAGCCGCGCGCGAAGCCAAAGTCGCCACCCAGATGGGCAACCAAGGCATGGCCTTCGAAGGCAACCGGCTCATGAATGAATGGCTCTGGGACGGCGCGATCGGCTCGGTGCGCGAAGTGCATGTCTGGTCGGATCGCCCGACCCACCGCGGGAAACTGCCGCTCTGGTGGCCTCAAGGAATTGAACGGCCGAAGGAAACGCCCAGCGTTCCTTCGACGCTCGATTGGGACCTGTGGCTGGGGCCGGCCCCGTGGCGTCCGTACCATCACGCGTATGTCCCGTTCAAATGGCGCGGCTGGTGGGATTTTGGCAGCGGGGGCATCGGCGATATGGGGATCCATAACATGGCGCCCGTTTTTTCGGCGCTGAAACTCGGCGCGCCTACGAGCGTTCAGGCCAGTTCCAGCCCGGTTTATCCCGAGAGCGTTCCGGCCGCGTGCCTGGTCCATTTTGAATTCCCGGCTCGCGGGGAGATGCCGCCTGTGACGTTGCACTGGTACGACGGCGGTTTGTTGCCCGCGCGGCCGCCCGAGCTCGAGAACGATCGGCCGCTCGATCCCGAAGACGGGATTTTGTTCGTGGGCGAAAAAGGAAAAATGCTGGTCAAAGGTTGGGGAGGCGAAGAGCCTCGGCTAATTCCGGAGAGTCGCAATCAAGGATACAAACGTCCGCCCAAGACGCTGCCTCGGTCCATCGGCCATCACGCCGAATGGGTGCAGGCTTGCAAGACCGGTTCATCCACCCGCTCGAACTTCGATTTTGCCGGTCCACTGACCGAAGCCGTGCTGCTCGGAAGCGTCTGCGTCCATTACGGCGGCGAGAAGCTTTATTGGGACAGCGCCAATCTGAAAATCACGAACGAACCCGAAGCCAACGCGCTGCTGCATTACAAGTATCGCCAAGGATGGGCGCTGTAACACAGCAATGGATGGGTGAGATTCTTCTTTCGACATGCCCGCACGCTTGACCTGTCTGTTTTTCGGAAAAGCCCTTGACCCTCACGTTACGCGAGGGTGGAAAGTGCGAACCAGTGCAGGCCATGGTGGCCTGCAGGCGAAAACAAAAACGATGGCTTACACAGTCAAGCAAGTGGCCGCGATGTCGGGCGTCAGTGTGCGCACGCTTCATTTTTACGATGAATTGGCGCTGCTGAAGCCCGCCTACACCAAGCCGAACGGCTACAGAATCTACGAAGAGCCGCAACTGCTCATGCTCCAGCAAATCCTCTTTTACCGGGAGCTGGGCTTCGAGTTGAGGCGCATCAAGAAAATCCTGAGCCAGCGAAAGTTCGAAAAAGCCGACGCGCTCAAGTCGCACCGGCAGGTTCTGGAAAAGAACGTCAGGCGGACCCGCACGCTGATTGAAACCATCGATAAAACAATCAACCACTTGAAAGGAACAAAGAAGATGAAGAGTGAGGAATTGTTTACGGGCTTCAGCGTCGGCGCGGGAAAGGACCGGTTTAATGAGGGGTTCAACCGCCACGGCACGACGATCGATTGCAAGGTGTCGGGAAAGGACACGGGCGGGGCGATGTGTGTTTTAGAGCTCAACAACACGGGATGGCCGCGCCATATCAACCCGGAACAGGACGAATGGATTTACGTCGTGGACGGCGAAGTGGAGTTGGAGATTGGCAAGAAGCGTTTTCACCTCAGCGCTCGGGAGTCCATGTTCATTCCCCGCAACGTCGAGCACGTGTTGGGCGGCGCCCCCGGCGGCCCCCCCGTCAAGCTCCTCAATACCTACCAACCGGCTGGCAAGGTCGAGGAGTTCTTTCAGGCGCTGGCCAAATGGAAAGAGCTGCCGACGCGCGAGCAGGCCATCAAGAAGACCTACACAGACGAACAAAAAATCGAGATGAAGCGGCTGTTTGAAGACCATGGGATGATTCTCACTGGGCCGCCACTCATCGTTGAATGAGTCTGTTAGCTCGCGCAGGGCCGAATGGAGTCCGCGACTAAATCGCCCTCACCGCACCGAGATTGTCGGGCCGCGACTTCCGATGCCAGGAACCGTAGCGCGCGGCCGATTGAGGTTGGTTGAGCTCTAGAAACCTCAAAAATTGTTTGTCCAAAACTCGTGCGTGGCCGGAAGTATTGTACAGCCAAACAAGTGTCACTCGATCCAAAGCGCCACCCCGAACATCACGCCGATGCGCAGCAGCGGTTTCTGTCGCTGTTCCTGCGGAGCGAGCGGGAGATTTTTCGTTACGTGGCCGCGCTGGTGCCGAATGTGGCGGATGCGGAAGACATCGTGCAGCAGACCGCGCTGGCGCTTTGGGAAAAGTTCGACGCGTACGATCCAAACCAGCCGTTCACGCCATGGGCCTGCCGGTTCGCATTGAACAAGACCAAACAATGGATCGAACGACGGCAGCGCTGGCGGGCGCTGCTCGAAGGCGGACTGGCGGAAGAACTGGCGCGGCGCCGCGAGGAGTTGCGGCCGGAGATGGAAGCGCGACTGAGGCACTTGGAGGGTTGTCTGAACAGGTTACCCGATGAGCAACGTTCGCTTGTCGAGGGGTACTACTATCGGCGCGACAGTGTTGAAAAGTTCGCGGAGAATTCGAGCCGAACCATCGCGGCCACTTACAAAATGCTTCAGCGGGTTCGGCAGGCGCTGCAGGTCTGCATTGAGAACGCAGCCAAACCGGAAGGCGTTTCGTCGTGAAGATCGCGTTTCCTTCCCGCGAATTCGACGACGCAGTGGCGGCGATGTGCCACGGCTCCGCTTCCCAAGAGCAAGCTTGGGCGCTGAACGAATTGCTGCGCGGCAATGCGACCGCTCGCGACGAATACATTTTGCGGGTTGAGCTGCATTCGCGACTGGCATCGGAGCCGGACCTGTTCGCTCTCGGCAGCGAAAACAAGAACCCGTCGGCGGAAAACATTCTTCCACTTCATTCACCACGACGCAGCCATCGCAAGCTCGCTTGGGCGGCCTTGCTGGCCGCGTGCGTTGCGCTGCTCGCAACCGGATGGTGGGCGCTACAATTCTCGCATTCGAGCGAGCGCAAGGGCGCGGCCAGCAAGGCCGTGGCGATGCTCAACCGCGTTGTGGACGCCCAGTGGAATCAGCGCGATGAAACGCCGCGCTTGGGCGCGCCACTGGAGCCAGGTTGGTTGCGCATCAAGTCGGGTTTGGCGCAAATCGTTTTCTACAGCGGCGCACGCGTCGTGATTGAAGGGCCGACGGAACTTCAGATCATTTCTTCAAGCGAAGCTTCTTGTCGCAGCGGAAGACTCACGGCGGAAGTTCCACCGCAAGCGCGCGGTTTTCGGATCGGCACTCCGCAGATGAATGTGACGGATCTTGGCACGGCGTTCGGTCTCGATGTGAAGGCGCGCCGGACAGAACTGCACGTGTTCAAAGGCAGCGTGGAATTCCAAGCGGCTGCCAGCACGACAAAGAAGACTTTAAAGGAAAGTGCTGGCGCAGTGTTGGAGAGTTCCGGTCCAGCTAAGCTCATTGCAGCCAATCCGGCCGCGTTCGCGTCGTTGTTCGACTTGCAGGCGAAGTCTTCGGTCGCCGAGGCGTTGCGATATGACCAGTGGCGCGCGGCCAGCCGCCGGCTCAACCAGGATCCCGCCCTGCTCGTGCATTTCGATTTCGATCAGGCCGAACCGCCAGGCTGGCGTTTGCACAACAGGAGCAGCCGAAGCGACATCGCGCCCGACGCTACCATCGTGGGCTGCCACTGGGTCGAAGGCCGATGGCCAGACAAGCAAGCGCTGGAATTCCGCGGCGTAAGCGACCGCGTGCGCCTGAGTGTTTCCGGCGAATACGAGTCCCTGACGCTTGCGGCTTGGGTGCGCGTCCAGGGATTGGATCGTCAGTTCAATTCGCTGTTCATGTGCGACGGCTTCGAGGCGGGGACGCTGCACTGGCTCATTCGCAAAGACGGTGTGTTGGGACTGACCGCGATAGGCTCAGGTTCGGGTGATTGCCAGATCGTGGCCAGTCCCTCCGTGCTCACGCTCGATCAATACGGGATGTGGGTGCATTTGGCCGTCGTGCTCGATGGAAAGGCAAAGCGCGTGGTGCATTACGTCAACGGGCAACCGGTGAAAGAGAAGGCGCTGAAATTGAACCGGCCCTTCCGCATCGGCGCGGCTGAATTGGGGAATTGGAACGCGAGCGGATTTCCTGACGACGATCCTTCGCTCATCCGCAACTTCAGCGGCGCGATGGATGAATTCTGTTTGTTCAGCCGGGCCCTCCACGCCGACGAAATCCGCGCGCTCTACTCCGAAGGCCAACCGCAGGCAGAGCCGCTGGTGCGGCGCTAACCAGGAATGGAAAACGCACGCTGGTCAACGTGTTGCTCGGAAACAAAATCCTGACGGAAGGGCATGTAGGCGCAGGTTCAGCCGCAGTCGTGCACTGCTGCTACAACGACATTGATGGCGCATGACGGTGCGCTATGTTTCTCACCAATCATTTCTTGAAATGCTGAAAGAAGGTCTGAAAGACAATCCCATCGAATTCGATGGGATTAAAAATCAGGCGGGTTGAACAGTTTCGTCCTGACGGCCAAACGCTGGATTGAGGCGACGCGGGCGGTAGGGCTGATTTCGAAGGCCGGGCGCTACGGCGGCACATTCGCGCACAGGGACATCGCGTTTGAATTCGCCTCGTGGGTTTCCGAATCTGAAAGCGTTGCCGGGCGCGACGGAGAAGTGAACTTTCACCCGGGTTGAATGCGAGCCGCACCGCCACTGCGCCGGTTGCCCATGCACATGATCAACGCCCGTTGCAGCATCCGTGCGCTGTGGCGGTGAAGCTTGCCACGCTTTTCGACAAAGATGCGGGGGAAGCTGGTGGGATAAAAATAGTGCGCCAATTCGATGTCCAAAACTCGGGGTTTGACGGAAGTATTGGTAAAGCCCATGAAAACAAAACTCTCGCTTCTGGCAGTCGCCTCGATTCTGTGCGGCCAACTTTTCGCGGCCGACGACAAATCACCGGCCGATGATTGGAAACCCGCGCCCTCTAATCAGGCGGGCAAACAATATCCACAGGTCAATTCGGAAGGCCGCGTGAAATTCCGTATCGTGGCGCCCAAAGCCCAGAGCGTGGGAGTGAGTTTCAGAGACAGCAGCGCGTTTACGAAGGATGCGGACGGCGCGTGGACCGGCTACACGCGCCCGCTGGACGAAGGTTTCCACTATTACATGATCAACATCGACGGGGCCGAGGCGCCCGATCCGAACAGCCATTATTTCTATGGCGCCGGGCGTTGGGGCAGCGCCGTTGAAGTGCCCGCCCATGATGCGGACTTCTACGCGCTCAAAAACGTTCCTCACGGCCAACTCCGTGAAGTTTATTACTGGGCGAAGTCCAGCCACACCAACCGCCATGCGTTTGTTTACACCCCGCCCGATTACGACAAGGATCTCAGCAAGCGCTACCCCGTGCTCTACCTGCAACACGGCGCGGGCGAAGATGAAACCGGCTGGGGCCGACAGGGGCACGCCGGACGAATCCTGGACAACTTGCTTGCGGAAGGAAAAGCGAAGCCTTTCATCATCGCGATGGAATTCGGTGGTAATCCGTTTGCCGGTGGGCAAAGGCGAACGAACGCGGCTCCGGCCGGCGCAACAAACAGCGCTGCCAGTGGACCGAGAGGGATCTTCAATTTCAACGCGTTCGAGAAGGCGCTCGTGGACGATTTCATTCCGTTCATCGATGCGAATTTCCGCACCATCGCTGATCAACCGCACCGCGCGATGGCCGGCCTCTCGATGGGCGGCATGCAGACGCGAACCATCACCTTGGCGCACCTCGATACGTTCTCTCACATCGGCGTTTTCAGCGGCGGCAGCATCGCCGTCACGAACATCACTGATATGGCCAAGTTCAAGGAGAAGGTGAAACTGGTGTTCGTCAGTTACGGCAGTCGTGAACTTGGCGCCAATCGCATAGGCGGGCGAGCCTTCGGCGGCGACCCCAAAGCGAACGTGGCGGCTCTCAAAGAAGCCGGCATCAACAGTGTCTTTTACGAGTCGCCCAACACCGCGCACGAATGGCAGAGCTGGCGGCGTAGCCTCCACGAGTTCGCGCCCCTGCTGTTCAAGGATTGAAACGAAATTCTTAACCAATAATACGATGAAAACTCACATCACACTCCTGACTCTCGCGGCCTGTTCACTCTCCGTTCTCGGGGCGAATATCACCGGCACATGGAAAGCCGAGTTCGAGACGCAGCGCGGTTTGCAGAAATACACCTTCACGCTCAAGCAAGACGGCGCAAGCGTGACGGGCAAAGCGAACGTCGAACGCGAGGGCGAGAAACGCGAAGCCGATTTGACGGAAGGAAAAGTCGATGGCGACACCGTGACGTTTGTCGAGCCGTTGAAAATCCAGGACAACGAGCTTCGCATTACCTACACCGGCAAAATTTCGGGCAACGAAATCAAGTTCACTCGCCAGGTGGGCGACTTCGGCAAGTCGGAAGCCACGGCCAAACGCGAAGGCGGCGCGGCCCAAGCGGACGCTGCGCCCGGCCAGCGTGGACAACGCGCGCGCGGCGGCGGTCGCGGAGGATTTGGCGGACCCATCGAATTGAAGCCAGACGACAAACCTGCCTTTCCGAATCCGCCGGATGGTTTCGATAAATCGCATGAAGGAAGCGATCGCGGCAAACTCGAACGGGTTGATTACGATTCCAAAACCGTCGGCGTAAAACGCTGGATGCAGGTTTACACCCCGCCCGGTTATTCCAAGGACACGAGATATCCCGTGTTGTACTTACTCCATGGCATCGGCGGCAATGAGCGAGAGGAGTGGGCGAAGGGCGGCGTGGCGAATGTGGTCCTCGATAATCTGATTGCTGGCAAAAAGATTGAGCCGATGATCGTCGTCCTTCCCAACGGCAACGCGACAACCAACACGGCGGACGGAGGCTTTGGCAGGGGTGGCGCTGGCGGTTTCGGCGGTTGGGGAAAGCCATTCGAAGACGATTTAATCAAAGACATCATTCCCTTCATTGAATCCCACTATTCTGTGAAAGCGGATCGCGAGGGCCGCGCGCTCGCCGGACTCTCGATGGGCGGCGGACAATCCCTGAACATTGGCCTGGCGAACCTCGACACGTTTGCGTGGGTTGGAGGTTTCTCGTCCGCGCCGAACACCAAGCCAGCGGCGGAACTCGTGCCCGACCCGGAAAAGGCGACCAAACAATTGAAACTCCTCTACATCTCGTGCGGCAACAAAGACGGCTTGATCCGCATCAGCCAGGGTGTTCACGCCTACCTGAAGGAAAAGAACGTCCCGCACATCTGGCACGTGGATGAACACGCGCACGACTTCCAGCATTGGAAGAAGGGGCTCTACAATTTTGCGCAACTCATCTTTAGACCAACAACGAAGTAGCAATCTGTAACGCCGCCCGACCAATCTCGTACCAGGCTACGCCTGATCCAGAATGGATAACCTAAAGCAGCGTTTGATACTTTTCGCGGGAGCACTGCTGGCTCTTCACACGTTTGCAGCGGACGGGCCGGAGCGTCCGTTGCATGTTCTTTATCTCGGGCCTGTCAACGTCGGTGGCGGGCGTGTCTACGGTGCGTTTGGCGGCTTTGCTGGCCTCCGCACGAATTACGCCGTCCTATTCAACGCGATGGCGGCGGTTACAAGGTCAGCGATGGCCTCAATCTTCTCGCCAGCAGCGACGAATGGATGTCGCCAATCTTCGCCGACATCGGCCCCGACGGCGCGATTTGGGTAATTGATTTCTATAGCTTTATCATCCAGCACACCCCCCGGTGATCGAGAGCCTTACGAAGCAAGCGAAAGCAGTCTGGGTTCTCTGTTGGGAATACTTTGACGTACACCCACGCCTGTTCTCCTGGGCGAACTCCAGGGACAGCGACCACCACATGATTGACCTATCCAGCCATCTCGGAACCCCCGTCCATAAATGTAGTGATCGGAAATAGCGGCATCAAAGTCATCCCGCTTTGGGGTCGTGCTTCATTGGGGTCGTACCCGTTCATTATTTTCTGCGTTGACCTCATCTGCACAAGCCGGAGCAGCTTACTTACTGACTTATTTTGAAATGAGTAATGAAAAGGTACGACCCCAATCCCCCGCCCACGAGATTCTGAACGCTGGGCGCCTTAGCTCGCAGGGTTGGCTTAAAGCTTCTGTCACCATTCCACATCGTGTATTCAGTAGGTCGTGAATGACGTCACGCGCATTCTGGACCGCGTTCAGGATGGCGACCCAAAAGCGGCGGAGCAACTGCTCCCGCTCGTCTATCAGGAACTCCGGAGACTGGCCGCGCACAAAATGGGGAACGAACCGCCCGGACAGACGCTTCAACCCACCGCCCTGGTCCATGAGGCATGGCTGCGCTTGTCCGGTTCGGCGTTGCAGGAGTGGCGCGGACGGGAACACTTCTTCAGCGCCGCGGCCGAGGCGATGCGGCGCATCCTGGTGGAAAATGCCCGGCGCAAGTTGCGGCTGCGCCACGGGGGCGGGCTGGAGCGCGTGGACGCAGGGGCATTCGACCTGCCGATTGCCCAGGATGATGAGAAATGCCTGCAGGTTCACGAAGCTCTCGACCGATTGGCGGAGGCCGATCCAAGAAAGGCCGAGGTGGTGAAGTTGCGCGTGTTCGCCGGGCTGCAGGTCCAGGAGATCGCAGCCGTAATGGGTGTGTCGGAGAAGACCGTCCAGCGGGATTGGACGTTCGCCAAGGCGTGGCTGTCAGGGGAGTTGAAGGAGGGCGCGTAAAACTTTCTTGGGCTCCGTGTCCGATTTGGGGAAGAAACGTCGCCAGATGGATTGAAACGATCAACCCCACCGGACCATGCGCAAACCGAGCGAAAAGCTGGAGGCCATCTTCGAGGCGGCCTTGGCTCTGGAAACCGAAGCGCAGCGCGCGGATTACTTGAACCGGGCCTGCCCTGATCTGGAGTTGCGGCGGGAGGTGGACTCCCTGCTGGCGGCGCACCAGAATCCGGACAGCGTGTTTGCGGAGAAAACCGCCCGCATGGAAGTCCTGCCTTCCGAAGGCGTCGGCACGGTGATTGGCCGTTACAAGCTATTGGAGAAACTGGGTGAAGGTGGCTTCGGATCCGTTTGGCTATCGGAGCAAAAAGAACCGGTGCGCCGCAAGGTGGCGCTCAAGCTCATCAAGCCGGGCATGGACACGCAGCAGGTGGTCGCGCGGTTCGAGGCCGAACGGCAGGCCCTCGCGCTCATGGATCACCCAAACATCGCGAAGGTGCTGGACGCGGGCACGACCAACACCGGGCGTCCGTATTTCGTGATGGAGTTGGTGCGCGGCGTTGCGATCACCAAGTTTTGTGACGAGAACAAGCTGGTGAACCGCGAGCGGCTCGATCTGTTCATCAAGGTCTGCCACGCCGTTCAGCATGCGCACCAGAAGGGAATCATTCACCGCGACCTCAAACCGTCGAACGTCCTGGTGACGCTGCACGATGGTGTGGCGGTGCCGAAGGTGATCGACTTCGGCATTGCCAAGGCCATGCAACAGCCACTGGCGGAGAAAACTGTCTTCTCCCAATTCCAGCAGTTTCTGGGCACACCGGCTTACATAAGTCCGGAGCAGAGCGCGATGAGCGGCCTGGACATTGATACGCGCAGTGACATCTACAGCCTGGGTGTGTTGCTTTATGAATTGCTCACGGGCGGCACACCGTTCGACCCGAAGACACTCCTCCAAGCCGGTTTCGATGAGATGCGGCGGATCATCCGGGAGAAGGAGCCACCGCGGCCCTCGACGCGGTTGAGCACGCTCAACCAGGAAGCCTTGGTGAATCTAGCGAAGCTGCGCCACGTAGAAGCACCTAAACTCATCCGCCTCCTCCGTGGCGATTTGGACTGGATCGTGATGAAGGCGCTGGAGAAGGACCGCACCCGGCGTTACGAGACCGCCAACGGACTGGCCGCAGACATCGAACGGCATCTGAAGAACGAGCCGGTCGGCGCCCGACCCCCCAGCACGGCTTACCGGATCCAAAAATTTGTCTCCCGCAACAAGGGCACCGTGCTGGCCGGGGTGGTGGTCGCAGCGGCTCTCCTCCTCGGAGCAGTCGTGAGCCTCTGGCAGGCAAGGGAAGCCCGGGCAGCGCGGCATGACGCCCTCCACCACCTTTACATCGCCAATTTGAACGTGATCCAGCGGGACTACGAGCAGGGCAACCTCCAGCACATGAAGCGGCTGCTCGAAACGACCCAGAGCCATCCCCAGCGCGGCTTCGAGTGGTACTACTGGCAGCGGCGGATTCATCAGGAGGTGCAGACCTTCCGTGGGCATACCGGCCCACTCCGCGGTATCGCGCTGTCGCCGGACGGGCGATTCGCAGCCACGGCTTCCGCGGCGGACCTGCCCGGCCCAAACTGCAAGCTCTGGGATCTGGCGACCGGGCGGGAACTTCTCTCGTTTGATCTCCCGTACCACGGTCGGGCTGTAGCCTTCTCCCCGGATAGTCAGCGACTGGCGGTCGGGGGCGGTGGACGGATGTTCGTCTGGGACATCGCGGCCCGGCGGGAATTGTTCAGCCTGACGAACCGCTTCACGAACTTCGGCGAGCCCAAAAGCCCCACGAACGCCCCCACCTGGAGCCTGGCCTACTCTCCGGACGGACAACAAATCGCCGTCGGCCTCTACATGGCTCCAGCGATCTTGATCGCCGACGCCAACACTGGCCAGGTGCAGGCGGAACTCGGTGACGGGACCACCAACCTATTCAATGTCGCATCGCTCGCATTCTCGCCTGATGGCTCGAAGCTTGCCGCCAGCGTTCTGGCGGATGGCGCGGTCGGGGTGTGGGATCTGGCCACCCTCCGGCTCCTGCATCGGCTGCCGGTGGCGACGCATCAACTTTGGCAGCTCGGATTCGATCCCACCGGGCGGCGGCTGGTCACGGCTCATTTCATCGAAGGCGCGGCGCGAGTGTGGAATCTCGATCCCGGCACCCTGGAGAAAGTGCTCGATGGTCACATCAAGCCGCTGCAATGCGCGCTCTTCTCCCCGCGGGGCGATCGCATTTACACCGCCGGCTGGGATGGACAGGTCCGAATCTGGGATGCCGTCAGCTATCAGGAGATTGGGCGACTCCCGAAAGGCCACACTCTGGGCATCATCTCGATGGATGTGTCGCGTGACGGGAGATACATCGTCACAGGCAGTTGGGATGGCGAGGCGAAGTTGTGGGACACGACCCGGCTCGACGAGCCGCCGACGTTCCGGACAGCGTTCTGGCCGGATTATCCCCGCGAGCTGTGGAGATTCTTCGGCGTGCTACGCGGGCCCTACGTCACTCTGTCACCCGCCTCCAACGCCGGACTCATCCTGGCTTTGGCTCCCACCAACCAGGTTGTCGTGTGGGATTTCGCCACCCAACGGGAGTTGTTCCGGATCGACACGGGCCACCGGGGCGGCGTTTCGGCCTTGGCGGTCGCGCCCGATCTGCGCCGACTGGCCACCGGAAGCGAGGACGGAAGTGTGTTCGTCTGGGACGCGCGCGATGGGACCAAGCTTTTCGCCCTTGAAGGCCACACCAACAAGCTCATCGCCGTCGCCTTTTCGCGGGACGCTCGGCGGATCATCACGGCGACGGCCGACAACGAGGGCAAGGTCCGCGTCTGTGACGCCCTGGGAAGACTCGTGAGAACCCTGGCAGTGGGACGCGAAATCTCGGGCATCTCAATTGCCCCAGACCAACCCTGGCTCGCCCTTGGAGTCAACGACGGTTGGAGCGAAATCTGGAACTTCGCGACGGGGCGGCGAATTCACACCCTGCCCAACCGCACTGGCGGGACGTTTAACTTCGCCTGGTCGCCTGACGGACGGCGTGTGGCGTCCGCCGGCTGGGATAAGGTGACCCGGGTGTGGGAGGTTTCGAGCGGCAAGCTGCTCGTCGAATGTGTCGGGCACACTTTTCCGGTCTGGTGCGTCGCCTTCTCGCCGGATGGGACACGTCTGCTCACCGGCAGCATGGATCGCACGGCGAAAGTCTGGGACGCAACCTCCGGGCGCGAGTTGCTCACTCTATCGGGTCATACCGAAGACGTTCACTCAGTCGCCTGGGCTGGGGATGGACGCCAGATCGTCACCGGCAGCGACGATCAAACGATGAAAATTTGGGAAGCGGCGTCCGTGGAGGACGTGGCGAATTGGGAAGCGGAAGAAGCGGAAGCGGAAACACGCCTCGTCCGGTCGCCATCACCGGAGCAAACGGCTTTCGTCACCGGTGGAGCGACAACGGCGAAGACACCGCGATGAACTCCGCACTCAAACAATCTCAGTTCCTGACGACACAGCAGGCACGCGCCGTGCCATGGCACGCGGCGGCTTCGCCCGCCAGGTTTCACCCACGCGAACGGGGCGCTTGCTCCTCAACAGGTGAAGTGTTGTCCGCGGCCGGAGAGATATCGCCATCGTGGCCGGCAGCGAAGCAACAAAACACCACCATCAGAGGCAGGCGCGCTGACGCTAAAGAAAGGCAAAATGAAACACGACAAGTCAAAAATAACAACACGAAACCCGCGCGTTCCCGTGGTCCCGCAGCTGCCATCCACCCTCAATCTCGTAATCGCATGAACCATCACGTCTTGAACCTAAATGCGGCTCTCCTCGCCGGGCTTGTCATTCGTGCTGCCTCGAATGGCTGCGCCAGCGAAGTCGATTCCGTCGAGTCCTTCGGCTCGACACCTTTTCGCTGGGTTTCCACCACCGAGCACGCGAAGCTTGCCGACTGGCCCAACGGCGACTTGAGCACCGCTTCCGACAACGGAGTGCTCCGCGTCTGGAGCAGCTTCCCCGCGCACAAGCCGAGCAGTCCTTTCGCGAGCCTAAAATCGATCGTCATGAATCGCTGCGGCGAAATCGGTTTTGGTCGCGAACTCGAACTCCGCGCCGACGTTCTGCGGCTGGCGGGCACCGGGGCCTACGCGGCGCTTGGTTGGCAGGACGAGGGATTGCCCGAAGTGGGATACGTTCTGCTCAAGGGCGCGGACGACATCGCGCTGGTGAAACACCGGTTCGACCAGAGAGTGTTCGTTCCGTTGTTCTGGGAGCCGCTCTCGACCGGTGCGAACCCCGTGACCCTGGTGCTCCGTTTCGCGACGGCGGAGATGGGCCTGACCATCGAGGCGAGAGTCCTCGACTCGGTGGGTAACGGGCAGGCGCTGTTCGCCCGCACCGTCAACGACACAGCGGATCGCGAATCGGTCGCCGCCGCGCCGCCACCATTTCAAGGCACTGAAGATTCAGGTCCGCCCTGGCACGGCAGCGGACGGCTGTGTCTGGGTCTCTATGGTGGTAATACCACGGCTGCGCGCCTTGAGTTGGACGTGGACAACTTTGGTTTTCGTCAGGCCAGTGACGTAACCGAGAACGATTTCGCGCCGTTCAACTACACGAACGCGCCAAACCAAGTTCTGGCCTACCGGCTATTTGCGCCGCCGCAGATGGAGATGGGCGCCCTGTATCCACTGGTCCTCTACCTGCACGGAGCCGAGGGTGTCGGAGACGACAATGTCAGCCAGTTCAACCGCCCCGGCTTCATGGTGTTCGTGTCATCCGATAACCAGACCAAGCATCCTTGCTTCCTGGTCACGCCACAAATCTCGACGAAGGACTTCAATGCTGCGGCCGGCCAGTATCCCTACACCTGGGCCGCGATCCGCCAGAAGGTGACGGGCCTCTTGACGAATTTGATGACGGAGTTGCCCATCGATCCCGAACGACTCTACGTGACCGGGGCCTCCCTCGGAGGGATTGGCGTGTGGAGCCTCATCACCGCCTACCCGGACCTGTTCGCCGCCGCCGTTCCGATTGCCGGGATGGGTGAGACCGCTCCGATGAAGCGTATTACTCACCTGCCTCTATGGACTTTCCACGGCGTCCGTGATCAGACGATCCCTGTAAGCTCGACACAACGATTGGTGAGTGAGTTGCGGCGGCTCGGAGCCAACACGACTTATTCCGAATACGCGTCGGCAAGCCATGTCATGTTCGCCGCAGCCTACCAGACGCCGGAATTGGTGGACTGGGTCATGGCTCAACGCCGAGGCAGACCGATCCGGCACGCGCCATGGATCGCCCACACCACGCCGACGGACGACCATGTCTGGCAGACTTCCTACACCAACCTCGCGCTCGCCGGGGAAGCGAGTGCCAAGTCCGGTATCACGAATGTGGCGTGGCGTAATCAGACCCTCGGTCGATCAGGGCCCGCGGCGGGGACAACCCGATGGACCGCTGCCGACATCCCATTGCGGGTTGGCACCGTCGCGGGGAACGGCGTCAATCTCTCAACCAACCTCATCACCCTCACCGCCACTGGCGCGAGCGGGTGCGATCTTTACGGTGGCGCAACCACGTTCAACACCGCGCTGCGCGTCGTGCAGATCCCCATTCGCCTGCAAGTCGGCGCGGAAGCTGGCCAAACGAGCTTGGAGTGGACCGGGGCCGCGCCGTCGTTCGTCGTCCAACGTTGCACGGACTTGGTCCTGGGCGATTGGGTGGACGCCTTCACCGCGAGCGAGACGCGGGTGCTCGTGCCGAACTTGAACCCGCGGGAGTTCTACCGGATTAAGCTGCCGTGAGACACGGAGCACGGACGAGCACATTGAAATTCGGCCCCGCCTCGGATTGAGTCGATTGGACTTTACTGATGTCCAATGTTCGATTCGAGTAGGTTGTGTCGCCGCTTTGGTTGCGAACGTGACGGACGCGGGAAACATTATTCAACAGACCGCAGTCGCACTTCGGCAAAAATTTGATGCGTGGGACGCGGCACAGCCTTTCACTCCGTGGGCTTGCCGCTTCGCGGTGAACACGGCCAGGCAATGGATTGAAAGACGCCAGCGATGGCAGGCTTTGCTCGAAGGGGCTTTGGAAAGTCAAAATATGAAAACTCAGATCACACTCCTGACCCTCGCGCTCTTTTCACTTCCGGCACTGGCGGCGGATGTTACCGGCACCTGGAAAGCCGAGTTCGAGACGCAGCGCGGTTTGCAGAAATACACCTTCACGCTCAAGCAGGATAAAGCGTGAACACCAAACACCCATCGAATTCCAAAACGAGAATTGCTGCCAAGTAACAACCGAAGTCCTGCACGACCCGACTCTCTCAACGGAACTTTTAACGAACACCGCTGACTCCTAAATGAACCACACAAAAACAATTCTCATCCTCTTGACGGGAGGGCTGCTGGTCCTCGACTCGCTAGCAGCGGATGCGCCGGATCGTCCGCTGCACGTTCTTTATCTTGGCTCGGTCAGCGCTGGCAGTGCAGGCCGGGGCGGCGGCGGTTTCGGCGGTTTCGGCGGCCCACGCACGAACTATGTCTATCTCCCTGGCCAAACTCTGGCGCCGGAAGCGATCTACTTCGATTATGTCACCGCGATCACGAATCTCACGGGCGCGTATTTGCAACATTTCGATGCCGTGGTGCAGGTGATGCCGGACTCTGAAGTCGGCGCGGCCCACCAAAAGATGATAGAGAGTTTCAAGAGCGCCGGAAACGCGCTGATCAAGTACACCGAGCGTCCGGCGGATGCAGCGTTGCGCGAGGCCGTCCTTGGCGGGATCAGCAAAGACACCAGGTCCGCTTGGGAAGCTTCGCTGGCTTCGCGGCCTCCGTTGCAGCGCTTAGCCGGCGAAGTGCCGAATTACGAGCGCCGCCCCGAGCCGGTAAAATTCCAGGCTCCTCTCGAACCGGACGGCAGCATGCGTTACACGCAAGTCCCGGCGGATTTCGATCTCCAACTTTTCGCGGCGGAACCCGATGTGGTGAAGCCGATCTACATTGCCTGGGACGAACGCGGACGTGCGTGGGTCGTTGAAGCGCGCGATTACCCGCACGGTCTCGTTGGCGAAGACGAACTGGGCAAGGCGGACATCAAGATTTGCGAGGACACCGACGGCGACGGCAAGGCGGACAAATTCACCATTTTCGCTGACAAATTAAATCTCGCGACCTCACTCGTGTTCGTGAACGGCGGCGTCATCGTGTCGGAAGCGCGCCACATGCTTTTCCTCAAGGACACCAATGGCGATGACAAGGCTGATGTCCGCCAGGCGCTGCTGCCTGGCTGGGGAACGGGCGACACCCACGCGATGCAGAGCAATCTCGGGCGCGGCTTTGACAATTGGCTCTACGGCTCGGTGGGTTACTCGAACTTCCGCGGCAACGTTGGCGGCAAAGATCTCCAGTTCGGCCAGGGAATTTTTCGTTTCAAAGCGGATGGCTCAGCGTTGGAATTTCTTTATCAGTTCAACAACAACACTTGGGGCTTTGGACTCAATTCTTCGGGTGATGTTTTCGGCTCAACGGCCAATGGAAACCCGACGTTCTACGGATACCTTCCCGCCCACATCCTCAACCCGACGCAGCCAGGCTTTGGCCGGCGTGGAGGGAACGGGTTTCGCCCTGGCTATCGGCTTGGCTCGGACGCGGGCGATGGTGTTGCGCTCAATGTTCGCCGGCTTCCCTCCGCCAAGTCGCTGGCGCCCGGCATGCGCATGCATCCCAACACGCCGAATGTGCGCATGGTTGATAACTTCGGCGGCTACACGGCCGCGGCGGGACATGCTTTCATGGTCAGCGACGCACTGCCAGCGCGCCTGCTCGACAAGGCGCTGGTGAATGAACCGACTGCCAAGCTCATCGGCATCATGGATGTTCAGCGCGACGGCGGTGGCTACAAGGCGCTCGATGGTTTCAATTTCCTCGCCAGCAGCGATGAATGGATGTCGCCGATCTTCTCTGATGTCGGTCCCGACGGCGCGATTTGGGTGATCGATTTCTACAGCTTCGTCATCCAGCACAACCCGACGCCAAGCATCCAATCAGCGGGCATTCAAGCCACGACCGGACTCGGCGGCGCTTACATGACCGAAAACAACTTGCGTGACCAATCCCACGGTCGCATTTACCGCGTCGTCTGGAAGGACGGTCCGAAAAGTTCCATCACCTCCCTCGCCAAAGCGAAGACTCCCGAACTCGTGGCGGCGCTCGACCGTGGCAACCAGTTCTGGAGCCTCACGGCCCAGCGCCTGATCGTGGACAACAAATTGACGGATGCCGTTCCTGCGTTGAAGAAACGCGTGGCCTCCGGCATTGGCGGAACAGGCGCCATCCATGCGCTCTGGTCGCTCGAAGGAATCGGCGCGCTCGACAAAGACACGCACCAGAAAGCATTGCTCGATAAAGATCCCGCGCTTCGCCGCAACGCGATTCGCGCGCTGCCTGGCAACGACGCCGGACGCCAACTCTTCTTCAGCAGTCCGGTAATTCAAGACTCGGACCTGCTCACGCGCGAAGTTGCTTTTGTGAAACTCGCCGAGTTTGCGACCATCCCCGAAATCCAAACCGTCGTCGCTCAACTCCCGCGCGTTGCCGCCAATACCAACGATGCGTTCTTGAACGACGCGCTCACGCTGCTCGGTCGCGTCCACAAAGTTTCCGGCGTGGGTGTGAACGAGGTGAAGGTCGAGGCGGGTGATCCCAAGCGCGGCGAGGAGCTGTTCTATAACAACCCCATAGCCGCGTGTGCTTCCTGCCACACGGTGAAAGGCAAGGGTGGCGACGTCGGCCCCATCCTCGATGGCATCGCCGTCCGCGCCGACAAAGCCTACATCGTGGAAAGCCTCATGGACCCGAATGCAAAACTCGCCAAAGGATTTGAGAACCTCACAATCTCGCCCATGCCGCCCCTCGGCGTGTTGCTGAAAGAACAGGACCTCGCGGACATTCTGGCGTTTCTCGACACACTGAAGACGCCACCGAAGGATGGCGTGACGGTTCCAGTGAAGAAAGCCAACCCATACGAGTAGGAATTCGTCTCCTCGGAATCGAAAACAAGTTCCATCGACGACGAGACATTTGCCCAAACTCGGACCGGTTCCATTTTGATTGTTTCTTTAATTCGCGGTCGCTTCGAATTAGCGGGATTCCAAGCCCCACGAGGGCTCGAATGGAAAATCCCGCTAATTTCGTTTAACCGGAGTTTCCGTTTGGCCTTCGCGGGCAAAGGCGCTGGGCACTCGCAATCGATCCGTGGCGTCAGGAAATAATTTGTCCAAAAATTGTGGCCGAGCGGAAGTTTATATGACCAAATGACACCAAGCTCAAAACGAATCATGCTGGAAGGTTCTCGTTTCTGTCTGTGGCTCGCTACCCTGTTGGGTTTTGGCGTGAGCGCCCATGCGTCCGATGCGTTCAAACTCGACTCCGAGGGATACATTCGCAATTGGGTCATGCTTGCCCCGATCGCTCTCCCCGACGCTGAAAGCGGCACGGATGCGCTGTTCAAGGAGCAGATCAAGGACGAAGCTGCCCTTCGCCCCAAGGCCGGCGACAAGGTCACAATTCGCGGGAAAGATTTGGCGTGGCAGAACATCACTGCCTCGACCAATTACTTCGACTTCAATGCCATCCTGAAAACCGTGAATGACCATGCCGCTGGTTACATGGTCACTTACATCGAGTGCGATACGGAGAAGCCCGACGTGATCATGGCGGTGGCCAGCAACGATGAGGGACGAATCTATTTCAACGGCGTGGATATTTACGCATTCAGCGAACCGCGCACCCTGATGCTGGATGCAGACAAGGGCAAAGTTAAGTTGAAGAAGGGCCTCAATGTCGTTGTCTTCAAAATAATCAACGAACAGAACAGTTGGCAGGGAGCCATGCGCCTTCTGGATAAGGCCGGCGCTCCTTTGCAAGATCTCAAAATCAAACTGGCGCCGCAACAGGAGTCACCATGAAAGCAATCGCATGCTCCGCTTTTATGTCCGCAGCGCTGCTCGTTATTTGCGCGGCGGACGAACCCGCTGACAAACCCGTCTCGCTGAAGGCGACCTTGAAAGATCATTTCCTCGTAGGCGCCGCCATCAACCGCAACATGGCGACCGGCACGGCCGGGTTCCGCCGGAACGCCGAGCAAAACGCGAAAGACATCGCTCTCATCAAGGAGCAGTTCAACCAGATCTCCCCCGAAAACGATCTCAAGTGGCAGCTCATTCATCCGCGCGAGGGCGCCGATGGTTATGAGTTCGGCCCCGCGGATGCGTTCGTTAATTTTGGTTTGAGCAACAACCTGCAAGTCGTCGGGCACACGCTCGTGTGGCACAGCCAAACGCCGAACTGGGTGTTTGCAGGGACCAATCCGCCTCCCACCAATGCCACGTCCGTCGCCGCCGCGAACACGAGTTCGCCTGCGACAAATCGGCTTGGGCGCGGCGGATTCCGTTCCGGATTCGGTGGAAGTTTTGGCCGATATACTGGTCCGCGCGCTTCGCGTGATGAGTTGCTGGCTCGAATGAGCAACCACATTCACACGGTAGTTGGTCGCTACAAAGGCAAGGTCAAGGTGTGGGATGTCGTCAACGAAGCTCTCGCCGACGGCGGCGGCACAAATATTCTGCGGAGCTCGCTTTGGCTGGAAATCATCGGACCGGACTTCATCGCGAAAGCATTCGAGTACGCGCACGAAGCGGATCCGAATGCGATCCTTCGCTATAACGACTACGGATTGGAGAACGCCGCCAAGCGCAAGAAACTCATTACATTGATCAAGTCGCTCCAGGCGCAGAAGGCGCCCGTCCACGCCATCGGCTCACAGGCCCACGTCAACGTCTCGACCAGCTTCGAGGCGATGGATCAAGCACTGACCGAAGTCGCCACGCTCGGCCTGCCCATTCACATTACCGAACTGGACGTGAACAGCGCGGCTGGCGGCCAGCGCGGGTTCGGAGCGGACATCGCCAACAACGCGGCCAGCACTCAAGGCGGTCTCGTGAGCGACGCGGACAAAAAACTTGCTGACGCCTACGCCGGGATCTTCCGCGCCTTCGTGAAGCATCGCGACTCGGTGAAGATGGTCACATTCTGGGGCGTAAACGACGCCGTCTCCTGGCGCGCCAACGGCAAGCCGCTTTTGTTCGATGGCAACGATCAGCCCAAACCCGCTTTTGATGCCGTGGTCGCTGAGGCCAAGAAGGTGGATGCCACTAAGTCGGCGCTGCCATGAAATTCCTCACCCAGACCGCCGCCATTCTCGCGCTGGCCGTGCGGTCGTTCGCGTTGGATGGCGATGTGCGCATCCATGACCCATCGACCATCGTCCGATGCGACGGCAAGTACTACACCTACGGCACCGGCGGCTCGTGCCTCGTCTCCGACGACGGTTGGACGTGGCGGCGCGGGACCACGCCGCCGCGCCGCGGCATGGCGCCCGACGTCGTCCACCTCAACGACCGCTACTTCATGTATGTCGCCCGAAACGTCGGAGCGCAGCCGCGAGCCGACATCAACCTGATTTGGAACAAGTCGCTCGACCCGAATTCGCCAGACTACCGATGGGAGGAAGCCGGGGTGGTCGCGTCGTCGGATGGCATCGAGGACTGCAACGCGATCGATCCGGGACTGCTCCTCGATCCCAAGGACGGCCGGCTGTGGATGGTTTATGGCTCCTACTTCGGCTACATCCGGCTCGTCGAACTTGATCCCAAGGCGGGCGGACGGAAAAATCCGATCGACCCGCCCGTGAATCTTGCCATCAATTGTGAGGCGTCGATCATGATCGCTCACGACGGCTGGTATTACCTGCTGGCCACGCACGGCAGTTGCTGCCGTGGCGCGGACTCCGGCTACAACATCCGCATGGGGCGCTCGAAGATCATCACCGGTCCGTTCCTCGATCACGAGGGCATCGACATGATGCAAGGCGGCGGGAAGTTGTTCACCGGCTCCGGTGGTCGCGTCGTCGGCCCCGGTCACTTCGGTCGGATCAATCTGGGCGATGGCGTGGAGAAGTTTTCCTGCCATTACGAGGCCGACCTCGACCGTGGCGGGGCCAGCGTCCTCGATATTCGCCCGTTGCTGTGGAAGGACGGCTGGCCCCTCGCTGGCGAAAATCTCCGCGAAGGAACTTATCAAATCGCATCCGTCCGCACCGGCACCGTGCTCGAACTGGCCGTGGAAGGCGTGCCGGTCGGCGGCCGGCGCGAACGGCGCGGCGGTGGGCCAGGCGCCGGCGGCCCCGGCTTCGCTCGTCCTGGCGGCGGTGGACCGGGCGCGGGCGGACCGCCCAGAGGCGCAGGTTTCTTTGGCGGAACCGGCGGCGTGATTCCCTCGCAGGACGTCGGGCAGGTTTCAACAAACTGGCCCGACGGAAACATCGACCTGCGCATGGCGAACTTCTTGTGCCAGGCGCAGCAGAAGTGGAGGATCACCGCCGTGACCAACGCGGGCGGCTACCCCGGCTCGCCCTATTTCAAGATCACCATCGACGGCGCCGACCGCGCGCTCGCGGCGACTGCGGACGGCGAACTGATCGCGGTGCCCGCCTTCACCGGCGCGCCTGAGCAGCTCTGGCGCATCGACCAACTCACCGACGGCGCCTGGCGCATCATGCCCAAGTCCGCCGGCAGCTCGAAGGAGCCGCTCGCGCTTTCGGCCGTCGGCAGCAGCTTCGCGACGCTCTCCAAGTTCGATGCGAAGAGCGATAAGCAGCGCTGGCTGATCAAGACACCATGAAACGATCGGACTATGGAAAAACAGCCAACGCGGAGCAACGAAACCGGAGTCATGGAGCGCGACTGTGCTGAAAGCCAGTCGCAGCACGACAGACAGCCGAGTCCGCTGCGGCTGGCCTTCGACACAGCCACGCTCCGCAAAATTATTTTCTCGGTTCTGTTGGTTCTCGCCTATTCGACGATGCAGCCAATCGCCAACGCCGCCGAGGGACTCGCGTCCGCGCCCACGCTCACGCGCCCGACATCGGCCAACAAATCGCCCAGCGCCGACGGTTTCATCCAGCGCTGGTTGATTCTCGAGCCGATCCGCGCCAACGGCCTGACGGATCACGCGGTGCAGGCGCTCGTGAAGAAGGAGTATTTCTCCAACCAGTTCACCGTCGTGCCCAAGGACGGGGACATGGTGGCGTTCGACGGCACGGAACACATCTGGCACGCGGTGGACACCAAGGAATACAACGTCAACCTTTACCACTTCGCTCGCGCGCTCGGAAAGCCGACCTCCAACGTGCTGCTCTGGGGCGTGACCATCGTGAACTGCCCTGAGGAAATTTCCGGCGTGCGCCTGGCTATCGGCTCGAACGCCGCGTCGGTCTGGTGGGTGAACGGCCAGGAAGTCATCGGCATCTACGGCGACCGCCAGACCGTCATCGACGACGGGGTCTCGAAACGGCTGACCCTCAAGAAGGGGCCGAACATCGTGCGCTGCGCTGTCCTCAACGGCGGCGGTGCGACGGACTTTTGCGCGCGCTTTCTCGACGCGAACGACAAGCCGCTGAAGGGATTCACCGTCAGCGCGGGAGAAGTCGCGAAGTAATTTTCGATCAAACCCAAAAGCGAGGCGAACAAGCAACAGGACGTCGCCGCCAGCGAATGCCCAACCCACGAACGCAAACGACTCCCGCTCACGGCGACCGGCTCAAGCCAATCGAATACATCGGCTACGCACTCGGCGACACGGCTTCGGGCTTCTTCTTCCAGACGTTCAACATTTTTCTCACTTACTACTACGTGGACGTCTGGGGCATCCCGGCGACAGTGTTGCTTTGGCTGATTCCATCGGTGCGGGCCTTTGGCGCGTTCGACGATGTCATCATGGGTCTCATTGCCGACCGCACAAACACGCGCTGGGGAAAATTCAGGCCGTATCTTCTGTTCGGAGCCATCCCGTATGGCGTTTGCGGTTACCTCATGTTCGCCGGTCCAGACTTCGGTCCCAAAGGAAGGATCATCTACGCTGCCATCACCTACGCGCTGATGCTGTTGAGCTACACCGTCATTAATGTGCCTTACTCGGCGATGCTCGGAGTCATCAGCCCGTCGCCGCGCACGCGCACTGTTGCCTCCACGTGCCGGTTCGTCGGCGCGTTCGGAGCGGCATTCCTGATCTCGCTGTTTGTGCGACCGCTCGTGAAATACCTCGGCGCGGGCAGCGAGATTCATGGGTTTCAACTGACGATGGCGATTTTCGCGGTTGTCTCAGTGGTTCTTATCCTGGTGACGTTCGCCACGACCAAGGAGCGGGTAAAGCCGCCTCCCGAGCAGAAAACCAATGCGCGCGAGGAACTCGGTGAACTCTTCAAGAACTGGCCATGGGTCGTGCTGCTCATCACCTCGATCTTCTCCAACGCCTTCTCCGCGCTGCGGTCGGGCAGCACCATTTTTTATTTCAAATATGTGCAGGGCTATGACTCCACTCCCATGATGTGGGGATTGGATCGCACGACCTTGTTCCTCACCAGCGGCGCGCTCGGATTGGTCCTGGGCACGATGTGCCTCGGTCCCATCGCGCGACGGATCGATAAAAAATATTACGCGGCCGCGCTCAGCCTGCTGACGGGTCTGTGTTTTCTCTCGTTCTTCTTTCTTCCCAAGGGATCCTTCGGTTTGATGATCGCGGTAAACGCGCTAGCGCAGTTCTGCGCCGGGCCAACCTCTGCGCTGACGTGGGCGCTCTATGCCGATGTAGCCGACTATGGAGAGTTTAAATACGGCCGGCGCTCGACCGGACTCATCTACTCGGCCTCTCTTTTCTCGATCAAGGCGGGCATCCTCATCGGCGGCTTCCTCGTCCCGCTATTCCTCGCTCAATTTGGATATGTGAAAGGCGCGGACACACAAACCGCGCGAGCACTGCTCGGCATCGCGATCGCTTTCTCGATCGGACCCGCGTTGTTCGCCCTGCTCAAGTCCGTCGCGCTCCTGATTTACCCTCTTAACCAAAGACGCGTGGACGAAATCGAACAGGCCCTGATCGTGCGCCGCGCCGCCACTTCGCAGACCAACCCCGCATGACCATTCGGAATCCCATTCTTCCCGGCTTCAATCCCGACCCGTCCATCGTGCGCGTCGGCGATGATTACTACATTGCGACTTCGACGTTTGAATGGTTCCCCGGTGTGCAGATCCATCACTCTCGCGATCTCATTCATTGGCGCTTGCTCACGCGTCCGCTCAATCGAGCGAGCCAGCTCAACCTGTTGGGAGATCCTGATTCGTGCGGCCTCTGGGCGCCGTGCCTGAGCCACGCCGATGGCCTGTTCTGGCTCATCTACACCGACGTGAAGCGCTTCGGTCGCGCCAGTGTCGCCGGCGCCAGCGGCTCGTCGATGCGCGACTTCCACAATTACCTCGTCGTCAGCCCGCGCATTGACGGCGATTGGTCCGATCCCGTTCCGCTCAACAGCAGCGGATTCGATCCGTCGCTGTTCCACGATGACGATGGCCGCAAATATCTCCTGAACATGCTTTGGGATCATCGCCCGGGGCACAATCGTTTCGCCGGAATCGTGTTGCAGGAATACTCCGTGCAGGAGCGCAAGCTCATCGGCGAACGCAAAAATATTTTCCAAGGCACAACGCTCGGATTCACCGAAGCCCCACATCTCTACAAACGTAACGGCTGGCATTACCTGCTCACCGCGGAAGGCGGCACGAACTGGAACCACGCCGTGACGATGGCGCGCTCACGAAAAATCACCGGTCCCTACGAACTGCACCCCGACACCCACATCTTGAGCGCGCGGCATCGACCTGATGCGGAGTTGCAGCGCGCTGGCCATGCGAGCCTGGTGGAAACGCAACACGGCGAAACGTACATGGCCTATCTCTGCGGCCGGCCGTTGCGGAATCGAGGCCGCTGCGTTCTCGGTCGCGAAACCGCGCTTCAGAAAATGATCTGGGGCGACGACGACTGGCTGCGCACATTGGATGGCGAAGGAATTCCGACCATCGAAACGCCCGCGCCGACATTGCCCGTCCACACGTTCCCGCGGACGCCGTCGCGCGAAGATTTTAACTCGCCGGAATTGCCGGTTGAATTCCAGTGGCTGCGCACACCATGGCCCAAAGAAATTTTCAGTCTCACCGCGCGCCCTGGCTTCCTCCGGCTCTTCGGCCGGGAGACAATCGGCAGTTTATTTCGCCAATCGCTAGTCGCCCGGCGTCTGCAGTCCCATTGCTTTAGCGCGTCCACCGTCATTGAGTTCGAGCCCGAACATTTCCAACAACTCGCCGGTTTTGTTTGCTACTACAACAGCACGAAATTCCATTACCTCTACGTCTCGCACGATGAGACCGCCGGAAAACATCTACGCGTGATGTCCTGCGCTCCGGATTCATCGCCAGCCGACGCTTTCACGCCGCCCATCGCCATTTCCGCCGGCAAACCCGTGCATCTGCGCGCCGAGGTGGATTACGAACGACTCCACTTCGCTTACCGCGTCGAAGGTTTGGATAAAGACTGGCGCTGGCTGCCGCAACTGTTCGACGCCAGCATTCTTTCGGACGAATGCACCGCCCCCGGGCAGGCAAATTTCACCGGCGCTTTTGTCGGCATGGCGTGTCAGGATTTGGCAGGGACGCGCAAGCCGGCGGACTTTGCCTTTTTTGATTACCGCGAGAGAAATTATTGCCCGAATCCATTCGCCGTTTCGTAGAGGAGAGCCGTGGCTGTTGCTGTTGGAGAGTTGACCTGCTCGGCGAACGCGAGGCCGAATGTCCCGATCAAAAAAGTAAACTCATGTCGTATGGCCGGGTCTGGGAGAAAATGCGCCGCGTCCAAGAGGGCTCAAACCGCCGGTGACACGTCTTCTGAACAGCCGTTCTTCAAAACCACACGGTGATTCATGAATCCGGTAGGGTCCACCCAACCGTGCGTTATACGATGTCGCGTTTGTCGCCCACGAAACACACGAGACACACGAAAACAGATTTGCGTCGAGGCGAATGCGATTCTGAGATCAGTTTTTTTTCATTCCGTGTTTTTCGTGGGCAGCCCACTTCCGATCTTCCGACGCGCGGAACGCGGACCTGACAGGGTGCCATCGTCTTCGCTCCTGGCTGAACATTTTTCTTTAGTCCAAATGGGCGGGGAGCCTTTCCTGCCCAGAGGAATTGTCGCCATGAGTGAATATCATACAATGCGCCGACACCATATGGCGGGAGCTTGACCACCTCATGGATCAGAAGATCGCTTCGGTTTACGGCCTCGCGGCCACCCAACTCCAGGAACTGCGCGATGCCTATGCGCAGGCCGGAGATAGTGCCGTCTTCCACCAGAATCTCACCGGATTTCGACGCCGTTACTGCAATCGCCCGGCTATGCTGCGCCGGATTGAAAAGCTATCCATCGCGACGCCCGCATTGAAGCGTGACAAATCGTAGGCGCAAATCACCGGATCATCGTACTTGGGCAGCACGTAATTCAATCGCGACTTGTGCTCGACAATGGAATTGACCCGCCCAGCGAAGCATCGCGAATTGCTTGAAAGGCACTTCGGCTGTCCGGCGCGTTTCAAAGCGACCCGCAACGCTCTGATCTTTCGCAGCAGGGATTTGGACTTCCCGCTTCTGACCCAGAACGAAGAATTGTCGCGGTAATTGGAACGTACCTGGAGTCAGAGCTCGAAGTGTCGCCAAATGGGCTGGCCTGAGTGGCAACATTCCCGGCAACGATAGTCGCGCCAATGGCCAGCCAAGAGGCCCAAAGCAGAAGCAAAATCCAATAAAGCTGCCGCATCATGACGAACGGGATCGTGGGGCAGATGCAAGGTTCAGTCACCAGCAATTCTGCCCGTGTAGAGCTTCCTGCCTGACCTTCCGAAAACGAACCCGGCGCGTGCCTCGGTTTGTCAAACATTTAGACGACTCTGTTGCTTCCTGGCAGAAAACCAAGATCGCGATCGCTTCACCAAGAGTGGCAATGGACTAACAATTCTTGACACATTGCTGAATGTCGAGACGCGGGCCCAATGGCACGGTTTTCGGCCTGGGGTAAACTTTCAAGTCCCGTCAGGGCTCTTCTCTAACGCTCAGTTAATGCATCAGCGGCTTGGTAGAGTTCGGATAATGAATGGAACAGAAGCGCATTAGCTTCACGCGTGGACATACCTTTGGGAACATTTGTGGCATCCACTCCGTTATCAAGAATGCTACCGAAGCCGCCATATAGGGCCTTTACTTGACGCGCAACGGACGCGGGAGAATCCCCAGCTTTGAGTCGCTCACTGAGGCTTGACAACTTATTTTCCCAAAATGTGATGTCCAATGTGGAAAGTGTTGCCTGCGCGCGCAGCAAAGTGGCCTCAAAATGTTCGCTAAGATCTGTCATAAGTATGAATATGTAACGAAGGCCTAATTAGCGGGTAGCGGCACCCGGGAATGTGGTACCTTGCTCAAATTATCGAGTTCGTCCGGGTTTACCACAATTTGGTACCCTTCGCCATTTTCCATTTCCCCGAAAAGCGCTGTTGTTGTCCGATTCACCCGGAACCTCACCTTTGTATCTGGAAAAGCATCCGAAGTTCCCTCGATCCCCAGAATGCGCCGGGCCGCAGCCGTAGAAATCAATCTCGCCGCTGTCTCTCCTTTCTGTAAATGGTTGCCATCTTACCCTCAATGTTCCTCTCCAACAACGAAGTTTGACCAACCCATTTTCTCAATCTCATCTTTCGAAGCCCAACCCGCATCCGATCCTTTCAACGACACAACCGTGCCTGGGATAATGAAATCCGGTGCTCGTGGCGCCAAGGCAGATTCCGCCGCAATATCCTGGGGGTCTAACCAGGTCGCTCCGCATTCATCGCAGGATAAGACAATTGTTCGGCTGTCCGAGCAACGCCGGAACGCGACCACCCCGCCGTATCGGCACAGGGGACAAGGAGTTTGTGCGAAAAACATAGGCTATTATGGAATTATTGGGTCCGCGGTAACCAATGCGTTTCCATTTTCTACCACCATGAGAACGTGCGTCGTCCTCGGAAAACCGGCAGCGGCACCCTGCTTTCCCCCGACATACCCGATTTCCTCCCGCATGTTTACCACGTATTGAAACCGACCCGGAAATCTCTGGCTCGGCGTGACCCTGACATCGCTCCCTCCGCTCCGTGCCTTCGCCCACACGCGATCCAAGAAACTGAGTACCTCTTTTGGTCCTGCGTCAAAAACAAAGGCCAAGAGAAGCAGGGGTCATATCGACACATGTAACATTTAGCCCGCGCAGCAGTAATTCTAGAAATGGGAGCGATCACGGTCGTCGCGAGAAATGGGCCGGCGTTCGATTCCGCGTGATGTAATACCAGATTCCCAACCGGACAATCCTCAATGACCGAGCCATGATGGCGAGCACAGCGCAAACTGAAGTCAAAGTCAAAGGTGACATGTGTCGATATGACCCCAATGCATACCCTTCCGTGGATCTCGAAATATGCTGACGAAATTCTCAAACAGACGCCAAAAATCGGCGATTTCGGGCTTCATATGAAACACGAGAATCACGTCGGGCTCTAACTTTTGGTCCACCCTATTTTTCGTACGCTTCCATCGGAGATGTTAATCTCAAACCGCCAACCGTCCCAAGTCAATCCTGTTGCCTGACCTGCTGGGCTCATATCGATGCCGATAAAAGGATCGGCTCCTTGAGCGCACTCATGACTCGCTATGCGCCAGATTTCCGAGCCGGCCTGATCCACAAGAAAAACGTTTCTGTTTGCTTCACTGATCGGATAATCCTTGCCGAGAACATCCAGACGGACAAGCCTATGACCGTCAGGCAAGACGTGCTCCTCTCTCCGAAGAAGGGCGTTTAACGTGAGTCTCATGGTTGGATAGGGATTGTTTTCGTCGAGAAGTTATCAGCATCGATCCCGTTCAGAAGTTGATATTGGACAGCATCGCTCGACGATGTCACGCCCCATTGTGGTTGTGCAGCTACGCGCCCCGCCCTCAATGTAGCACCTGGCGGCACTCGGACAACCTGGATTGCAAAAGGTTCTGCTTCTAAGGCGAACATCTGCTTCAATTGAGCAGGCGTTTTCCCGAAAACGCTTTCTGTTGTGGCGAGCCATTTTCCCGTTTGTTTGTTGAGGGGAGTAAGCAATCGCGCGAAGTACGTCGTCCTCCCCGTTTGGAATTCCAGGGCATCCCCTTCGAACGGAGCATATTCATAACCTGCATTCGCTAGCGTGGATGGGACCCGTTGGACATTTATAAAAAGCTTCGGTCCACCGTAATAGGTCTCCAATGCAGATGTTAATCCCCTTGCTCCAATAACGGAACCGCGCGCGAGGCCTGGCGCAGCGGAAATCGCCCCTACTGCGGCTAGTGCTGATTCGAAATCCCCTGCTTCGATATTTCCAGTGTAGTATGATTGGTAAGCGGCGGAAAAGCCGATTCCCGAATACATCATCGCGATTGCCGAGGCTCCGAACTGACCGATGCTCCCAAAACCTCCGAGAACGGCCAGTCCGCCGCCCGCTTCCGAACCCTCGCGGAATCCGGTTGTCATTGCCTGTGCGATTTCTTGATTTGAAACGCGTCCATGCAAAATCGCGTCGTAACCACCCGCTAAGGCCCCCGTCAATCCACCTAAAGCCCCCCCGAACAGGGCTCTCGCGGTGCTCCATAGACCTGTTGCAATGCTGAGTTCTGGAATAGAATCGCGTCCGACCGGATCAATGCGATTTGAAGGATCATTATTACAATATGTGTAGTTATTCGGAGTAGAAGAACTTGGTTCCAAAGCGTCTCGGGTCCAGAATCGGCCTGTGTCAGGGTTGTGATAGCGAGCGCGGAGGTAATAGAGGCCAAGGTCAGGATCGAATTGCTCGCCGGTGAAGAGGTAAACGTTCGGGGTGGCGCCGGTGGCCGCGATTAGGTTGCCGAAGGCGTCGTAGTCGTAGGTGTCGGTGACCTGGCCCAGCGAATCGGTGAGGTAACGGACGTTGTTGTGGCCGTCGTAGCCGTAGAAGCTCGCGGACCAGGCGGTCCCATTGAGCCGGTCCTGGGTTAGAAGAGCATGGCCGTAGGTGTAGACCCGGGTGACGGCAGGCGAACTGAACCGCGGATCGTCTGTTGAGTATGCGAGTTCCTCCAGCACTTGTGCGTAACCGGTCGGGTTCAGCTCATCGACCAGAAAGTAGGTTGTGACTGAATTGGTCGACGTCGTAACCGTCTTCGAAACACGATTGCCGTCGCCGTCATAGGCGATCTGGACCAGCGCGTTGGCCGTGCTGCGGGATGTGAGCCGGTTCTCGAAATCGTAACTGTCGGGCTGAGTTTGAGCGAATCCGGCCCCGACGAGAGTATTCCCGTTCGCGTCGTAGGTGTCGGTCAGCAGGCGGTCGTCGGGGTCGTAATTGAAGGCTTGAGGCTGCAGCAGGGCCAATGTCGAATTACGGCTCAGCCGATTGCCGACCGGATCGTACGAGTAATTGAGGGCGGAGGATTGAGAGTTGACCGTCAAAGACTCACTGGTCAGGCGGTAGATCGCGTCATAATCGTAAACGCGGTTGATCGTGGAAGGATGCGAGTTGAGCGCGGAGGGGTCGAGGGTTTCATTAGCCGACAACCGGTTCCCAGCCGGGCCGACGGTGTATTGGTAGTTGGCAATGGCGGTGAGGACGGTGCTGGAGGTGAGGTTCGTCAGCCGGTTCAGCGCATCGTACTGGTAAAACTGGTTGATCCCGTTGGGCGTGGTCCAACCTCGCAGATTGCCAACGGCATCGTAACTGTAAGCAGTCCGGCCGGTCTGCGCCTCGGTGACCGCGCCTAACCGATTCAACGGATCGTAGTCGTAGGCGAGGGAAGTGCCGTTCGGATTGGACGAAACGATGCTCGTGAGATTGCCATTCGGATCATAACCGTAGTTCAGGGTCGAACTGAGAGCCGGTGAGGCCGGGGTGGGAAACCAGGTCCGCGTTTTTTGGAGGAGTCGATTCCGCGCATGGTAACCGTAGCTCGTTTGGCCGCTCGCATCGGTCATGCTCGTGCGCAATCCGAGCGCGTTGTAGCCGTAGGTGACGTGGGGTTCGCCGCGGCGTGGATCCGGAATTTTTGCTAACAACCGGTTCATCACGTCGTATTGGAAGGTGGTGACAAACCCGTTGAAATCGGTTTTGGCCGTCAGGAGGCCCGCAATGTTATAGCCGTAGCTCTCGGCCTGCCCGGCCGGCAAGGTCCGTTTCACACGCCGTCCCATCGAGTCATACTGAAAGGTCGTGGTGTGATTGTTGGCGTCGGTCTGGCTGAGCTGCTGGCCCAGTTCGTCGTAGGCATAGCTTGTCACGTAACCGAGCGCGTTGGTGACTGAATTGAGCCGGCCGAGCGCATCGTAGCCGAAGGCGGTCACTTTCCCTGCTTGATCCTGTTCATGCGTGCGCCGGCCCAGCGCATCAAACCACGTTGTCTGCGTCGTGCCATCGGTAAACACCGTCTGGACGCGGCGGTTGAGTGGGTCGTAAAGGAAGGTTGTGCTCCGGCCAAGCGCATCGACCGAGTTGGTGAGATTGCCGCTGGCGTCGTAAAAGCTGCGACTCACCTGGCCCAAGGCATTGGTGACGGCGACACTGCGCCCAGCGGCATCATAACCATAGAACGAGCTATTCCCGCGGGCATCCGTTGAGGCCAGAAGCTGTCCGGCCAGGTCGAAGTAATTGGTTGTGCTCGTACCATCGGAAAAGAGCGTGCGGAACAACCGGCCCATCGCATCATACGAATACTGGGTGACTTGGCCGAGGCGGTTGGTGGAAGCGATCCGCCGGCCTTCGGCGTCGTAAGCGCTCGATTCAATGCTGCCGTCGGGATAGGTGGTGCGGGCCACTCGGCCCAGTTCGTCGTAGTCCATGGACGTTTGCCGTCCGAGTTGATCGATGGTGATGGCCGGTTTGCCGATGCTGTTGTAGATCGTCTGGACGGCTGAGCCATCCGGGAAGAGCGTGTTCGTCAATCGGTTTTGGGCGTCATACTGGAAGTTGAACGCCAAAGTTTCGACACCGTTGGGCGTGGTGCGGGTGGTAGTTTGGAGGATGAGATTGCCGGTGGGATCGCGCTGGTAATCAGTTTCATGCCCGAGCGCGTCCACTTCATTGGTCAACCGGCCGTTGTCGTCGTAACCGAACTTCATGAGCTGGCCCAGCGCATTGGTCATGGCCACCGGCAAACCGCGATTGTTGTAGGCGAAGAAAGTCTGGTTGCCTAAGGGATCGCGCATCGAGAGGAGATTTCCCTTGGCATCGAAATCGTTGGTGATGCTGTTGCCGCGCGGATCGGTCACGCTCGTCACCCGCGACATATTGTTGTAGGTGAACCGAGTGACGTTCCCTAACGGATCGATCACAAGAGTGCGGTTGTTGTTCGAGTCGTAAGCGTAGGAGTTGGTGCGATTGAGCGGATCGATCTGGATGAGCAGATTGTCATTCTCGTCATAGAACGAGCGGCTGACGCCGCCATCGGGCGCGGTGGTCTGGATGACGTTGCCGCGTTCGTCGTAATCGTGGACCGTGATGTTTCCCAGGCGATCTTCGACAATTTCCTGGCGGCCATTCAGGTCGTGCGTGTATTCGATGGTTTTCCCGAAGGCATCGATGTGGCGGATGAGCCGGCCAGCGGCGTCATACTCGTTGCGAACGGGTTCGATTCCGCGCGGATCATGAACACCCAGCAAGTGATGCTGGGCATCGTAATTGAAGCTCGTGAGTTCATTGGCTTGATTGCGGAAGCCGGCCAGGTCCCCATTGGTGTCGTATTCGTAGCGGAGACTGTTGCCGGCGGCATCGATAATGTTTGTGATTCGGCCAAGCGAATCGCGTTGAAACAGGACGCTTTTGCCAGCGGAATGAATGATCCCGTTGGTGGTGATGGTGAGCGTATTGCCGTTGGGATCGGTGATGCTCTTGAGGCCGTTGGTCTGCCCCACGACATAGCGGAAGCCTTCCAGGGTGGTGAACTCGAAGATATCAGGATTGTATTCGAACGCATTGAGGTCGCCTGTGAACACCGCTTCCTGATCGAGCAACTGGACCGGGCCGGGAATGCTGCCAGGCACGATCAGTTCGTCACCGGTGGCGGAAGCCAGACTGCCGCGCGTCTCGCCAATCGGCAAGTAGGACATGGCCGGGTAGATGATAGGCACGCCGAACTGAACTCCTGGCGTGGGAACGGCGGCGAACTTATAGACCTTTTGGCTTGGAAAGGTGAGGGTGACCGAGTGAGGCTTGGTCGCCCGCAACGTGTAAGTCGGGAAGAGAGCGCCGTCCGAAAGTTCTTCCCAGTTTTGGTCCAATGGCCGGTTCTTCTGAAGACGAATATTTTTGAGATCGAGCGTCCAGCCAACCCCGAAATCGCCGACACGATTGTCGCGGCTGTCGTAACTGCGAATGAACTCAATGGGAACATTCCCGGCAACGATGGTTGCGCCAGTGCCCGGCCAATAGGCCCAAAGCAGAAGCAAAATCCCATGCATGAGACGGCACATAAGATACCGTATTGTGAGTGAGCTGCAGAAAAAGAGTCGGGCACTGTTCAGCCAATCGATGCGGTTGGTTTCATGTCACTGTCGCAGTTGAAGCGAGTCGATCTTCTTTCAGACGAACAGTTGATCCAGTGGAATAGCTTTTTCATGCGGCAAGATCCCGATCTTCTGACTGACGACGTTCTTAATACTCTTCGAGCAGATTACTTGATCCCGAGTTCTTCTGCTCACGGCAAGTTCCATTCGGTGATCCGAGCCCACCGGAAACACATCAGGACGAGGAATGGGTAGATCCCGCCGGTTCACATATTGCAAAAATGGAGCTTCGTGCGGCATGTAGAGAGCCACTGCAAATCCGCAGTCTTTACACTTAGACCGGTTGGCAGGCTGGTTCCCTTTGATCCCAACGAATGGCCGGACGTGCAGCGAGGCTAGTTCCAGAAAATCATTTGTCTTCCGGCCCCCGATCATAGTTGGCAAGAGGCGTATTTCTGGACAGGCACCTAAATGCAATAAGTCGCTGAATTTGCTGGAAATAATGTGACCCAGCCAATCAGTAAAAACGAGGTCTCCGGCGGGAATTTCGTCCAGCATTATTAAATCCTCGGTTCGAGGTCCAACGAATTGTCCACACGCGGCACACTGGTGAGAGAATAACTTCGGCACGTTGGTGATTTTTGTTACGGGTTCGTGAGCGGCTAAGACGAACAAAAACGCTTCATGTTCCCCCTTATGTTTCGTGGGGAGTGGTCGCACAAACTCAAGATGAGGGACTGCGTCGCCAAATCGCTCGGCAACCATGTCTTCCAGGTTCTCGACCGCCTCCTCCAGGGATCTGCCATGCGCACGGACCGAGGGGTGTTCGACCAGAGCCAGCTCGTAACTTCTTCCGTGCTTTTCCCACGTCGCCTTCCAGAGATTGCCTTCCATATATTCGTTGTTTTAAGGGATCCCACCCTCCTGCTGCCATGCTTCGCGCGTATAGCGGACCAATGACAGTGGCCCCTTCAGCTTGCACGCCCGATCAATTAATGCCGCAGCGCGCATGTTCGCCTCAAACACGGCCTTTTTCGTCCCCGAAACTGTGAGCAGCTTCTTCCAAGTTTCGCTGCCGGCATTCTCGGGTAGCAGTCCCCCAGCTTGCAGGAAAGCATTTATGGCTTTATGAAAAGTGCGATGAAGTGTAGCGTCCAAAAGAAGTGTAGGGTCCAGAGTTCCGCCAAATACGCGTGGCTTGCCGTGATGGGCTTCCAGCCCAAATCGATCGACCTCTTCCAGAACCGCTTGCCGGAACACGACTACTCCGGTGCCACAGGCGATGACTTTAGCCACTTTGCGGCCCGCCCGAGTAAGATACAAAATTACAGATTTCCCATTTATTTCATCAATTGTCACCCCTGCTTGCTGAGAAGCGAGAGTCTCCTTCCCGGAAGGGTCCCAAAGATTAACAGGATCAGCATTAACATAAAGGAAACGATGCATGGAAACGGGCAGCCTTTGGTCTCCTTCCAATGAATCCATCGTCCAGAAACGCCCGTAATTCACGTTAAGGTATCGATCTCGGTTGTAATAAAGCGACAGGCCTATGTCGAATTGCTGGCTCGAGTAGAGATAGATATTCGGGGTTGTTCCGATGCGGGCAATTAAGCCGCCAAAAGCGTCATAATCGTACGCGTCGCTCATCGTGGTGGAGGTTGTGGTGAGATGGCGCGTGTTCCCGTGGCCGTCGTAGCCGTAAAAACTCGCCACCCAAACCAGCCCGCCGTTCCCGTTCACGAGCAGTTGGTCCTGGGAGATTAAGCGGTGTCCGTACGTGTAGACTCGTGTGACGGATACGGCGCCGCCAACATTGGTTATTTCCTCCAACACTACCGTCCCACAGGAAATTGAGGAAATGGGTTGGCAAGTTCGTTTGACTCTGCCACACGGCAGAGATGAAAAAGAAAAAAACAAACACGCCAACCCGGAACATTTTCACCACCCTGCGTCAGATCTGCAACTTTATT